>Ga0209607_1001140_pt1 | contig 22393 bp, 23 predicted proteins | sample AD_UKC117_MetaG_FD_184413 | JGI IMG/M metagenome (GOLD analysis project Ga0209607, IMG submission 184413) | Active sludge microbial communities of municipal wastewater-treating anaerobic digesters from Hong Kong - AD_UKC117_MetaG (SPAdes)... | ecosystem: Engineered > Bioreactor > Anaerobic >... | reverse complement strand
CCCTCGAGCGTGGAGTTCGTGAAGGCGTACGAGACGAGGTTCAGGGCCTCCGTCGCATTGCGCGTGAAGACGATGTCCTCGGATTGCCCACCGATGAAGGCCGCGATGGTGCGTCGGGCCGATTCGAACGCGTCGGTCGCCTCTTCGGCCAGATGATGCGCACCCCGATGGACCGCAGCGCTTCGGTGTTCGTAGAAGTCGCGCTCGGCGTCGAGCACCGACCGTGGCTTCTGGGAGGTCGCTCCGGAGTCCAGGTACACCAAGGGGCGGTCGTCGCGGACGGTGCGCTCGAGGATGGGAAAGTCCTTGCGCAGTGCCGCGACGTCCAACGGTGTCATCCGGCCACACCGGCCCCGGTGAACTGCTCGTAGCCGTCGGCCTCGATCGTCTCTGCGAGTTCCGGTCCGCCTTCGGCCACAATGCGGCCCTGCCACATCACGTGCACGAACTCCACGGGGATCTGCTTGAGCAGTCGTGTGGTGTGAGTGATGAGCACAACGCCGATCTGCCCGTCTGCGCGGACGCGATTCACACCCTCGGAGACCACCTTGAGGGCGTCCACGTCCAGACCGGAGTCGGTCTCGTCCAGCACCGCGAACTTGGGCCGGAGCAACTCGAGCTGCAGGATCTCGTGGCGCTTGCGCTCCCCGCCGGAGAACCCTTCGTTGACACTGCGCTCGGCGAAGGAAGGATCCACGTGGAGATCCGCCATAGCACCCCTCATCTCCTTGAGCCAGGTCCGCAGCGCCGGGGCCTCCCCGCGCACGGCGGTCACGGCACTGCGCAAGAAGTTCGAGACCGATACGCCTGGGACCTCGACCGGGTACTGCATGGCGAGGAACAGGCCGGCGCGGGCACGTTCATCCACGCTCATGTCCAGCAGGTCCTGACCGTCCATCTCCACCGAACCACTGGTGATGGTGTACGCGGGGTGGCCCGCCAACGCATAGGCCAGGGTGGACTTGCCGGATCCGTTCGGGCCCATGATCGCGTGGGTCTGCCCACCGCGCACAGTCAGGTCGACCCCGCGCAGGATCTCCTTGGCATCGCCGTCGGCCTCCACCTCAACGTGCAGGTCGCGGATCGTCAACTCGGTCATCGTGCCTCCTCGGGAATGGCCACGAGCACGAGCGCTTCGTCGCCGTGGCCTTCGATATCTACGGGGTATGTGGGAATTGGTTCGAACGCGGGCGGCCCGGACGGTTCACCGGTGCGAAGGTCGAACCGCGATCCGTGCAGCCAGCATTCGATCTGGCAGCCCGAGACTTCGCCTTCGGACAACGAGACCTCCGCGTGCGAGCACACGTCGTTCACGGCGAACACCTCGTCGTCGACTCGGACGAGCGCAATGGGCACGTCGTCGATCACCACCCGACGGGGTTGCCCGGGACGCAGGTCGGCCAGCCGCACAGAAAAACTGGCCATCAGGCGTTCTCCTGGTGGTCGTATCCGAGTTCGGCCTCGACCGCTCGCATGAGTTCGCTGCGGATCATCGGCACGTCGATCCCGTCGAGTACGTCGGTGAAGAAGCCCAGCACCACCAGGCGGCGCGCTTGGTCCTCGGGGATCCCGCGCGAGCGCAGGTAGAAGAGCTGCTCCTCGTCGAACCGGCCGGTCGTGCTCGCGTGTCCGGCGCCCACCACATCGCCGGTCAGGATCTCGAGGTTCGGGACCGAGTCCGCACGGGGACCATCGTCGAGGAGCAGGTTGCGGTTGATCTCGTAGGTCTGCGTGCCCACCGCCTTGGGCTGGATGAGGACGTCTCCCACCCACACGCTGCGTGCGCCCTCCCCCTGCAACGCGCCCTTGAAGACCACGTTGCTGCGGCAGTTCGGCATCGCATGGTCCACGAACGAGCGGTGCTCGAAACGCTGTCCGGCGTCGGCGAAGTACAGTCCGCGCACGTCCGCGTCGCCGCCCAGGCCGTCGTAATCCACCGTCTGGACCAGGCGCACCGCCTCGCCGCCGAGGGTCACCACCACACTGCGCAGCGTCGCGTCACGCCCCACTCGGGTTGCGAGGTGGCCGGCATGGACGGAATCGTCATCCCAGGCCTGGACACTGACGAACTCGCAGCGGGCGCCATCCTTCACCACCACCGAGATGTTGCCCGCGTAGATCGCCGAACCGAAGTGGCGCAGGGCCACCGTGGCACTCGCGCCCTCGCCGATCTCGATCAGGATCCAGCCCCACACCACGGGTTCCCGGCCGGAGCCGGACAGGTCCAGCACGATCGGCTCCTGGTGCTGTGAGCCCGCTGGGATCTCCAGCAGTACGGCACCACCCGCGTGCTTGGCCGCCAGCGCCGAGATCCGGTCCACGGGTGCACTCGCCGCGCGCTGCACGGCCTCCTCGGTGCTGATCTCGCGCAGTGTGACGCCCTCGGGCAGAACGGTCTCCCATCCCAGATGCCCGTCCGAAGGGGCGTCGTCGAGAAGTGGCTTGAGGGCGGTGCGGGGCGCGAACCGCCACACCTCCTCACGACCGCTGGGGACCGGGAAGTCCGCGAGGTCGTAGGACCGCAGATTGGACATGGACACCTCGCCCATCAGCCGACCGCCCCTTCCATCTGCAGTTCGATGAGACGGTTGAGTTCCAGGGCGTACTCCATCGGCAATTCGCGAGCGATCGGCTCGATGAAGCCGCGCACGATCATGGCCATCGCTTCGTCCTCCGTGAGTCCGCGGGACATCAGGTAGAACAGCTGGTCCTGGCCGATCTTGGACACCGTGGCCTCGTGCCCCATCGACACGTCGTCCTCGCGGATGTCGTTGTACGGGTAGGTGTCCGAACGGCTCTCGTCGTCGACGAGCAGCGCGTCGCAACGCACGGTCGACTTCGCGCCCTTCGCGCCGGGGTTCACCTGGATCAGTCCGCGGTAGGACGTACGCCCACCACCACGTGCGACGGATTTCGACACGATGGTCGATGAGGTGTTCGGCGCGGCATGCACCATCTTGGCCCCCGCGTCCTGGTGCTGGTTCTCCCCGGCGAAGGCCACCGACAGGGTCTCCCCCTTCGCGTGCTCGCCCATCAACCAGACCGCCGGGTACTTCATCGTCACCTTCGACCCGAGGTTGCCGTCGATCCACTCCATGGTCGCGCCCTGCTGGGCGATGGCTCGCTTCGTGACCAGGTTGTAGACGTTGGTCGACCAGTTCTGAATGGTCGTGTAACGGCAGCGGGCGTCCTTCTTCACGATGATCTCGACCACGGCCGAGTGCAGCGAGTCGGTGGAGTAGATGGGGGCGGTGCAGCCCTCGACGTAATGGACGTAGGCACCCTCGTCCACGATGATCAGCGTGCGCTCGAACTGGCCCATGTTCTCGGTGTTGATCCGGAAGTAGGCCTGCAGCGGGATCTCCACATGGACGCCCTTGGGCACGTAGATGAAGGAACCGCCCGACCAGACCGCTGTGTTGAGGGCCGAGAACTTGTTGTCACCCGCGGGGATCACGGAGGCGAAGTGCTCGCGGAACAGATCCTCGTGCTCCTTGAGCCCGGTGTCCGTGTCGAGGAAGATGACGCCCTGCTCCTCGAGGTCCTCGCGGATCTTGTGATAAACCACCTCGGACTCGTACTGCGCGGCGACGCCGGCGATCAGACGCTGCTTCTCAGCCTCCGGGATCCCGAGCCGGTCGTAGGTGTTCTTGATGTCGCTGGGCAGTTCCTCCCATGACGTCGCCTGCTTCTCGGTCGACCGCACGAAGTACTTGATCGTGTCGAAGTCGATCGTCGACAGGTCCGCACCCCAGGTCGGCATCGGCTTCTTCTCGAACAGTCGCAGCCCCTTGAGCCGCAGTTCGAGCATCCATTCGGGCTCGTTCTTCAGCGCGGAGATCTCGCGTACGACGTCCTCGTTGAGACCCCGCTTGGCCAAGGCGCCGGCGGCGTCGGGATCGTGCCAGCCGTACTCGTACCGGCCGAGATCGGCCAGCTGATCCACATCACTCATGAAGAGATCCTTTCGGTTGGGGCATGGGCCGCCGTGGGCGAGACCAAGCACGTACAGACGCCGTCACCATGGGCGATGGTGGCCAGCCGGGTGACATTCGTGTCGAGCAAGCGGGCGAACGCCGAGGCCTCGGCGTCACACAGTTGCGGAAATTCGTGGGCGGCGGCAGCGACCGGGCAGTTGTGCTGGCAGACCTGCAGGACGGAGGTGGGACCCTCCTCGACCGAGGCCGCGTACCCGTCCGCCGTGAGCAGTTCGGCGAGCCGGCGTGCCCGTAGCTGCGGATCGGCGATGGCGTCCAGATGCGGTCGATACCGCTGCTCGAGCTCCTGCGCGCGACGCTGCGCGAATTCGTCGAGGGCGTCGGGTTGGACCTGCCCCATGAACCGCATGGCGCTGACCGCCAGGTCGTCGTAGGCCTGTTCGAAGCGGCGCCGGCCGGACTCCGTGAGGGCGTAGATGCGAGCGGGTCTGCCCCGTCGTGGCTCCGGCATGGGCCCGAAAGGCGGGCGATCCCCGGCCACCACGTCGCCCGATTCCTCCAGGGTGTCCAGGTGCTTACGAACGCCTGCGGCTGTGATTCCGAGGCGCTGGGACAACTCGGCGGCGGTCGCCGGACCGTCAACCAAGAGGCTGCGCGCAACGCGCTCGCGGCCACCCTGCTCGAATTTCACAACTACATTGTTACGTAATTCCCCGGATGTGCAAGAGGGGGGTCGCCGCAGTCCGGTGGTTCGTCCGATTCTCGGGCCCTTTCCACCTTGACTGCTGCACGGTTACGGCTTTCGAACGATGAAACCCGTAACCGTGCAGCACTCGAGCGATGAACGGCGGCAACTCCTCGGACTCAGCCAGCGGTTGCGCACAAACCGGACATCCCTGACGGTGGAGACATGGCCCGATACCGCACCTACATCGACTCCCCCGCCAGCGCTGAGGACGTTTTCGCCTACCTGGCGGACTTCCAGACCGTCGCCGAATGGGATCCCGGCGTCAGGTCCGCACGGCTGATCCACGGAGAGCCCGCGGCGGTCGGGGCTCGCTATTTCGTCGTTGCCGGATTCCTTGGCCGGGGTATCCCTCTGGAGTACGAGGTCGTGCACAGTGCACCACCCACGGACCGCACGGAGGGCCGGGTCGAACTGGAGGCGCACACGTCCGACTTCCGCTCGTACGACGTGATCACTGTCGCTCCCACCGAGGGGGGCTGCCGGGTGACATACGACGCCGACCTCGCCCTCAAGGGCTTTCGGCGGCCGTTCGACCCGTTGCTGGCGCTGAGCTTCAGGGTCATCGGCAACCGCGCCAGACACGGCCTGGCCACCGCACTTGCCTCTGCGCCGGTCGCATGAAGGATCTCATCGATTCCGCGCTGGAGTTCAGCGTGGCCGGCAGCTTCAGTCGCATCGGCTACTGGACACGTTCGCGGCTCGAGGGCTGGGAACCGCCCCCCGGGCTGGCTGGCCGGCGAATCCTCCTCACGGGGGGTAGCAGTGGGGTTGGGCTGGCCGCGGCGCGGATGCTGAACGAGGCGGGAGCACGACTCGTGGTCACCGGCCGCGACCGTGACAAACTCGAGACCGCCGTCGACGCATTGGGTGAGGTCGGCGAGCGCCCACTGCCGCTGGTCGCGGACTCCTCAGATCTCGATCAGGTACGAGCGGGCTTCGACCGGGCCGTGGCTCATCTCGGTGGTCTCGATGTCCTCATCAACAACGCGGGGGCGTTGGTCGACCGGTACCGGACGACGCCGCAAGGTTACGAGCAGACCTATGCCGTGCATGTGCTGTCCTCGTTCGTGCTGACCGAACAGGCGGTGGGCGTGATGGGCCCCGAGGGCCGGGTTCTGACAGTGTCGTCGGGCGGAATGTACTCGCAGTCCCTACAGACGGATATGCAGGCGGGCGAGAAGGACTTCGATGGTGTGCGGGCCTACGCCAAGGCGAAAAGGGCGCAGGTGGCTCTCACCCAGGAGTGGGCAAGACGCTATCCAGAGGGTCCCTTCTTCGCAGTGATGCACCCGGGCTGGGCTGACACGCCCGGCGTGCGGACCTCCCTGCCGACCTTCCGTCGGGTGACCGGCCCGATTCTGCGGACACCCGAACAAGGCGCGGACACCCTGGTATGGCTGGTCTCAGCACGCGTGCCCAGTGGACGCTTCTGGCTCGATCGCCGGGAGCGGACCGTCCTTAGGGTCCCCGGCACTCGGCACAGTGACGATGTTGCCGCGCAACTGTGGGATCGGGTTGCCGCTGACGCGGCGGGCCTTTCGGTGTGAGCACCCACGAGGGGCGGATCGACGGAAGCCGCGCCCGCCTACCATTGAGCACGTGAGTGCCATCGACGTCCGCTCGTTGGTCGTCTCCTATGGGCCGCGGACAGCCGTCGACGGCCTTGACCTGCGGGTCGAGGAAGGCTCGACCTGTGTCCTGCTGGGCCCCAACGGCGCGGGCAAGACGACCACGTTGAGTGTGGTCCTGGGTCTGCGCACCCCGGACGCAGGGACCGTGCGCGTTCTGGGGCTTCCGCCGACGGATGTGGGGCTGCGCAGTCAGGTCGGCGTGGTCCTGCAGGACGGTGGATTGCCCGTTGCCGCCACCCCCAGGGCCATCGTGCGGCACTTCGCTTCTCTGTATGCCGATCCGTTGCCCACCGAGGACGTGATCGAGCGTCTCGGACTGGAACATTTGGACCGTCCCTACCGCAGGCTCAGCGGCGGCGAACAGCAACGCGTAAAGATCGCTGTCTCCTTGGTCGGCCGACCGCGACTGCTGGTCCTGGACGAACCGACGACCGGGATGGACCCCGCAGCCCGGCGGGTGTTCTGGACACTGCTGGACGAACTCGGACAACAGGGTGTGACGACGCTGATGACGACCCACCAACCCGACGAGGTCAGCACGCGCGCAGATCAGATCGCGGTCATCAACCACGGCACGGTGATCGCCGACGCCCCGCCGCAGGAATTGATCGATACTGCCCCCGTCTGGTTCACCTGTGCCCGGCACCTCGACCTCACGTCCTTGCGCCAAGTGCTGGGTGAGGGCTTCGAGGTGGCGGAGGTGGAGCCGGGTCGGTACCGCGTGCACGGCGAGGTCGGTGTTGCCGAGGTGTCTGCGATCAACTCCTGGGTCACGTCGCACGGCCACAGCAGCCAGGACGTCACCGTCGTGCGCTCGCTGGAGGAGGCGTACTTGGAGATGACCGGAGGTGCGGCATGGTGACACTCGACCTGAGTCAGGGCAGCGCACCGGCAACGCCCGGGCAACGGGTGTGGCGCCAGGCCCGGTTCGACGCGGGTAACGCCCTGCGCAACGGCGAGAACCTACTGCTGACGCTCGTCATTCCGATCGGTGTGCTGGTGCTGGTTCTCAAGACCGGCCTGGGTGGCGAACGAACGGCTCCGCAGGCATTGGTGGCAGCGGTCAGCCTGGCAGTGCTTGCCACCGCATTCACCTCCCAGGCCATCAGCACCGGCTTCGACCGGCGGTACGGCGTTCTGCGCATGCTGGGCCTCACACCTCTGGGAGCGCGCGGACTGCTTGCCGCCAGAGTTCTGGTGAGCATGATGATCATCGCGGTGCAGACGGCGATCCTCGTCGTCCTGACCGGCGTGCTCTCAGGATGGTGGCCCGGAGACCCGGCCCAGATCGCGCAGGCCGGCGCCGGCATCCTGCTGGCGGTATGGGCTCTGACCGCCTGGGCGTTGTTGATCGCCGGCACCCTGCGTGCGGAGGCGACGCTCGCCCTGGCCAATGCGGTCTTCCTGGTCCTGATGTTCGGCGGCGGGTTGGCCATCCCGGCGGATTCGCTGCCATGGTCGTCGATGGCCGGACTGCTCCCGACCGGCGCGTTGGTGGCGGCCATGAGCGATCCTGTCCTGGCCTGGATGCCGTTGGGTGTGCTGGTGGTGTGGGCTGTGGTCGGATCCGTGCTCGCCGGGCGCTTCTTCCGCTGGGAGGGCTGAGGCGCCGCCGTGCGCCGCAGGGCCCCGGCGTACCCTCGGGGTGTGGCTGTGGATACCGCATCAAGAGCGATCGGGGTTCCCGCACTCGGCGTGGCACCGCGATGGTTGCAGCGCATCTTCTGGGCCAATCTGATCGCGCAGATCGGCATCGTCATCACCGGTGGCATCGTGCGCGTCACCGGATCCGGGCTCGGGTGCCCCACGTGGCCGGAGTGTGTGGACGGGTCGATCACACCCACCGACGATCAGGCCGAGACGTGGACCAAGTACGTCGAGTTCGGCAACCGCACCCTCACCGGGGTACTGATGCTGCTCGCCGTGGCCGCGATCATCGGCGCATGGCTGTGGCGGCGCCGGCAGGGCGTTCGCCGGCCGTGGGTGATGGCCCTGGCCGCCGCTCCCCTCGTGGGCACGATCGCCCAAGCGCTGCTCGGCGGGGTGACGGTCCTCGTCGACCTGCACCCCATGGCTGTGGCCAGTCACCTTCTGCTGTCGATGGTGGTGATCGCAGCGTGTGTGGCTCTTGTGCAGTTCGCGTCGGAGGAATCCGATCCCCCCGGTGAGCCGATCACCCGAACAGCCACCCGCTACCTCGGCAACGGCCTGATCGGTCTCACTGCGGTGATCATCGTGATGGGAACGGTCGTGACCGGTTCGGGCCCACACGCCGGGGATGCGCGCACCGAGCGCCTTGATCTGGATCCGCGATTGGTCAGTTGGCTGCATGCTGACGCGGTTCTGTTGTTCATCGGCCTGCTGATCGGCATGATCGCGCTGCTGTACGTGGACGCATCGTCACCTGTGGCGCGACGCCGGGCCTGGTGGGTCGTGGGCTTCGCGGTTCTGCAGGCCGGCATCGGGTATCTGCAGTACTTCACAGGGTTGCCGTGGGTGCTGGTCACCGCCCACCTGCTGGGCGCCAGCCTGGTCTGGGTGGGAGTGTGGCGCCTGCGGCTCAGCCTGACCCGACGAGGAAGTCGGCTGCCTGCGCCTCAGGCATGATCCACTCGCGCACTGTGTGGCCCAGCCTGACCGCTGCGTCCGGCGACGCCTCGAGGAACAGGCAGGGATCGGTCGCCTCGAAGGCCCCGAGCACCCACTGGTCCTCATCATCGATCAGGTCGATGCGCGCGTAGAGCAACTCCTCGCCTGCCGCTGCCACCGCGTGGACGGAGGCAGCGAGATCGACGAGCGGCTCCGGGAGATCCGTCTCGACGGCCGCACCTGTGGGCCCGCGATCATCGGACGTGAGCACGGCGTGTGATACGCGACCGCCCAGCATGACCACCGAAAGGCGCCTGCCATGCCCGGACCAGCTCGCGTTGCGAACCATCGCCACAGCACCGTGTACCGCAAGATCATGCGCCGCCACGGCGGCCTCTTCCGGGCCATCGACCGCCTCGACGCCGGCGCCGCCGGTACCCACGTGGGGTCGCACAGTGCAGCGCTGCCACCCCCGGGCTCGGATCTGCGACGCCAGCGTGTCCGGGTCGTCCCCGGGCTCGAACCACACGGTGTCAACCACCGGGAGTCCGTGTCCGTGCAGGTCGCGCAGGTACGTGCGGTCAGTGTTGCGGGCGAACGTCACGGCGGAGTTGGCCAGACGCGTCACCCCCTCGACGCGGCGCGCCCACCGCAGGAAGTCCTGTCGCCGTGTCGCGTGGTCCCAGGGGGATCGCACGAGGACCAGATCGAACTCGTCCCACTCGGTGTGACCGTCCCAGGCGCACGTCTGAGCATCCAGTCCCGCAGACTCAAGGCCGGCGAGGGCCACGGAGATGTCAGGATCGGGCGGCGCCGACCCCCTGTGAGTCACGTACGCGACCCGCGGGTGCATCAGCCCAGCACGAGCGGGTCGACAGCCACGACGAGGAAGAGCAGCGCCAGATAGGTGATCGACCAGTGGAACAGGCGCATCGGCTTCGGATCCTCACCGGACCGCGTGCGCCTGCGCAGAAGGACCGCCTCCCAGACGAACACAAGTCCGAGCAGCAACGCGCTGACGCTGTAGATCCAGCCCATAGGCGCCACCGGCACCAGAGCCAGGCTGGCCACCACGGTCGCGATCGAGTACCAGAGGATCTGATCGGCCACGTGCCGCTGGTCGGCAACGACGGGGAGCATCGGCACCCCAGCGCTGTCGTAGTCCTCCCGGAAGCGCAGCGACAACGGCCAGTAGTGCGGAGGCGTCCAGAGGAAGACCACCAGGAAGAGCACCCACGGGGTCCAGGACAGGTGACCGGTGACTGCCGCCCACCCGATGAGGACCGGGAAACAACCCGCTGCGCCACCCCAGACGATGTTCTGAGAGGTCCGGCGCTTGAGGAACATCGTGTAGCCCACGACGTACAGGAAGATGGCCAGCCCGGCGAGGCCGGCCGCCAGCAGGTTCGTGGTCAGAGCCAACCAGATCACGGAGAAGGCGCTCAGGGCACTGCCGAAGGCCCAGCCGGCCACCGGGCTGATGCGTCCGGTGGCCATGGGGCGCGTACTGGTGCGCTTCATCACCGAGTCGATGTCGCGGTCGTAGACGCTGTTCATCGAGTTCGCCCCGGCGGCAGCCAGCGCGCCCCCGAACAGTGTGGCGAGCATGGTGCTCAGCGGCGGCAGTCCACGCGCGGCAAGGACCATCGCGGGAACCGTGGTCACCAGCAGCAGTTCGATGATGCGTGGCTTGGTGAGGGCGAGGTATGCACGCCACGTGCTGACGCTGGGCCCGGACCGGGTCCCGAGATGAGTGCTCGCCACCCCAGCAGACTACCGTGCGGCGGTGCGGCGGGAGACGACTGGAGCCGTCCCGCCGGTCCCGCGGCGCTCACCGCCGTCCGCTCGGCCATCGGGCGCCTCCGGCCACCGCAAGCCGATACGCTCGGGCACGGACCCTCGTGAAAGGACATGCCGGTGACTGTCGAATGGACCGATCTGGACCGTCAAGCCGTGGACACCATCCGGGCCCTGGCCATGGACGCCGTGCAGAAGGTCGGCAACGGCCACCCCGGAACCGCCATGAGTCTGGCTCCCGCGGCCTACCTCCTCTACCAGCGGTTTCTGCGCCACGACCCTGCCGATCCGTCGTGGATCGGTCGTGACCGGTTCGTGCTCTCGAACGGTCACAGTTCACTGACGCAGTACATCCAGCTCTTCTTCAGCGGATACGGGCTGGAGTTGTCCGATCTGGAGGCGTTCCGCACCTGGGGAAGCAAGACCCCCGGCCACCCCGAGTACGGGCACACTGTCGGCATCGAGACCACCACGGGTCCGCTCGGGCAGGGCTATGCCACCGGCGTGGGCATGGCGATGGACGGCCGGTACGTGCGCGGGCTCTTCGACCCGGTCGCCGAGGTGGGCCGCAGCCCGTTCGACCACAAGATCTGGGTTTTCGCTGGGGACGGCTGTATGCAGGAGGGCATCACCTCCGAGGCCGCCAGCCTGGCCGGTCACCAGAAACTGGGGAACCTCATCGTCATCTACGACGACAACCACATCTCCATCGAAGGCAACACCGAGGTGTCGTTCAGTGAGGACGTGCTCGCCCGGCACGCGGCCTACGGTTGGCACACCCAGCGTGTGGACCTCGGTGTGGACGGCGACGTCGACATCCAGGCGCTGGCCACCGCGATGCACAACGCGGAAGCCGAGACCGGACGGCCCTCGATCATCGCGCTGCGTACGATCATCGCCTGGCCGGCCCCGGATGCACAGAACACCGGGAAGTCCCACGGCTCCGCACTCGGCGACGACGAGGTCGCGAAGACCAAGCGGGTGATGGGGATGGATCCCGACCAGGACTTCTACGTCTCACCGGAAGTGTTGGACCATGTGCGTGAGGTGAAGGCGCGCGGCGCGCAAGCGCATGCGCAGTGGAACGAGACCTTCGATGCGTGGAAGGCGGCGCACCCGGACAGAGTCCCGCTGCTGGACCGGCTGCTGGCCAAGGACCTGCCGGACGGACTCGAGGCGGTCATGCCCACGTTCGACCCGCAGAAGGCGGTCGCGACGCGCAAGGCATCCGGCGAGGTCATCAACGCGATCGCCGGTGTCATGCCGGAGTTCTGGGGCGGATCGGCGGACCTTGCGGAGAGCAACCTCACCACCATCGAGGGCGGAGGATCGTTCCTTCCCGCCGACTCCCGGGCACCCGGCGCGACCCCGTACGGCCGCATCCTGCACTTCGGTATCCGCGAACACGCGATGGGCGCGATCCTCAACGGCATCGCACTGGGTGGGCTCACCCGGCCCTTCGGGGGCACCTTCCTGGTGTTCTCCGACTACATGCGGGGGGCTGTGAGACTTGCCGCACTGATGCAGGCTCCGGTGACGTATGTGTGGACCCACGACTCGATCGGGCTCGGTGAGGACGGCCCGACGCATCAGCCGGTCGAGCACCTGACCGCACTGCGAGCGATCCCCGGACTGGACGTCGTGCGTCCGGCGGATGCCAACGAGACGTCCGCCGCATGGCTGCAGATCTTGAAGAACCGGCGCCCGGCCGCGCTGGCACTGACCCGCCAGAACGTTCCGACGCTGGATCCCGATCAAGTGGCCGGCGTCGCGCGTGGTGGGTACGTGCTGGCCGACGCCGACGGCGGACAGCCGCAGGTGATCCTCATCGGGACCGGTTCCGAGGTGCAGTTGGCCATGGCAGCGCGCACGTCGCTGCAGGCCAAGGGGATCCCGGCCCGAGTGGTCTCCATGCCGTGCACCGAGTGGTTTGACGAGCAATCAGCCGAGTACCGGGAAAGTGTGCTGCCGTCCAGCGTCACGGCCCGCGTCTCGGTCGAAGCCGGCCGGGCGATGCCCTGGTACACGTACGTGGGAACACAGGGTCGTTGCGTCAGCCTGGAGCACTTCGGAGCGTCAGCCGACTACGAGACGCTGTATGAGCAGTTCGGGATCACGGCCGATGCCGTGGTCGCGGCGGCGGAGGCCAGCCTCCATGGCGACTGAGTCCGCCGACCCGGCCGTTTCCGCGAGGTTGATGCTCGCGACCTACATCGTCGGCGGTGTGGGCATCGCGGTCGGCTTGTACACGCTGCCGATGACCCCGCCGAGCCTCACTCTCGCGTGCCTGCTCGCGGTCGGTGGCACCGGGCTGTTGTCGTTCGTGCGGCATTCGGTCTTCCACCGCAGCGACGCCGCGCGGATGGGATGGGACTACGGCCGGCGGAACAATTTCCAGATCGAGGTGGGCCTGGCCAATCTCGCGTGGGGCACCGTTGCCGTGCTCGCCGTGGCGCTGGGATGGGGTCTGCTCACCGAAGCCGCATTGTTCCTCGTGTTCGGCGTGTACATGCTCTCAGTGGTGGTCATGAACCTCGCCAGTGGTCGCGAGGAGGGCCGCAGGGCGCCCGGTCCGCTCATCGGAGCGGCGTCGTTCGCCGTAATGCTGCTCATTGTGGGCACCTGGGGTGTGACCGCGGCCTGACGCAGGCGGTTCGCTCTGCGAAGGCACGGCGTTCATCGGTAGCGTTCTGCCTCTAAGGAGGATCCCATGAGCGACCGTCTCGAGGAACTGTCCACCATCGGCGTCTCGATCTGGCTCGACGATCTCGACCGCAGCCGCCTGACGTCCGGTGGCCTGGCCGCAATGATCGAGAATGACCACGTGGTCGGTGTGACCACGAACCCGTCGATCTTCGGCAAGGCCATTTCGACCGGCGCGGCGGCATACGCCACGCAGGTGGCGAGTCTGGCCTCGGGACAGGCCGACGCGGACTTTGCGGTGCGTGAGATGACGACCCAGGACGTCCGGAACGCATGCGACGTGATGGCCGGTGTCTCGGCCAGGACCAACGGCGTCGATGGGCGAGTCTCCATCGAGGTGGACCCGCGCCTGGCCAGGCAGACGGAGCCGACCATCGAGCAGGCGAGGGCGTTGTGGGCCGAGGTGGATCGCCCGAATCTGTTGATCAAGATCCCGGGCACGGTGGAGGGTCTGCCCGCGGTCACCCAGGCCATTTCAGAGGGCATCAGCGTCAACGTCACGTTGATCTTCAGCGTTGAGCGCTACCGCGCCGTCATCGACGCGTGGGCCAGTGGTCTGGAACGGCGGATCGCCGCCGGCGAGTCGGTGGCCGACATCCACAGCGTCGCGTCCTTCTTCGTCAGCAGGGTCGACACGGCGGTCGACGGCCAGTTGGACAAGATCGGTGGTGAGCAGGCAGCTGCGCTGCGCGGCAAGGCCGGGATCGCCAATGCCCGCCTCGCCTGGCAGGCCTACCAGGAGTTCCTCAGGACTCCCCGCTGGCAGGTTCTGGAGGCGGCGGGTGCGCGACCGCAGCGGCCGTTGTGGGCATCGACCGGCGTCAAGGACGCGGCCTTCCCCGACGACATGTACGTGGTGGAACTGGCCGGGCCTGGGTGCGTGAACACGATGCCGGAACCGACTCTGCGAGCGGTGGCCGATCACGGAGACCTCCGCGGCGACACCCTCGACGGTATGGCCGCGGACAGTCAGCAGGTGTTCGACACTCTGACGGCCCTTGGCATCGACCTGCCGGATGTCTTCGACACCCTCGAGGTTGAAGGTGTCGACAAGTTCAAGAACGCCTGGGAGGACCTCCTGGCCACGGTCGCCGATGCGTTGGCCGCCGACAGGGGCACGACGTGAGACAGGCGGAGTACTCGAACCCGAACCCTCTGCGCAGTCCCACCGATCGGCGGTTGCCGCGTGTGGCCGGGCCCTGCGCGTTGGTGATCTTCGGTGTCACAGGGGACCTGTCCCGCAAGAAGTTGATGCCGGCGGTCTACGACCTGGCCAATCGCGGACTGCTCCCGCCCTCCTTCGCGCTTGTCGGGTTTGCGCGCCGGGAGTTCACCAACGAGGACTTCGCCCAAGAGGTCCACGACTCCGTGCGACAGCATTCGCGCACGGAATTCCGGGAAGATGTCTGGAACCAACTGGCCCAAGGTTTCCGGTTCGTCGCCGGCGACTTCACCGACGATGCCGCCTTCGACGCACTCGCGGCCACCGTGACCGATCTGGGCAACGAGCAGGGAACCGGCGGTAACACCGCCTTCTACTTGTCCATCCCCCCTGGTCTGTTTCCGCTGGTCGTACAACAGTTGAAACGGTCCGGCCTGGCCTCCCAGGATCGCGGTGGCTGGCGGCGGGTCGTCATCGAGAAACCCTTCGGTCACGACTTGGCCAGTGCGCAGGAGCTCAACCGCGTCCTGGGGGAGGTCTTCCCGAGCGGTTCGATCTTCCGCATCGATCACTATCTGGGCAAGGAGACGGTTCAGAACCTCTTGGCGCTGCGATTCGCCAACACACTGTTCGAACCCATCTGGAACTCCAACTACATCGACCACGTGCAGATCACCATGGCCGAGGACATCGGGATCGGTAGCCGGGCAGGTTACTACGACGGGATCGGCGCGGCGCGCGACGTCATCCAGAACCACTTGTTGCAGTTGATGGCCCTCACGGCGATGGAGGAGCCGGTCTCGTTCGCCGCAGAGCATGTTCGGATCGAGAAGGAGAAGGTGCTGGCATCCGTGGTGCTGCCCGACGACCTCGACGCGCACACCGCACGTGGTCAGTACGGTCCCGGCTGGCAGGGTGGCGAGGAGGTGTGCGGATACATGCAGGAGGCGAATATCCCGCCCACCTCGACCACGGAGACCTATGCGGCGATCACGGTGCACGTGGACACCCGTCGGTGGGCTGGCGTTCCGTTCTACCTGCGTACCGGGAAGCGACTCGGCAGGCGGGTCTCCGAGATCGCCGTGGTCTTCAAACGTGCCCCGCACCTGCCCTTCGCCACGACGGACACCGAGGAACTCGGCTCCAACACGCTGGTGATCCGGGTGCAACCCGATGAGGGGATCACGATGAAGTTCGGCTCCAAGGTGCCCGGGACGCAGATGGAGGTACGCGACGTCACGATGGACTTCATGTACGGCGACTCCTTCACGGAGTCGAGTCCGGAGGCCTACGAACGTCTCATCCTGGACGTTCTGCTGGGCGATCCTCCCCTGTTCCCCCGTCACGAGGAGGTCGAGATGTCGTGGCGCATCCTGGATCCGATCCTGGCCAACTGGGCGGCGAACGGCAGGCCCGAAACCTACGACCCCGGCACTTGGGGTCCTGCTTCCTCCGACGAGATGCTGGCCCGGGACGGCCGGGTTTGGCGGCGGCCATGACCACACGCTTGGAACGGACGACCGCGGGTGAGATCGTCCGGACGATCAATGAGGAACGCCACCGGATCGGCGCGACGGCAACGGGGATGGTCCTGACGTTGATCATCGTCACCGATGAGGAGAACCAGTCCGATGCCACACGCGCGGCGTCCTTCTCCGCGATGGAACACCCGTGCCGCATCATCACGTTGATCCCGCGGCCGGGTCGGGTCGACCCGCAACTCGACGCCAACATCGACGTGGGCGACACGATGGGGCCGGGCGAGACCGTCCGATTGCGCCTTCGCGGGGATCTGGCAGAACACGGTGCTTCTGTGGCGTTGCCACTGCTTCTGCCCGACACCCCGGTCGTGGTCTGGTGGCCCACGGCGGCTCCCGATGTCCCCTCTGCGGACCCCATCGGTGCGATGGCACAGCGACGGATCACAGACGCCGCCGCCAGCCGGCATCCGATGCATGCCCTCCTGCAGCGCAAGGACGGGTACCTCGCCGGGGACACCGACCTGGCATGGACACGAACGACGGTGTGGCGTGCGATGCTCGCCGCGGCCCTCGACCAACCCTTCGCCCCGATCAGCGCCGTTGACGTCAGCGCGGAACGGTCCAATCCGTCTGCTGCCCTGTTGCAGGCATGGCTGCACAGCGCACTGGGCGTGCCCGTGGCTCTGCACCGGAGCCAGGGTCCCGGTATCACCTCGGTCGTGATGCACACAAAGACCGGACCGATCGAACTCACCCGACCCGATGGCCGCACCGGGCGACTGTCGCGGCCCGGGACCGCGAGCCACGATGTCCCACTCCCCCGGCGCGATCTGCGAGACCTGATCGGGGAGGAACTGCGTCGCCTCGATCCCGACGACACCTACGCCGAAGCCCTGTCCGGGGTGGAGATCCCAAGCCGGCGCAAGAAGGCCGCCGCGAAACCCGCGCCGTCGGCGGACCGGGCGAAGCCGGCGGCATCGGAGGGCCGGGCCAAGTCGGCGGCGAAGAAGCCGTCGTCCCGAGGCCGATCCGCGAAGACGGCGGAACCGACACCATGAGCGCCATCTCCATCACCGTGCAGCCGGATCCGGAGGGGGTTTCGCGAACGGTCGCCAATCGCATGGCTGGTGCGATTCTGCGGACGCTCGCCACCCATGATGTGGCCCACATCTGTATCACGGGCGGACGCGGTGGTCACGGGGCCCTTGCCAGTCTGGCGCAGGACGCGGGCATCGACTGGGAACGTGTGCACGTGTGGTGGTCCGACGAACGTTTCGTTCCCGCCGGGGATCCGCAGCGCAACGACACCATGGCGCGCGAGGCGCTTCTCGACGTCGTCGACCTCCCCACGGCCAACGTGCACCCGATGCCGTCGAGCGACGACTTCGCTGAGGTCGGCGACGCGGCAGATGCCTACGTGGCGGAACTCGCGGAGTTCGGCGATCCGGGACCGCCGTTCTGCATCAGCATCCTCGGCATGGGTGAGGACGGGCATGTGGCGTCGCTGTTCCCCGAGCATCCCGGGCTGCGCCAGACCCGACCTGCCTTTGCGGTGACGGATTCCCCCAAACCGCCGCCCGTGCGGGTGTCGATGTCGTTCGACGTGATCAACACCGCCGACGAGGTGGTGCTCATCGCCTCGGGGGCTGGCAAGGCGGATGCGGTGGGCATGTTCGTCAACGACCCCGGACCACTGGCGGTTCCCGCCGCCGGTGTGCATGGGCGCAGCCTCACACTGCTCGTCGTGGATGAGGCGGCAGCGGTTCATCTGCCCCCGGGGCTCACGCGGTACGCCTGAGGTCAGCGAGTTGTCGATCAGGCACCCAGTCGCCGCCGCCGTCCGGGTTGGGTGCCCACAACGCACCTGAGTTGTCGATCAGGCACCCAGTCGTCGCCAGCATCGGGGTTGGGTGCCCACAACGCACCTGAGTTGTCGATCCGGCGGCCGGCATCGAGCATCCAGAGCCACCAAAGCCGCGTACCTACAGCGGAAGCCCGAGTTCCTTGAACGTGTTGCACGCTTGCGGAGTTCCCTGGTCGTAGCCTCGGGTGTACCAGAACGTGCGCTGCTTGGCCGATCCGTGCGTGAACGTGTCCGGGTTGACCCGCATCCCGGCACCCTTCTGAATCCGGTCGTCCCCGACCGCCGCCGCCGCGTTCGTGGCCTGCTGGAACTCCTCGGGAGTGATGACGACGTTGCCCTGATCGTTGGCAAGGCGTCCCCAGACCCCCGCGAAGCAGTCAGCCTGCAGTTCCATGGCGACGCTGTAGTCGTTGGCGTTGCGGCGATTCGCATTCTGGGCCTTGCGGACCTGGCGTTCGATCCCGGAGATGTTCTGCAGGTGGTGCCCGTACTCGTGGGCCATGATGTAGACCATCGCGTACTGCCCTTGCACGCCCAGCCGTTGCAGTTCCCGGCTGAACCCGAGGTCGAAGTAGATGCGCTCGTCGGCCGGGCAGTAGAACGGTCCGACACTGGTGTCGGCAGGGCCACATCCGGTGCGGGTCTGCCCGTCGAAGAAGGTCAACTGCGGTTCGCGGAACCGCTGGCCGGTGGTGGCGAAGTAGCCGCTCCAGACCTCGTCGGTCTCGTTGAACGCCTTCACCAGCAGACAGTCGGTGTTCTCGAAGACGCCGTCCGCAGCATCTTCGGTGCACTTCTGCGCAAGCGACGTGCCCACCCCCTGGGCACCGGGCGGGGCGTTGAACGAGGAGTCAAGCGGTACCTGCGCCGTGGGGTCCTGCGTCTGACTACAGAAACCGAAGATCAGCAGTGCGGCCAGCACCAGGACGATTCCGCCTCCGCCCTTGCCCAATTTGCTGGCCAGCAGCAACTGCAGAAGCCCGGCGGTGGGATCCCCACCGCGCGTGCCACCTGTCGGTGGGCCGCCGCGACCATCGCGCCGGTCGTCGACCCTCGACATGTCGAGGTTGTTGTCGTCGAACTTCACGCGGGCCTCCTGCCGGATTCACCGCATACGGTAGCGTCTCAACGACCCCGTCGCCCGGTTCAGGCCTCCGGCAGATTCTTCATCGCCTCGTCGAGCAGGGCATCCGCCTCGCCACCCGAACGACGCTCTTTGACGTAGGCCAGGTGGGTCTTGTACGGCTCGGTCTTCGGAGGCGCGGGTGGGTTCTCGGCGTCCTGCCCGGCCGGCAAGCCACACCGAGGACAGTCCCACTCGGTGGGCGGGGCCGCGTCCTGCGCGAAGCTGGGAGTGCTCTCATGGCCGTTGGCACAGTAGAACGAAACCTTCTTGCGCGGGGCGGCGTCACCGCGCTCCGCCTCACCCATCGGACCGGCCCCCACCCGGCTTCCCCGAATCGCACTGCCACCGGCCACGTGAGGCCCCTTCCGTCAGGACTTGGTGATCAACCCGAGAGCCACGATGGTCGCGGCCCAGATCAGGCCCACACCCACAGTCACCCGGTCGAGGTTGCGTTCGGCAACACTCGACCCTCCAAGAGACGTGCTGACGCCACCGCCGAACAGGTCGGAAAGACCCCCGCCCTTGCCCTTGTGCAGCAACACCAACACGATGAGCAGCACGCTGGTCACCAGCAACAGCACCTCAAGTGCCAGAACCATGAATGCCTCCCTGTACGTGCAGCAGCCTCAACTGTAACCTCAGGCGTCGACCTGCGGGTGGAGGCGGTACCGGACGATGGTTGCGAACTCGTCGGCGTCCAGGCTCGCCCCGCCGATAAGCGCACCGTCGACGTCGGGCTTGGCCATGATCCCGGCGATATTGGTGGACTTCACGGATCCGCCGTAGAGGATGCGGACCTGCTCGGCCACACCGCTGCCGTACTGCTCATCGAGCCATTCCCGGATCACGTGGCAGACCTCCTGCGCGTCCTCCGGTGAGGCCACCTCGCCGGTTCCGATCGCCCAGACAGGTTCATACGCGATGACGACGTTGACCATCTGCTCCTCGGTGAGCCCCTCGAGGCTGCCGACGAGTTGATCGGCCACGTGCTCCACGTGGTTGCCCGCCTGCCGAATGTCGAGGTGCTCACCGACGCACACGATGGGCACCAGGCCGTTGTCCAACGCAGCTCGTGCCTTCGCGTTGACGATCGCATCGGTCTCGTCGTGGTACGTGCGCCGCTCGCTGTGGCCGACCGTGACGTAACTGCACCCGAGTTTGGACAGCATGAGTCCGGCGATCTCTCCGGTGTAGGCACCCGCCGCGTGCTGTGAGACATCCTGCGCGCCGTAGCCGATCTTGAGCTTGTCGCCCTCGACCAGCGTCTGCACGCTGCGGATATCGGTGAACGGCGGCAGCACCACCACATCGACGGCCGCGTAGTCGTCGTCCTTGAGCAGGAAGGCGATCTTCTGCACCAGAGCGATCGCTTCCAGGTGGTTCAGGTGCATCTTCCAGTTGCCCGCCATCAGCGGCTTGCGAGTCATGCGTCCTCCAATACGGCGATCCCCGGCAGGGTCTTGCCCTCGAGCAGTTCCAGGCTCGCCCCGCCACCGGTCGAGATGTGATCTATCGCGTCAGCGTCGATGTCCAGCAAGCGCACGGCGGCAGCGGAGTCTCCCCCACCCACGACCGTGAAACCGTCCGTCTCGGCAAGGGCTCTCGCCACCGCAATGGTGCCGGCGGCGAACGGTGCGACCTCGAACACGCCCATCGGGCCGTTCCACACCACGGTGGCCGAATCCAGGACGGCCTGCGCGTACGCCGCAGCTGTCTGCGGTCCGATATCCAGACCCTTCCAGCCGTCGGGGATCCCCTGCTCCACCTTCACGACGTCGGTATCGGCGTCGGCTGCGATGTCCTGGGCGATGACCACGTCGGTGGGCAACAGCACCTCTACGCCGCGCTCGCGGGCGTCCTTGAGGATCTGCAGACAGGCGTCCACCCAGTCCGGCTCGAACAGCGAGTCGCCGATGGCGTGCCCCTCAGCGGCAAGGAACGTGAAGCACATCCCGCCACCGATGATGAGCCGGTCGACGGACTTCAACAGGTTGTCGATGACCAGCAACTTGTCCGAGACCTTGGACCCTCCGAGCACCACCGTGTACGGGCGGGCAGGGTCCTTGAGCACGGACTCGAAGGAACGGATCTCCTTCTCCACCAACCGTCCGGCGGCGTTCGGGAGCAGTTTCGCCACGTCGGTGACGCTGGCCTGCTCGCGGTGCAGCACCCCGAACCCGTCACTGACATACGCGTCGCGACCGGCCGCCAGTTCCGTGGCGAGTGCGGCACGTTCGGCCTGATCCTTGCTCGCCTCACGTGGGTCGAAGCGGATGTTCTCCAGGAGCACGATGGTGCCCGGCCTGGCGGGCGGAAAATCCCCCGCCGGGGCCAGTTCCACCGGGACCCCGACGAGCTCGGCCATGCGCGTGGCCACAGGTGCCAGGGACAGCTCGGGCTTCACCTCACCCTTGGGGCGACCGAGGTGCGCCACAACGACAGGCGCAGCCCCGGCCTCCAGCAGTTCCTTGAGGGTGGGCACGGCGGCCCGGATCCGTCCGTCGTCGGTGATCTCGCCGTCGGCGAGCGGGACGTTCAGATCCAGGCGCACCAGCACCGAAGCGCCCTGCAGATTCAGGTCGCTGAGAGTGTGCATCAGTCGACGGACGCCATGTAGCGGATGAGGTCGACGAGGCGGTTGGAGTAACCCCACTCGTTGTCGTACCAGCCCAGGACCTTCGCCAGCGAACCCATGGAGTTCGTCAACGAGGCGTCGAAGATGCAGGACGCCGGGTCGGTGACGATGTCGGTGGACACGATCGGGTCCTCCGTGTAGCGCAGAATGCCCTTGAGTTCACCCTCGGCGGCGGCACGCATCGCGGCGTTGATCTCGTCGGCGGCAACGGCCTTGCCCAGGTTGACGGTGAGGTCCGTGGCGGAGCCGGTCGGGGTGGGCACGCGCATCGCGTACCCGTCGAGCTTGCCCTTGAGTTCCGGAATGACCAGAGCGATCGCCTTGGCGGCACCGGTTGTGGTGGGGATCATGTTGATGGCGGCGGCACGCGCACGACGCAGGTCCTTGTGCGGGAAGTCCAGCACGTTCTGGTCGTTGGTGTAGGCGTGGATCGTGGTCATCATGCCGTCTTCGATGCCGAAGTTGTCCACGAGCACCTTGGCCATCGGCGCCAGGCAGTTGGTGGTGCAGGAGGCGTTCGACACGACGTTGTGCTGCGCGGGGTTGTAGTCCTTGTGGTTCACGCCCATGACGAAGGTCGCGTCCTCACCCTTGGCGGGGGCGGAGATGATGACCTTCTTGGCGCCGGCCTCGATGTGCTTGCGGGCATCCTCGCCTTTGGTGAAGTGTCCGGTGGACTCGATGACGTAGTCGACACCGAGGTCGCCCCAGCCCAGAGC
>Ga0209607_1001137_pt1 | contig 22435 bp, 22 predicted proteins | sample AD_UKC117_MetaG_FD_184413 | JGI IMG/M metagenome (GOLD analysis project Ga0209607, IMG submission 184413) | Active sludge microbial communities of municipal wastewater-treating anaerobic digesters from Hong Kong - AD_UKC117_MetaG (SPAdes)... | ecosystem: Engineered > Bioreactor > Anaerobic >... | reverse complement strand
GATTCTGGCAACTGGTATCGGAAAAAGGTGCCTTGTGCGCTGCAAAAATACTCATAGCCAAAGATGGTGGAACGTACGGTTTCGAAATTCTATGGGAGCATGGAAGGCTGGATCTATCGATTGAAGCACATGTTTTGAAATCGGAGTATAGGGATCTCTTTACAGATGAAGAAAGACAAATATGCAGAGATAGATTAATTAGCTTTGGTTTCGATATTGAAAGTATCCTTTTTGACTGATTTAGGACAAATGGGGAGACAACGAACCGACGCTGTACTTTTAAATGCTTTATTTCTATACTACTACGGCACACAGTCTGACATTGGATATGGAGCATTTACCATTTCCAGCGCCTTTAACTTCAACAAATTTCATCTGTACCTAGGATGCCAAGCGATAGTAGAGAAGGGGGGCCGCCATGCCATTCCAGATAGTGCGCCAGGACATAACCAAGATGGAAGTTGACGCCATAGTCAATGCTGCCAATCCAGCCCTGCGGATGGGCGGGGGAGTTTGTGGAGCTATCTTCAATGCGGCCGGGCCGGACCAGCTGAAAAAGGCCTGCGGCCGCATCGGCGGATGCACCACTGGCCAGGCAGTAATAACCAAGGGCTATGATCTACCCGCCAAGTATATAATCCACACCGTCGGCCCTATCTGGCAGGATGGAAAACATAATGAGCCGTCACTGCTGCACGACTGTTATACTAATTCATTACGGTTAGCCCTCCAGCATAAATGCGCTTCTATCGCCTTTCCCTTGATCTCCTCCGGCATCTATGGCTATCCCAAGGACCAGGCTCTTAAAGTGGCCACAATGGCCATTACCGAGTTCCTTCTGGAACATGATATGGACGTCCACCTGGTGGTCTTTAACAGGAAGGCCTTGTCCATCAGCGAGAAGCTTTTCGCCGGTGTGAAGCAATACGTCGACGACAACTATGTTGAGGAGACGAAGAATCGTTTTTCAGCGGACCGGAAAATTCATGTCCAGGACTACCAGGAGATATTGCACTCTCCGTCCGAGTCCTCGGAATCGATCTGGAAACAAGCCAAGGCGAAGGACAAAAGGGCCACCACGAGAAGCCTGGAAGACATGCTTAAACAAATGGGTGAATCATTCACCCAGATGCTCGTGCGATTGATCGATGAAAAGGGATTGACTTATGTTGAAACATATAAACGGGCCAATATCGACCGCCGGTTGTTCTCCAAGATCCGCAGTGGCAAAGGTTATAATCCCAGCAAATATACAGCCGTCGCATTGGCCATTGCACTGCATCTCAACCTGGACCAAACTCTGGACTTGCTGGGCAAGGCCGGCTACACTTTAGCCCGCAATAACAAGTTCGATCTGATTATCGAGTATTTCATAACCGAAGAACTTTATAACATATATGAGATCAACGAGGTGCTGTTTGCCTACCGTCAGACCCTACTTGGCACTTAGGGGGGTAAAACAGCCGGGCTTCAGTTGTCGCCTTGCAAGCGACCACAGGCGGTCTTTTATTTGTTATCCTTCATATATCAAGCGAGAGGGGGACCGCTACTATGAAAAAAGACCTTACGGAACTTGTATTCATCCTGGACCGGAGCGGCTCCATGGCAGGGTTGGAGAGCGACACTATCGGTGGCTACAATGCCATGTTGAGGAAGCAAAAGGCTGGGGTAGGGGAAGCCATTGTCACCACAGTGCTGTTCGACGATAAGTACGAGCTGCTCCACGACCGCATCGACATTCGCGGCATCAAGCCCATAACCGAAAAGGATTACTATGTACGGGGCAGCACGGCCCTGCTGGACGCCATGGGTCGGACCATCAGCAAGATCGGCAACGCACAGCGCCACACCAGTGACGAGCTGCGGGCGGAGAAAGTCCTCTTCGTTATCACCACCGACGGGATGGAAAATGCCAGCCACGAATATGATTACGCTAAGATCAGGGCCATGGTCGAACGGCAGCAGCAGAAATACGGCTGGGAGTTCATCTTCCTGGGTGCCAATATCGACGCCTTCGATGCCGCCGGGCAGATGGGCATCAGGGCGGACAGAACCGCCAACTACCATGCTGACAGTGTGGGGACCACGGTGAATTTCGAAGCGGTGAGCGAGGTTGTGACCCAGATCAGGGGGAAGAAGCAGATCAGTGATGATTGGAAGGCCGCCATCGATGCCGATTACCAAAGCCGCAAGGGGAAGAGGTAGGGGACCATGTGCCCCTACCTGAAGTATGGAAAACGGAATGAAAAGAGGTAATTGAATTGGCTATTCCAGCTACAACAGATGATTTCAAATTTCCAATCCATATTGAAGCCGGTGGCACCATACCGCCGCTGCAGCTGGAAGGCTTCCAAAGCGAAGCGGTTGGTAAGCTTAAAGCTCATTTTTCGGTGGGGAATTACCTGGGAGACCTGGGTTATCGGCCTGGGCTGGTAGTCATGCCAACTGGAAGCGGCAAGACAAGAACCGCGGTCAGCTGGATCATGAGTGATATGATTAAGCAAGGCTATAAAATCCTATGGTTATGTCATCGCACAAATCTCCTGGAGCAGACAGCCAAAACCATGATCGAGTCAATTGGGGCGGCAGGACTGATTCCGAACAAGAAACTGACATTGAGGTGCGTATCCAGCAAGCACAGTCGTAGTACAACCGCCAGCTTTAATACCGATGATATCGTAGTCTTCAGTATCCTGAGCCTGGCGCGCCAGCATGATTTAATCCGATATTTATTAAAGGGCGTTAAAGAAAACCTTTTACTGGTGGTGGTGGATGAGGCCCATCACATACCTATGAACTCCTACAGAAAGGTCCTGCGAGAGATAGCGAGGCATTTGCCAGGCTTTAAACTTCTGGGGCTGACTGCAACCCCGACCAGAACCAGCCAATCTGAACGTGATGTCCTTTACAAGATGTTTGGTGACTTGAATGCAGTTCACCAGGTCAGCATGGGGAAATTGATAAGTCACGGATTCTTGGCACGACCCATTTTTGAGAGGCCCAAGACGGAAATAGATATTACCACCGACGTTGGGGAAGAGTTGCTCGCATTAATGGCTAAATACCGGGACATACCGGAGACGTTGCTGTCAAAGATAGCCGAGAACGGGCTACGTAACAAGATAATAGTGGAAAGGTATATGAGAGATATCGACCGTTACGGTCAGACCCTGGTGTTTGCGGTGAACAGACTGCACTGTCACATGTTAAAACAGGCTTTTGACGAGGCATTTGCACAATATGCCCGACAGAGTAGTAAGAAATATGAGTGTGATTTTATCGAATCCGGGCGCACCGACAACTCTGAAGTGATTGAAAGGTTCAGGCGCGGGCAGATACGGGTATTGATCAATATAGAGATAATGACGGAAGGCACAGACGTACCAGGGATTCAGACGGTATTTCTGACCCGTCCCACCGCCTCCGATACTCTATTAATGCAGATGGTAGGGCGCGGTATGAGAGGACCTGCCGTGGATGGCGGCACCAGTGAGGTGTTCATAGTTGATTTCCAGGACAACTGGGATAAGTTCAACTTCTGGCTGGACCCGGAATTGGTTCTAAGGGGAGAACTCCAAGAATCGGAAGATCCTGGTGAGGAAGGTGCTCCACCCAAACCATCCGTGAATCTGCAACCCCCGGTGCCCCCTGAAATCATAGCTGACATTATTCAAGTTCTGCGTGATCCGGCGGCGGTTAGTTTCAGGGCTATCATACCGGTTGGATGGTACATGGTATCATTGCCATCTGTTGCGGATAATGCGGAAAAAGGAGTCTTCAATGAGATCGACAGCGATACCTCGGCGGAGGAGCGCCGGATAATAGTATACGAGAACCAGATTGAAGCCTATGACGAACTTAAGAATAGCCTGGAATGGTTTTACGGATCAGAGTACCCTGGATTTGAGCAAGTGATAGACAGGTTTTTCTCCGATATCACTGATCCCTTGCCAGGGAAAAGGGATCTGGAAGTATTGGTGGACTTCATCCGAAATGAAAGAGAGATGCCCCCTTATTTTACATTTGCCGAACGGGAGCAGATAGATCCGCACAGCCTGGCCAAGACCGTCTGGGACAAGAAATTGAGTGAGCCGGACAAGTATGAATACCTGACCAAATTGTTCGAAGAGAGCCTGCTCATACAACATATATACGGCGACCCTGCTGAATTGATTAGGATGGTCAATCAAAAGATGCTGGAAATCGGCGGGGTAATCAAAACTCCTGAGCCGGTGGTTGCCAATCCCGATCTAAAAATACTATCTCCTGGGCCGCACCATAACCTGGAAGTGCTCTATGAGGAGGTTGTAAACGAGCGGTTTTCCGGAGATACGGTGCTGCGGGCTTCAATGATCAAATGGACCATTCGGCCGGTCAAGTCGTATTGGGGACAGTTTAGATACGGAGACCGCAGGATGCTGATCAATTGCCTTCTCGATTCGCCCGATGTCCCCGCCGATGCAATCAAATTCCTGATCTATCATGAACAACTCCATGCCCAAGGGCTCATTTGGCATAACCATGTTTTTCGCACAGCCGAGCGCAAATACCCAGGCTACGAAGAATGGGACAATTTCTTGGATACCTTGACTGAAAAATATGAAACGCCATGGCAGGAGTTGCACGCAACCGTTTTAGCCCGGGATTCCTATCGGTGCCTATGCTGTGGCCGCCAACAAGACTGGGGGGTCAGTCTCTATGCTGACCGCATAAGGAAAAATAAAACCGCACTGCGCCCTGGAGTTGAGAGATACCAGACCTTATGCAAGACATGCCGGGACATCAACTCCGCTCGCGGGATAAACTTCCGATACTCAAACAGGGATATAATGATTCCCAGGGCCGACTTCGATATTGTCCAGCCGGCATTGGGGGAACTCGCTGATAATTCTCTCCAGCGCATTATCAATTTCTATTATGGCGGCAATGCGTTTGCCCGTCTGATTCAGGGGGGAACACGGTGGAAAATAGAATTGAATCATGGAATCAATGCCGAATTGATTATCAACCATAAAACCAAACTCCTGGATTATATCCGCTATGAGCTTCAATCACCTAATGTGAATGATATAAGCGTTATTTCCAAATGACGCTCACCATAGATGTTAGTCGCCATCAGCGAATATCAAATTTAAATATCATTGTAGGAGAGTGACCGCACCATGGCCAACTGGGAAGGACTCGACAAGCGAAATATAGCTCGAATTCCGTTAACCGACTATAAGGATTGGGAAGACTCCACGGAACTGCCCAGTACGGAATTCATTTCGCCCTACAACCTGGCCGAGATGCCGCCGCTGGATCCAGATGGACAGAGGGTAAAGTTGCGGAGGTTGCTGTCGTCTGTTTTCCACCAGAAGTTGGATGGCAACTATGAATACCTGGAGACGCGCTGTGACATCAAGCGGGATACCTTTCAAAAGGTCCTTCGTGCCAATGGTGGACGAGGAATGAGCCGGACCATGCTGGCCAAGTTTGTGGTTGGAGCTGGGCTTGATGAATCCACGGCCGATGAGCTTTTCCTGTGCCAGGGAACCGGTTTGGATAGGCGCAGCCGTTTTGATTACATCCTAATGTGTGCCATTCATGATAAAGATGACATCGTTACCTTCAACCAGGATCTGATCAAATATGGATGCGGCAGTATTTTGAGCTAACCGGACTGAGTGTCCGCTAACCAGAATGAATAGTGATTTAAAATGGAGTCAGGATGAGACGCGGACTAGAGTTCGCAGGATTATCCTGATTCTGGTCTTTTTAAAGGGGGAATGGATAGATGGATTACATCACTCCGGTTATGAGTAGCGGGCAGAGTGACTACGACGACTCCCATCTGTTGGGGGAACAGCTGGTCTTGGCCGATGATGGCCGGCCGGTAGTGGCTCAGGCATGGGCCGAGTCCGGATACACCTTCCTGACCTATTACTTCAGCGACCAAGGCCTGGAGTCGGCCAGTTCGCAGGACCTTTACGACTACCTGGTGCAGCATGGATTTAAAATCGGTCCTGAACTTCGCTATTCATCCTTGCGGTATGTGGACCAGGTCGGAAACACCTGCTGGAGGTTTACCATCGTTATCGGAGAGTCAGACGAATAAGCCAGGCAGGATCATTCAATCGTATCCCAACCAGTTAGATGTTGAAATAAGAAGCCCTACTAGGGGTTTACCAGCGGCAGATCTTCGCCCTCGTAAATAGCCTAAGATTAATGGAGCGTAAGGTCCAGATTTATCCGCGCATTGGATTGGAATTAGAAAAATGGAAGGGGTGATTTATTTATATGGAAAATCAAATACGACGAGCGCCAGTAAGCATTAACGCCAGTAAAATTGAGGAATCGCTGAACGAAATGGGCGCAAAAGGCTATAGTCTCATAGATATTCAACCTTTTAACAGAATGCGCAATGCAGGTACTTATAGAGCAGAAATTGACCCTGACCAGGTTTTCCTATCATTCCGTCGCTGTAAAAACCGATATCATTATCTCGCTTATAGTTGCAGAGTTAGCGAAGCTGGCGAAGAAGAAATGAATGCGACGATTAATAGAATGGCCGAACAAGGATATGACTTGTTCAAAATGCTGCTTCTGCAAACGATAGCAGTAAGGAGTGATCCTGGAATAATTCGGAGCAGATTCAGATGTTTTATCATGATCCTTTACAAAGAAGTATTCTGAACTTAACTAGCCGAATGCTATGTGAAATGGAGGGCTGGCATGTATGGCACAACCGACCAATTGGGATGACCATGATTTCGAGGAAATGGCCGAATTCGATGCAGAATGCCCCGGCGATTTCTTCACAAATATGAAACTGGCCAAACAGTGTTGGATAAGATGCGAATTTTCAGAGGCGGAAAAGTTTTATAGAAGTGCTTTGCAGATCAGGGAGAGGGAGTTCGGCGTCAATCACCCAGCTTTAGCCGCGCCTTTGTGCGGGCTTGCCCGCATTTATTCAACCATGGATGAAAACCAGAGGGTTGAGGAGTTACTGATGCAGGCTCTGCGTATATTGGAGGGCACTTTGCAATTCGATGGGCCCACCGAAGCTGATATCCTGGCTGAACTAGCCGGGTTTCATTCATGCCAGGGGAACGAGCAGACTGCCGAAGACTTCTACGACCGGACCCTGCAATCGGAGGAGAGAGTATACGGGGCGGATCATGGTAGGGTAGCCGACACCCTGTTTGCCTATGCGGAAATGTACCTGGAGAGAGAGGACTATGAAAAGGCCCGTCCTTTGTTTGAACGCTGTCTTAGGATCCGGAGCGAGGTTTATGGGCTTTAGCATGATCGGGTATATTTTGTCTTAAATCGTCTGGCGATCGTTTATTCTGAACTGGGACAATATGATCAAGCTGAATCGATGCTCAAGAGTGCGGTGGAGTCCAAACAGCACAAACCCGCCGGCATCACTTCATCCATCGCACATAACCTATGCTGGCTGGCTGAACTGTATGAAAAACAGGGAAGGTATGTGGAGGCGCTGGAGCAGTACCAAATGGCCCTTGAAAAGTACGAATGGGCTTTGGAGCCAGGTCATGGCAGGATAGATGAGGTCAAGGGCGATTTGGAGCGCCTGAGGATAAAGCTGGAATTGGATGGCAGTGATCTAAGGGAATAAAATGGAATAATCTGTGTCGATCCAAGAGGATTTTGATGATCGTTATAGAAGATAATGGCAAAAATAGTCGGAAGGCAGGTGGGTGTATGAATTATTTTTGGGTGTCTACTAATCCGAAGGAATGGAAAGTTGATGAAATCCGGTTAAAAGGCACAGAATTTTTTGAGAGTCTGAACCAAAAAGGAAACAAAAGAAAAATCTATTCCTGCTTTGAAAAGGCTCAACGTGGAGACCAGGTATTATTCTACGAGGGTGCCCCTGCAAGTGCTATTGTTGCTAGAGGCGAGGTAGTAGAACCACTACATGATAATTCAACAGGGGTAAAAGGCATCACACTGAAATATATAAGTGATATCGGCCCCTTAACCATGGAAGCTATGAGTAACTTCGAGCCGCTGAACAGCATGGTTCCAGTTAGAATGAGATCCAACGCTACGATATATGAAATTATGGACGTTGAATTTTTTCAACTACTAGACTGTGCAAAAAAGGAACCCGTTTTTTTGAGGACATCTGAATACCTTAAAAACTTGTATTATTATGATTATGAAGATTTATTAGATATTAAAGCAAGAAGTATCATCGGGCGCTTCACCTTCAATTCATCTCACATTTTGATTTTAGTTCAAATCAATCCTGCTGATAAAGACTATGGCCAAGATGATTTTGAGACAGATTTAAGACTATTCTTAGACAAACTTGAAAAAATAATTGATATGTTGGGGTTGGATAACTTTACAATTACATTGGGCTTTGAGCCAGGAGGCCAGTTTATAATACCCCAGAGCTTTATTGATAAGTGCCGGGAATTAGGGATTACAGATGAGATCCATGGATCTCATAAACGGAACATCCATGGTGTTTCTGTAAGGGTATCATTAGGTAAAATAATGACCGTGCAGATTGCATCCCTGGACGGTATTCAGAAGCATATTCACTCTGATATCTTTCTAGAAGAGGTTGCCCGGTTATTAAAAGACCTTAGAGTAGATAATCCCAATGCCCCTATTCTATTGGTATTTAAATTGGGGGGGACCCCATTACCGCAATGGTTCATTGATTTGTGCATTGACCTAGGTATTACTATATTCTTTGAATTCGATTGCGGAAGTTTGCAGGGAAGGATTATTCAAGATTTAGCTAATTCAAAAGAGGGAGGTCCATTAGTTCTTAAATCCGACATCCCAATCAAGATCAAAGGCAACAAAGGCTATAGCCAAGACGAATTTGATAAAGAGCTTCGTAAATTACTGGCACAAATAAGGAAAAATCCTAATGAGTTCAAGGGTAAAAAATTGATATTCCAAGGGGGAGGGGATCTGGACATCCCGCCATGGTTAAAAGAAGCCCTCCAAGAGTTAGACATCAAGGTTGAAATAGTCGATCCTGAGCGTTTTGATGATATTTGGAACGTATTTTAAGTCCACATGAACATTCTGCTGCAAGAGTTGGCCGCAGCTGTCCGTAAGTGACCCGTTAAAGGAGAAGCTGCTACTGGTGCGGTCACGCTCGTACGGATACCAGCTAATGGACGGACTTGCCAGGAAGGGGACGCCCTGGCTTAACCTGCGCCCGGTAACCCCATTAGGGCTCGCCCTGGACGTGGTTGAGCCGGATCTAATCCGGCGGGGCCTGCAAGTGGCCAACCGTTCCAGTGTCTCACCATCTTGGATCAGATCATTGCGGCCATGGAAAATCGGGCGAACTGAAATATTTCGAGATCATCAGTGAGGCCGGGCAGCTGAGCGGCATGCTGCTGCGATCAATCCGTGAGCTGCGCCTGGCTGGAATCGATGCCGCAAATATAAAGCCTGACTTTTTCGTTGACCAGCAAAAAGGCATTGAGCTGAAGTCGATCTTTAATCTCTACGATCTGGAACTGGAAGCCCAGCTCCTGCTTGACGAGGCTGAGATATTCAGGCGGGCCATCGGTCTTTTGCCTGACCCGGCAAGTGCTCCCCAATCCCGTTTGCTGCTCATCCCAGACCAGCTGGATTTTTCTCCGCTGGCCTTCAGTTTCCTGGAGAAGTTTCAGGTGCAGAGCGTGGTTTTAGCCCAGGATCCAGTGGTAGGTTTGGAAAATCCCTTCCCGCGCCGGTTTATGCCTGACGATACGCCAGCGCCCCAATCCTGCCTGAGTTATATTTTTGAGAAAAGAGACTCAGGATAAGCTGAATGATTTCGTTGAGAGATACGTGGAGCTGGCGCCGAAGATCCTCAACTATGTTGAGTCGATAAATATTTTTGTCGCTCCTCTACAAACTGGATAGTATGAACGCAAGCTGATTGAAGGAGCCATTGCCAGTCATGTCAAAGCCCAGCCCGATGAAGTAAGCCGGTTCTATCCCCGGGATAACCGTACCTATAATCCCAAACCGAACGAAAAAGGCATTCTGGTTAAAATCGAATCATCCGTAGAGATTGAGGGTTTGCCATCGGAGCTAACACTTTAGACCTAGAAGGCGGGACTGAGTGCTGAGCTATACAGCAACTGACAGCATACTAGGTAATATGGCGCCAGGAGATTTCTCCATTTGCTTTTATTGTATCGACCACGCCAACAACTTGCCTGTGGAGATACCTCTCCAGCTCTCTCTCATCAAAACTGTCGATGAATTCATCATACTGTTTCCACACAGAATCCTCTTCATATTGGAATCCCATCTCTTTAAGATTTGCCAGGAGACCGAACAACTTCTCAGTTTTCATGTTTTTGATTGGGTAGAAATCGATACGCAAAGTGGATTTCTTGGAACCAAGATCGGTCTGAATCTTGTACTCTATATCGAAAATACCGCTATCCGCCTGTAATTCCTGAATGCCAACAGCGTAATGGAACTTGAGATCCTCTCCCCGGTCGCTGTTGCTTTGATAGACTGTAAATCCGGTCTTTTTGCCATACTTATTTGTCAGCCGTTCGTTTACCTTTTTAATGACTCTTCTATTGAGTGCCCGATACTTACGCTTTTCACTGTCGTCGCTCTCTACAGCGGCTTCAATCGCTGATGTTATGGTTGAAAAACCCAACACATTCTTTAGGACATCGATTTCTTCATCGGAAAGATCCTGATTACAGTCTTTATCGATGATGGCATTGAAATTACTCATGAATCTTGCTATTTGCTTGATTTCGGTGTCGTCAGTCAACGGAATAGCTTCCTTGAGGTTCTGGAACTCTTTGTCATGGAGCAGGTGGCTCCCATTGGCTAGTTTATTCAAAGTATCACTGTTAATGATGTTGGTGTTGCTAACTATGTAATTGTAGAGCTTCTCAAAAGACAACTGCATGCAGAGGACCGCAAAAAGGATTTTCTTGCTAAGGTCATTGTTCATGGAATCATCAATTGCAATACTGGTCAGCAGCAGATAGGCGTTGAAGAGACGTTTCATGCTGCGGGGATTGTATCCGATCGAGGTTTGAATGAGATTGACATATGAGTCCAGATCACCATCTTCTATGTTAATATCGATCTGCCCCAGCGTTTTGCTTATATAGGTTTTTATTGCGTACTGCGCTACTGGCATCTTAAAAGGTACCTGAATGATTTTGTCAAAAAAGCTCTTGCCCTTGGCTTCTCCGATCAGATCGCCGTATTTCTGCTTGATGCCCTGGGTGACAACATCATAGTCGATGGCCAACACATATACGCAATTGTCGCAGTCCAGGAACACCTTTAAGACTTCCAGCAGTTCGACCGCCTTGGCGGGGTGGAGTCGGTCCAGGTCATCGACGAAGACAACAATCCTATCCTTTCGGTTCTTCTGTAGGGTTTCATTAACGGCTGCCTGGTATTGCTCTTTTAATTTACTGATTGTTCGGGCCATATCGAGATTGGCCTCACCGGCAATATTCTTATTAAGACTAGTCTCCAGCGCTTCTGCAGTCACGGTGCCCGCTACCGCCTCCGCAGCGGCGATTGTCAATACTTTGGCAGTGCGAATGGCTTTGCTTAAAGTAAATAGTTTGCGGCTCTCCTGGTTGTCTTTACCGAATGTCTCGACCAGACTGGTGAGAAAGGATATCGGCAAATCATCGTCTTGCCGGAATTGCGAAAACTGCCAGGTATTGAACCAGACCGGCACCACTTGTTCTCCCAGACATTGCTTGATCATATTCATCATGCTGGTCTTGCCGCTGCCCCAATCCCCCTGGATGGCGATCGTCATCGGGGTATCACACTGGACAATAAACTGGCTTAATCCGTTAATGTACCGTTGAACCTTAAAAAAGTCGTCCGATATATTTTCGATCGGTTTATCAGTCGTCCCCCGCATGTTATTACAGTACATATCCGTAGCCCCCCATGTCTAGCTGCTAATTTTCACCTGGAGTTGTCAAATCCTGTATCAATCATTCTCCACATTTTTTCGTATTCCTGTAATTCTTCAGATAGGATTCGCGGTAAATCCTGCGTCTTTTCATCCCTAAGATTATGTTGACAAAATTAGGCAAGGGAAATTAAGGTAAAGCCAAGAGATTTGATGTGGACAAATATCGGGGCTGGGGCGGGCATTTAGTGTCTTATGGATGACGAAAGACAGGAGGTGTTGATATGAAAGATGGGACCAAGGAGCGGCAAGTTGACCCGGAATATGCAAAGTTGTTACTAGATATGGGCTACAAGCTGGAGAAGGGGCAGGGTTTAGACCAGGATTATGGCAAGGCCATGGAGATGTACAAACTAGCCAGTGACGAGGGTAGCAGCCTGGCGATGAACAACATGGGTTGGCTGTACCTTAACGGTCTGGGGGTGAGGCGTAACCTCAAGAAGGCCATCGAATCGTTTACCAAAGCTGCCGAAAAGGGCGAGACCATCGCCATGATAAACCTGGGCAACATATGTGAAGAGTATGGACTGGATGAGGACGGCAACCCGGATTACAAGGGCGCCCTGAAATGGTACCAGCAGGCGGCTGAACTGGGGGATTCCAAGGCTAAATTGAACCTGGGAAACATGTATCACTACGGGCATGGAGCCAGAAAGAACTACCGGAAAGCGGCCTTACTATATAGGGAACTGGCGCTGGCCGGGTACTTGGAAGGTTTCTTCTATATGGGACTCTATTTTCAAAACGGGTATCATTTCGAGAAGAACCTAGATGCAGCCCTATATTTCTATGAGATGGGTGCGGTTAGTGGGGATCCCCATTGTATGCTTAATCTCGGTTCAATGTACGGTAAGGGTGAGGGTGTGGAAGCCGACAACGAGAAGGCCCTGTACTGTTACCTCAAGGCGGCCGAAGGAGGCGATACCCTGGCTTACGTGAATGTCGGATGGTTCTACGAACAGGGCTTGGTGGTGGAGCAAGATTACAGGCAGGCCATTCATTGGTATAAGAAAGGGGCAGTCGCCCGGGAACCCAACGCCATGAATAATCTTGGGGCCATGTACGAGAAGGGACTGGGTGTCAAACAGGATTCCAAAAGGGCTGAATACTGGTATGCCAAGGCTAAGGAAGCCGAGGAAGCGACGATGTACTTGGCCAGGTTTGTCGATCGAAATATGAAATCCTGATCTCTGATTAATAAAAGAAATCTTGGGGAGGCCATTGTTATGTTTCCGTACAAAGAGGTTTTTGATCTGGTGGAACAGAGCAGACTTGAACGCAGCGGTCTATCCTTACCGGAATTCGAAGCTTGGGGCATGAAGTGGAAGGAGCTTCACGAACGTGAATTCAGCGATTCCGATTATTACAGAAAGCTAGTCCATATTATTTTTTACGCAGGTTTCCGAGCGGAAACGGTCACTGATCATCTAGAAATTATAGATAGTTACTTCAGTGATTACCATAAGGTAGCAGACTATGATGAAGAAAGTATTCAGGCAATAATGAATGATACTGCTATGATTAGAAACGAACGCAAGATTCGAGCATGCGTCAAAAATGCGCAGGTATTTAGGGAGATAGTGGGGGAAGCGGGGTCTTTTAAAGGCTACCTGGATTCATTCGAAAACACTGAGTGTTTGTACGAGGATATCAAAAAGCGATTCGCTCATATGGGGCAGATAACCTCTTATCATTTCCTGACGGACATCGGAGCGGATGTACTCAAGCCCGATCGAGTGATTACCCGGATTTTCAGTAGATTGGGTTTAATACAAAACGAGAAACAGATCCATGAAGCGGTGGAACAGGGAAAAAGATTTAGCGAGGCTACAGGTCATCCTATAAGATATATCGATATCATCTTTGTCGGGTATGGGCAAGTGGGGGAGATGGGCATATGTCTAAGCAAGAATCCCCTTTGCCACCTGTGCAGTATTCAGGGATTTTGCGGGGAAAAACAGATGGACATTTGATTGGCCTGGGACCGTATCGAGCGAACAAATTATCAGTAATTAGTTGTTACCATCCACCGCGGCACTCATGAAAAATACCAAGGGTGGGAGGGTTTATCATGATCAAAAGATATCAGAAGAGATGTTTTGCGGAGTATAAGGCTTCGCTGTGCCTGGATAAATCCTACACATACCTATACGGAAATCCGGTCAACGTACTCGTGCCCATCGAAACCGCAGTCAACGGGTATATGATTGTTGGCGCCTATCCCTCGGCCAAATTCTTTACTGTAAAAGGAATTCCCGACGTTCCCCTATACGATAACGACTCGCCCTTCTCCTCTGAATCTTACTTCGACGGATCAAGGGTAAGGAGTATCCCCTCGGGGGTTGAGTTGGAGCAGAATTATCTTGCTCCCCTAGGCATTTCACGGTCTGAATGCTGGATAACCGACTTGGTCAAGGTGTTTCTGTTTAAGGAAGGACATACGCGGCGGTATCATCAACTCGGTGTAGAAGTCATCGAAAACAGATCCCGATTCAAAGAGTATGCGGAAAAGAGTCTGGTCTGGCTGGAAGAAGAAGTGCGGTTGGCGAATCCGAAAGCAGCATTTCTTTTGGGTGTCGAGGTGACTTCAATAATATTTGGTATCAGTGAAATCAAAGCCAAATCGTATCTCGACGGGAGGATTCGGACTCTGAATTTAGGGGGAAAAGATACCAGCGTAATATGTTTGCCTCACCCGGGGATCATCATGAAGGCTTCTGCCCGAAACCCCTGGCCGAAGAAGTTTAGAGATGAAATCATACCCATGGCAATTTCCGAACTAGCAAAAATCCCAAGCTGAGATAAACAAGTATCCCCCAATAACGGGGCCAAGCTGCTCACAAACGCTTCCGCCTTCACCAGTCTATGCAGGCCCAAAAGCTTCAACTTCACTGCCATAGCCTTACCCAACCGGGCAATGGTATACTGGGGAAAAAGTCACGGATGGCCGTGGAACGGGGAGGGGTCAGCATGAGCGAGAGGATGAAGGAAGCTCTTATTGGCGGGGTTGTGCTGGGACTGGTCTGTGTGGTGGGAGCTTATATCCGCTCCGGATTCACCGCTTCAGCGGTATTCGTGTTCGCGCTGTGGTACAACCGGGTCGTCATGGGCCTGGTCATCGGGGCTCCCTGGAAGGCCACCGGCCGAGGTACAGCCATGCTGCGCGGAGCTGTTCTCGGGCTGCTGGTCTCTTTTGCTTTCTACAGCTCCACCGGGTTTAAAGACCATGTCAGTTTCCTGGCCGGAATCGTTTATGGCGTATTACTGGAAGCGTGGCTCAGTCGACCTGGTAAGTAACAGGCCAGGGCTTTCATTTCTGCAATGATTTTGTAAACATACCCAGGACTCCGTTGGGGAGCAATCGAATCGAGAGGCAGGTGCAGCGGTATGGCATTTGCCACTTTGGATTACTGTTATGCCAAAATGCTGGGGCCAACCCATGAGGGTAGGCCTTGGAAGCCAGGAATTTCAGGAGGTGCATGCAAATGAAGCGAGCCAATAGCAAACGTGATCAGGACCACTTCCGGGGCTGCCTGCTGGGCGGGGCGCTGGGGGACGCCCTGGGTTATGCGGTGGAGTTTGAAAGCCTGAAGGCCATAAAGCAGAGGTACGGCCCGTCGGGGATAACCATCTTGCCGGAACCGGCCCTGATATCCGATGATACCCAGATGACCATGTTCACCGCGGAGGGACTGCTGCGGGCCAAGCTCCGGGGCAATGAGCGGGGAGTCTGTCATCCTCCCAGTGTGGTGCACCACGCCTATCTGCGCTGGCTCCATACCCAGGGGGAAGAGAATGAAACCTACCTTGACTCCTTTGGCCGGCCGACCGATGACGGCTGGCTGGTGGCACTTGACCGTCTCCACCACCGCCGGGCGCCGGGCCTGACCTGCCTGTCGGCTTTGCTTTCCTCCCGCTTCGGTACCATGGACGAGCCGCTCAACAACAGCAAGGGGTGTGGTGGGGTGATGCGGGTGGCACCGGTGGGTCTGGTGGGGGACGACCCATTTCAACTGGGCTGTGAGATAGCCGCCCTTACCCATGGCCATCCTACCGGTTACCTGCCGGCCGGGGTACTGGCCGCCATAATAAGTGAGATCATCTCCGGGGCCGAGTTGGAGCCGGCCATCGAAAACGCCCTGCAGATATTGCGGACCTACGAGCATCACCATGAGACGCTGGCTTGCGTGGAGCTGGCCTTGGAATTAAACGACTTGGCCGAGAACTGTTATGAGCATGAGAAGAACATCCGCCGTATTGGAGAGGGGTGGGTGGCTGAGGAGGCTCTGGCGATCGCCATCTATTGTGCGCTGGTGGCTGAGGGGGATTTCCTCGAAGGCATCCACCTGGCGGTCAATCATGACGGCGACAGCGACAGCACCGGGGCCATCGCCGGTAATATTCTGGGGGCCTACCTGGGTGTTTGCGGCATCCCGGTCAAATGGATCGAGCAGCTGGAGCTGAACCGGGAGATAACCGCGCTGGCCGATGACCTGCTGCAGGAATACAGTGAAGACGCTCGCTGGCGGGAGAAGTACCCAGGGTGGTAAGATCATGCTGAGCAATTAAGACCAGGAGATGATCGTATGGTAAAGGTTTATCAGTACACGCTAACGGATCAGGAGACCTTTGAGAATGTTTTCAAGGACGCCAAAATTCTTATGAATCATGTAATTATTCCGCCCGGCAAAGTGTTTCCAATGCACCCCACCGATGCCATCGTATATGCGCTGATTATTAGAGGAGAATTGGACGCGGCCATCGAGGATGATGCGCCTAAAACCTTTAGAGCCGGCCAGCTGGTCAATATCCCTAAAGGCGTCAACAGTGAATTAGGCAATAGAGGCAGCGAACCTGTAGAGTTATTCGTGGTCAAACATGAATATGACCTCTAAATGGATCTGCAGCAGTAGTGGTGGCGATTCCATCGACCGGCGGGGAGAAAATGGTTTATGAAAAAGATTAGAATTACAGTCATGAAAATGGCTCACTACCAGGACTTGATAGACGAATATGAAAATCCCATCAGCCATACCTGTAATATGACGGTGGGGCAAATATTTATCGCCAACGGCTGGGAAAAGCCGGAGGGCATGTGCGACAGTGCCTGGGACAGTATGTCCGCTTTTGTGATGACCCTGGCCCACGGCGGCGAGGACTTTTATGACGGCTGGATGAAAAACAAGAGGTCGGCCATGATTTCCTGCAATGATGGTTTTCGCCCGGTCAGCTTTCTGATTGAGACGTTGGAGCTTTCTCCTTCTTAAACCAGTTAATCAGGAACAATATCCCGATGAAGAAGGCCGGCCGAAGTCTTCGCCTCCTGCCGGTGCCTGGCCTGCATTTTATCCAGGATGGGCTGCAACCTTGCCCGATTGTAGCGCTGGGCCATGATACAGGGAGCATTGGCCGCCAGCGCATAGGCGATCATTATCCACCCCACCGGGACCGGGTTCCAGAGGAAGAACAGCAGAGCCGGTGGCATGGCTATCCAATGGGTCAATTCAGCCCGCCGGGTCTCGCGGATGAAGGCGGCCAGGTAGGCGGGATCCTTGCTCAGCAGCCTCTTTTTGGGGAATCCCTGGCTGAAGAACGCGGCTCCATCCGGCAGTCTGTCATTCCAGGCCCGCACCCGGAAGAGGTTTTGCCAGATCTGACCGGACCTTTCCCAGGCCCGGCGGCGGTAAATAAAACCATCACCTTCGAACCAGCGATCCGGCATTTTCAAGGTCATGTAGGCGCAGCCCATATGGATGATGAACCAGGCCGCGATGTCGATGATGACGGTGAAGACCACCGGCATTTCCAGGACTGGCATCCGCCTTCTCCTTTCGATATTGCCATTAATGCGCTCAGCCGCGGTTAGACTTTGATCTGCCGGCCTCTCCAGCTGACGGTATGCAGGACCTTGGTCTGATATAGGGAACGCATGAACAGCAGGGTAAAAAACAGGAGCAGAACCGGGAAAAGAATCAACATTACGGGGTGAAAATTGCCCACCCGCCGGGCCAGCCATGTCATCTGCAGGGCATACATGAGGTAGGCGGTGATACCTGCCGCGAGCCAGATCGGTGAGCCGTCACCGATACCAGACAAGAGGAGGTTCAAGGCGGAAAAGCCGCCCGAGATCCAGGCGATTATCATCCCGAAAACCAGGGGATGGGTATATGAAGCAGCGGTACCGAAATTCTTGGTCCAGCCTTCGATGAGTTGGCCCAGCGATTCGGGATACATGCGAAATGCGATCGTCCCCCGGCCGCCCAGGCAGTGCAGGGGCAGGCCGGCCCGTCGGAAGGATTGGCCCAAGGCCAGGTCATCCATCACCTCTCCGCAGATAGCTTCATGCCCTCCGACCGCAAAATAATCCTCCCGCCGGCACAGCTGACAAGGCCCAAAGGAGCCAGCACTGGGTATCCGTTCACCCCAGGGCGTGAATACATTCATGCCCGCCATCACGATGATGTTGAAGACCGCGGAAAGGCTCTCATAAAACCGGAATACCAGGTGGTAAGGTTGGACCGAAAGACTGCCGCTGCCACCAAGCGCCTGGTAGGTGAGCAGCAAACGTCTCAGGCTGTCAGAGCTGACCAGCCGGGTGTCGGCATCCAGGAACAACAGCCAGTCGCCGCTGGCCATACGCGCCCCACTCCAACAAGCCCGGGATTTGTCCACCCATCCCTGCTGCAGTTTTTCCGCAGCGATAACCCGGGACCCAGCATCCAGAGCGATCTGGGCGGTAGCGTCAGTCGATTCATCATCGACCACGATGATCTCAAAGGGTTTCATATCCTGTTGCTGCAAAGACTGCAGCAGGTGCGGCAGCCGCAGCGCTTCGTTGCGGGCCGGGATTATGATCGACACTGAGTTGGACGGCCCCCCGGGCTCACTACTATCCGTGTCTCGTGCCAACGGGATACGCCACAGCATGAGTAAACCGCTGACCAGGGCCAAGAGGACAATTATGCTGTTGACCATCAAAGCGATCAGCTCTCCTTTTCACCATATCAACCGGCCCTAACGTTATCTCAATGAAGCCGCTGGGGTCATGGTCAGTTGGCCAGTCATATTGAGTTTTACCATAAGCATATACAAATGATTACCCGCTATCCAGTATTTTCCTTTTCGCTCAGGCAAGGCAGGCAGGCAGAGGGATGGTTGGATTGCATGAGCGCTATGCTGATGCGATTCCTTTTCGCGTATCCAGGCAAAAAATAAGACTTCCATTCGGAAGCCTTCATTTGAGTCTTATCATGGTTTTCTCCCGACATGTTTGATCATGCGGTCAATATCGCCTTACCTTCGTACATCCTTACATCCTGTGCTCCCGCACCCAGGCGAGCAGCTGCGGGTAATCCATATCCCCGGCGGCTACGGCAAAACCGGTGGAGGCGACCTCTTCATCGGTACAGGACAACTTGATGCCATTCACCTCCAAAAAAGTCAACATCACATACATACCGATGCGTTTGTTACCATCCACAAAGGCGTGATTCGAGATGAGAGAGAATCCGAGCCTGGCGCCCTTTTCCTCCTTGGTAGGGTACAATTCCTGGTTGTCAAACGTCGCGTAAGCACTTTCCAAAGTAGAATCCAAAAGGCCATAGTCCCGAACGCCAACGCTGCCGCCGGTGACTTGTGCCATCAGCTGGTGCAGGAGGAGGACTTTCTCCTGGCTGATTATAATCATTTGGCTAGCTCCATGAACGCCGCCTTATACTTCTTAAGAATCCGAGCCGCAACGATGTCGATCTTTTCATCATCGGTAAGCTCAAGATCGGCGCTGGAATCGACGTCGACCATCCGGTACTTGGGCTTGTTGTTCTTGAAAATTATGACCTCGCCGTTTTTATCAACCAGCCTGGCCACCTTGGAAAAGTTCTGATTAGCCTCAGTAATGGAAACGATGCTGTCGCTGTCGATCTTCATTTGAATCACCTCTAATGTGATTATACACAAATATAGGTATAAAATAACCTAGAAACCATCAGGGGGCAGAAACGCAGCGCAGAGGGACGGTTGGGCTGCCTTTCGTTCTGTTACCTGTTACGCAAAGTCATCCCAATAAAGGTCTTGCTTTGTGCTACGATGGAATGAGACCACACTCGATACGGAAACCGCTGCATACGAGGATGGGCCGGGCGCCTGTCTGCTAATGGCGCTGGTCTTGGCCTGGTTCTGTCTTAGGTAGGCAAGGAGGTTTAATAATGGAAAAACAGAGAATGCCGGTTTTGTTCGTGGGACATGGTTCCCCCATGAATGCCATCGAAGACAACGTCTATTCGCGGGCGTGGCAGCAGGCAGGAAAGGCGTTGCCCCGGCCTGAGGCCATTTTGTCGGTATCCGCCCACTGGTATACGGCTGGCACCAGGGTCAACGATTCTGCCCGGCCAAATATGATTTACGATATGTATGGCTTTCCGGATGAACTCTACCGGGTGGTCTATCCTGCGGTTGGATCCCCTGAGCTGGCCCATTCTGCCCGCAGCCTTATCAGCCGGGATGTACAGGTAGACAACACTTGGGGACTGGACCACGGTACCTGGTCGGTACTGCACCGGATGTATCCGGGAGCCGACATACCGGTTTTCCAGTTGAGTATCGACAGCCATGCCCCGGCTTCGGTCCATTATTCAATCGGGCAGGAGATCGGCGCACTGCGTGACCAGGGGGTAATGATCCTGGGCAGCGGTAATGTGGTTCACAACCTGTCTCTGATCAGCTGGTCCATGCAGGACGGATTTCCATGGGCGCAGGAATTCGACGCCTTTATCAAGGATAAGATCATCAATCGCGACTTCCCCCCGGTAATCGATTACAGCTCGGCAGGGGATTCAGCCAGGTTGGCTTTCTTTACCCCCGAGCATTATTTTCCCCTCCTTTACGTTCTGGGGGCGGCTCGGGAAGATCACCAACTCCGTGTATTCAATGATTCTATCACTATGGGCTCAGTATCGATGACCAGCTATGTGTTCGAATAAGCGGGCGGGATCAGCGGTGTACAAGGTTTACCTTTCTTTGATATAAATACATCATTTGCTCTACTTGAAATAAGATGCCGGCGTACAAGCCGCTATTCAGCTCTGAAAATGGGCGGATTAGCGGCGCTGTTTTTAGATTCCGCTTTAACTCCCGCTTATTTCACCCAAATGCCGGCCTTTTTTATCATCGGCCTCGCAGCTTTTTCTGTCCGCTCAACGTATAAATGGTTAAGTAAAAGGAAATAAATCGCAGTTTGTAGAATATTTGCCTTTGGGTGGTTGCCGTGTTTTGGGGAGGGCGGTTGTAATGGCTCGTATGATTCCAGAAGTTGACCCCGAAGTGATTACCAATAGTGGTGAACGGAGGTTTTATCAAGCAGCCCAGCAACTGCCCGATAGTTACACGATTTGTTACTCCTATCGCTATAAAATGGATGAGAATCAGCATTACCAGGAAATGTTTAGGGAAGTTGATTTTGTGCTGATCCATCCTGCGATGGGATTTCTGGTGGTAGAAGTCAAACAGGGACTTGCCACGTATAAAAACGGGTCCTGGTTCGAATATAAGAACAATCAATATATCAAGCTTTCCAAGGATCCGGTAAAACAGGCCCGGGACGGGATGTTCGCAATTCTTAAACAATATGTTAAACGCAGCGGAAACACGCGCTTCCCGCTTAACATAAGATATTCTCTCTGTTTTCCCGACTGTACCAGGATTGAAGGCATATTACCTGCCGATCTTGATACCAACGGAGTTTTTCTTTTTGGCGACATTGAAAACCCAGTCTTGATGGAAAAGAAGATCCAGAACCTGTTTCGGCCTTGGCCACAGGACAATAAGCCGGCGGCAGAACTCCTGATCCAGAAAGTTCTTTCCCCATCTTTCAGAGTATTTAACCGGCTCGAAGATGAAATTGAACAATTCCACCTCTCCACTCAACGGATCCTCACCGATGAACAGGAGCGCATCCTTTTAGAAACTGAATTAGACCCGCGCAAGATTTTCCTCGGGGCTGCCGGATGCGGGAAGACTTTCATTGCGATCGAGAAAGCCAAACGCCTCTTAGCTGAAGGCAAAACTGTCCTGGTAACATGTTTCAACAGAAATCTGGCCCTCTATTTGCGCCATCAGCTACCGGAAACCGCACAGGTGCATAATATCCATGATTTTTTTCTCATCAACGCCAGAAGACTAAACCCTTACTTAGAGGTTCCCGATGATCTGGAGCAACGGAGTGAGTTCTTTGCCAATATCTTACCGTCACTGGCCTTTGATTATCTGATTGACACCGATATCCATGATCGGTTCGATGCCGTAATAGTTGATGAGGGACAGGACTTCAAAATCGAATGGTTTGATTATATAGAAGCAGCCATGAAAGAAAACGGCAATCTGTTTGTGTTTGCCGATCCGGTACAGTCAATTTTTCAGCAGGATATCGAAGAGATAAAGAAAATGCCGGTATCAAAGCAGCAATTGACCAGGAATCTTAGGAACACCGGC
>Ga0209607_1001129_pt1 | contig 22476 bp, 19 predicted proteins | sample AD_UKC117_MetaG_FD_184413 | JGI IMG/M metagenome (GOLD analysis project Ga0209607, IMG submission 184413) | Active sludge microbial communities of municipal wastewater-treating anaerobic digesters from Hong Kong - AD_UKC117_MetaG (SPAdes)... | ecosystem: Engineered > Bioreactor > Anaerobic >... | reverse complement strand
CGTCATGCCGACACTGCAGCCGGATGCCGATGGAATCGACGCGTTGCGCAACGGCCGGCGCCTCAGCCTGGACGTCCCGGATAGCACCTACCTGGTGGTCGATTCCGGGGGCTCGTGGGTCTCGGTCGTCAGCGTGCGCGACGGCGCGAGCCACATCGAGGTCAACGCCCCCTCCTGAGCACCGGACCGGTTCTGGCAAGGTAGTCGCGTGGACAGGCCTTCGGTGGTGACCATCGGTGTGTTCGACGGTGTGCACGTCGGGCATCAGGCGCTGATCCGGCACAACCTGCAGATCGCGCAGCGATTCGACCTGGAATCGGTGGTCGTGACGTTCGAGCCGAACCCCCTCGAGGTCCTGCGGCCGGACGACGCCCCTACCCGGCTGTGTGAACTGTCCCGACGTGTGGAGTTGATCGCCGGTCTGGGCGTGGAACTCGTCGAGGTTGTCGAGTTCGACGCCGATCTCGCGTCGCAGACCGCGCAGGAGTTCGCGCAGGCCGTGCTGCTGGACCGCCTGGATGCCCGCCACGTGGTGATCGGCCACGGCTTCCGGTTCGGCAACCGCGCGCGAGGTACCGCGGAGACGCTGCGTGAGGCGGGTCTGGCGGTCGACGAGTACTCCCTGCTGGGCGATGTGGAACCGGTGTCATCCACTCGGATCCGCGCGGCCGTCGCCGCTGGCGACGTCGTGGAGGCGGCCGCGATGCTGGGTCGGCCGCACGAGATCGCCGGCGTGGTGGTGACCGGTGAGCAGCGCGGGCGCGAGCTCGGCTTCCCCACCGCCAACCTCGAGCACCACCGCCGCGCCGCCGTACCGGCGGACGGGGTGTACGCGGGAGCGGCGGTGCTGGACGGCGTGCGGCATCCGGCGGCGATCAGTGTCGGCACCAACCCGACCTTCGACGGAGCAGAACGCACGGTGGAGGCGTATCTGCTAGACGTCGACTCCGACCTCTACGGCCGGCGCATGCGCCTGGAGTTCGTCGAGCGACTGCGGGACACCCTGGCTTTCGACGGTGTCGACGCGTTGGTGGCCCAGATGCATGAGGACGTGGCCGTGACCCGGCGGATCATGGGCTGATTGCTGTGGGCAAGGTCGCGGTTCTGATCCCTCACTACAACAACCTCACCGGTCTGAAGTCGACGCTCGCGTCCTTCCAGCCCGATGATCCCGCTGACGTCGTCGTGGTCGACGACGGCTCAAGGACGCCGCCCAACGAGGCCGAACTCAGAACGTGGGTGTCGGGCGAGCGGAAAATATACCTCGTCCTCATGTCGAAGAACGTCGGCATCGAAGGCGCATTGAACGCTGGGCTACACCGGATCCGTGAACTCGGGTACGACTACATAGCTCGCATCGACTGTGGTGACGCGAACGTCGGCCGTCGCTTCACCATCCAGCGCGATTTCCTCGACAGCCATCCTGACATCAACCTGGTTGGGGGAGCCGCCCAGTTCGTGGATCCTTCAGGTGCTGTTCTGTTCGTCCGAACCATGCCACGCGACCACGCGCAGATCGCCGACTTCATGTTCGCCAACAGCGCGTTCATGCACCCGGCTGTGATGTTCCGCAGCCGTGCACTGGATCAAGTGGGTGACTACCCAACGGACTTCCCGGCAGCGGAGGACTACGCCTTCTTCTGGCGTTTCGTGGAGTTCGGCGAGGTCGCGAATCTGCCGGACGTGTTGATCACATACGAGGTGTCCCCGGACAGCATCTCCCGGTCGCAACGCAAGGAGCAATTGCGCTCCCGACTGGCTGTGCAGGGCCTGCACAACGACGGCTCGCTAAGGGCATGGCGGGGCAGGGTGCGGACCCGAGCGCTGATGCTGGCCCCGGTGGGGATCATCGATCGGCTGAAGTCGCGCCGGTACGGTCAGCCCTGACAGTTCTGAAGGTGGCTGCGCTCGATCAGGCGTCGGCGCCATCCCAGTGGGGAGATCCGTCGTCGCCAGGCGTCGATCCAGATCTGATCCATTGGCGGAGTCCACGTCAGCGTGTGCACCCCTCGCCACCGTCGACCCGTCACCTGCTGTGCGGCCCATCGGGCCAAAGGCGCCTGCATCGGATCGGTTGCCACGAGGCCGACGGCTCGGCCGTAGGTTCCACTGCAATCCTGCACCGCTCGCCAACCCCGGGTGCGATCCCAGGTCCCTGCGCCGCGACTCCAGACTGTGTCCACCCGGACCGCTGATACCAGCGGCTCCCACTGTGTCCCTGCGATGCGGTACTGCATGAGCACACTGTCAGGATCGGTCCGCGCATCCGTCCCGATCAGCACTCCGGTCGCGAAATCGACCACCGGGTCTCCGGTGTGTGGAGGCAATGCCGGTAAGTCCGCGACGGGTCGCCATGGATGTCCTGGGTCTTCGAAGGTGTAGACCGGGTTGAACCGGGCGCAGGTCTCCACCGTGGCCAGCCATCGCCCCGCGACGAACGTGACCTGCGGGAAGGACAGGTGATGATCGTTGGACAGCACGCACACCGCCTGCTCCGCGGCTAGGCGTCCCTCGCACACGGGGACCGCCAGGATGTGCCCACGCCCGATCCGCCGATCGAGTTCCTCGACGAAGACCCATACCCCGGTCGGGCTGTCCACCACGCAGGGGTCGGCCCAGAAATGAGTAGCACCCGATTGCCAAGATCCGCGAGTCTGCAGGTTCGCAAGGCCGGGATCGAGGGTCTGCACCGGAGCGCAGGCCCATTCACGATAGGTGCCTGCCGCGCGCGCGAGTCGTCCGGCGAACCATGCAGCGCCTGCCGCATTGGTCACGAGGCGATGCATCGGAGTCGACGCGGGTCTCGTCGGCGAGTGTGCGGGCTCGCGGGCTAGGAGCGCGAGCGGTCCGGCAACCCTGGCTGCTGCAGCCACTGTCCCAGCCACCGATCGTCGCGCGGCCACCTGCCCGGTACTGAAGACCCTGCCTCTGCCATCAGCCAAGGCGACGCCCACCAGGCCGGTGTTCCGGCGGATGGCCCGGTGAACGTGCGGCGACTCGGCAAGGGGAACCCCATCCCAGTCGGCGAGTCGCAGGTCCTCGAGGTCATCGGGCAGCCCTTCTCCGAGCCAGACACTGCGGGTCAAGGGGGGAGCCTGCACCCTGGAGAGGAAGTCCCGAGCCGTGGCCACGTGGTGCTCGTCGGTACCGTGCACTTCGTGCGTGGTCACCGTCCACCTCCGCTGATCTCCAGAAGCGCGCGATCTATCCGCGTCACCGTGTCGGTGAGGTCGAAGCTCTCTGCGACACGGTTGCGGCACCGTTGATGCACGCCATCGCCTCCCAGTTTCTTCAGCCACTCCTCGATGGCTGCTGCGAGGCGCACGGAGTCTTCGATCGGCACGACTGAGCCGACGCCTTCGGTGAGCACCTCCCGGGTTCCGTTGACGTCGGTGGCGACCACCGGAGTGCCGACGGCCAACGACTCCAATGGCACCAAGGCCAGGCCCTCCCACCGGGAGGGGAGCACCACGAGGTCAGCGGCGGCCATCCAGTCGAGGGCTGTTCTGCGGTCGGTCTCGCCTGTGAAGCGAATGTCGGGGCTGCTCCAGCGTTCGCGAAGCGAATCCAGATCAGGCCCACCTCCGACGAGCGTCAGCGAACGATCGTCGCCCGGCAGGCGTGACCACGCATCGAGCAGAACATCCTGACCCTTCTGGCGGCAGATCCTGCCCACACACACGACGGCCCGCTCGGTGGGCGACAACCCCACTGTTCGCCGCAGTGCCTGGCGTTGCTCGAGATCCGGACTGGACAGCGCTTCCAGGTCGATGCCGTTCCGGGCCACTGTGTAAGCACCCGTGATCCCTGCAGTTTCACCCAACTCACGCTCGGCATCGCTGACACAGATGAACCGGGAAGTCCATCGCGACGCGAACCGTTCCCACGCCAGCGCGGCACTTCTGGTCCGCCCCGTGACAGCTTCGAACGACCAGGCATGGGGCGCGAAGGCTGTCGGTCGTCGTCGTCGGGTGACGAGCCGTCCGATGAGGCCGGCTTTGCTTCCGTGTAAGAACACCACGTCCGGGTCCGTCCTCTTGATGACGTCTCGCAGAGTCGTAGATTCCGTCCTCAGACCCTGGGTGGGCTCACGCAGCGACTCCCAGGCGATGACCGTTACATCCCTCTTGTGCAACGCGTCGCCGAGCCAGCCATCGCTCGGGCAAGCGACCGTCACTGTCCAGTCGCGCTGCGCCAGTCCCACCGCCCAGTCCAGCACGCACTGAGCGACACCCGCCACCGTTGGTTGGCTCACCATCAGGACCGATCGCGACACCGGGGCACCTCCTCCGATGGTCACGCTACTGGCCGAACGCTCACAGTGTCCGCGTGCGAGGCTGAGAGCATGGCGAGGGCGAGAATGCTGTGCATCGCGGTCGCGATGCTGATCCTCGCCCTCGCCACAGGGTGTGGCGAGAAGGCACCCGATCCGCCAGTCCACGAGACGATCACGGTGGACGCTCCGCCAGCCATTAGAGGGCTGGCCTATCACGGGATGTGGACCTCGAGGGACGCGCAGGACCGGGCTGAGATCCTCGACGCGATCGCCGCCGCCGGAATCCCGTGGGTGCGCATGGATGTCGCGTGGGCCACACTGCAGCCCGACGGACCGGCGCGGTTCGATCCCGCGGGAGTTGCGATGCTCGACGAAAGGCTCCGGGAGGTGTCGCAGCGCGGACTGCGGGCGCTGGTGATGTTCTGGTGGGCACCGGAATGGTCGAGTGGGACCACCGACAAGCGCGGTGTCCCCTCGAATCCGCAGGACTACGCCCGCGCGGCGGCCTGGATGGTGGGCCGGTGGCCCACTCAGATCGCGGCACTGCAGGTCTGGAACGAACCGAACCTGCCGGAGTTCTTCGCGAGCACTCGGCCGTCGGACTACGCCCCCCTTCTCACCGCGACGTACGAGGCCGTGAAGGCTGTGCGTCCCGACATCACGGTCGTGACGGCGGGACCCGCACACATGGACCGGGGCTGGTATCGAGGGCTGTACGCACAAGGTGTCGAAGGGTCATTCGACGCTCTGGGAGCCCACGCCTATCCGATAGTGGGGGATGCGCCGCCGCGGGTATGCCGGGATGACTCCTCAGGCTGTGACATCGGGTGGCTGGCCGACTACACCAGAGCCCGCGGGGTGCCGGACATCTGGGTCACCGAGATGGGATGGTCCACAGCCTCAAGCGAAGACACCGCGCCGGCCTGGCAACGCGGCGTGACCGAGGCGCAACAGGCGCGATACACCGCCGAGATGCTCTCGTGGCTGGCAGGAATGCCCCGCGTGAAGGCCGTGTTCGTCTACCGTGATCGGGACTTCGAGCCCGTCCAAGCACACCTTGATGGCTTCGGGGTGTTGCGCGCCGACACCTCACCCAAGCCGGTACTCGACGTGATCACTTGTCAGTCGAGATCGGCGTGCCGCGCCGATGCCCGTCAGTGAACCGGTTCGGGCATGGATCGCACCTGCTGGTCGTCTTGCCGGTTGCGCACGCATCGGTGACCCGCTAGGGCCAGCCCGAGGAACATCCAGGCGGTGGTGCGGGTCAGAGCGTTGCGTAGGGGATAGTCCACGACTCCCGCTCCGACCAGGGCGACCAAGGCCGCTGCCGCGGACATCGTGACAGCCGCACCCAGCGGAACACGGTGTGTGTCGGCACCGTGACGACCGAGTGCGAAGCGCCGGGCGGAACTGAAGGCCACCACTACTGCGGCTACGAAGACCCCAAGGGCCACCAGCCCGACGATGCCCTGCTCAGCGCCCACTGTGAGCACGAGGTTGTGTGCGTGTTGGCCTTCCAGCGTGCGGGTTTCCGATGCGAGGGACCGCGATTGCACCGGATACATGTTCGGCCCGACCCCGAACAGGAGGTTTTGCTGCCATTCCCGAAGCCCCTCAGCCATGAGGGCGGGCCTGTTGTCGTACGGGCTCGTGCCGCCGGCGAAAACGCTCAGTATCCGATCGAGGAGCAGTCTTGGCAACTGCCAGAAAGGCACCATCACCAGTGCGGCGCTGAGCAGCCCGAGGCCCGCCGCGAGGCCTATTGCCTGTGGCCGCCGGGTCTGTGGCACGAGGATCGCCATGACCACGGCAGCCAGTGCCGCACCCATCCAGGCGCCCCGTGAGAACGACGCGGCCAAACCCGCCAGGCTCAGCACCGAGCACAGCGCGGCCAACCACTTCAACCAGCTATGGACCAGGCATGCCAGAACCAGGGAGAACGCCCAGAGCATCGCCGTGTAGAGGCCGTACTCGTTGGGTTGCGAGAACACGCCGATCGCGCGTCCCTCAACGACGGACCCGTTGAAGGCGCCACGAGAGCTCACTCCGTCGATCACCCCCGAGCCTGCCACGATCGATGCGCCGAGCAGTACTGCCGCAACACTGACCTGCATGCGCTGTTCGGTGCGCGCAAGCACACTGATGCCGATTGCCGTCCACGCGGCCAGGATCTGCCAGGTTCCCAGCACGGCGGCCCTTGCGAGGTCATCGCTGAACGCCACTGATCCGAGTACTCCCAGCGTCCAGATGCTGGCCGCGAGCGCCGCCGCCGAAGTGGGGAGCAGGCTCGCGCGACCGATGAGCGCCTCCCATGCGGCCGCGACGACCACAAGCCCGGACAACACGGTCACGACATCGAGAGAGGCGGGCAGTTGTGTCATGCCGATCGGTGCCAGCAGGCCCAGCAGCACCAGAGGGGTGACGGGCCGCCACAGAACAAGCGCGGCCATCAGTAGCGCCGCGAGGGCGATCATGGGAAGCGGCATCAGGGCCTCCGATAGGGCGCCAGCACCTCGGCGAACGCCTGCGCAACATCGTCCTCGTCGGGCAGGGTGTGCGCGACTCGGGAACCGCAGCGACCCATCTGTTGGCGGGTGGTCGCATCGGACAGCAGCGCCAGTGCACCGGCGAGGGCCTGGGCGCTCGGTGCCGCCAAAGTGATCCCCGCCGGTCCCTCGGCGGTGATGAGTCGTCGAGAGATGGGGCCCGCCTGGGCCACGATGACCGGAACCCCGGCGAGCATGGCCTCAGTGGCCACGATGCCGTATCCCTCCTTGGTGGGGGCTCCCGCCTGTCCGGGACGTGTGAGCACGCCGACGGCGTCCACCGCTCCCAGCAGCTGGCCCGCATGTCTGATTCCCCCGGGCACGCACACGCGCTGCGACACGCCGAGTTCGGCCGCGAGGTCGAGCAGCCGCCGGCGTTCGCCCGGGGTCGCAGGGTCGTCGTCACCGATTGCCAGCAGCGACCAGTCGGCGCACCGTGGATCGGCCAGTGCGCGGATCGCCAGATCCACCCCCTTGTAAGGCACCAGGCGCGTGGCCATCCCGAGCGTCAATGGTGTGGGAGCCGTCCAGCCAGCCTCGTGAAGGATGTCGCGGGCCTGTGCGCGCGGTAGGGGGTCGGCCGGGCGGGGCGGCTCGATGATGATCAGATCCTGGCGTCCGGTCGGCTCTCCGACCTCGGCGGCGGTGGCGATGACCGTGGCCGCGTGGTGCCCCAGCAGGCGGGCGAGGGCGCGGTCGTAGCTGTGATCGTGCTTGACCCAGATCGCCGGGGGGCGTCGCTCGGGTAGAGCCATGCTCACTGCGAGTTGCGCCTTCACCCCGTTGCAGATCACTATGTCGGGCCCGCGTGCGAGGATCGCCCGCCGCAAGCCCGGGGCGCGTGCTGCGATGCCGATCGGCGACGCCGGTACCGGGTAGGTGATCGCCGCGATCCCCCGCGTTCGGAATGCCTCGCGCAAAGGCCCGTCCTGAAGCACGATTGCGTCGATCTCCCAAGGCGCCTGCTGCAGCGTTCCCGCGTCGAGGATCCCCAGCAGCCACATCTCGGAGCCTCCGGCATCTGTGCCGTAGGCAGAAACGACCAGGGCGCGACTCATCGGGTCATCAGTGCCTTCGCTTGGTACAACCTCGGTCGGGAGGACCAGGCCTTCCCCGCCAGACCCCGGTACAGGGGCACTCGCTGCCCCAGGGTCCAGCCGGATTCGGCCGTGCCTCGCAAGGCGAGCGTTTCACGGCTCCAGTAGATCGCATCGTCCAGAGCCGCTGGCGAAGGTGCCCATAGCGCCATTGACCACGCCCTGCCGGTGAGGCTGAGGGTCCGCTCCACGTGGTCGCCGGGCGCGGGCTTCTTGATCCACCACAGGAAGTGCGGGCTGTCGTTGATGGCGTCGATGCCCTCAACCTCGATGAGCCGCTGGTCGACGGGGCTGGTTCCCGTTGCCGTACCTGCCAGGTGCTGGTCGTAGCGTGCCCAGTTCAGAGTCGGGATGGGGTAGGGAACCGCGCTGACGTAGTAGTGGCAGGCCATGTCGACGAAATCCATCGCCAGGCCGTGCTGCCACTGATCAAGCAGGACAACCAGATCACCGCAGAAGCGCGCGCCGACCTCCACAAGGCACGGGCCCCGGGCATCGATGATCGCCTCGAGATGGAACGGAGAGCGACGAAGGCCCGTGGCGCGCATGACATTACGCGCGTACTCGGCCAGGACTGGGAAGTTCGGATCGCTCGTGGGGACCGCTGTGCTGCCGATCTCGAGGTTGCGTACGCCGTTCTCGTGGATGCGTATGTAGGTGCCCACTCCCTGCACCAGTGGTTCGCCATCAGAATCCATCTGGCCGTTCACCCAATACTCCGGACCCTCGATGAACTGCTCCATGAGCACCGGGCCAGTAGATCGCCGGAGGTGCTCAGTCACAGCCACAAGGTCGACTGGGGTGTCGAAGAACGCCACATCCGTGTTACCGCTGCCGTCGTTCGGCTTGAGCACGAACCGACGCATACTGTGCGTGCGGGCGAAGTCGACGACATCCTCGGTGGTGGACACATTCGTGAACGCATTCATCCGGATCGACGGGTCGTTCCTGACGACCAGGGCCTTCAACGCTTGCTTGTCACGGAAGGCGGGCAGCACATCGGGCTGCGCCCACGACAGCCCTAACAGGCCCGCGAGCTCCGCCAATGGTCTGACCATGCCCTCCTCGTAGGGAAGCACTCCGACGATGTTGTGGCGCGCCCGCAGGATCTGGGCCACGCGATCCCATCCGAGGTCGCCCACCATGTAGTGGGCACTGACTGCGGATGATCGCAACTGTCTGTGACGACCCTCGAGCAGCAGTCGTGTCCGCCAGTCCTGATGCAGGCACACCGTTCTGATGCCGAACCGGTGGTACAAGCGCTCGATCATCAGCAACGCATAGGGCCGGTAGGGATCGAGAATGACGGCCGCCACCCGTCGATCAGTCATGGGTCCTCACCTTCCGATCACCGCTCGTACCCGGGCGATCGACTCGGGGTCGGCCCACCGCGCCACCACCCACCAGGCGGCAAGGAATGCGATTCCACCGGCGATCAACGCGGGGATCAGAGCGATGTCGAGCAGCAGGACCCCTGCCATGACCGCGGACGCCGCGGCTGCGGGGAGCAGCGACATGCCCATCCTCACGGGACCGGCGTGGTGGTGAAGTCGCCAAAGGAGCAGGCATGCCTGAGTGGTGAACGCCAATGCCACGGCAATGCCCGCTCCGAGGGCGCCGTAACGATCAACGAGTGGCCATACGATCGCGAACTTCACCACCATGGTGACGGCGGCCACAGCGGCGACGTCCGCGCTGTGATTGCTCACCAACAGGGCTGTGGTCAGGGCACTCAACGTGACCAGCGCGAGGAGTGCCCATGACAGCGCAATCATGGTGGTCCGTCCTCCTGAGGCGTACTCCTGGCCGAAGAGGAGTCCGAGCAGTTCGCCTCCTCGGATCACCATGGCGACTGCCAGCGGGAAGTAGAACACTGCCGCGGTCGAGTACAAGGCGCGCAGGATGCGTCCGAGATCGGCGGGCTGCTTGGCATACAGCATGGCCGGCATGGCGGCCCGGATGAGCGCGTCGGAGAAGAAGAGGCTCGTCTCCATCAGTTTGTAGGCAGACGAGAAGTAGCCCACGTTGACGTAGTTGCCGCCCCGTGCCAAAGCGATGACGTCGATGCGGGTCGTCTGCATGTTCATCGTGTTCGCGGCCCCGGGCAGGATCGCCTTGATGAACAGGGCCTTCGTGTCCGACCAGTGGAGATTGCGAAGGTGCGGGGTCGCACCGATTATGTGGGCCAGGATCAGCATGGCCACGGTTCCGATGATGGTCCCTGTGAGGTAGGCCGCTGCCATTCCGACGACCCCGCCGCCGGCCAGCAGTACGGCGATCGCGATGGCGGCGATCGCGACGCGCTGGATGATGATGTTCACCGCGGCCCCACGCTGGCGGTCGAGCACGCCGGCGGCCGAGCGCACCGCCAGTGAGATGTTCTCCAGGCTGAGTGCCAGTGCCATCAACAGCAGCGCGGCCTTGCTGCCCTCCTGCTCGATCGGCCACACGGCCAGGACGGCCACACCCACGAGGGCGATCAGCAGTCGAAGAGTCACAGAAGACGTCAGGTACTGGGAAGTCTTGCGCGGGTCCTTGCCGCCGAGCTGGATGAGAGCCATGTCGAACCCGAACATCCCGAAGGACGCGACCATCATCCCCAGGCCCATCGCCCAGGAGAACTCGCCGAAACCGTCGGGGCCGAGGATCCTTGTGGCGACGGCGAACATGCCGAACGACGCGAGCTTACCGACGATCTCCGCCACGGCGAAGAGCACAGCCGTCCGGGATCGGTAGCCAGCGCTGCGGCTGCCCGGTTTCACGACATGCTCGGCGTCCTCCACGACTATTCCTTCGCGCGATCCGGGCTTTGACTTTAGTCGCGGGCCGGTGGCGGCGGCTACTTCGCGACGCGAGAACGGGTGGGCGCCGGTGCCATGATGGGGCCATGTCGCTGGCTCCCAGCGCAACAGGACCCGATGTCGACGTCCCTGCGCTGCTCGTACGTACAGGACGGCCCGCATGGGACTACGGGGCTCTGGCGACGGTTCGCACCCTCGGCCGTTGGGGGATACCGGTTCTGGTCATGGCGGAGCCCTCGGAGCGCGAACTCTTGCGGTCCAAGTACATTGCGGGTCGCGTGGCAGTTCCACTCAGCCCGGAGGCGCCACCGGAACGCAGTGTGGGCGTTCTGAACGCGGTTGCCGAAACCTTCGGGGGGCCCTGCGTGGTCATTGCCGGAGATGACGAGAGCGCAGTACTGCTGGCAGAACACAGAACGGACATCGATCCTCGTCTGTTGACCTTCGACGTGGCAGCGGATCTGCCTCGTCGCCTTTCGGACAAGGCAAGCCTGGCGGGTGTGGCTTCGGCCGTGGGTGTGGAGTATCCGCGCCATATCGTCAGTACGTCGACGCAGGACATCCGGCGGTTTGTGGACGATGTGGGGTTGCCGGTCATCGCCAAGAGCCCGGAGCCGTACGCCCGGCTCGCAGATTCGGCTGTGCCGTTCACCCGACTGATTCGCACGGGGGCAGAGCTGGCAGGCATCGAGCGCGTGGCGGCACATGGTCACCGCGTGTTCCTGCAGGAGTTCCTCGCTCGAGATGGTGTGCAGTTCTGGTACACCGCTGGGGTCGCCACACGCGCCGGTGAAGAACCAGTTGTGTGGACCGGCCGCAAGGTCGCTGCTCATCCCGCGGAGACCGGAGTCGGTGTCGTTAACGTTGCTCTGCCCCAGAAGCAGATCGCCGCGCGGATGGCAAACGCCTGCGCGCAGATCGGGTACGTGGGGCCGTTCGACGCCGACTGGGTGCTCGACCCGTCCAATGGCGCCTTGCACCTCATCGACTTCAACCCTCGACGTGGTGCGCAGTTCCGTCTGTTCACTACCACGAGCGGTCTTGATGGCGTGCGCGCCTGTCACCTTCACCTCACCGGTCGGCACATCGACTGGGGTGAGCAGGTCTTCGGGCGAGTACAGCTCGTGGAGAACTTGTCGCTGGCGCAAGGAGGGCGGGGTCGGCCCCGCCGCTACCTCCGGGATCCCGTGGCGGTCGAGCGCAGTTGGTGGGCTGCGGACGACATCTCACCGGCACTCGCCATGGCGGGGCAGATGCTTGGCTCCGCGGGACGCAAGATTCTGGGTACGGCGAAAGGACGTGGCTGAGCACATGGCAACGATCGTCATTGCTGAGGATGAGTTCTGGCAGCCGGGAGTTGATTTCGGGGCGGCAATGGGCCGTCGAGGCTACCGGGTCGTGCGGGCCACCGCCTCATCGGCGCAGGACAGGATTCAGAAGCGCTGGGCTGCCTGTGCCGACGAGGTTCTCGCCGACTCTGTCATGCAATCCGGGGCGGTTGCCTCCGAGGTGCTGGAGGTTCTTGAATCACCGGATCTCGTCGATTGGCAGGCTGCCGAGCCGATTGAGTCCTGGCTGTGTCGAAGTGGCTTTGAAGAGCGGCTCCTTCCGTACACTCGGACAACAGGACTCGCTCCCGACGCAGTGATCGACAAGGCATCGCTGGCAGTGTTTTTGCGCCACCACGGCGTGGGCGTTCCTCCGCAATGGACCAGACCCGACGACATTCCGGACCAAGAGTCTGGGCCATTCCTCGTGAAGCCCCTCATGGGAGGGGGCGGTGTGGGCGTTCGTGTTGTGCCGGACGCAGCGGGAGCACGCGCCGCGCTGGCGACGTCCACCGAACCCCTGAAGGTCCAGCCATTCTTGCCAGGAGAACCACTTGATTCGGCGGGGGTGGCGCGCGCTGGTGAGGTCGTTCAGATGCTCACCTACCGGAACCGCATTAACCCTGCGACACCGTTTTCGGCGGCCTTCGGTATCACTGTGACGAGGGATTCGAAACTCGAAGCGGTGACACGTCGAGTCGTAGACCTCCTGGGGATAACGGGCCCCTTTGCCCTTGATGCCGTCGCCGATGCGGAGGGCAATCCGCTCGTCGTGGATGTGAATATCAGGATCTGGGGTTGCTGGACAGCGTGCCATGCTCTGGGCATGGACGTGCTGGGGTCCTACGAGTACGCCCTCGGCAGGGGGGGACATCCAGGATCATTCAGCGCGCCTGCCGGTGCCTACGCAGAGATCATGCGCCGCCCGCCGCTTGAGGTCGCCACCATCGCCGAACGCGCTCGGTGGCTCGTCCAGCAGGCTTCCCTGATCGGCAGGAGAAGGCGATGGCTAGGGGCAACATGGGCCCGCGCGACCGCACGTGATTCACTTGGTTGGGCTTTGCGCGGGCAGATCCTGGATACAGGCTGACGAAATGCCGCCATTTGGTGGTTCCTGTGCAGGGGCTCATACTGTCTGAGCACCCTCCTGGACGAGGGGGCTAGCTGTAGTGCTCATCTAGGTTGTTGACGGCGTGGCGGCTTGAACAGGTGAGGGTCTTGCTGTCTCGATGGGAGCTACGACAACACCTCATCGAGAGGAAGACCCTCATGCCCCACGCTATCGCGCCACTGACCCCGGAAGGCCGCCGCCGCTTGTATCAGCGTGTCGATGCCGACCGGCCGATCTGTCACTTCGCTGCTGAGGCCGGGTGTCCCGGCAGCGGTGCACGGACGCGGCTCCGACCAACACCGGGCCAGCCAGCGGCGCGCACGCAACCGCCCCGGCTACGTATACCTGCACTCCGCGGTCGACGATCACTCCCGGCTGGCCTACACCGAGGAACTACCCGACGAGAAGGGCATCACGGCCGCCGGGTTCTGGACCCGGGCGGTGGCGTTCTTCGCCGCTCACGGCATCACCACCATCGCCCGTGTGCTTACCGACAACGGATCCTGTTACCGGTCAAAAGTGTTGAACAAGGCCGTGCGTGACACCGGCACCACGCACAAGTACACCCGGCCCCACCGGCCGCAGACCATCGGCAAGGTCCAGCGCTACCAGCGCACCCTGTCCCGGGAATGGGCCAGGTCCCAGGCCTGGGACTCCAACGCCCACCGCAGCGCCCACCTGCAAGCATTCCTCGACCGGTACAACTATCGTCGGCCACACACCGCGCTAGCAGGACTCCCACCGATCAGCCGCTGCCCAGGTGTCACCAACGTGGCTGCCAAGAACAACTAGCGACCAACCGTGATGTCAGCAAGTCCCTGACGCTGGATCAGCCGGCCGCGTAGATCGCCGGAATCTGTGCCAGCGCCGGCTTCACGGTGCCTTTGGGGGTGATCAGTCCGTAACCCGAGGAGTTGGTGGTGTTGTTGTCCGCGAGTTCGCGGTACCAGAAGACCCGGGTCACGTAGGGCCACTCGGTCTTCACGATGCGAAGCGTCTCGGCCAGGTACTTCGCCTGGGTGGTCTGACTCACCCCGAGCTGCCAGTTGGCCGTGCCGATTGAACCGACCCGCCATCCGAACTCGGTGAACCACATCGGTTTGTCCTCGCCGGCGTTGAGCATCGCCTCGCGCAGTGCCGGGATGTGGCGCAAGCGCCAGATGGTCCCGTCGTCGGCGGTGTTGGGGGACAGGTCGCCCACCGCCATGTACGGGTGGACACCCATGACGTCGTACTTGCCGGTCGCGCCAGCAGCCAGGGCCTTCTTGATCCACGGCACGTCCACGAACTGGGTACCTGCGAAGACCACGCGTGCCTGCGGGTTACCGGCCTTGACGCCGCGGTAGCCGGATGCCAGGACCTGTGCGTAGACAGCCGGGTCAGCTCCACGCATGAAGTCGTTGTGGTTCGGCTCGTTCCAGATCTCCCAGTTCTTCACCTGCGGGAAGCGGGCAGCTGCCTGTGTCAGGAAGGTCTCCCACTGCGCCAGTTGGGCGCTGCCCTTCGGCGGGATGCGACTGTCGGAGGATCCGGTGACCCAGGACGGGGTCATCCAGATCATGACCATCGGATCCATGCCATGGTCAGTGATCATCTTCAGCACGCGGGTCACGAAGTCGGTACCCCAGTTGTCGAACGAGGCCGACGTGGGCTGCAGCATCGCCCACGAGACGTCCAGGCGGACTGTGGTGACTCCATTGGCCTTCAACTTGTCCAGGACCATGGCGCGCTTGCTGTCGGTGTAGGAGGACCACATCCCGTGGAACTGCGTGCCGAAGGTGGGCAGTGAACCGGTGGAGGTTGCCGCCGCGCTCTGTGTGGTCTGCGCGGCTTTGAGGGTCCCAGGGGCCTTCGCGCTCAATGTGGACTGCGAGAAGCCGGCTCCCTGACCGGTCACCGGAATGAGATCGCGCGGCCCGGCCATGGCCGGGGTGGAGACGAGTGCGGCGATCAGACCCGCGATCAAGCCGATCGTGATGCTCCCTGCGTTCCTGATGCCCATACTCAGTGTTTCGGCGTGCGGCATACCGGCATCAACTCCCCTCGCCGGGCATCACCCGAACGGGTGACACGGAGCACTGTATTGACTGGTTCCTGTTCGTCGCCACTCAGATGCGTCGCGCAGACTCACCGCTGTCTGGACCGCTAGGGTCTAGCCGTGAGTGCTGGGGACGAGAGTGCCGTGACTCCTAGGCGGTTGCTCGCACAGTGGCCGGTGATGCTTGTCGTCTTTGTGCTCGTGTTCGGTGGTCTGGCTTACTACATCGCATCGACGCCCGTCCGCTACGCGTCCAATTCGGTCGTGGCCTTCCAGCCCCAGCCCGGCCGCGCGGATGGACGGGACTTGATCTCGCTGTTGATCCAGACCTACCCGGAACTGGTCTCTTCGGAGAAGTCAGTGGACCTCGCCGCGGCTGCAGCGGGGGTGAGCCCCTCGGAACTGCGCGCCGGCCTCGACGCCCAGATCCCTCCCTTGACGCTGACCATGACGATCAGGACCGAACTAGGCGATGCGAGGGCGGCGCAGGTGGCCAATCAGTCTCTGGTCGACCAGGTGATCGTGCAGGGCGACAAGGACCCATACCTGGTGGCCACAGCGATCTCCAACGCCAACTTCGACGATGCGCCCGCTGGGGTGTCCCGGAAGCTGCTCTACCTCGTGAGTCTGATTCTCGCGGCGGGCACCGCTCTGATCGCTGGACTTGTCGCGATTCGTGTTCGGGCAGCCTTCGCCGACAGTCGGGACAGCGACTAGATCTGCCTCTTCTGGGTATGTGCGGCAGGGACCACCCGATCTAGTGATAACGGGTGTTCATCTGTCAAGGAATCAGTGGCCTCTACCGATGGGGCGGTGAGGGCATCTGGACTCCGCAGTCGCTCCGGTGATGGCGGTCAGGTGCATGGCTGCGAAGGAGGACCTGTCATGGGCACCGCCACCATCAGTGTGATGCCGGTCCGGCGGCGGTTCCACCTGTCCTCCCGGCGGCAGACCCTCTCGCTCGCTGCCGTTGATGTCGTCACCATGTCCATCGTCGTCTTCCTCTGGCACCCGCCGGCGTTCGCTCTCGACATCCTCGGCCTGGCGCTGCTGGTCATCATTCGCTGGCGACTTGGTCTGTACCGCGCGCGTTTCCACTTGAGCGCGCTCGATGAGTTCCCCCGGGCGATCGAGGCCGGCTTCCTGGCTGCCGGGATCTATGCGCTGTTCGGTCTGATCAGCCAGTTCAATGTCACTCTCCCCGATATCGCCTGGCTCGCCGCGACCGGTGTGGCCCTCGCACTGCTTCGGGTACCCCTGTACGTGATCCTGCGTGACTTGCGCCGTAACGATCTGGCCAGGGAACGGATGCTGCTCGTCGGGGGCGGACTGGTCGCCGACGCGATCGCCGATATGGCTGAGGGTAACCCCGAGTACGGACTCGACCTGGCCGGCCGTGTCTCTGACCTACTCGATGTCGATCTGGCGCAGGCGGCCATTGACACCCACTCGAGTACGGTCCTCGTGGCCTTCTCCCGGGCGTCCGAGGCCCGCGAGGTGTTCGAGATCAGGCGCGGTCTGGCGGTCGGCCTGACGATCATGGCGGTCCCGCGGTACTTCGACCTGATCGGTGAGGACCGCTCGGATGACGAGGTGTTCGGCGTGCCGGTGTTGCGGCTCGGCGCGGGCCGGCCCACCATCGGCCTGGCGGTCAAGCGCGGTTTGGACATCGTGCTCGCGGCGACTGCCCTGATCCTGCTCAGTCCGCTGCTGGCGGTGGCCGGCTTCCTCGTGAAGCGGGAGACCGGTGGCGACCTGCTCTTCAGGCAGACCCGCATCGGCATGGGCGGCAAGGCGTTCGAGCTGCTCAAGCTGCAGACCATGAAGCCAGTGGCGGCCACGACCTCCGACACGACGTGGAGCGTGACCCCGGACAGCGACCGCCTCGGCCGGGTCGGGTCGTTCCTGCGCAAGACCTCGATCGACGAACTCCCCCAGTTGTGGAACATTCTGCGCGGCGACATGTCCTTCGTCGGGCCCCGTCCGGAGCGGCCGTTCTTCGTGGAGCAGTTCTCCGAGCAGTACGCCCATTACGAGGACCGCATGCGGATGCCCGCGGGTCTGACCGGCCTGGCGCAGATCCACGACCTGCGCGGCGACACCTCCATCGACGACCGCGCGCGGTTCGACAACCGCTACGAGGACCACTGGAGCCTGTGGTCCGACATCAAGATCATCCTCAAGACCGTGCCCAAGGTGTTCAAGGGTTCCGGCGGCTGAGGCCGCGCCAGCGGGCCGTGCCTTCCTGAGTCATCGGTGAGCAGTTCGCAGATCCGTGAGCGGTTCGCCGCCTGCCGAAGCGCTCACGGATCTGCGAACCGCTCACGGATGCGCGGCGCAGCAACTGCGGCGGGCGTGCGTGCCCACCCCACCCGCTACACTGGAACAACGGCCACTGAACGGACGCTCGGTGGACCGCCATTGTCATTGCGTCCGCGTAGGAATCGGAAGTACCCAAATGGACACTGCCACCAAGCAGAAGATCATCGGTGAGTACGCCACGGCTGACGGCGACACCGGAAGCCCCGAGGTGCAGGTCGCTCTGCTGAGCCACCGCATCTCGCACCTCACCGAGCACCTCAAAGAGCACAAGCACGACCACCACAGCCGCCGCGGACTGCTGCTGCTCGTGGGCCGTAGGCGCCGACTGCTCGACTACCTGGCTCGCACCGACATCGAGCGCTACCGTTCGCTGATCGCACGGCTGGGTATTCGTCGATGACCTACGACGCCGCCGAGTGGCACTAGCTGCTCGGCGGCGTTGTTGTACCGCCCATAACCCGGGGCTGCCTCGAAGCCTCGGTCCTCGGTGGTGATGGCCCGCAACGCGGACCGTCTCGATCGAAGACCGGCGCGAGCGGCCCCCTGAAACAAAGGAGGGCCCGTGGAGGGTTCCAACATCGAATTCGCCGAGACTGTCCTGGACAACGGACCGTTCGGCACCCGCACGGTCCGGTTCGAGACCGGACGACTGGCCCGGCAGGCCGCCGGATCAGCAGTCGCATACCTGGATGGCGACACCATGTTGCTGTCCGCCACCACCGCCGGGAAGACCCCGAAGGACCAGTTCGACTTCTTCCCGCTCACCGTGGACGTCGAGGAGCGGATGTACGCCCTCGGCCGGATCCCCGGTTCGTTCTTCCGCCGAGAGGGCCGTCCCAGCGAGGACGCCATCCTCACCTGCCGTCTGATCGACCGCCCGCTGCGCCCGACCTTCGTCAAGGGCCTGCGCAACGAGGTCCAGGTCGTCATCACGGTGCAGTCGCTCAACCCCGACAACCCCTACGACGTGCTGGCCATCAACGCCGCGTCGATGTCCACCCAGCTGTCCGGTCTGCCGTTCAGCGGCCCGATCGGCGCCGTGCGCGTTGCCCTGATCGGTGAGCGGTGGGTCGCTTTTCCGAGCCACTCTCAGATCGAGGACGCCGTGTTCGACATGGTCGTCGCCGGTCGTGTGGTCGGTGACGACGTCGCCATCATGATGGTCGAGGCGGAGGCCACTGAGGGTGCGGTGGAACTGGTCCGCGGTGGTGCCCCGGCGCCGACCGAGACCGTGGTCGCCGAGGGCCTCGAGGCCTCGAAGCAGTTCATCCGGCAGCTGTGCGAGGCACAGTCCGACCTCGCTTCCCGCGCCGGCAAGGAGACCCGCGAGTTCCCGGTGTTCCTGGACTACCAGGACGACGCCTACGCCGCGGTTGAGGCGGCTGCCGGCGACAAGGTGGCGCAGGCCCTGACGATCGCCGACAAGCAGGAGCGCGAGAACGCCCTCGACGCGATCAAGGACGAATTGGCTGAGCAGCTCGCCGAGCAGTTCGAAGGCCGCGAGAAGGAGGTCAGCGCCGCCCTGCGCGCGGTGACCAAGAAGTCGGTCCGCCAGCGCATCCTGCGCGACAAGGTCCGTATCGACGGCCGTGGGCTCACCGACATCCGGGCGCTGTCCGCCGAGGTCGACGTGATCCCGCGCGCGCACGGCTCGGCGCTGTTCGAGCGCGGCGAGACCCAGATCCTGGGGGTCACCACGCTGAACATGCTGCGCATGGAGCAGCAGCTCGACACCCTGAGCCCGACCACCCGCAAGCGCTACATGCACAACTACAACTTCCCGCCCTTCTCCACCGGTGAGACCGGCCGGGTGGGAAGCCCGAAGCGCCGCGAGATCGGTCACGGTGCGTTGGCTGAGCGGGCGCTGGTTCCCGTGCTGCCCAGCCGCGAGGACTTCCCCTACGCGATCCGCCAGGTGTCCGAGGCGCTCGGCTCCAACGGCTCGACGTCCATGGGTTCGGTGTGTGCCTCCACCCTGTCGCTGCTCAACGCCGGTGTGCCGCTGAAGGCCCCGGTGGCTGGTATCGCCATGGGTCTGGTCTCCGACGAGGTCGACGGCCAGATGCAGTATGTGGCGCTGACCGACATCCTCGGTGCCGAGGACGCGTACGGCGACATGGACTTCAAGGTCGCCGGCACCAGCGAGTTCGTCACCGCGCTGCAGCTCGACACCAAGCTCGACGGCATCCCCGCCAGCGTGCTGGCCGGGGCGCTCGAGCAGGCGCGCGACGCACGCATGACCATCCTCGACGTGATGGGTGAGGCGATCGACGGCCCGGACGAGATGAACCCGCTGGCCCCGCGTGTGATCTCGCTGACGGTGCCGGTGGACAAGATCGGTGCGGTGATCGGACCGAAGGGCCAGATCATCAACCAGATCCAGGACGACACCGGTGCGGACATCACCATCGAGGACGACGGCACGATCTACATCGGCGCCTCCAACGGCGAAGCCGCCGAAGAGGCCCGGTCGATGATCAACGCCATCGCCAACCCGCAGATGCCGGAGATCGGCGAGCGCTACCTCGGCACCGTGGTGAAGACCACGAATTTCGGTGCGTTCGTCTCCCTGCTTCCGGGCAAGGACGGCCTGCTGCACATCACCGAGGTGAAGAAGCTCGTCGGCGGCAAGCGCATCGACAGCGTGGACGACGTCGTCAAGGTCGGCGACAAGATCCGCGTCGAGATCAAGGACATCGACGACCGCGGCAAGCTCAGCCTGGCGCCGGTCCTCGACGAGGTCGAGTCCGAGGACTCCGCCGAATAGTGAGTCCTCGCTCCCAGGTGGTTCTGCGCGACCCCGGGGGGATCACGGTGCACCGCACTGCGATCCCCTCGGGGCCGCAGGTTTTCACGGAGCTGATCCCGGCCGTGCGGTCGGTGTCGGTCGGGGTGTGGGTGCCCATTGGCTCGCGCCACGAGACCCCGGCGACAGCGGGTGCCACGCATTTCCTGGAGCACTTGCTGTTCAAGGGCACCCAGCGGCGGTCGGCGCTCGACATCGCCGCTGACATCGAGTGTCTCGGCGGGGAGATCAACGCCTTCACCACCAAGGAGTACACCTGCTACCACGTCCGGCTGCTCGACGAGCATCTCGACGTGGCCATCGACGTGCTGGCCGACATGCTGGGTGCGTCGCTGCTGCGTAGCTCCGACATCGAGGCCGAACGCGGGGTGGTGCTCGAGGAGATCGCGATGAGTGAGGACGATCCGCTGGACCTCGGGCGGACCGAACTCGAGCGGGAACTCTTCGGCAACCACCCACTTGCCGGTCCCGTGGCGGGTTCGGCGCACAGTGTGTCGACGATGCGCCGGGCCGCCTTGCGCGGCCATTACCGGCGCTACTACACACCGGACAACTACGTGATCACCGTGGTGGGCAACGCCTCCCACCGCAAGGTGGTGTCGGCGGTCAGCAGGGCGTTCGGGCTCGCGGACGCACCGGTGCGCACGCCCAAGGCGTCGAAGCCACCGCTGGCTCCTCGGCACGGCCGGGCCCGGGTGGGCAAGGCCTTCGAGCAGGTGAACCTGTTGCGTGCCCACGGCGCACCGCCTCGCGGCGACGACCAGCGGTACGCGATGGCTGTCCTGCACACGGTGCTGGGCGGAGGCATGTCCAGCCGGCTCTTCCAGGAGGTCCGGGAACGCCGCAGCCTGGCCTATTCGGTCAACGCCTTCCGCGCCAGCTACAGCGATGCGGGGGTCTTCGGGGTCCACGCGGGCTGCGCCCCCGAAAAGCTCGACCAGACCCGCGAGGTGATCGAAGCGGTCCTGCATGAAGTGGCCAGCGCGGGTCTGTCCGCCGATGAGGTGCAGGCCGCGAAGAACCAGGTGAAGGGCCAGATGGTCCTCGACCTCGAGGACCCCGGGATGCGCCTGATGCGGCTGGGAACGCGGGCGCTGTTCGGCGAGCCGATCATCGGTTTGAGCCAGGGTCTGGCGCGTGTCGACGGGGTCACCACCGACGAGGTGTGCGCGTTGGCAGAAGAGGTGCTGACCTCGCCGGCGGTGGAAGTTGTCGTCGGGCCGTCGGAGGAGGACGCATGATCCGGGTGGGTGTGGTCGGTGCGGGCGGCCGGATGGGCAGGACCGTGTGTGCTGCGGTCGAGGCCGCCGATGACATGGAGGTCCTGGCGCGCGTCGACCTCGGCGATCCCTTGGACCTCGTCGACGATTGCGACGTCGTGGTGGACTTCACCGCACCCGATGTGGTGATGCAGACGCTGCGGCACTGCGTCCCCGCCGGTGTGCACGTCGTCGTGGGGACTAGCGGCTTCGACACCGCGCGCTTGACGCAGGTCGAGGGGTTGCTTCAGGGGCACCCGGAGGTCGGGGTTCTCGTGGCCCCGAACTTCAGCATCGGCGCGGTCTTGATGATGCGTTTCGCCGCTACCGCCGCGCCGTTCTTCGAGTCCGTCGAAGTCATCGAGATGCACCACCCGGACAAGGTCGACGCCCCTTCGGGCACGGCTGTGCGGACCGCGGAGATGATCGCGGCGGCTCGCGAGGGGCGGCGCTCGCCCGATGCGACGACGACTGCGCTCGAGGGTGCCCGTGGCGCCAGCGTGGAGGACGTGACAGTGCACTCGGTACGCGTGCGTGGGCTTGTGGCGCACCAGGAGGTTCTGCTCGGTGGGGTGGGGGAGACGCTCACCATCCGTCACGACAGCCTCGACCGCGCGTCGTTCATGCCCGGCGTGCTGCTCGGGGTCCGTGAGGTGGGGACGCACCCCGGCTTGACCGTGGGGCTGGACTCCTTCCTGGGACTGGCGTGACCGCACGCCGGGTCGCTCTGGTCATGGCCGGGGCTTTCGTGGTGTACGCGGTACTTGTGGCGTGGCGCGGCTGGGACTTCATCATGACCGGGGAACCGGCGGCGGTCGGGCTCGGGCTCGCGGTCCTCGTCCTGCCCCTGGTCGCCGGGTGGCTGGTGTGGCGCGAGGTCAGTTTCGGGTTC
>Ga0209607_1001128_pt1 | contig 22481 bp, 18 predicted proteins | sample AD_UKC117_MetaG_FD_184413 | JGI IMG/M metagenome (GOLD analysis project Ga0209607, IMG submission 184413) | Active sludge microbial communities of municipal wastewater-treating anaerobic digesters from Hong Kong - AD_UKC117_MetaG (SPAdes)... | ecosystem: Engineered > Bioreactor > Anaerobic >... | reverse complement strand
GTCAATATATTGTGTAATTAGTTTATTCAAACGCGATGCATTAATGCGGTCTTCTACTTTTTCTATGTCTTCATCAGTAAAAACATAACCTTGAACAATATAAAATTGTGAAGCCGAAGATTCCATATTGGGATTTACATCATCGCCCTCACGTGCAGCAGCAATAACACCTTTTTTATGAAAAATAGTATCTACAAATTCAGCGGGAATGGTATAATCAGGTCCGCCATCACCTAATAACTGGCCAGGTTTTGCATTACGGGAATTTGGGTCGCCACCCTGTATCATAAAACTATTAATTACTCGGTGAAATAATACATCATTAAAATAACCTTCGTCAATTAACTTTTCAAAATTTGCTTTATGTTTTGGAGTTGCATCATACAATTTAAAAATCATATCGCCATATTCGGTATGTATCTTAAAAAGCTGTTCTTTTTGCGTTTTATCTTCAACTTTTGTTGTGCACGAAAATAATAAAACAGAAAAGCTTAAAGCAATAATTAGAAATCGTTTCATAATGGTTATATTTTTAATGATTAACGTACAAAAATAGAAACAAATAACGATTAAATAAAATACAAAATTAAATTAACAGCTTGTTAACGTTGTTTAGGATTTACTTGTAGATGCTTGTTAATATATAAATCATTAAATATTATGATAATAAAAATACATGACTTTATTTTGTAAGCAAACTATAATAAACCGTGAGCCAGATAAAAAAGTTAGCGGGACAAACGCTAATATATGGATTAAGTAACATGCTGGGCAGATTTTTAAATTATCTGCTGGTTCCGCTGCACACTTTTGTATTAGGAAAATTCTTTTATGGTAAACTTACTTATATTTATAGTAGTACTGCAATTTTACTGGTGTTACTAACTTATGGTTTAGAAACAGGATTTTTTAGGTTTGCCAGTAAAAAGGAGGAGCAATATAATAAGGTATTAGGTACAAGCTTGTATTCTATTACATTTACTACAATTCTGTTTATTATTTTATCTGTTGTTTTTCGTGATTCGTGGCAAAACTACTTCGAAATAGATAGCTTAAAAATTGTTTACTATTTTATTTTTATAATCGCACTTGATGTTCTAAACGCTATACCATTTGCAAAATTGCGAATAGATGAGCGTCCGGTTAAATTTATGCTTATAAAACTTATAGGTATTTTTACCAATATAGGTTTAAATATTTTTTATTTAGTGGTATGCAGGAAATTATACGAAGCGGGAGGGAATGGTTTTTTTGTTCAAATGTATAAGCCACAATACGTACTGGATTATGTGCTTTTGGCTAATTTAATCAGTAGCGCTGTGACTTTACTATTGCTTATGCCCGAAATAATTAAGGTTAAACCCCATTTTGATTTTAAATTACTTAAAAGATTATTAGATTATTCGTATCCGATTTTGCTGATAGGTTTGGCAGGGATGTTAAATGATAACATCGATAAACTAATGATACCGAAGCTGATTAATGCCGATAACCCCACCGAACAATTAGGGATTTATGGTGCTAATTTTAAATTATCGGTTTTGATGGTATTGTTTATTCAGATGTTCAGATACGCTGCAGAACCTTTCTTTTTTAAAAATGCCGGAAATAAAAATGCCAAAAAGCTATATGCCGATGTAATGGTATATTTTATCATTTTCGGATTATTTATTTTTTTAGGGGTAGTTTTTTATATTGATATATTGAAATTCTTTATAGGTAGTGAATTTAGAGAAGGATTATTTGTTGTTCCTATATTGTTAATTGCTAAGCTGATATACGGTATTGTCTTTAATTTATCGACCTGGTATAAAGTAACGGATAAAACAAAATTCGGTATACTCGTTGCAGGGGTTGGTGCTATTATAACCATACTAATAAATTACTTTATGATACCTGAGTATGGATATAAAGCTTCGGCTTATGCCAGTTTGGTGAGCTATACCGTAATGATGATTATTTCATATTTTTTAGGGCGTAAATATTACGATATACCCTATAATTTTAAAAAGATAGGATTTTATGTTATTTTAACAGCGGGTATATATTTTGTTAACAGATTCTTACCTGATCAGAATAAAATAATTTATTATGTTATATCTACTTTATTATTAATTTCATTTGTTAGTATTGTATATCTAAACGAGAAAAAGCAAATAAAAAGAGATCTATCTAATTATTAAAAAAAAATTTAAACATGAGAATACGTATTGTAAATAAATCGACAAATCCTTTACCTGATTATAGTACAAGCCATTCTGCAGGAATGGATCTAAGAGCTTTTTTAAATGCACCCGTACTGTTAAAACCATTAGAAAGAAAATTAATACCTACGGGTTTGTATATCGAACTTCCCGAAGGTTACGAGGCACAGGTGCGTCCGAGGAGCGGTTTAGCCTTAAAAAAGGGTTTATCGGTTTTAAATACACCAGGTACCATCGATGCCGATTATAGAGGCGAAATAGGCGTTATTTTAATAAATTTATCGAACGAAGAGGTTACTATTGAAAATGGCGAAAGAATATGCCAGATGGTTATTGCAAAACACGAAAAGGCTGAACTGATCGAAGTGGAATTGCTGAATGAAACAGAAAGAGGTGCCGGTGGTTTTGGAAGCACAGGTGTAAAATAAAATATTAAATTTTGTTAAAATAGGTAATTGGTAAACTTAACATTCGTTATTTGTGTTATGTTTATAAATTATTTAATAGGGTTTTATTGATGAGGATAAGGATTATTTTTTTATTGATTTTAATAGCTACCATAGGGCTTTCGTGTTCTATGAATAAGGAAGTTACACAGCAAGCTATACCTAAAAAGAAAGAGCTAAACAAAAATACGGAGCAATATTATTATTATGTTTTTCTGGAAGCTAACCGAAAAAAGATTTTAGGAGACATAAACGGAGCACTATCTTTATATTATCAAAGCCTGGAAATAAATCCGGAAAGCGCTGCAGCTATGTCTGAAATAGCCTTATTAAATGAAATTCTAAATAATTATACTGTTGCACTAAAATACGCAGAAAAAGCAGTTAATAAAGATTCGGATAATAAATGGTATAAAATAAATCTTGCCCGTTTATATATTGTAGGTCAGTCATACGATAAAGCCATTGATATATATAAACAACTTTATAAACAAAATCCTGACGATTTAGATATACCTTACAACATGGCAGCTTTATATTCGCAAATTGGTGATTATAAAAGTGCCATAAATCTGTACGACGAAATAGAGAATAAAACGGGAATTATTGATAATTTAAGTCTGGCAAAACAGCGCCTATACCTTGAGATAGGCAATAAAACAAAAGCCTATAATGAAATTGAAAAATTAATAAAGCATTTTCCGGAAAATCCCGCCTATTATGGAATTCTTGCCGAAATGTATACAAATGACAATTTATTTTTGAAAGCTGACGAGAATTATAAGAAGCTTTTCGAACTAGATAGTTTAAATACTATGGGGCAACTTTCGATAATCAATTTTTATAGAAAAAAGGTAGATTATGAAAATGTATTTAAAGTGCTGGATAAGATTATTAGTAATAAAGATATTGAATTTCAACAAAAGCTAATGATATTGGTATCTATGCTTAACAATCCTAACGAGTTTAACATTTACCACCAGGAGATTGAAGAGCAGTTAAGCTTGCTTAAAGATATACATCCCGAAACCAAAGACGCTTATACTCTATATGCAGATTATTTAATTAAAATGAATTTATTAAATGAAGCAAAAAATGAGATCAATTTTATAGTATCTAACTTTAAAGCGAATGAAATAATATGGGAACAGTTGCTATCTATTCTGCTGAATCAGAATGAATTTGAAAGTTTATACAGTAAATCAGAAATAGCAATAGATAGTTTTCCTCAAAACTCTATATTCTACTTGTATAACGGACTGGCAGCTAGCCGTATAAATAAGTATAATGAGGCTGTTAAAAGTTTTAATAAAGGCCTGGCATACGTGGAAAACAATAAAGATCTGGAATTACAGTTTTATACTTTTTTAGCTGAGACGTATTACGAAATAAAGGATTTTAAAAAGTCTGATTATTACTACGATCAAGTAATTAAAGAGCAACCCGACAATGTGTATGTTTTAAATAATTACAGTTATTACCTATCATTGCGCGACGAAAAATTAGATTACGCTGAACAACTAAGCAAAAAAACCATTCTGGCGGAACCCAACAACAGCACATATCTCGACACATATGCCTGGATACTATATAAGCAAAAAAAATACGCTGAAGCTTTAATTTATATTAAAAGAGCCTATTTAAATGGTGGTGATAAGAACGATGTGATTGTCGAACATTATGGGGATATACAATACAAGAATGGTAATTTAGATGAGGCTGTTCAATTATGGGAAAAGTCAAAAGAACTTGGAAATAAAAGTGAACAATTACAGATAAAAATAGACACAAGGAAATTAGAGTAAAATGTCAGATAAATTTAAATATACTCACGTGCTAATAAAAACAATAGGTGTTGGTTTATTATTGTTGCTTTCCATCTCGAATGGATATGGGCAAGATAAAAAACAACTGGAGGAAGAAAAAAATAAAACGCTTGAGGAGATAGAAATTACAAATAAAATTTTAAAAGAAGTTGAACAGTCAAAAAGTACAGGATTAAATAAATTATTGATTATACAAAAAAGAATAAGTTTAAGGGAAAAACTAATAAATGATATAAACCGGGAAATATATTCGATTGATGGAGTTATTGAAAACAAAAACAATGAAATACTAAAACTGGAAAACGAAATAAAAAACTTAAAAGATGAATATGCAAAAATGATTTATTATGCATACAAAAACCGCAGTAATTATATACGTTTAATGTTTGTTTTATCGGCGGAAGATTTTAATCAGGCATACAGGCGAATGAAATATTTTCAGCAATATTCAAAATACAGGAAACAACAAGCTGAAAAGATAGTAATAGCCCAAAAAAATCTGGAATATGAAATAGAGCAGCTAAAGGATGTAAAAGATGAAAAAATAAGCTTGCTAAGTCAAAAGGAAAGAGAAAAACAACAGTTAAGCAGTGAAAAAAGCAATGAAAATAAAGAAATATCGCGGTTAAAGCAACGCGAAAAGCAATTAAGAAAAAAGCTTGCTGAAAAACAAAAAGCAATGCGAGAACTTGAAAATGCCATAGCTGAATTAATAAAAAGAGAGGCTAAAGCAAACAAAACATTTAAAACACTAACGGCCGAAGAAGAAACAATTTCTGTTAAGTTCGAACAAAATAAAGGAATGCATTCTTGGCCAATTGAAAAGGGTATTGTAATAAGTGAGTTTGGAGAACAACCACATCCTGTTATTAAGGGTGTAAAAATTAATAATTACGGAATAGATATTAGCGCTTCGGAAGATGCTAAAGTTCATACAATATTCGAGGGAGAGGTGAAAACAGTTTTCGCAGTAACAGGTCAAAATATGGCTGTAATTATTCGCCACGGGCATTATTTAAGCTTATACTCCAATTTAGTGAACGTACGCGTAAAAACAGGCGATAAAATAAATAAAGGACATCATATTGGCGACGTATATAGCAGCAAGGATAATAGTGGTGCCATATTGCATTTGGGAATATACAAAGAAAAAGAGGCTATGAACCCAAAATTATGGCTTAAGAACAAATAAGTTAGATAAAAATAAATTATATTTGAAAAAATTAGATAAAAACGAAACATAATAATCATAAAATCAGTATACACGACTAATTAAAAATTAACAGCCGTGTTAACACAAGTTTTAAAAATGGAAAAAAGCATTTTTATAGAATCGAGGATAGAAAATATCAGCAAAATAGAAAAACTTATAGATGAAGTTTCTGAAGAAGTTGGTATAAATTCTGAGGTTTACGGTAAAATGCTGATCGCAACTGTAGAAGCAGTTAATAATTCAATAATTCATGGCAATCAGGAAGACGAAACAAAAAAGGTAATCGTTCAACTGGTAGTTAAGGAAGATGTGGTTAGTATCTTTATTGAAGATGAAGGACCAGGATTTAATTTCTACAATGTACCAGACCCAACTACACCTGAAAATATAGAAAACATTCACGGTAGAGGTGTTTATTTAATGAAACATTTAGCCGACGATGTTATTTTTCACGGAAATGGCAATAAAGTGGAAATAAGATTCAATTTACACTAAAATGCCGGTTCGTTATTTCACCGAAGAGATAAAGTTCAATCTAAGAAACAAACGTAAAATAAATCGATGGATAAATGAAACCATCGAAAATGAAAAGCATTTAAGTGGGGATATTAATATCATATTTACTTCCGACATAAATATCTTGCAAATAAACAAAAAGCATCTTTCGCATAATTATTATACCGACATTATTACCTTCGACTATTGCGAAGGCAAGTACATTCAAGGTGATATATTTATAAGTATTGATACGGTAAAAAACAATTCGATACGTTTTAATGTTTTATATGAAGAAGAAATACATCGTGTAATTATTCATGGAATATTACACCTTATAGGATATAATGATAAAACAGAAAACGAAAAAGCAGAGATGCGACAAAAAGAAAACTTTTATTTAGATAGATTAAAAAAACTTTTCTAATTTTCACAAAAATTTAAAGATCTTAATTATGTTGCCGGAATACGATGTTATTGTGGTTGGAGGGGGGCATGCCGGATGTGAGGCAGCAGCCGCTGCAGCAAATATGGGTTCAAAAACCCTCTTGATTACGATGGATATGACAAAATTTGCTCAGATGTCATGTAATCCTGCTATGGGTGGAATTGCAAAGGGGCAAATTGTTCGCGAAATAGACGCTATGGGAGGATATTCTGCAATTGTTACCGACAAAAGCATGATACAGTTTCGAATGCTAAATAGGTCTAAAGGGCCTGCTATGTGGAGTCCAAGAGCACAATGCGACAGAATGTTATTTTCTATTGAATGGAGAAAGATTCTTGAGAACACAAAGAACCTCGATCTTTGGCAGGATCTGGTAACATCATTAATAATAGAAAAGGATTCGGTAAAAGGAGTTAAAACAAGCTTAGGAATTCAATTTAACGCTAGATCTGTTATTCTAACCAATGGTACTTTTTTAAATGGCTTAATGCATGTTGGTAAAAAACAGGTTGAAGGTGGCAGGGCCGGAGAAGGCCCATCAAAGGGAATTTCAGAACAATTAAGCGAATACGGATTTGAGGTTGGAAGGATGAAAACGGGCACACCGGCGCGTATTGATGGAAGGTCAATTGATTTCAAAAAAGTGCAGGAACAAAAAGGAGATGAAGAGGGCGGCCAGTTTTCTTTTTTGCAACATTCGCAAAAACCATCAAATAATAAAAGCTGTTTTATTACTTACACAAATGAAAAAACCCACGAAATATTAGGTACTGGCTTTAACGACTCACCATTATTTACAGGCACCATTAAAGGAGTTGGTCCGAGGTATTGTCCAAGTATTGAAGATAAAATAGTAACTTTTAAAGACAAGGATAAACACCAATTGTTTCTTGAACCCGAAGGGCACGATACAAATGAATTTTATATTAACGGATTTTCTTCCTCATTGCCGTGGCAAATTCAGCTTGAAGCTCTAAAAAGCATTGAGGGATTAGAAAACGTTAAAATATACAGGCCTGGTTATGCCATTGAATACGATTATTACCCGCCAACACAGCTAAAACACACACTGGAAACAAAGAAAATAGGCAATTTATATTTTGCGGGACAAATTAACGGAACTACAGGATATGAAGAGGCTGCTGCGCAGGGGATAATGGCAGGTATTAATGCTCACCTCAAGATTAACAAAAAAGATGATTTTATTCTAAATCGCGACCAGGCATACATTGGCGTATTAATTGATGATTTGGTAACGAAGGGCGTTGATGAACCATACAGAATGTTCACCTCAAGAGCAGAATACAGAATACTTTTAAGACAAGATAACGCGGATTTAAGACTAACAGAGCTTTCTTATAAGATGGGACTGGCTGAAAAGGAGCGGTTCGACATGTTAACAAAAAAAATCGAATTAAGGGATAAAATCATTAAATACATAAAAAACCACAGTATTGAGCCAGAAACGATAAACCCCCTATTGGAAGAAAAGGAAACGAGTGCAATTACACAAAAAAGAAAAATGGTTGATATTATTCTAAGGCCACAAATCAAATTAATTGATGTAATTGAAAAGTCGGAGGGGTTAAAAAAATTAATTGAACAATGTGGTGAGTTAAAGGATGAAATTATAGAATCTTCCGAAATATTAATAAAATATTCAGGATATATTGAACGGGAACAGCAGATGGCTGAAAAATTGAAACGACTGGAGCATATAAAAATACCTGTTGAATTTGATTACGATAATATATCTTCACTATCAACAGAAGGAAGGCAAAAACTAAAAAGAATAAAGCCCATCAATATTGGACAGGCAGCTAGAATAAGCGGAGTTTCCCCATCAGACATTGGTGTTTTGTTGGTTTATATGGGCAGGTAATAAACTTGTGTTCCACGTGGAACAAAAAAGATAAAATCATGGACAAGAAATTTACTATTTCAGGCAAATTGGTTGATGTTTTTAATAAAGAAATTTATAATACAAGCATTGATGTTGAAAACGGAAAAATAAAAAAAATCAAAAGAGCCGACACGGAGTTTAATAATTATATTTTGCCTGGATTTATTGATGCACACGTTCATATAGAAAGCTCTATGCTAGTGCCGGTAAATTTTGCAAAAGCTGCAGTAAGAAATGGTACAGTGGCGTCCGTATCAGATCCTCACGAGATAGCAAATGTTTTGGGTGTAAAGGGTGTAGAGTATATGATTGAAAATGGTAAGAAGTCGCCATTTAAATTCTTTTTCGGAGCTCCTTCATGTGTTCCTGCAACATCATTCGAAACATCAGGCGCGGTTATTGATTCAGTGGATATAAAAAAAATGATGGAAAACCCCGATATTTACTATTTAGCCGAAATGATGAATTTTCCGGGAGTTATTTTTGGTGACAATGAGGTATTAAAAAAATTGAAATTCGCCAGAGAGGCAAATAAACCTGTTGATGGTCACGCACCAGGTCTTAAGGGTGAAAATTTGGCAAAATATGCGGAACAAAACATAACTACAGACCATGAATGCACCACGGTTGATGAAGCCATTGAGAAGATAAAATCAGGAATTAAAATTCAGATAAGAGAGGGAAGTGCAGCAAAAAATTTCGAAAATTTATTTCCTCTGATAAAGTCGTACCCGGATAAAATTATGTTTTGTACAGACGATTGCCATCCGGATGATTTGCTAAAAGGGCATATTAACAAGATTGTAAGCAGGGCTATTCATAAAGGAGCAGATTTATATGATACACTGGCTGCGGCAACGTTAAACCCTGTGCTGCATTATAATTTACCCGTGGGGTTATTACGCGAGGGCGACGATGCCGATATTGCAATTGTAAAGGATTTATCAGGGTTTGATGTTGTACAAACTTATATCAGGGGTGAGCTGGTTTTTGATCATGGAAAAATAAATATTGAAACAGAAGTAGGTTTGCCGGTTAATCATTTTGAATGCGATAATATTACGGAAACTGATATTCAGGTGGAAAATAAATCAGAAAAAATTAAGGTAATAGTAGCTTTCGATGGTGATTTGATAACGGGATCGGAAGAAACTACCCCCAAGGTGTCCGATAATCAGATTGTATCAGATACGGATCGGGATATTCTAAAAATTGTTGTGGTAAACAGGTATAAAAGATCAAAGCCACAAGTGGGATTTATCAGGAATTTTGGATTAAAAAAGGGTGCAATGGCAGGAAGTATTGCTCACGATAGCCATAATATTATCGCCATAGGCGTATCGGATACTGAAATTGTTAAAGCTGTTAATAGAATAATCGATTATAAGGGAGGTATTGTGGCATGTTATGATGATGTGGAAGAGGGGTTAAAACTAAACATAGCCGGACTAATGTCCACTGAGTCTGCCGAAGTTGTAGCTGAAAAATACCATAAAGTAAACGAAATGGTTAAATCTATGGGTTCAACTTTAGGTGCTCCTTTTATGACCATGGCTTTTATGGCGTTATTGGTTATTCCTGAACTAAAAATTGGAGATAAAGGCCTTTTTGATGTATCTAAATTTAGTTTTACATCGCTTTATGTGTAATGAATAAAAAAGGTAATTCAGAAAATAACATCGATTTAAGCATACTTCCAGAAAGCCCCGGGGTATATCAATTTTTTGATAATTCGGGGCAAATTATTTATGTGGGTAAAGCTAAAAACCTTAAAAAGAGAGTTTCTTCTTATTTTAACAGAGATAATTCGCAATCAAATAAAATTAACGTACTTGTAAGTAAAATAAAACGCATTGAGTATATTGTTGTTTCAACGGAGGGGGATGCTTTATTGCTTGAAAACAATCTTATAAAAAGATATCGCCCACGGTACAATGTCATGCTAAAAGACGATAAAACATATCCCTGGATTTGTATAAAAAACGAAACCTTTCCGAGGGTATTTTATACACGTAATATTGTGCATGATGGATCGAAATATTTTGGGCCATATACATCAGTGTATATGGTTAAAATATTACTTGACCTTGTAAGGCAGCTTTATCCTTTGCGAAATTGTAACCTGAATCTTTCAGAAGAAAATATTAAACGAAAAAAATTTAAACCATGCCTGGAATATCATCTAGGAAATTGCCTTGCCCCTTGTATTGGATTGCAGAACATCCCTAGTTATGAACACAGCATTGAACAAATCCAAAAAATATTAAAAGGGAATATACAAGAGCTTATTTTATATTTAAACGAGCTAATGCAAGAATATGCCCGGGATTATAAATACGAAGAAGCACAAAAGATTAAAGAAAAGATTGAGATTCTAACAAAATATAAAAGCAAGTCGGCGGTTGTTAGCCCGGGGTTGACCGATGTAGATGTATTTCATATTATGGATGATAACCAGGTTGCGTATGTTAACTATTTGAAACTTATTGAAGGAAGGATAGTGCAAGCGCATACCCTCGAAATCAGGAAAAAGCTGGATGAAAGCACGGAAGACCTTTTGCTTATGGCGGTGGTAGAGATTAGAGAACGTTTTCAGAGTAAATCAAAAGAAATAATTACTCCCTTACCAATACAATATTTTGATGCTAAAATAACTGTTCCGCAAAGAGGAGAAAAGAAAGATCTGCTGGAACTGTCGGAAAGGAATCTAAAATATTACAGGCTTGAAAAACAAAAAAGGGTAGAGAAAAAAAAAGAAAGACATTCTGGAAAACGCTTGTTAGAATTGATAAAAAAAGATTTAAACCTACCGGTATTACCAGAACACATAGAGTGTTTTGATAATTCAAATATACAGGGCACAAATCCGGTAGCAGCATGTGTTGTATTTAAAAATGCTAAACCCAGCAAATCGGAATACAGGCATTTTAATATAAAAACTGTAGAAGGGCCAGATGATTTTGCTTCGATGGAAGAAGTGGTTTACAGAAGATATAAGCGCTTGTTGGAAGAGGGTAAATCGTTACCGCAGTTAATAGTTATTGATGGTGGCAAGGGGCAATTAAATGCTGCATTGAAAAGTCTTGAAAAATTAGAAATTATTTCAAATGTTTCAATCATAGGTATTGCTAAAAGACTTGAAGAAATATTTTATCCAAATGACCCAATACCCCTTTATTTAGATAAAAGCTCCGAATCGTTAAAAGTAATTCAGCATATACGAAACGAAGCACATCGGTTTGGAATACAATTTCACCGAAATAAACGCTCTGGTAATTTTATTAAAAGTGAACTGGAGAACATACCGGGTATAGGACAAAAAACCATAGAAATACTTTTCAAAAAATATAAAACCATAAAAAAAATCAGGTCGCTTAGTTTAGATGAAATTTCGAGTGAGATTGGCAGTGTAAAAGCAAAATTACTGATGGAATACTTTAAGGTTCAGTAAAACAGGATCTTAAATGGATGTTTTCAACAATTATTCTTGTAGAATATAAATAAACTATCACTTTATATAAAATACATTAAATTACACATAATTAAATATTAAAATACTATTAAATTGTTAATTATCGTCCTGAGAATTTAGTATTTTGTTTTACCAACATCCTTACTCATGAATAGTTAATTCATAAATAAAATGAAAACCGTGTGTATTTGTTACAAATTTCTTTTCTGGTAGTGAGCAATTAATTTTTCATCATCTGAAAAAGTAAAATTAATTCATATATCTTTGCAAAAATTTTGAAAGAGAGCAGTAACATGAGTAAGTATAAAAATGATGTACATTTTTTAACGAACCCAATCACATTTCAGCAACAGGATACTACTCTTGTTTCAAAAGGCGGGCACGCTAATGATACAATTTCTGTGATAAAGCCCAAGCCTGTTGCGGATACACTTGTACGCAAACTACAGGTAATTGATTTTTCTGCTGTCGATTCGATTTTTAGGGCAAGCGAAAGACGAGATTCTGCAATAATTATGGAGCAACAAGCTCCTAAAGTATTTTACCGCAGAAAACTAGATACTACCGAAATTTTATACAAGCAATTTGGAATAGCCAAATTCCCTATAAAAGAAAACATCGAATCGGATTTATATAACGAAAACTTTTTATATCATTTTAATCAGGTAAAACCTAAAGATAAAAATGAGCTAAGTGTCTTTATAGAAGAAAGTGCGCAAGTTAAGCAAAATACAGAAACTACTATTCGGACCCGCGAAAATACTAATATAAAACCTTTACAATTTACCGAAAAAGCGGATTTCGATTGGATAACCATGTTGCTTATTTTGTCATTCGTTTTTTTAGGTTGGATAAGGTTGTTTAATAGGAATTATTTTACGGCATTGTTTAAGTCTGTTTTTAGCAACAGTGATTCCGCAGCTTTTTATCGTGAAAAAAATGCTCTAACAACAAGGTCTTCGTTTTTATTAAACCTGTTTTTTAATATAAACAGTGCGTTATTTGTAGTTTTACTCAATCAGATTTTTCAAATATTTGCAAGCGATAGCATATCGTTATTTGCTATTACCTTTGGATCACTAGTTGGGTTATATATTTTTAGAGGGTTAAATGGTGCTTTTATCGGATATGTTTTCTTAAAACAAAAAGTTTTTGAAGAATATTTTTACAATGTTAATTTATTTACAAAAATTACTGGTTTTGTATTGTTTCCATTAAATGTTGCACTAAGGTTTGCACCATATAGTTATCAGAATATAATCATTTATACCGGGCTTATAGTAATAGTTTTATTTTATTTTTTATTAATAGTAAGGGCATTTCAATTAATAATTCGCAAGAATACATCGTTATTTTATATGATTTTGTATCTTTGTGCTTTCGAATTTGCGCCTTTTTTAATTATTTACAAGCTATTATTATCGTTCGTATAAGGTGTTTTTAATGTTATATAATTGAAAATCCACATAAGTTACATGAAAATAAAAACGATTTTAGTATCACAACCCGAACCACAGAATGATAAATCGCCATACGCGGAATTGGCTGAGAAGAATGGTTTAAAAATTGATTTTCGTCAATTTATTAAGGTTGAGGGAGTTCCAACAAAAGATTTTAGGCAAACACGAATAGATATTCTGGCACATACGGGGGTAATATTTACCAGCCGTACAGCTATCGACCATTATTTCAGGATTGCAGAAGATTTAAGATTGACCATACCGGATACCATGAAATATTTCTGTATTTCTGAGGCTACTGCTTTTTATTTACAGAAATATATCGTTTATCGTAAACGTAAGATTTTTTATGGTAATGGTACTTTTGGTGATGTTATGGAGTTAATAAAAAAGCATAAAGAAGAAAAGTTTCTGGTGCCACTATCTGATATACATAAAGAGGAAATCCCTAAAAAATTAGACCAGGCAAAGGTAAAATACACAAAAGCAATTATGTACCGTACAGTTAGTGCAGATTTGTCTGACCTAAAGGATGTTAACTATGATATGTTGGTGTTCTATAGCCCATCCGGAATAAAATCACTATTAGAGAATTTCCCGGAATTTAAACAGAATAATACAAAAATTGCCACTTTCGGGCCTAAAACAGCTAAAGCAGTAAAAGATGCAGGTTTAAAAGTGGATGTTAAAGCTCCAACAAAGGAAGCTCCATCTATGACAATGGCAATTGACCAGTTTATACACTCGAACGGAAAAGCAAAGAAATAAAATCAATACTTAAAACAATTATATTGGGGAGAGCGTAAGACTTTCCCCTTTTTTGCTTAAAGAATGGTTATTTTGCACAGATTAAATTACTTTTGGATATGCTTGCACAAAATACATTTAGGCCAAAAGAAAGGCTTAAAAGCCGCAAAATGATAGAATGCTTGTTTAAAGAAGGAAATATTATTCATCATTATCCTTTTAAGGTTCTTTATTTATTTACTGGCCAGGCATCCGAATTCCCGGTACAATTGGCGGTAAGTGTCTCAAAAAGAATTTATAAAAAAGCAGTAGATAGAAATCATATTAAAAGAAAAATTCGGGAATCGTACAGAAAAAACAAACACTTTTTATATGATGAGTTAAAAACAAACCAGTCTTTACTCCATATCTTTATAATTTATACGGCCAAGGAAAATCTTCCGTATCATCAAATAGATGCAGGCATAAAAAGCTTAATTGAGAAAATAAGATTATTAAAGGAATAAGTAAACGGATAATAATAAACAAATTAGAGTTAAAAAACGTTAATTCAAAACATGCTAATACAAAGCTCCAAAATAAATAAGTAGTTTTGTAGAGTAAATTATGGTTAAAACAATTATGTTATGGCTAATATCAAAAAACAAAAAATAGTATTCTTTTTAATACCGTCAATTATTGTTTTTTTAGTTTTTATTGGTTTTAAAGAGGGCGATGATTTTAAAATCGCTAAAAGCCTTGATATTTATTATTCGCTGTTTCGCGATGTAAATATTTATTATGTGGATGAAACCGATCCGGAAAAGATGGTTGAAAACAGCATAAATGCTATGCTCGAGAAGCTTGATCCATATACAGTTTATATTCCGGAAGAGGATAAAGACGAATTTACATTTATGACAACAGGCCAGTACGGAGGTATTGGGGCACTAATCAGAAATGATGGCAAATACCCTATTGTTGCCCAGCCTTATAAGGATTTTCCTGCCGATAAAGCAGGGCTAAAACCCGGAGACAGGATTCTGGAAATAAATGGCAAACCAACTACTGATTTTAAATTGGATGAAGTGAGTGAACAGCTTAAAGGTGTGCCAAAAACAAAAGTTAAATTGCTGATTGAAAGACCATATCTTGATATAAAGCTGGAAAAGGAACTGATAAGAGAAGAGATACAGATCAAAAGTGTCCCTTATGCCGGTGTGGTTGAAAATGGAGTAGGATATATACGGGTAAGTAAATTTACACCAGATGTTTCGCGCGAAGTTAAAGAGGAATTACTAAAACTTAAGGCAGAACACCAGATAACATCGCTTATTTTGGATTTAAGGGGTAACCCGGGCGGACTTTTAATAGAAGCACCTAAATTGTGTAACCTTTTTGTTGATAAAGGTGAGGAGATTGTCAGTACTCGTGGAAAGGTCGAAACCTGGAACCAGGTATTAAAAACAAGCGATGCTGCTTATGATAAAGAAATTCCGTTGGTTGTTTTAACAAATCGAGCTTCTGCTTCTGCTTCTGAGATTGTTGCCGGTGCTTTGCAGGACATGGATCGTGCTGTTGTTGTGGGTCAGCGTACTTTTGGGAAAGGACTGGTGCAAACTACTATCCCTTTAAGTTATAATGCACAGGTTAAAATTACAACAGCAAAATATTATATACCAAGCGGACGCTGTGTTCAGGCATTGGATTATTCACACCGAAACGACGATGGTAGTGTGGGTTATGTACCGGATTCATTAATAACCGAATTTACTACAAGAAACGGACGTAAAGTATATGATGGTGGAGGTATTATTCCGGATGTAAAAGTTGATCCCGAAACGGTTAGTTCTTTGGTAGTTAATTTGGTTACTCAGAATGTAATTTTTAATTATGCAACTAAATTTGCAGCGGAAAACCCCGCAATCCCGGCAGCTGGCGTTTTCGATATTACCGATGAAATCTATTCTGATTTTGTAAAATTTGCTTTAGAGGATAGTTTTAAATACGAAACAGAAAGTTACCAGGTTTTTAAGGAGTTGGAAGAAATAGTACAAAAAGAAAAGTTTTATTCAGAAGCAAAAGAAGAGCTGGAAAAATTGAGAAATAAGCTTTTAATGAACAAAGAAGAGGACCTCAATCTATATAAAGAAGAGATATCTGAATTTTTACGCGACGAAATTGTGGGAAGGTATTATTACGAAGAAGGGCAGATAGAAACCAATCTTAGGGATGATACCCAATTGCATAAGGCTATTGAAATTTTAAAGGATCAGGATACATATAGATCTATTCTTTCTTCTGATTTTGTTAATAAGCAACAGATTGGTCTGAAAACCAGTATGTTTTATCCTAAGAAAATAAAGCAAAACAAAAATGGTGATGATTATTATTTTATTTCTGCAATGAAATAGAAATATTAAAAATAAAACAAAAAATCCGAAGTAAACCTTCGGATTTTTTTTTAGTGTGCTTCCAGCCAATTGTTGCCTGTGCCAATATCTACAGTAAGTGGTATGCTTAACTTTACAGCATTTTCCATCTTATTCTTAACAATTTCTTTAACAACCTCGAGTTCTGGTTTATAAACATCAAAAACCAATTCGTCGTGTACTTGCAAAATCATTTTAGATTTAAGATTCTTTTTTTCAAATTCGTTAAAAACATCTATCATGGCTAATTTAATAATATCAGCAGCAGAACCCTGAATAGGTGCATTTATAGCATTTCGTTCGGCAAACCCACGAACAATTGAGTTTCTGGAATCGATATCTGCTAATATTCTTTTACGTCCCATAATGGTTTCAACATATTTTTTTTCGCGTGCCATAAAAATGCTTTTGTCCATGTAAGTTTTAACTTGAGGGAAACTTTTGAAATATTCATCTATTAGGTCTTTTGCTTCTGTTCTGGGTATGTTTAAACGTTGTGATAAACCAAATGCAGATATGCCATATATAATACCAAAATTGGCTGTTTTTGCTTTTCGTCTTTGATCTGTTGTAACTTCGTTTATATTTTCCACGTGGAAAATTTTAGCAGCAGTAGAGGTGTGAATATCAATGTTGTTTTTAAATGCTTCAATCATATTCTTGTCCTGACTCATATGTGCCATAAGGCGCAACTCTATTTGCGAATAGTCGGCAGCAAGCAGGATATGGTCATTATCGGAAGGAATAAATGCTTTCCTTATCTCGCGTCCTCGCTCCTCGCGAATAGGGATGTTCTGAAGGTTTGGGTTTTGTGAACTCAACCGCCCGGTTGAGGTAACCGCTTGGTTATAAGAAGTATGAATTTTTCCTGTTTTTTCGCTTATTAATTTAGGCAAGGCTTCAACATAAGTTGATAGCAATTTTTTTAATGAACGAAACTCCAGAATATCATTAATAATAGGATGTTTGTCGGCAATCTTTTGCAATGTTTCTTCACTTGTTGAGTATTGTTTGGTTTTAGTCTTTTTTACGTTTGGGTCCAGTTTAAGATGTTCAAATAAAATCTCACCAAGCTGCTTTGGCGATGAAATATTAAATTGTATTCCTGCTTGATTTATTATTTTTTCTTCTATAATAATTAGTTCTTTATTAAGATCTTTAGCAAAATCATTTAAAGCATCGATATTAATTTTTATACCCGATTCTTCCATATCAGCAAGTACCGTAATAAGTGGCATTTCTATATTACCAGCCAAATGGTCAAGGTTAGCTTTTTGAAGTTCTTTCTCAAAAATTTCTTTAAGTTGATAAGTTAAATCAGCATCTTCGCAGGCATAATCTTTAATTTGTTCTATGGGCACATTTCGCATCGAACCCTGGTTTGCACCTTTTTTACCAATAAGTTCTTCAATACTGATTGGTTTATAACCAAGGTACTGTTCCGATAAGTAATTCAGGTTATGCCTTAAATCGGGCTGCATCAAATAGTGAGCAATCATGGTATCAAATATTTCTCCTTTTACTGCAATACTGTATTGTTTTAGGATTGAAATATCATATTTTATATTTTGCCCGATTTTTCGGATATTACTATTTTCAAACAGAGGTTTAAAAAGATTTAAAACAGTTAATGCATTGTTTTTATCGGATGAAAAAGGTATATAATACACCTGATGGCTTTTAAAGCAGAAAGATAGTCCTACAATAGCTGAAGTGTGAGAATCTAAACCGGTAGTTTCTGTATCAAAACAAAATTCTTTTTGCTTTGATAATATTTCAACCAACTCTTTTTGTTTTTCATCGGTGTCAACCAAACGATAATCATGTTCGGTATTTGATATGTCATTGGAATGGCTTTGAACTTTTTCTATTTCCGTATCTCCAAACAAAGAGCCTTGCATAACACTTTGCGCCGGAGTGGTTGATATTTCTTTCTGAAATAATCGTTTGGCTGTTGTCCTGAATTCTAAATCTTCAAATATTTTGGTTAATAGTTGTTCATCAGGATGTTCAAGAATTAATTTTTTCGGGTCGAGGTCAATCGGAACATCAAGTTTAATAGTAGCAAGTTCTTTAGATAAAAGCACCTGTTCTTTATTTTCTTCTAATTTTTCCTTTTGTTTTCCTTTTATTTTATCAAGATTAGCATATAAATTTTCGATACTTTCAAACTCTTCGATAAGTTTAATGGCTGTTTTTTCTCCGATACCGGGAGCCCCGGGAATATTGTCAGAAGCATCGCCCATTAATCCTAATATATCAATAACTTGAGATGGATTTTTGATGTTATATTTTTTGCAGATTTTATCTTTATTTACTATTTCCATTTCTTCACCACCTCTGGCGGGCTTCAGCATAAATATACGGTCCGAAATAAGCTGTCCGTAGTCTTTGTCTGGAGTCATCATGTAAGTTGTAAAGCCTTCTTTTTCTGCTTTTTTTGCTAGGGTTCCAATAACATCATCGGCTTCAAATCTATCAACTTGCAATACGGGAATTTTAAAACCTTCTACAATTTGTTTGATATAGGGAATAGAAGCTTTAATGTCTTCAGGTGTTGCCTCACGATTTGCCTTATAATCCGGAAACATTTCGTGTCTGAATGTTGGATAGGGAGGGTCGAATACAACGGCAATATGTGTAGGATTTTCTTTTGCCAATAAGTCAATAAGGGTATTTGTAAACCCATATATGGCTGAAGTATTTAATCCTTTTGAATTATATCGTGGATTTTTAATAAATGCATAATACGAACGGTAAATTAATGCATAAGCATCTAATAAATAAAGGTTTTTAGACATTTAATAAATAGTTTAGTTTATGTAAATACAATACTAATCAAAGAAATTACCAAATTACAAATAATTATTTAGCTATAAGGAATAATAGTTAAAATGTTAATAGTGGAATATGGGTAAGGAATATTTTTATAGATTTTAAATCCAAAACCAGAGATTAGATATTTTTTGAAAATATTTTTACTTGATGAATAATTTCATTTTTGATTTCCTGCCAGTTTATTTTATTAAATAACTTAGGTTTTACATCATTATCTGCATCATCGAAATAAGTTAAACTTTTTAAAACTAATATTTTAGACCCATCAGTATATTTCTGTTCATAAAAGTCAAGCATTTCTGAAAGAGTGTATTTTTGAAGTAAAAAATACAAGTCAATAAAATCTTTCATAGAGCCTCTGCCAGTTATTGCTGAAAGCTTCATTGCGGCAATATCACTTGGATGGGCTAATGTTAAAGTATCAAACGTTAATGCCTTTTCTAACCAGGGGTATTGATAATTTACTATGTCTGTTTTAATGTTGTTAATAGTGCATGTAATAATAGATTTAGATAATGAGATTAATTGAATTTTTCCTAAAACTGAAAGTGAATCAAGTATGTTATTGGGATTAATATCTATATTACCGAATAAATCAATGTCAATAGATGTTCTATGCCCTATTTGCAATGCTAATGAAGTTCCTCCAACTAAACGAAGTTTAGAAAATTCGTTATGCTGGAAAATATTATTTAAAAGTTCCAGTGTTTGGGGTGTAATTGAGTTGTAGTAAAGCATTTAAATTCATTTAAAGGGGTATCCGCAATAATAGAAATAAAATGAGCCGTTTTTAAATCAAGTTCTCTAATTTTTTTTGCACAATTTGATATAGTTTTCATTCCGTAAAGCCGCATAATTAGTTGCCAATCCGAATAAAAACCATAAATAACAACTTTCTTAATTATAAATTCTGCGTTTTTATTTATATCAATATCAGATAAATTAACATCCCAGAAAAGATGCTGTGAAAAATCATAAATTGATATGTTTGCAGAATTACTGTTCATTAAATAACTTATAAATATATACTACAAATATATTTTAAATTTTTCTGATTACCTGTTTATAATAACGGCATTATTATCCAGAGATTTAAGCAATATTGATATTAACCAATAAGATTAAATATTATTCATTATCTGATGCAAACCATTCGGCGAACGATGTAGCCGTTTCGTGCAATTTTAAGCTATGAAGTGTTAATCCGGAAGGAAGTTTTGCCTTAAGTTTTTGAACAAAATCAATTACCATATTTTCGCAAGTCGGCTGATAATCGACAATGTATTGTTTTTTAAACATTTCGTTTAATTTGCAATCAAGAGAATCAAATGCTTTTCGATTTAAAATAATGGCATGGTCAAGGGGGTCAATAATTTCTTGTTTCACTATTCTTTTTAAATCGCCAAAATCGATAACCATACCGTTTTTAGGGTTTTTGTCATCATTAACAGGTTTTCCAAAAACTGTAACAAACATTCGGTACGAATGCCCATGTATATTTGCACATGGCCCGTCGTAATTCCATAAAGCATGAGCAATTTCGAAATTGAACTCTTTGGTTACCCTGATTAAAGACATATTATATATGATTTTATTTTAGAATTATACAAAGTTAAGCTACAATTGTTTAATTAAAGCATAAATAATAAAAAAACCATTCTGAAACTTATCAGAATGGTTTGAAGCTTTTTTAGTATTTGTTTAATCCATTGTGCATTTACTAACGCAATTAACAATATTGCCAAGGTTAGCATGCTTTAATGAATAATACGTATTTTTTCCTTCGCGTTTTGAACAAAGTACACCCTTGTCTTTTAAAATCCCCAAATGATGGGATGTTGTAGATTGCTCTATCTTTAACAACTCGTGTATTTCTGTAACCGTTAATTTTTTACCATCTTCCAGGAAACTTAAAATAGCAATTCGCATTGGATGAGCAATGGCTTTTAACATATTCGCGGCTTCTTCTAACTGCTCTATTGTCAAATCTTTAATTGGCATCTTTCTTTAAAATTTTTGGTTAATTTAACAAATGCAAATATATAAATATATTATTGTAAAAAGATGATATTTATCAATATTTAGCCTTTTTTATAATGATAATAAGCCTATTATATAGCTTAATACCGTTTATGATTATTAAATTGAACCGAAATGCACCCATGGTGTTATAATCTGAATTTATACTATATTTGAATGATAAATTGATTTATGGCTGACATAAAAAAAATATTAAAACCTATAGAAAGAGAAATGGCTCAGTTTGAGCCGTTTTTTAAAAATTCAATGCACACAAAGGTTCCTTTGTTAAATATAATAATGAATTATATTCTGCGCCGAAAAGGAAAGCAAATGCGTCCGATGTTTGTGTTTTTAACAGCCAAAATGTTTCATAATCCGGTTAACAATTCAACTTTTGTAGCTGCATCATTAATTGAGTTACTTCATACCGCCACCCTAATACACGACGATGTTGTTGATGAAGCTTATGAAAGACGAGGTTTTTTTTCAATAAATGCACTTTGGAAATCAAAAATCAGTGTTTTAGTTGGCGACTATCTTTTATCGAAGGGATTATTGGTTGCTGTAGATAACCAGGAATATGATTTATTAAAGATTGTATCTGTTGCTGTCAAAGAGATGAGCGAAGGAGAATTATTACAGATAGAGCAATCCAGAAAACTAAAAATTACAGAAGAAATTTATTATAAAATCATTCGTAAAAAAACAGCAGCTTTAATAGCAGCATGTACAGCGTGTGGTGCAAAATCTGCAGGTGAAAATGATGAAATGGTTGAAAAAATGCAGTTGTTTGGCGAATATGTGGGTATGGCTTTTCAGATTAAAGATGATTTGTTGGACTACCAAAATAGTGGGAATATTGGTAAACCTTCCGGAAATGATATTAAAGAGAAAAAGCTGACCTTGCCCATAATTCATGTATTGCGGAATGCATCTTTAACAGACCAGAAAAGGATTTTAAGTATTGTTAAAAGGCATAATAAAAACAAAAAGAAA
>Ga0209607_1001124_pt1 | contig 22526 bp, 21 predicted proteins | sample AD_UKC117_MetaG_FD_184413 | JGI IMG/M metagenome (GOLD analysis project Ga0209607, IMG submission 184413) | Active sludge microbial communities of municipal wastewater-treating anaerobic digesters from Hong Kong - AD_UKC117_MetaG (SPAdes)... | ecosystem: Engineered > Bioreactor > Anaerobic >... | reverse complement strand
TCAGTTGCCGCCGGCGCTGGAGGAGCACCGTCAGCGCCTGGGTCTCTTCGTCTTTCCAGGGACGGGGTTGGGGCTGAATGCACTGGCCAAACCGGGCCAGCGCCAAGGCATCCAAGGCGTCCGTCTTGGCCAGAACCCCCAAGGCTTTAGCAAAGTCCCGCGCTTGGCGTGGATTGATCACCGCCGTCGGGAACTGCGCCTCGATCAACATCCCGGCGACCAGGGTTTCCAAGCCACCCGTGGCTTCCAGGACGATCAGCCGCGGTGTCTGGGGTTGCAGCCAGGCGATCAATGCCGCCAAACCCGCTTCATCGCGGGGTACGCGCCACCGTTCCTGGGTGGGCCAGATCGCCACATCCAGATGGGCTTTGGCCACATCAATCCCCACCCAACATTCCGCCGGCAGTGCGTCGGTCGGCGCTGGCAGAGAACCGGCGGACGGGATCGCCGCGCCGATTTCGGCCCGGTGCGCTTGTGGATGGAGGGCTTGTTCAACGGCAACGGTCAATGAGTTCTTGATCATCGTGTGTTCCTTATCCCCACCTTGCACGATACGGCTTTAAAGCCCATCAACTGTTCGGGCTTGAGGTTCACAAAAACCGGAACGCGGCGCGTCAAGCTCCTTAACGGGATCGTGAGTCCCAGAGGGGGATCGCGCTACCACGTTTCGGGATACTTTACTAAATTCCAAACATACAAGGGGTAGCGCGAAGCGCCGGGGTGGTTTGACCCGGCGACTCCATAACTCGTCTAGGAGTACCATGTTACTAGCCCACCAAGTTATCCACCAAGATAAGCGGAGCGCTTATCGGGGCGCGAGCCGAGCTTCGCTCGACGCGAGTTGCAGGCGTCGCGCTGCGCGCTCCGCCTATCAACTCGCTGGAGCGGTAATCGGGCCTAACCACCTTCAAGCGCCTATGCGCTCTCCGGTATTAGACCGATTCCGCTCAGCTCGCGCCCCGGTAGTAGATGGTCATTTCAACGGGGATCAAGCGGCCATCTTTGGCCTGTTGAGTGGTCTCGAACTTTATCAGGACTTTCGCTTGGATGGCTCCATACCACCGTATATAGTGGATTTACTGGCAAGAACAACGGTACATGTAGTGTGAAGCGAAAGTCCTGTTTATATAACTTTGCTGTTTGATCTGTTCCCTGATCTCCCTATAGCGTTCGGCCGGAAAGTGGGAATCAATGTCGGAGACCGTTAACTGACACAGTTCCTCGGGGGTATAACCGAGGTTGATTTCGGAAGGGGGATATTGCGCCCGCCATTCTTCGAACAATCTATCGAAGACGGCTTTTTTCTCAAAATCAACTGGTAGTACTTGGACTTTTCCAGCAGGGACATGGAGTCACGGAACGGCCTAGAACTCGTGATTTGCAATAACAAGCCAACCCATTTCGCCCGATCCGGCGGCAAAGTCGGCGGCACTCCCCAGTCCCACGACGGCAAGGAGCGGATGAGCAATTACCCCCTCCTTAACCCCATACACCAAAGGCAACCGCTCCCGGTCCCACGGCGGAATGCCTGCTTCCTGCAACAGCTTCTTTAACTCTTGGCCATGGACTCGACCCACAGGCCGGAACCGTTCCCCGCCCTGACGGAAGGCGACGAGCAGCGAACCACTCTGCAACATCTCGGCGCGCAATCCTTCACCCACGGTTTTACGTAATTCCAATCGACCGATGCCAGGCAAATCCAGGGGCGGCCAACGATCGCCAGCAGATCGCCAAACCAAGGTCCGCCGGGCATCATGCGGTTTGAGCGGCGGCATGGCGTACAACGCGTTTCGATAACGCCGGACTTCGGCACCCGGCCAGCGTATACAGGGATTACGATCAGCAGCAGCAGTCAACATATCGTGGACAATCTGTTGCAATTGCCGGGCGTCGGGAATGGGCAGATGCAACCGCCGCAACCAGTGACGCAGCAGATTGCGCTGGCGAACCGCACTCAGTTCCCGCAAGACCGGAACCGCTAAACGGTCAGGATGCTGTGTTGCAACGCGAGCCAAATCCGCAACGGCTTCTTCATCGAGCCAGGCCGCTGTTTCCGCACACAGCCGGGCGGAGCGGCTCAACGTGCGGTTCACAGCAGGCCAGCGTTCCCGCAGCAGGGGCAAAACCCGATGGCGCAGATAATTGCGGTCAAAACCGGTGTCCGTATTGCTGGCGTCTTCGATCCAGCGTAAACCGTGCTTACCCGCATAAGCCAGCAATTCAGCGCGGTCCACTTCCAAAAACGGTCGCAGCAACCGGCCCTGACCCAAGCGACTTACCGCCGGCATCGCTGCTAACCCGTATGGACCCGCGCCGCGCAGCAATTGCAGGAGCAAAGTCTCGGCCTGATCATCGCGGTGATGGGCGGTCAATAACGCAGAGTCGAAACCCAATTCAGCAGCGAGGGCGGCATAGCGGGCGCGACGGGCCGCAGCCTCGGGACTTTCCCCCGGTACGGGTCGAGCGTCGATCTTCAGTACTCGAAAAGGCATATTCAGATCGCGACAAACCTCAGCACAGTGTTCGCCCCAGACAGCGGACGCCGTTTGCAGACCATGATCAACATAGATCGCCTCCAGTTTTTGGGTCAGCCAGTACGGGCGATGCATCGCCAACCCATGCAGCAGGACATGGGAATCGAGGCCGCCGCTGTAGCCAACAATCAGTCGGCAAATCTGGGGATGGGCGATCAAAAGTTGGGATAGATATTGATGGAAGGGTTCCATCGGGGAGTTTTTGTATCGCTGCTTAACCTTCCTTATCCTTCCCCAGCAACGCCGCTACGCTACTCTGCCAGGTCGATTGCAATGACGTCGCTGGCGCCGCTTCCTTGAAGACGCCATAACCCATCAGTCGCTGATAACGCTGCTCCAGCAGATCGTCGATTGATAGCGCATCCAGCGTCTGAAGGTTTTCCCGCAACGCGAGTCGGACATTCTCTGCGGTCAACGCCAAGTCGCGGTGCGCACCGCCTGGTGGTTCGGGAATAATTCCATCAATCAAATTAAGCTTCAGCAAGCGGTCGGCGGTGAGTCCCATGGCTTCGGCGGCGTCCGGCGCCTTGTCAGCGCTCTTCCACAAAATCGCCGCGCACCCCTCCGGTGAGATGACTGAATAAGTGCCATATTGCAGCATCAACACCCGGTCGCAGACTCCCACCGCCAGCGCGCCGCCAGAACCGCCCTCACCGATCACAACGCCGATAATAGGCGTTCGCAATCGACTCATCTCAAACAGATTGCGAGCAATAGCTTCGCTCTGGCCATGCTCTTCTGCGCCAATGCCCGGATAAGCGCCTGGCGTGTCGATAAAGGTCAGAACCGGCAATCGGAAGCGTTCCGCCAGCTTCATCAAACGTAACGCCTTACGATAGCCCTCCGGTCGGGGCATGCCAAAATTACGGTAAATTTTCTCCCGGGTGTCCCGGCCCTTTTGATGACCAATGATCAGTACCGGTCGGCCATCCAGCCGCGCCAATCCAGCGACAATGGCATGGTCGTCGGCAAAGGTTCGGTCGCCATGCAATTCGTCGAAGTCTGTGAAGATGCGCTCCAAATAATCCAGCGTATAGGGCCGCAAGGGATGACGGGCGATCTGGGAAATTTGCCAAGGCGTTAAAGCAGCGAAGATCGACTCGGTCAGCGCTTTGCTTTTTGCTTCCAAACGGGCGATTTCATCACTGATATTCAAGTCCTGCTCGGTGCTCAAATGCCGCAATTCCCTGAGCATTGCCTCCAGCTCGGCTATCGGTTTTTCAAAATCCAGACAGTTATTCGGGTTCATCGGCGTTTAATGGCTCATTCTCGTTCAGGCGGCATGCGGATGGCCAGATACAGCGATTCGTTTTCCCGACGCACCAGCACCGGTACGGCTTTACCATTAGGCAGTTCTTTGGCTATTTCAACAAATTGGCTGCCGCTTTTCACTGGGACATGGTTGATCTGTAAAATAATGTCATCGGGATACAGGCCGGCGTTGGCGGCGGGGCCTTCATCCAGTCCAGTGACCAATACGCCCTGGTCGTCATCAGGACCCAGTCCACGCCGTTGCTCATTGCTCAGATCAGCGACGATGATACCCAGGCGCGGGTCGCTATACTCATCCATCGTCATGACCCGTTCCTCGGTGGTTTCCAGGCGGGCGATCGTGGCCTTGATTTCCAGCGGTTCACCGTTGCGCAGAATCGACATCGCCACGGTCTTGCCGACCGGGGTCACACCGATCATGCGTGGCAACTGCGAGGAGTCCTCTACCGGTTCGCCGCTGTAACGCAGAATGATGTCGCCGGGTTTGAAGCCGGCGCTGACCGCCGGGCTGTCGGGCAGGACTTGGGCGACTAGCGCTCCGCGCGGCCGGTCGAGTTTAAAGGCCTCGGCTAGATCATTGTTGACAGCTTGCAACAGAATGCCCAGCCAACCTCGGGTTACCTCGCCGGTCGCCTTCAATTGCTCGGCCACCTGCATCGCCAGCTTGATGGGAATCGCGAAGGACAGGCCCATATAACCGCCGGTGCTGCTGTAAATTTGCGAATTGATGCCGACGACCTCGCCGCGTAGGTTGAAGAGCGGGCCGCCGGAACTACCGGGGTTGACCGCCACATCGCTTTGGATGAAGGGTACATAAGTGCCGCTGGGCAGGTTGCGGCCCACCGCGCTGACAATGCCCTGCGTCGCGGTGAGTTCGAGTCCAAACGGCGAACCAATGGCCACCACCCATTCGCCAACTTCCAATGCATCAGAGTCGCCAATTTTGACCGCAGTCAGATTTTCACCCTCATCAATCTTGAGTACGGCAACATCGGTCAATTCATCGACGCCAATTACTTTGGCCGGCCGTTCCCGCTGATCGCTGAGCCGGACGATAATTTTTTCGGCATCCTGGGCAACGTGGGCGTTGGTCAGGATATAGCCATCGGTGGAAATGATGAAACCGGAACCCAGCGAGTTCGCCTGACGATCGCCGGGAAGTTCGGGGCGCTCCTGAAAGAATCGTTTGAAAAACTCCAGATAGGGATTTTCGCTGCCTGGCAAGTCCGGTAACCCGGATGAGCGGGACCGCCGGCTGGGGGTTTGCGTGGAGCTGATATTGACGACCGCCGCCTCGTTTTGCTTCACCAGCTTGCGAAAATCAGGTAACGGTTGCACGATTTCGGGACGCGCCGCCGGAGCGGCGGCTATCCAACACAATGGGAGCAACAACGCTAGTAGCGGGAGCCAGTAGCGGGAGCCATTCACATTCATGGAAATAATCTTCTCCTGATGGTAAAACAGAGGCTGATATCAGTCCGAAAGCGCGATGAGACAGAGTGACGAGGCGCAAAGCAGCCAAAAATAGCGGAGGGGTTGGGCGATCATGCCGGAATACGCAAATGCCAGTATAATTTTTCGAGTATAGCGTATCAATCAGCCAAAAGGAGACGCGGTATGGAGCAGAGTTCGGCACTGGAAGTCAACGATTACGAAAAAGCGACTCAGTATCTTTATGAGTTGACAGTCAAGCTGTTGGATGTCGGTGGATCGGATATTTTCATCACCGCGGGCAGCGCGCCAGCGCTCAAAGTCAATCAGATTATTCATCGCGTAGGCGACCGCAGGTTGACTCCTCAACAGACAACGCTGTTGAGCCGGGCAATCATGCATGATCGCCATGCACGGGTGTTCGACCAGTATCATGAAGTTAATTTTTCCCTGAATTTCCCCAATATGGCCCGTTTCCGAGTCAGCGCTTTTACCCAGCGCGGCAGTGCTGGCATGGTGCTGCGCCTGATCCAGCAGCAGATTCCAACCATCGAGGAATTAAACCTGCCGCTGACCCTCCAGGAGATTGCCCTGACCAAGCGTGGATTAGTGATTTTTCTGGGCGGCACCGGTTGCGGCAAGACGACCTCGATGGCGGCCATGCTGGATTACCGTAATGAGCAGCGCCAGGAGCATATTATCACTGTCGAAGACCCCATCGAGTTTTTTCATCGTCACAAACAATGTCTGGTGGATCAACGCGAGGTGGGGACCGACACCGACTCCTACGAGTCAGCGCTGAAGAACACCCTCCGGCAGGCGCCTAATGTCATCATGATTGGTGAAGTGCGGGATCGCGAAACCATGCAGCACGCCATCAACTTCGCCGAGACCGGACACTTGTGCCTGACCACTCTTCATGCGAACAATACCGACCAGGCTTTTGATCGTATTGTCAATTTCTTCCCGGAAGAGAAACGGGCGCAAATTCTGATGGACCTGTCGTTCAATATGAAAGCGTTCATTTCCCAGCGACTGTTGCCGCGCGAGGATCGACCAGGCCAGATCCCGGCAGTGGAGGTTTTGCTGAACACGCCGCTGATGGCGGAGCTAATCTTTCAGGGACGGGTCAAGGAGATCAAGCCGGTCATGACCCGTTCTAGCGAACAAGGCATCGTGACTTTCGATCAGGCGCTGTTTAATCTCTATGAAATTGGCCAGATTAGTTATGAAACTGCGATTCGCCATGCAGATTCCGCTAACAACCTGCGATTGCGGATCAAGCTGGAGAGCAAACGGCCACAGCCAAAAGCGGCCAGCGAGGGGCCATTGCAAATCGAGGATGATCGGCTGCGCTGAGCAGCGTAGTCTCTGGACGAGCAAGGATAGAGGTTTCAGGCGTCAGGTTTCGGCAACCGGAAGCCGTGCCTGGATTTGTCCAGTTTTCGTTTGAAAAAAACAATATTTATCAGCGGTAGCGTAACCGTTCTTCAGCCTTTGTCTGTTCCCACAGTATATCCATTTCCGCCAGCGTTGCCTCCGTGGGCGTGCGGCCCTCTTCCGCCAGCCAGATCTCGATTTGCCGGAAGCGTCGCTCAAACTTGGCGTTTGTTCCACGCAGCGCGTCTTCAGGATCGAGTTTAAGATGGCGAGCCAGGTTGGCGACTGCGAATAACACGTCACCCAGCTCGTCGGTCAACCGTTCCGCCGGGGCATGGCTGGCCACCTCGTGGCGTATCTCGGCGATCTCTTCTTCAATCTTGGCCAGCACCGGCTCCACCGCGCCCCAATCAAAGCCCACGCGCGCGGCTTTCTTTTGTAACTTAACCGCCCGAATCAGCGCAGGCAATGCCAGGGGAACGCCTTCCAGGACGCTGGCGGCGGATCCCGACGTTTCGACTTTTTCCGCCGATTTGATTCGCTCCCAGGCGGCGGTTTGTTCCGCGGCATTAGCGTAGCTTTCATCGCCAAAAACATGAGGATGGCGACGGGTCATTTTCTCGACGATGCCGCTTGCTACGTCGGCGAAGTCGAAGCGTCCTTCCTCGCGGGCGATCTGCGCGTAAAACACGACCTGAAAAAGCAAATCACCCAGTTCGGTGCGTAATTCCGTCCAGTCCTCGCGGGCGATGGCGTCGGCGACTTCGTAGGCTTCCTCAATCGTGTGCGGGACAATAGTGGCGTAAGTCTGCTCGCGGTCCCATGGGCAGCCATGATCCGGGTCGCGCAGGCGGGCCATAAGAGTCAGCAGTTGTTCCAAGTTCACACACTCCGGTATTAAATTTATGCGGCTCACAGTCTCTCACTGCAAAGGACCAGTCGGGGGAATAAGCGGAATTTCCTGACCATTGACAACCAGTTTACCCTCTTCAAAACGCGCAGTCGTTTTATAGTGATCTCCCTCCAGCCGAATGAATCCAGCCGTGGTCAGCTCCTGAAGTTGCTGGTTCGCCTGCATCGCTGCCATGCTTTGCACGGCTTCTTCGGTCAGCGGTTGATCCTGCCCTTCAGCCTGGGTCCGTAATTCTTCACTGATAGCGTCGGTCAACACCGTTTCGACCAGCGCCTTGGAGGCGACCACCTCCGCCAGACCTTTTTCCAGGGCGGCCAGCAGACCCATCGGGTCTTGCAAGGCGCTCATGTCGCCAAAATCCTGGAAATCCAGGGTCAACTGACCTTGCCAGTCCCCCTGGCTCAGCTGCGCCTCGGTATTCAGCGCCAGTTCCGGTTTGCCGCGCAGCAGCGCTTTAACCAAATTCAGCAACTCGCCCAACGCCTGGGGATCATTGGGGTTGCTGGACATTTTTTGCTGCCACTGCTGCAGCTGCTCGACCGTGGCGCCATCCAGATTGCGCAATGCGAAGCGCAAGCTACCGGTTCCGCTTTGCTGGTCAACCGTTATCTGATCCGCTTTGAACAACACTTCGCCGGCGACCTGTTGCGGGTTCTGCTGACTGAGGTTAGCGGTCATACCGAAGTTGGTCATGACGAACGGCTCACCGGTGGTCTCATCCTGGACGCGCAATTCGCCGATTTTGAAACTGGATTCGCCATAGAGCAGACCAAAAGCGCCCTTGCGCTGATCGGCGGTCAGGGTGAAATCCTTCAATTGCACTTGGCCAGCCGCGTTCTCAGCGGATTTGCCCGTCGCCTCAAGGACGCTTATCGACAGTTCACCCTGCACGGCGGCAGAGTGAGCGGCGACTTGGAACCGGCCCTGCAACCCTGAAAAAAGCAGCTTTTGCAAGTCTTCAACATCATTTAGTGTCAACGGCGGCATGGTGATTTGGGTATCGCTGGCGCCGTCGAAGGCAATTTTCGAAATCGCGACCACCGGCTCCTGATCGCCATACCACTGCGCCAGTTGCCGGGTCCACGCGCTGCTGTCGGGATCAAGCGTGGCGCGCACCACTGCGCCGGTCCACTCCATCGGTATGCCTGGCGCATCCCGACCGGCGAGCGGCAGGGGACCATGGTAGATGTCCTGGCGAATTGAGAAGGATGGGTCGGGGATATCAGGATCGCTGCCTTCCGGCGGTCGGGCGATGTCGACCCGGGTTACGACATGTGATGAGAACAGCCCGCGTTGATAGCGTACCGTACTGAGCTTGACGTTGCCGCTTTTGGAGCCTTCCGCCAAGGCTTCCTCATACCAGCGTTCGGCCTGCAGACCGGACCAGTAAGCGACGCCGGTTATGCCCGCCGCCGCTATGATCAAAACACCGATCACTCCAATAACCCACTTTTTCACCCTCACCTCCCCGCTACCAGTAACGGCATTATTCTTCATAAAAAGGCGACCATCATCGCGCTTCAATCAACGCTCGTAATTCGCCGGTGCAACGCTCCAGCAATTCGGCGTTGCCCCGCGTTTCGACATTCAACCGCAGCAATGGCTCCGTATTGGACGAACGCAGGTTGAAGCGCCAGTCTGCGAACTCCAGGCTCAGGCCATCCGTTTCATCCACCTTCGGTTGTTGATCGGCGTAGGCGGCGCGAATCTCCGCAAGCTTGGCTGGCGCATCGGCGACCTGAAAATTGATCTCGCCACTGCAAGGAAAAGCGCGCATTCGCGCATTGACCAGCGCTGACAGGGGCAAGTGACGCTGGCTGATTAATTCGGCAATCAACAGCCAGGGGATCATACCGCTGTCGCAATAGGCGAATTCACGGAAATAGTGATGAGCGCTCATCTCGCCGCCATACAGCGCATCCTCCTGGCGCATCCGCTCCTTGATGAACGCATGACCGGTCTTGCTTTGCACCGGAATTCCGCCTGCGGCGCGGACTTGGGAAATGGTGTTCCAGGTCAGGCGGGGATCATGAATGATCCTCGATCCCGGATGCCGCATCAGCAGCGTTTCCGCTAGCAACCCCACCAGGTAATAGCCCTCGATAAACCGACCAGCCTCATCAAAGAAGAAACAACGGTCGAAATCGCCATCCCAGGCTAGCCCCAGATCGGCGTTGTGTTCCTGCACCGCCTCGGCAGTCGCCGCGCGACATTCCGGCAGCAGGGGATTGGGAATACCGTGAGGAAAAGCTCCATCTGGCTCATGGTGAATTTTGATGAATTGAAACGGCAGATACGGCTCCAGTCCATCGATAATCAGCCCCGCGCCGCCATTACCGGCGTTGACCACAATCTTCAGTGGTCGCAGCGCGCCAGGATCAATATAGCCGAGTAGATGCCGGAGATAATCATTTTTATCCGGTCGTTGGGCCAAAGCGCCACGCCGGCGGGTTATAGTGAAATCATCATCCGCAGTGGCTAGATCGCGGATGGCGAACAGGTCGTTATCGCCGCTCACCGGTTTCGCTCGTTCGCGCACCAGCTTCATACCATTGTAATCCATCGGATTATGGCTGGCAGTCACCATGATCCCGCCATCGAGACGATGTTCAAAAGCAGCGAAATAGATTTCCTCCGTACCGCATAGGCCGATATTCAGCACATCCGCGCCGCTATCCAGCAACCCGTTCGCCAGCGCTGCGCAAAGCGCCGGACTGCTCAGCCGCACGTCATAGCCGACCGCGACCCGCCGGGGCCGCAGAAAAACCCCATAGGCCCGGCCAATGCGATAGGCCAGGTTTTCATTCAGTTCATCGGGAACCCGCCCGCGAATATCGTAGGCCTTAAAACAGGTCAGTTCACTCATTGCTCACTCCTGACATCTTCTTATTCACCACGCCCATACGCATCGTCATAACGCACAATGTCATCTTCGCCCAGATAGCTGCCGGACTGCACTTCGACGATTTCCAGCGGAATCTTGCCCGGATTCTCCAAACGGTGACGCACGCCCACCGAAATATAGGTCGACTGATTTTCGGTCAACAGAAAGACTTCTTCGCCGCGCGTCACGCGGGCCGTACCGCGCACCACCACCCAATGTTCGGCGCGGTGATGGTGCATTTGCGAGGACAGGCTGGCGCCCGGATTGACCGTGATGCGCTTGACCTGAAAGCGTTGATCGAAATCAATCGAATCATAACAACCCCAAGGCCGGTAGACCTTGCGGTGCATCCGTCCTTCCGAGCGGTGGCGGGTCTTGAGTTGATCGACCACCGCTTTCACATCCTGCACCTGATCCTTGCCGGCGACCAGCACCGCGTCAGCGGTTTCCACCACCACCAAGTGCTCTACGCCGACTGTGGCGACCAGACGCGAGGCAGCGTCGATATAGGAATCACGGGTATCAATGCTGATGATATCGCCACGCTCGATATTGCCGTCCTGGTCCCGCTCGCCGACCGCCCATAATGCTGACCAGGAACCCACGTCGTTCCAGCCGACCGCCAGCGGCATCACCAAGGCATGATCGGTTTTCTCCATGACCGCGTAGTCAATGGAATCCTTGGGGCAGGCGGCAAACGCCTCCCGGCCCAGCCAGAGAAAATCCGTATCCGCCCGGTCCGTCGCCAGCGCCTGCTGGCAAGCCGACAGCATGGCTGGAGCAAAGCGCTCGAGTTCGGCTAGAAACGCCGAAGCGCTAAACATGAACATGCCGCTGTTCCAGTAATAGTGACCGGACGCTACATAGCTCTGAGCGGTCGCTGCATCGGGTTTTTCGATGAAGCGATCAACCTTGCAGATCCCGGAGTCGGCCCACGGCGCCCCGGCCTGAATATAGCCATAGCCGGTTTCCGGCGCGGTTGGGACGATGCCGAACGTGATCAACTGGCCGGCTTCAGCCGGTGACGTGACCTGACGAACCGCAGCGCGGAAGCCATCGACATCGGCAATCACATGATCGGAAGGCAGGATTAAAAGCAGTGGGTCGTCGTTGCAGCTTTGCACATGCAGGGCGGCAATGGCCACCGCCGGCGCGGTATTGCGTCCCACCGGCTCCAGGATCACTGCCGCGGGATGAATGCCCACGGCGCGCAATTGCTCCGCCACCATGAAGCGATGTTCTTCATTACACACCACCAGCGGCGCAGCGACATCCGGCAAACCGGCTACCCGCAAAGCGGTGTTTTGTAACATGGTGTTCTGATCCACCAGGGGCAAAAACTGTTTGGGATAGGTTTCGCGGGACAACGGCCACAGCCGGGCGCCGCTACCGCCGGAGAGAATGACGGGAATAATCATGCGGTCTCACCTCGGCCAATTGCGTAATAGACAAATCCTTGTTCACGCAGATACTCAGGATCATAAAGATTGCGCCCATCGAAAATCACCGGTTGCTTGAGCGCTTGGCGGATGGCGTCGAAATCAGGACTGCGGAACAGGCTCCATTCGGTTATGATCACCAGCGCATCCGCGCCATTTAATGTGTCGCTTGGCCGGTTGCACAACTGGAAATCCGGCCGCTCGCCATACAGGCGTCGCGCCTCGTTCATCGCCGCTGGATCATAAGCTCGAACCGCAGCGCCTTCCCGCCACAGGGCTTCGAGCAGCACCCGACTGGGCGCTTCGCGCATGTCATCGGTGCCAGGCTTGAAGGCCAGGCCCCACAGTGCGAACGTGCGCCCACGCAGCTCGTTGTGGAAATGACGCTGGATTTTGGCAAACAACATGGTTTTTTGCCGCTCGTTGACTGCTTCTACGGCTTGCAGCAACACGGCTTCATAGTTCACGGAGCGGGCCGTGTATTCCAAGGCTTTGACATCTTTGGGAAAGCAGCTCCCCCCGTATCCCGCGCCGGGATAGATGAAGTGATACCCAATGCGCGGGTCAGCGCCAATGCCGATGCGCACTTTCTCGATATCGGCGCCCAGGCGTTCCGCCAGATTGGCTATCTCGTTCATGAAGCTGATCTTGGTGGCCAGCATGGCGTTAGCCGCGTACTTGGTCAATTCCGCCGAGCGCACGTCCATCTCGATCAACCGGTCATGATTACGGTTGAACGGCGCGTAGAGATTGCGCAGCAGTACGGTGGCCCGATGATCGTCGTTACCGACAATAATGCGGTCGGGACGCATGAAGTCCGCCACCGCCGCGCCTTCCTTGAGAAATTCCGGGTTGGAGACCACGGAGAAAGGGATAGCCTGACCACGTTCAGCGAGAGCGCCGGCAATCGTCTCCCGGACGATGTCGGCGGTGCCGACCGGCACGGTGGATTTATCAATCACCACCCGATAATCCTGTAAATACTGGCCGATAGCGCGCGCCACAGCACGAACATGCTGCAAGTCAGCCGAACCATCCTCATCCGGCGGCGTACCGACTGCGATAAACTGAAACAGGCCATGGGCTACACCCTCGGCAACCTCGGTAGTGAAACGCAAGCGACCGCTGGCGCTGTTGCGGCGCACCACGTCATCCAGTCCGGGTTCATGAATAGGAATCTCGCCTCGTTGAAGCATGGCGATCTTGTGCGGATCGACATCCACGCACAAGACATCATTGCCTACTTCGGCAAAACAGGCGCCGGTGACTAATCCAACATAGCCGGAGCCAAAAATGGTGATTTTCATGATAATGCAACGCTTGTTGAAGATGTGGAAATAATTGAATCGCTAATGATGAAACCTGCTTACATACTTTGCGTCAAGCAGCGGGCATGGGAAACTATAGCTTACTTATTATGAGTGACCGCCATGTATGTAAAAACCCCCTGGGTTACCCTGGCTGTGTTTGAAGTTTTACCTACTGCCGAAATTAGCCGAGGCCGGCTGGTGGCGGAAGGTATTTCCTGCCGATTGCTGGATCGCTCTTTGTCAGGTCTCGGGTTGATCGCGGACGGCATTGAACTTCAGGTTCCCGAAACGGAACTGGAGAAAGCAGGAAAGGTGCTGGCGCAGGATTTTTCCAGTGAACTGGATCTGGAGCCATGAACCGATTGATGGTCATGCATGGTCTGTTCCGCCTGATCGCTGCCCTGCCTTTATCCTGGGTTCACTGCCTGGGCGCGTTTTGCGGTTGGCTGCTCTGGCGAATTCCCAACAACCGGTCCCGACGCATCGCGCAGCATAATCTGGATCTGTGCTTTCCCGAAAAATCGATTGGTGAGAGGAACCGGCTGTTGCGCCAGAGCTTGATGGAGGCAGGCAAGGGCCTGTTGGAATTGGGTCCGCTGTGGTTGTGGCCGAGGAAACGGCTATTAGCGTTGATCTACGGAACCGTGGCGGGTGAGGAGGCGCTGGTCACTGCAATGAATGCCAGGCGTGGCGTGATACTGATTACGCCGCATCTGGGTTCCTGGGAGATGGCGGGACTCTACTATTCCAGCCGCTATCCAATGACCATTCTTTATCGTCCCAGTCGACGGGTTGAATTTGATGTACTCAGTAGCCGGGGCCGGGGCCGGATGGGTGGGCAGGTCGTTGCAACAAATGCACAGGGCCTTCGCGCTTTACTGAAAGCATTGCAGCGGGGTGAGGCGCTCGGTATTCTGCCCGATCAGGACATTGGCAGCGATGATGGCGAAGAAGTTGCGGGTCGAGTCTTCGCGCCGTTCTTCGGCATCGCCGCCAGCACCATGACCCTGGTGTCCCGACTGGCGCGAAAAACGGGCGCATCCCTATTTCTGACCTGGGCCGAGCGTTTACCACATGGTCAAGGCTATGCCCTGCATCTGCGCGCCTTGCCCGAAATTGTCGAAGCCGCCGCCTTAGCGGAATCCGTCGCTGCGTTGAACCGGGGCGTCGAAGCGGCAGTGCGCACCCTTCCCGAACAATATCTGTGGGCCTATCGGCGGTTCAGGACACGGCCGCCAGGCGAGGCTAGAATCTATTAACACCCGTTTACACCCAAATCTATTAACACCCGTTTACACCCATGACCGGAGGAATCCACCATGATCGCCAAATCCGCCCTGTCGTCCGCACTCCTTTTAACCGCTGCGCTTGGCGTGGCCTCCGCCCAGGCCGCTGACCCGCTGATTACGATTAGTACCGGCAAAAGCGGCGGCGGCTACAACACCATCGGCGGGCGGCTGAAAAGCGTGCTGGCCGAGCAGGATCAACCTGCCGAGGTGTTGACCAGCGCGGGTTCTCTGGAAAATCTCAACCGGCTTGCTGATCCCGCCAATCCGGTCAACGTCGGCCTGGCCCAGGCCGACGCCCTGAAATACTACCTCAAGGATCATCCCGGTTTCGCCGACAAGTTCATCAATCTGGGCGAGATCGGTCAGGAATGCGTATTTATCGTAACCGGCAAGGACAGCGATATTCGCAGCGACAGCGACTTGCAGGAAAAGGGCAAAGACCGGCTGATCGCGGTGCAGTCTCCAAACAGCGGCGTCGCGGTGACCTGGGAATACATGACCGAACTGGAGCCGGCGTTCAAGAACACCGCGCCCGCATTCGTCGATGGCGCCGAGGCGTTGCTGCAAATCAAGAGCGGCGGGAAAGCAAGCAAGATTCAAGCAGTCATGGTCGTGCAGAAACCGCTGGCCAAGTCCACCGAAATGCAGGTGGTGCTGGAGAATCCCAAGGATTTCCGCCTGATTCCGGTAAAGGACTGGGACTTGAACGATGAACTGCCCGATGGTAGCGCCGTGTATACCTTCGAGGATGTGACCGTCGCCGAGAAGAAATGGGGCTTTGACACCACGGTAGACACGATTTGTACGCGCGGACTGATGCTGGCCAACAAAGAAAAGCTGACGGCTGATCAGCGCACCCGCCTGGCCAAGATCATGTTGCTGGCCGCCAGCCGAGTGGTGGGAGAAACCGGTAAATAGCGCTAAGGCGTATTAAGCACACATTGCAACTGAACTCTGAGGAGCCGCCATGTTGACTCACGAAATCACCGGACGCTGTCTCTGTAACCGGGTGTCTTACGCTATCACTGGCCATTTGGGCATCTTTCAGTATTGTCACTGTTCACGATGCCGGAAGTTTACCGGTAGCGCCTTTGCAGCCAATCTATTGGTATTGCCTGCTGATTTTCGATGGACTCGCGGAGAGGAATATGTTGGTCGATATGAAGTCGAGGAGGCCCAGCATTTTGCCACATCTTTCTGTCAGCATTGCGGTTCCTCTCTGCCCTGGTTGGGGAAAAGCGGTAAGGCAGTCGTCGTTCCGGCAGGCACCCTGGATGACGATCCGCTGATCCGTCCGATGCACAACATTTTCTGGGGTTCGCGCGCGCCGTGGTACATCGAACCCAGCGCCCTACCGCACTATGATGAGTTGCCTCCACGGAAGCGGTAATTGGGCCTCTGATTCGGTGCGTGAGTGAATCCTCTTCTTTAGCCGCAATTTCCCTGCGACCCGCTGATCATGCGCTTACGACTATGCAACCCGAAATAAATAGCAACACCCTCCAAGATAAGGCTATCCCTTCCACAATGGACAGTCGCCTGCATCGCAGTCTTGAATGCGTTGTTTCCAACCCTGACGCGGGTAGCTCGCACACCAAGCACACTTTCGTGCTATGGCGATAGACTGATATTTACCAGATAGATGGTTTTTTGCGTGGCTATACTGCTGATTCAGAGTTTCCCACCATTCCTGAGTCTCATCAGCACTCATAACATGCCTCCCCGAAGAAAGACCTTGTTGAAACAAACGTCAGGGTCCGCAGAAGCGCCTAAATATTTGGGAGATTCTGCACGACGGACGCACGACAGTCCTTTTGGTTAACCAGTTGAAAATTAGCGCCCCGGACAGGATTCGAACCTGTGGCCTCACCCTTAGGAGGGGTGCGCTCTATCCATCTGAGCTACCGGGGCGGAAACTACGGAAACTGCCGGGAAAATTAGACAGCCCGCAACAGGGCTGGATTTAAGAATAGCCGATGATCGCTTGCGCAAACAAGTGGAATCATGACCGCCAGTCGAGTTGAAACTCCCGCCGGCTGGCGTCAGCCCAAGTGATTTCAACGACATGCGCATCGCCATCATTGCGAACCAACAGCGCAGTTGAAGCGCGAGTGCCATAACCCGGCGCGTCGATGAAAATCGATGACAGCCAGCGCTCCCATTCAAGTGGAACGCCGGTTTCAGGCAGCTCAGCATCCGGTGCAACGCGGCGGTCGGTCAACACTTCCAGCAAATCGTCCGGCGTCGGATCGGGCCGCTGGTCCAGCCGGCCACGCAGCAGGCTCAGGCCCCTCCGTAACTTCGGCCAGGGCGTGTCCAGCAAGTGATTGCTGAGACCATACCACCCTGGCGGTAAAGCCCGAATCTCGCCCGTCTGATTGGAGTGATAGTACAGGCCGGTCTGATCACCCAGCAGCAGGTTAAAACCGTTATAGTCGTCGGCAATCGAGCGCAACTGTTCCAGATAATCGTTTGCCGATTGTGAACCTTGCAGAAAATCCCGCACCAGTCGCCCCCGCGAAGGCGCGCCCGACTTGACCTGACCCGGATCACGGTAATTAGTAATCGCGGCAAAATGGCCGGCGCGCGTGATCCCCATCCAGGTACCTCCTTCCTGAAGATCGCGCCCAGCCAGTATCCGGGGCGCTTCATCCCAAAACCCCAGTGGCGCGGTAGGCCGCTGGTGGAACTCATCGCGATTGGCGGCGACCACCAGTTCATAACCAGGATGACAACGATACGCAATTAAAATCAGACACATGGTCACCCCTCTCTCACATCGTAAAGCTTGAGAATTCCCAAGGCCATCGCCATTCGAAGCAGTTGCGATAAAGTGCGCGCTTCCATTTTCTGCATAACTTTGGCTCGATGCACCTCCACGGTCTTGCGGCTCAGATCCAAGCGTTCGGCGATTTCCCGATTGGACAGGCCCTCAACAACTTCGCGCAAGATATCCTGCTCACGCGGGGTCAAGGTCTCGAATCGATTCAACAGGATGCGACGCCACGCCCGAGCGCGGCGTCGGTCTCGGTCCTCGGTGACTGCATGATGCACACAGTCCAGCAACCACTGATCATTCAACGGCTTTTCCAGAAAGTCCATCGCACCCTGCTTCATGGCGTTGACCGCGGTGGCCACATCGCTGCGTGGGGCAATGACAATAACGGGTAAGTCAATATTCTGTTCGCGTAACACCTGTTGAGCACTCACTTCGGCGCGTCCGGTGATGCGAATATCCAGCAACAGGCAACCAGGCCGTTCGGGTTGATAGACCGCCAGGAATGCATCGGTTTCACTGAAAGTTCGGGCATGGAGACCGACCGATTCCACCAGTCGGCGCAGAGAATCGCGCAGTGTAGCCTCAGGATCCAGAATGTAGACTATCGGCGTGTCACAATGGCTCACGGCTTCCGACACAGTTGAAAAGAGAGGTCTGAAAGTATAAAACATTCAGTCATGATCTGTGGAATCCACTACAATTTTCTTGTTCATTCAAAGCTTATCCATCCCAGGAGAACCCGCGCCATGACCGCAACCTCTTCTTCTCAAGACGCCCTGGTGTTACGCCAGGATGAAACTGGCGTAGCCACCCTGACCCTCAATCGACCCAAGCAGTACAACGCCTTGTCAAAAGCGATGCTGGACGCCTTGCAAACGACGCTGAATGCGGTGGGCGCTGATGAATCGGTTCGAGTTGTAGTGATCGCCGGCGCCGGTCCCGCATTTTGCGCGGGCCATGACCTCAAGGAAATCCGCGCTCAGGACAGCCGGGCGTTTAATCAAGCGCTGTTTACCCAATGCGGACAGGTCATGTTAACCATTAATCGCCTGCCGCAACCCGTGATCGCCCGGATTCACGGCATTGCTACGGCTGCGGGTTGCCAGTTGGTCGCGGCTTGTGATCTAGCGGTTGCATCCGATAACGCCCGTTTCGCAACCTCCGGCATCAATGTCGGCCTGTTCTGCTCCAGCCCTGGCGTGGCGTTAAGCCGGAATCTGGGCCGCAAACAGGCGCTAGAACTCTTGCTGACTGGCGACTTCATCGATGCAGCGACCGCCTTGCAACAAGGGTTGATTAATCGGGTGGTTCCGCCAGAGCAACTGGATGCGACCGTTTGGCAACTTGCCGAATCGATCCTCAACAAATCGCCGCTGGCGATCCGTATGGGTAAAGAACTTTTCTACCGGCAATTGGATTTGGGATTGGAAGAAGCCTACGCCTGCGCCACTGAAGTCATGGCCTGTAATCTGGACAGCGGAGATGCTCGGGAAGGCATCGACGCCTTCATCGGTAAGCGCAAACCGGAATGGAAGGGGTGTTAGCTTCACAAGCTCCAGGCAGTCGTCGAGCAAAAGCACAGTGTTGCCCGGCGGCTATTGAGTCAATCGTTCCGCTCGAACTCCGGTCAAAGCCCCTTCCAACCGCCGCCAAGCCGGTTCATTGCCCGGCAAACCAAAGCGCAGTCCCGGCGGATTGGTAAAACGCCGCACCAGAATCCCGCGCCGGGCCAGGGCCTCCTGCCAAAATTCCGCTTCCGGCAAGGGAATCCACTGAAACAGGGCGGTCCCGCCGGCTACAGGCAAGCGCTGCCGCTTGAGCAATTCCGCTAGGCGCGTTCCCAAAAGGGGCAATTGACTTCGCATTTCCTCCTGCCAACGCCGGTCGCTCAACGCCTGCGTGGCTACCCAACGAGCCGGGGCGCTGACGGTCCAGGGGCCAAGCGCATCTTGCAAGCGCTCCCGCACCGCCGATTCCGCCAGGACAAAGCCCACTCGCGCCCCGGCCAGGCCGAAAAATTTGCCCAAGGAGCGCAGAATGATCAATCCGGGCAAGCCAACATAACCGGTTAAACTGTCGTCCGGCGTAGCATCCATGAACGCTTCGTCCACCACCAGCCAGCCGCCGCGCTGCGCCAGCCGTTCCCGCCAACGCAACAAAACTTCCGGCGCAAAACGCAGGCCCGTGGGATTGTTGGGATTCACCACCACCACCGCATCCAGGCGATCCACCGCCGTTTCCAGCTCCGTAACGGTCAGCGTTTCAATCGCATGGCCAGCTCGTCGCCAGGCGTGGGCATGTTCGGCGTAGCTGGGATGCAGGATTCCTATTCGACCCGGTTCCCGCAACAATGGCAAGGCTTGAATCGCCGCTTGCGAACCGGCGACCGGTAATAGATGGGGCGTACCGTAATAGGCTGCCGCCGCTGCTTCCAGACCATCTTCCCGCTCGGGCAGACGCTGCCAGGCGATCGCGGGAACCGGGGGAACCGGCCAACCCTGGGGATGAATGCCGGTGGACACGTCCAGCCAGTCACTGAGAGGAATCCCGTAACGCGCCGCTGCCGCTCGCAATGCGCCGCCATGTTCAAGCAAAGATCAATCCCCCCAGGGCAATCACCCCTAACCACAGCCATAACGCCCGCCGCACCAGCTGCACGGCGCGACCGATGTCTTCCGTGCAGGGAGCCAGCCCTTCGCCCAGCACCGGGCGCGACTGCCATTCGCCGCCATAACGCGCCAATCCGCCGAGCGCCAAGCCCAGCGCGCCTGCGCCTGCCGCCATCACCGAACCGGCATTGGGGCTTTTCCAGCCTGGCGCCTGGTCGCGCCAGCAACGCCAGGCTACCCGCGGATGATCGCCCACCGCTATATAACCGAGCGCGGTCAACCGGGCCGGCGCCCAGTTCAGGACATCATCCAGCCGCGCCGCCGCCCAGCCGAAATGCAGGTAACGCGACGTGCGATAGCCCCACATCGCATCCAGGGTATTAGCCAACCGGTACAGTACGACGCCTGGAGCGCCAGCCAGCACGAACCAGAACAGCGCGCCAAAGAGGGCGTCGCAACCATTTTCCAATACGGACTCCACAGTGGCGCGACTGATTTGTTCCTCGTCCAGATCGTCGGTATCGCGACTGACGATCATCGCCACCTTCTCTTGCGCCAGCGGTAAATCGTCGGCATCCAGCGCCGCCGCCACCGCCTCGGCATGTTCCGCCAGACTGCGCGCGCCGATCGCCAGGTAAAGCGCCCCCAGAGCCACACTCCAGCCCAGCATGGGAATCCAGGTCAGCAATCCAGCGACGACCGTGAAGGGCATCAGTAACATAATGACGGCAGTGACGCCACGCGCCCGCCGGATTTGAGCGTTCAACTCCAAAGGACCGTAGAGTCCTGTTTCAATGCGGCGCGCCAGCTTGCCAAAGCCCACCAGCGGATGCCAGCGGCGTGGTTCGCCCCACTGCCGGTCGAGCAGCACCGCGCCCAAGCATAGTAAGGCGGTTAGCAGCATAGGATTACCTTTCATAATGTAGGAGTCCGCTTGCTGTGCGGAATCCCCCCGCCCCTCTTTTTCAAAAGGGAGGGATGAATGCTTACGTTTTTATATCGCTTCCAAAGCTATTTAGTGTAGCCAAAGACCGACGATTTCCGCCAAAATTCAGTCATGAAAACGCAGACTCTGATGATTCAAGGCACGACCTCCGACGCTGGCAAAAGCGTCATGGTCGCGGGACTGTGCCGCTTATTGGCGCGGCGCGGCGTGCGCGTAGCTCCCTTTAAACCCCAGAACATGGCGCTGAACAGCGCGGTTACCGTGGACGGCGGCGAAATTGGCCGCGCCCAGGCGGTGCAGGCGCAGGCTGCTTTTCTGGAGCCGCATACGGACATGAATCCCGTCCTGCTCAAACCGAATACCGACATCGGCGCGCAGGTCATCGTTCACGGTCGGGCGCTGACCAACATGGACGCCCGGTGCTATCACGATTACAAACCGGTCGCCATGCAGGCGGTGCTGGCGTCCTATCAGCGACTTTGCGCCACTTACGACGTGGTGCTGGTCGAAGGCGCTGGCAGTCCGGCGGAGATCAACCTGCGCGACAAGGACATTGCCAACATGGGTTTCGCCGAGGCCGTCGACTGCCCGGTCTGGCTGGTCGGCGACATCGACCGGGGCGGCGTGTTCGCGCATCTTTACGGTACGCTAGCTCTGCTCGCGCCGAGTGAGCGCGAACGGATTACCGGGCTGATCATTAACCGGTTTCGGGGCGATGTCAGCCTGCTGACGCCGGGACTGGATTGGCTGACTCGGGAAACAGGCAAACCGGTGCTGGGCGTGTTGCCCTATCTGCAAGGTCTGCACCTGGAAGCTGAGGATGCCTTACCTCGCGACTTTGGTCTGGTCAAGGACGCCGAGCGTCTGCGGGTCGCGGTACCCGTGCTGGCGCGCATCAGTAACCATACCGACCTCGATCCCTTGCGCTTGCACCCCCAGGTTGAGGTGCGCTGGGTGCGCGCTGGTGAAGCCATTCCACCGAGCGACCTGATCATTCTGCCTGGCAGCAAGAGCACTCGCAGCGACCTGCAACGTTTGCGCGAACAGGGTTGGGATGGCGCGATTGACCGTCATCTGCGCTATGGCGGTAAACTGATCGGCATTTGTGGGGGGTTTCAAATGCTGGGTCAGATCGTTCATGATCCCGCTGGTTTGGAAGGCGAACCGGGCAGCAGTCCGGGACTGGGGTTGCTGGACTTTGAAACGACGCTGGAACCGGAAAAGCAACTACATCGGGTTGCGGGTCGCTTGTTAATGGAGGATGCCGAGGTGACCGGCTATGAAATTCATGCGGGCATCAGTCGCGGACCGGCGCTGGATCGGCCCGCCCTTCGCCTGGATGATGGTCGCTGGGATGGCGCATGGTCGGAGGATGGACAAATTTTCGGCGCGTACCTGCACGGACTATTTGACGCCGCCCCGGCCCGTGACGCCTTATTGCGCTGGGCGGGGTTGGCGGTGCGAAAAACGCCGGATTACCGGGAATTACGCGAGGCGGGTATTAACCGCTTGGCGGACGCCATTGCCGAACATCTGGATTTACGTCTGTTGGATCATTTTGGGAACGGAAGATCATGATCGGCGCGCTGGCGGTGCTACTGGCCTTTCAACTAGTCGGTGAAGTCGCTGTCCAGGTCAGCGGCCTGCCGGCGCCGGGGCCGGTGGTGGGCATGGTGTTATTGTTTCTGGCGCTGCGCTGGCGTAAGGCATTACCGGATGCGCTGCGTGCGACGGCGGAAA
>Ga0209607_1001122_pt1 | contig 22541 bp, 17 predicted proteins | sample AD_UKC117_MetaG_FD_184413 | JGI IMG/M metagenome (GOLD analysis project Ga0209607, IMG submission 184413) | Active sludge microbial communities of municipal wastewater-treating anaerobic digesters from Hong Kong - AD_UKC117_MetaG (SPAdes)... | ecosystem: Engineered > Bioreactor > Anaerobic >... | reverse complement strand
ACGTTGTGGATCGAGCCGGGAACCTACAGCGGCATTACCACCCTGAACCAGGCCATCACGCTGAAAGCGCCCAACGGCGGCGTGACGATTGGGAATTAAGGAGGTCGATGATGCGAATACGATTGGCGTTACTCATGCTGGTGATGGTGGTTGGGCTGCTGCTCGTTTCTCAGCCGGAAACGCCCGACCTGCTGGCGCAAACCGGCGGCAGCTATGCGCTGCTGATGACATCGGCGACAGCGGGGGGAACGGCCGTTACCGGAAATTATCAACTCAACCTGGCCATCGGTCAGGCGGAAGCCGGGCTGCAGAACGGCGGCAATTATGAATTGGGCGGCGGTTTCTGGGGCGGTGGCCCGGTAACCGGACTAACTGCCCGTTCGGAGGTTTATTTGCCAATGATTGTCCGTTAATATTAAACGCATGGGCAAAGGCCCATGCGTACACTGTGTTTCGTAACGTTTGGCAGACGATGCCCGGCTATGATGAGGACATGATGACAACAATTCGAGGATTTTGGCGCAATTTTATCGGGCAGAAAGAGGTGACGGTGGCGGAAACGGCCGTACCTACGCCTATACCAACCACCCAAACCTCCGATTTCGACCTGGAAATTGCTCCCCACGATCCCTTGCTGGCCTACGTGCAGCATAACCCAGTCGTACTCGCCGTCGATCAGCTCAAACTTAACTCGCCCGCGCTGGCGGCCATGCGTCAGGCCGGCGTCAAACTGATCGTGCCGCTGGTCAGCCAGGGCGAACTCATTGGCCTCATCAACCTAGGCTCACGCCTTAGCGAGCAAGAGTATGCCAGCGACGACTACAAACTGCTGGCCGACCTGGCGGCCCAGGCCGCGCCTGCCCTGCGGGTAGCCCAACTGGTCAAACAGCAGCAGCAAGAAGCGGCCGAGCGCGAACGCATCGAGCAGGAACTAAAAGTGGCGCGCCTCATCCAGCAAACCTTGCTCCCCCAGGCGCTGCCCACGCTGGCCGGTTGGACTGTGTCGGCCTATTACCAGCCCGCCCGCGCCGTGGGCGGCGATTTCTACGATTTCATCACCTTTCCCGATGGCAAAATGGGCTTTATCGTCGCCGACGTGACCGATAAAGGCGTGCCCGCCGCGTTGGTGATGGCCACCACCCGCACCCTGCTCCGCGCCGCCGCCGAACGATTGGAAACACCCGGCGCGGTTCTGGCCCGCACCAACGACGTGCTGGTAGACGAGATCCCGCCCAAGATGTTTGTCACCTGCTTCTACGCTGTGCTGGATCCGGCCAACGGCCGTTTGCGCTACGCCAACGCCGGTCATGACGTGCCTTACCGCTACACGGCCGATGGCGTGGTAGAACTGCGGGCCACCGGCATGCCCCTGGGCTTGCTGCCCGGCATGACGTACGAAGAAAAAGAAACCACCCTCAATTTTGGCGACTATGTGCTGCTCTACAGCGATGGCCTGGTGGAAGCGCATAATCCAGAACGGGAAATGTTCGGCTTTCCTCGCCTGCAAGAGCTGATGGCCACCCACGCCAATGGCGACACGCTGAAAGAATTTCTGCTGGACCAGTTGGCCGCCTTTACCGGCCCTGGCTGGGAGCAGGAAGACGACGTAACGTTGGTGACGCTCCAGCGGGAGCAGGGCCCCAGTTCACCTATTGAATTTGAGATTCCCTCTGCGCCGGGTAACGAGCGGCTGGCGATGGCGCGGGTGGCGGAAATTGTAGGCGAGCAGCTGGCCGCGCCCCGATTGGAGAAGCTGAAAACGGCCGTTGCCGAAGCCGCCATGAACGCCATGGAACACGGAAACAAATACGACCCGGACAAGCCGGTAAGCCTGAACGTGTTTGTGGACGAAACGGCCGTGCGCGTCACCATCACCGACGAAGGCGGCGGCGCGCCGCTGAAACCATCCACCACACCCGACCTGGAAGCCAAGCTGGCGGGCGAACAGTCGCCGCGCGGCTGGGGGCTGTTTCTCATCCAAAATATGGTGAACGAAATGCACATCCAACAGGACGCGCAGCACCACACGATTGAACTGGTCATGTACCGGCAGGGAGAATGAAGATGGCAGAAAAAGCAGCATTTTGGGCTGAAACACGAGTGGAAGGGGAAACGGCCGTACTCGACCTGCATGGCGAAATCAACAGCCTCTCTGATGATGCCCTCACGGTCGCCTATGATGAGGCCGAAACGGCCGTGCCGCACAAAATCATCCTCAACTTTGCCGCTGTCGACTACATCAACAGCACCGGCATCGCCCTGATTGTGGGACTGCTGGCCCGCGCCCGGGCCGCCCATCGCCCCATCGCCGCCGCCGGCCTCAGCGACCATTACCGCGAAATCTTTACCATCACGCGGTTGTCAGATTTTATGGAGATTCAGTGAGCCAAAGCGAGAGGCATTTGCTGCTTCTTCCTCTAGCTCTTGCTCTCGCTCTCGCTCCACCTGTTCTCAAAGGAGATGAAATGTCCAATCAATTAACAACGACCGTGCGCCCCATCACCCCCCACACCTGCATCATCGACGTGCAGGGCGACATCACCGCCCAGGCGGAAACCGGCCTCATGAATGCCTACAACGAAGCCAGCCAAAATGGAACCAGGGCCATCATTCTCAATTTTTCCGGGCTGGACTACATGAACAGTTCCGGGATTGGCCTGCTGGTGACGCTGCTCATCCGCGTGCAGCGGCAGAAGCAGCGCCTGCTGGCCTATGGCCTGAGCGACCACTACCGGCAAATTTTCGAGTTGACCCGGCTGAATGAAGCCATTGGCCTGTATGCTGACGAGACGGCGGCGGTAACGGCCGTAACCACCCCCACCTGACAATTTCCGATCGGCGAATAACAGAATGACGCAGCGAAGAACGGCCGTCTGGCTGCTGTTCTTCCCTGCCTGGAGGAAACCATGAACGACAAACCACCCCATCCCAACACTCCCGACAATGCTGCCAGTTGGGCCAAACCGATAGACACCCTGAAGGTCGGCGAAATGCCCGCCGAGGCGATAAACCTGAACGTGCAAGGCAAGCGTGTCAGCGGCCCGCTGCAAGGCTTCGGCCAGCTCTGGCAAAAGACGTACCGATTTCGACTGGTCGGCGTCGAGACGACCCCCACCGAGGTGGTCCGCCTGTGGAAAGAAAAACTGCCCGAGTTGATGCCGCCCAACAGCCGTTTTTATCCCTCCATCACCGGCGTCAAACCGGGCGAGGTGATCATCATCAACGCCACCATGCCCGGCGTGCCCGGGGCCATCTCCACCGGCGTGATGATCTTGTACGCCGACGACGAAGCTTTCACGGTGATGACCCCCGAAGGCCACCCTGAGTCGGGCTTCAACACCTTCAGCGCCTACGAAAAGGATGGCGTGGTCGTCGCCCAGATCCAATCGCTGGCCCGGGCTAATGATCCCATTTTCGAATTCGGCTTCCGCTTTATGGGCGGCTCGAAAGAGCAGGAGAAAATCTGGCATCACGTCCTGGCCCAACTAGGCGCGCAAATGGGCGTCAGCGGCACAGTCGAAATGGAAAAAGTGTGTGTGGATACCCGCCTGCAATGGTCACGCGCCAAAAATGTCTGGCATAATGCCATCATTCGCAGTACATTGCATACGCCGGTGCGCCTGGCGCGGCGGGTGACTGGACGGTGAGATGGAGTTGTTAGTTGGTAGGTCCACTACCAACTAACAACTCCCAACCATCAACTAAAAACGAGACATGCATGACCGAATATGACGCTGTTGTGGTGGGGTCTGGGCCGAATGGGTTGGCGGCGGGGATTACCCTGGCGCGGCAAGGGCAGCGCGTGCTGCTGCTGGAGGCCAAAGAGCGTATCGGCGGCGGGCTGCGCACGGCCGAATTAACCTTGCCCGGCTTTCGCCACGACATTTGCTCGGCGATTCATCCGCTGGGGATGGGGTCGCCATTCTTCCAAAGCCTGCCCCTGGCGGATTATGGCCTAACCTGGATTCAGCCCGACCTGCCGCTGGCGCACCCGTTTGCTGACGGCACGGCCGTTTTCCTGGCGCGTGATGTGGCGGAAACGGCCGTGCAGTTCCCCCAGGATGCCGCCGCCTACCGCTGCCTCTTCGCGCCGCTGATCAGCGATTGGGCTAAAATCGCTCGTGAATTTTTGGGGCCGCTGCGCCTGCCGCGCCATCCGCTGGCGATGGGCCGGTTTGGCTTGCGGGCCGTATGGCCGGCGGCCGCCCTGGCCCGAACCATTTTCCGCAGTGAACAGGCGCGCGGCCTGTTTGCCGGACTGGCCGCTCACGCCATCATGCCCCTGGAATGGCCGCTGACGGCCGCTTTTGGTCTCATGTTGGGCACGCTGGGCCATCGTGTGGGCTGGCCTCTGCCGCACGGCGGCTCTCAAGCCATCGCCGATGCCCTGGCCGCCTTCTTCACCGACCTGGGCGGCGAGATTGTGACCGGCCACGAAGTGACATCGTTGGCCGAGCTGCCGCCGGCCCGCGCCGTTTTGTTTGACATCACGCCGAGACAGCTCTTGAGCATTGCCGGCGAAAAGCTGCCTGTGGCGTATCGTCGACAGTTGGAAGCCTATCGTCACGGTCCGGGGGTTTTTAAGGTGGATTGGGCACTGTCGGAGCCGATTCCCTGGCGGGCGGCGGCCTGCCGGCGGGCCGGCACGGTGCATGTCGGCGCGACGTTGGCGGAGATCGCGCAGAGCGAGCAGCTGGTGTGGCGGGGTGGGGTGGCAGAACGGCCGTTTACCCTGGTCACCCAACAAAGCCTGTTCGACGACAGCCGCGCGCCCGCCGGGCAGCACACCGGCTGGGCCTACTGCCACGTCCCCAATGGCAGCGCCGCCGACCTGACGACGGTCATCGAAGCCCAGATCGAGCGCTTCGCCCCCGGCTTCCGCGACTGCATTCTGGCTCGCCACACGATGACCGCCCAGGATTACCAGCGGTACAATCCCAACTACATCGGCGGCGACATCAACGGCGGCGTGCAAAACTGGCGGCAGTTGTTCACCCGTCCGGCGCCACGCCTTAATCCGTATACCACGCCGCTGCCAAACGTGTACCTGTGCTCCTCAGCCACGCCGCCGGGCGGGGGGGTGCATGGGATGTGCGGGTATTTTGCGGCGCAAACGGCCGTGCGCCATCTTTCCTGAGTCAGCCGGTTGACATACGGCCGTTTAATGGACGACCCAGGGCAAAAACGCTTTAGGCAGGTCGGCCGGACACCGAACCGTGCCATAATTTGCCGCCGACAGACCAGACGTTTCTCGCGCCCGAATGACGTAGGAATACGAATTGCCCCACGCGCTGTCCCCACCGCTGCCTGGCGCACCGCAGGTCACTTTAAAACCAGGGGAAACCATGTCGTCGGGAATGTACATGGAGGTTTGGAAGAAACCGGTGTGATAGGCGCGGAGGTGGTTGTCGATGGTCACCGACATGCTGATAATGTAGGAACTGGAAGCGGCCGTGACGGATAAATAATCCCACCGGATATAACACGCGCCGGTCTCGGCCACTGGTCGATAACATGTCGCGCTGGGGCTGTCGATAAACGAAATATTTGGCGAATCGGTGTCGCCGCTGATTTCGCGGTGTGGGGTATCCGGCGTGGCCGGCGGGGCCGCGGCTAGAGGCGCGTCAGGCGTGCCCAGGGTAAGCCACAGCACCAGGATGCCCAAAATCCCAGAAAACGCCAGGGAACTGACCAAGACCCTTACTCTTTTGTGCAATTTCATAGGACACTCCACCAGGATGTGGGCGGGTTACGGTGTGTAGGCCGGGCAGTAGGCTGTGCCATAATTTGCCGAGCTAAGGCCGGCGCTGTCCCTGGCGCGCACTGTGTAGGCATACGCATTGCCCAGAAGAGGATTGCCGCCGGCGCCCAGGCTGCCACAAGCAACTTTGATGCCATCCCCCAGCATACTGTAAGGGACATACATGGAAGTCTGGAAAAATCCCTGGGTGTGGGCCACCGGGCCGGTGTTGTTGAGCGTCAGCGTCATGGTGATCATGTAATTGGGCGCAGCACTTACCGAAAGGTAATACCAGGTGAGGTAACACTCGTTGCGGGCCGGATCGGGCTGATAGCAGGTGGCGGAAGGTGAGTCGATGAAGCCGATGTTGGGCTGCTGCGGACTGTCTGACAGGGGAGAACCCTCGATTTCCCGCCGGTTCTCGCCTTGTGTTTCTTGGTTGAGGATGGCAGGATTGCTGCCCTGGCCGCGGGCGGTTTGAATCAAGTTGAGGGTAACCGCCCCTAATACAAATGCCAGCACAATTGAAAAAAGGAATTTGCGCATTTTGACCTCCGATTCCATTAGATCAGGTAATGAACCAAATATATTTACATAATGGCTGTTGCGCTTCCGAAACCCTTCAGGTTTGGGGTGCGTTGTATGCGTCACAAAATTGGAATCTGGCGTTTTGTTTTCTCAGAATGAAACAGGGAGGGCCTTATCTGAGACGCCAATGCTTTGTGGGGCTTGCTCGCTTCTCGTTTGCCGCATGATGGAGCAGATTGTACGGCCGTTCGCTTTGTCTGCTAGATCGGTTTCCCATACGGGAAAACGAGAATTGCTAAAGTATAAGAGTTTCTGAACTGCAAAGCAATCGGCAAAATTTTGCAATCGGGGCGATTTTCGGGGGCGTTGCCGTGTTTTTAGCGTCTGGCGCCGGGGAAATTGAACTTTCCTGGGGAGTTCGTTATGATTGAGTGGGGGGCGGCCAACGGCCGTATGCGCCAAATCAGTCGCCAAAAGACAGGCCGCGGCGCGCACCATCCCCCAAACTGTTGAGGACAATTCAGGAGCATAAGATGAAAAGCAACGGCCGTCGTCTGGTTCGTGGGGTAAAAGCGTTTTTGACCAATCGCTGGGTCTGGCTGGGCACGGCCGTTTGCCTGCTCGTGTGGGTGGCTGTTTACCAGCTTACGCCAAAAATAACGGCCGTGCCCGTCGTGGCGGCCAACGAGCCGACGCTGGTGCTCGACGGCGAACGGCTGGGACGCGCCGGGCAGGTCGTCTGGCGCGACGCCGGCGGCCAGACGGCGGAGCTGGCCGTCGTGGCCTGGCAGCCTGCGCAAATTACCGTGCAGCGGCCGGAAACTGCGACCGGCGGCGCGGTCCAGGTGCGGCGCGGCTTCCGGGCGACCGACTTTGTGCCGGTGGTGGTTCAGGCGGAGGCGTTGCCCTCAGCGCCATTCGGTTATGCCAATCCGGTTGCGCCGCAAGCGCCCTGGCCCACGTTTCGGCGCGACGTGGCCAATAACGGCCGTTCGCCGCTGTCGGCCGTCTACCACGACGACGAGCCCTGGTCTTTTCAGACGGGAAAGGGCATCTTTTCCACGCCGGTGATTGACGAAACCGGCGTCATTTACGTCGGCTCGGCCGACCACAATTTTTACGCGCTTTGCCCGGACGGCCGGGAAAAATGGCGCTTCACCACCGGCGAAATCATCGACTCGGCGGCGGCGATTCCCCGCAACGATTTGCTCGGCCCGGAGCCGGGCATTCTGGTCCCTTCCGGCGACGGCCACATCTATTACCTGAACCGGGAAGACGGCCGTTTGCTCTGGTCATTCACCGCCCCCGATGAAGCCTTTAACTCCTGGTTTGAAGGCAACGTTCAAATCGGCTATGACGGCGTCATTTACGCCGGCAACACCAATTTTAATTATTACGCCATCACCCCCGAGGGCCATTTAAAGTGGACCTTTCCCACGGCGGCCAACGCCTGGTCGGCGGCCGGAATCGGCGCCGACGGCACGATTTTCTGGGGGTCCAACGACACCTTTGCCTATGCCGTCACGCCGGATGGGCAGCAAAAGTGGGCAAAGCGCACCCTGGGGTTCATCGCCGCCAGCGCCGCCGTTGGCAGCGACGGCACGGTGTACATTGGCTCTTTCGACAGCAATTTGTACGCGCTGGACCCGTTGACGGGCGCAACGAAATGGCGCTTTCGCACGGGCGACCACATCTACAGTTCGGCGGCTTTGTCGGCGGATGCACAGGGGCGCACCACGGCCGTTTACGTGGGTTCGGCCGATGGCAGCCTGTATGCGCTGGACCCGGCGGGCAATGTGCGCTGGTCTTTCGATACCGGCGACGTCATCCGGTCGTCGCCGGCGTTGGGGCGCACGCCGGACGGGCAGGGGGAAATCGTCTATTTTGGCGCGGGCAACGGCCGTTTTTATGCCCTCAATGCCGCCGATGGCACGCGCCGCTGGTCGTTTGACACGACGGCCGTTGCCCCCGAACTGCGCGACCGCAACGACCTGAACGCATCGCCGGCGCTGGGCGAAACGGGTGTCTACTTTGCCGGCGAACACGGGCAGGTCTGGTACGTGCCTTACGATTACTGCCTCCATCAAGCCGACGACGGCCGTTGCCAGACCGATCCGGGCAGCGATTTGCCCGACGACGTCGCCGGCCTGTTTTACGTCTCGCCGGGCGGCAACACCCAGACTGCCTTCCCCGATACCCTGCCCACGGCGGCCCTGATCACCCTGCGCCTCATGGTGCGCCAAGACGGGCAGACCGTAGACGCCTGGGTCTGTAACAATCCGATTTACTGCCCCGCCGACGCGCTGAACATCCGCTTTAGCCCGGACGTCCCGTTTACCTGGGAAAAGTCGGCCGACGGCCGTTACCTCTACATCCGCCCCACCGATTTTTTGGTCCCAGACACCGACTACACGCTTACGGTGAATGGCGATTACTACACCGGCGGCGTGGCTCTGGGCAATTTGCAGCTTGGCGGGCGCAGCAGCGGCTCCTTTGCCGAGACGTTTGCCTTCCAATCGCTGCCACTGTCTGGCGAATTGCCCCTGGCCGTGGGGCCAGATCAGACGACGGCGCTGGAATGGACCCGGCTGGCCGTGCCCATTCCGCCGATGATGCCCAGTCTCAACCAGATTGGTTTCGATTACATGGATTGGATCATGGCACCGGTGGTGGTTTCGCCGCCGGATGCGCAGGGGCAGGGGCGGTTTGTTTTGTGGGCCACCGGCGGCAGGCGCGATGAAAATGGGCAGTTTGTCGCCGACCCGGCGTCCGATTTTTTGCTGCCGTTTAGCGGCCGTTACCAGGGGCAGGATGTGATTTTGCAAAATGGAAGCGTCGTGATGGAGGTGACGGGCATCCCCATTCCCTTTAACCTGCTGGAGATGCGGGGCCGCCTGGGCGACGACTGGACAATGGACGGGGCCACGCTGTACGCCGACACGGACGCTTTGTCAATTCCGACGTTTGGTCCGTATCTGGTGATTGGCGGCCTGGCCAATGACGTGTACAAGAAGCTGCTGGTTTCTGGGACGTTTCTTACCCGGCCCTATCCGCAAAACGATCCGGCGAACAAACGGCCGTCGGGCATTTCGGTCACATCGCTGGATTTTACGCCGCCGCAGGCGGAGGCCGATGGCCGGGTGGAGGCTGTGCTGCAGCTCCCGCCGGATTATGACCTGTCGCGGCATCAGCCGGCTATTTTGCTGCTGGATGGCGCGGCCATCGAGGCGGTTTATTTGAATTACCGGGAATTGCTGGCAACGGCCGTATCTGGCGACACCGCCACGGTCACCCTCACTATCCCGGCCGGAACCGCGCTCCCGGCTGCCTTGCAAACGGCCGTCATCCTGGACGCTTACCCGCTGGCCATAGAACCCTTGACTCCATAAGCGGCGACTCCGCCGGCAATTGGCCTCGGCGCGATGCCGTTTGCGCCGCTATTGCAAGACTGCTGCAAGTGCCTGGCGCAGCGCGCCGGTGGGCAGCGGCTTGGCCAAAATCATCCGAACCCCCATCGCTTGCAGTAAAGACGCGTCAGTTGTCAGCGGCTCGCCGGCGATCAAGATGATGGGAATGCGCCATCCTCGCTGGTGCATTGCGGCAGCCAGCGCCTCCCCGCCGACATGCGGCATGACCACGTCGCTCACGATGGCGGCTATTTCCTCGTGACGGGTTTCCAGCAGGGCGAGGGCCTCCTCCCCGTTCCCCGCTTCCAGAGAGCGATACTGCCACCTGGACAGGCTCTCCACCAGGGCCTGCCGCAGCACCGGCTGGTCTTCAACCACCAAGATCAGCTCACCATTTCCCAGCGGGAACGCGGCGTCCAGGATGTTGTCGGCAGACTCAGTGGCTGATTCGGTGATCATCGCCGGCAGGTAAATGGAAAACTCAGTTCCCTGATCCGGCGCGCTGTTTACAGCAATATGCCCGCCATGCTGCCCGACGATGCCATGCACCTGGGCAAGTCCAAGACCTGTGCCTTGTCCTGGCTGCTTGGTGGTAAAAAACGGCTCAAACAGGTGTTCCAACACCTCTTCCGGCATGCCGCTGCCGGTGTCGCTGATGGTTAACAGGATCCAATTGCCGGGTTTCATGCCGGATAAGGGCGGGGGAGTGTTGCCGGCTAATGGCAAATGGGAGAGATCGAAGTGCAATTTCCCGCCATTGGGCATGGCGTCGCGGGCGTTGACGGCCAGATTGATGATGGTTTGCTGGATTCGGGTGGGATCTGCCCGAATGATGTATTCGCCAGCTTCATAGTGGAAGCTGACGCTGATGTGTTCGGGCAGGATACGTTGGAGCAGGCGGGTTTCTTCTTTGAGCAGCGACAGCAAATCGACAGGAAACTGCTCGAAGACGGAGCGGCGGCTAAAATCCAGGATTTGCTGGATGAGACTGGTCGCCAGCCCGGCCTGTCTGACAATGGTCGCCAGCCGCCCCCGGCCGGCTTCGTTTGGGGCGAGTTCGTCTTCCAACAGTTGGGCGTAGAGGATGATGACGGCCAGGATGTTGTTGAAATCGTGGGCAATTCCTGCGGCGAGCTGCCCGATGGCGGCCAGGCGTTCCTGTTCTTGAAGTTGACGTTGGACGGCGCGCTCTTCGGTGACTTCGCGCAGGATAAGCACCCAGCCTTTTTTGAGGGGGCCGGTGGTGAGTGGCCGGGCGGTCAGTACCAGGATCCGGTCGTGTACTTCAATTTCCCCGGTGTATTCGTCGGACGCCGGGCTGCCGAGCAGATCGCTGAGCGTGTAACGGCCGAGATGCTGGAGTCTGTCGCCAATTGCCGCCTGCGCCAGCCAGCCGATCTGCTCTTCGGCCTGGGGATTGGCCACCAGAATGCGGCAGTCGGCGTCCAGCAGCAAGACGCCGGCGGGAACGCTGACCATGAGCTGGGTTAATTGTTCGGCCTGGGCCCTTACCTGCGCCAGCAGGGCTTCGCGCTCCGCTTCGGCCTGTTTTCGTTCGGTCATGTCACTGGCGACGCTGATGACCGTGCGACGGCCGTCCGGGAGCGGCCCTAACGGCGTCGAGCTGAAATCCCAAATCCGCTGCGACCCATCGGCGCAGGTGATGACAAACTCGCCTTCTGAAACGCGGCGGTTCAGGTAATACAATTTGTCGATCCCGCTTTTTACCAGATTCTGGCGTTCACCGTAGGCGCGTTCGGTCCAGTCGTTGATGGTGAGGATTTCGGTCGGTTTATAACCGGTAATGTCTGTCCAGGTGCGGCTCAGGGCGAGCACTTCGCCATCTTCGGCGTGAATGATGGTGGGAAAAGGTGCTTCGGTAACTGCCATACGGAAGCTTCGTTCGCTGGTGCGTAGATTTTCTTCCACCTGTACCTGGCTGGTGATGTCGCGGGCGATCCCTTCGATGGCAATTAAACGGCCGTCATCGGCAAAAATGGGCACGTTGCGCTCTTCGACCCAGACGATGCCCCCATTTTTGTGGGTCCAGCGCAGCTTCAAAGGGTGGGCTACCGGCAGTTGCCCCTGGTTTACCTGGTCCAACAGTGGGCGATCTTCTGGATAGACCAGTTTGTAGCGCAGCTGCGGGTCTTGATAATGTTCTTCCGGGGTGTAGCCGGTGATGGCGGTGGCAGTGGCGTTGACATACTCGTAACCCGGTTCAGGCAGGAATCTGTAGCGGTATATCAGGTCTGGGGCGTTTTCGGCCAGCCGCCGGAAGCGGGCTTCGCTTTCCCGCAGGGCCTCTTCCGCGCTTTTGCGTTCGCTGATATTGTTGGCCACAACCAGCCGGGCCGCACGGCCGTTGTACGTAATCGCGTGCGAGGTGATCTCCACCGGAAAAACCGTGCCGTTCTTGTGCCGGTGCCGCCATTCACCGGCAAAGTTCAGAGGAGGCGTCGTTTGGGCCACGCTGGCCATGAGCCGCGGGACGTCCTCTGGCGGACGAATGTCGGCAAGGGTCATGGCGGCAAATTCCTCACGCGTGAAGCCGTAAGCGTTCACCGCGGCTTCATTCACGGCCAGGAAAGCCAGCGTGTCCAGACTATACACCCACATCGGCAGCGGGTTGTTTTCAAAGAGCAGGCGGTAAGTCGCCTCGCTCTTGGCTATGACTTCTTGCGCCTGGCTGGTTTGCCGGATGGTGATTTGCAGCAAGAAGGCAACGAGCAGCGTGCTCACCACCACAAACAGCCAACCCTTGGCCGTTTGAAACTGCGCAACGCGAGCCGGGTCTTCTATGAAGGAAAAAACCAGCCAATCCGTAATGAGGATCCAGAAGATGCCAAACAAAGCATACAGGTAGGGAATGCTTTTCAAGAGTAATTGTTGTCGGGATTTCATAAGCTACATTCCGTTTCCAGACTCCGACAAACTTGGAACCTGAATTTTACTGACGAAAAGGCTTGTGGCGGCCTCTCAGTTTATCTCCAAAGTTTATCACAGTGGGCGAGAAACAGAGTTGCCATCCCAACAATTATTTTAACCCGACGGTTGATTGTTTGCTCCAGCCTGCCAGGCGTCCTCTGGGTGGGCGTTGGTTGAGTAACGGCCGTTTAGCTGCCAGAACCGGCGGCGACTTGGACTGGCGGCGGGCTGGCCAGTTTGCGGTGCAGCACGTCCCATTCACCGGCCAGCAGGGAGGGCAGGATGTCGGTAATATCCCAGGCTTGTTTGATGGCGCTGGTAACGGCCGTGGCCTCCTTAGGGTGGCCTAACAAGATTGCCCCAACAATTTTGCCGTCGGCAATGACCAATTTGCGATACCCTTGCCGATCCGTGTCTTCTAGCACAACTTCGCCCTCGCCCGGCCGGGCATTCACCTGGCCGATAGAGGTCACGTCCACCCCGACTACTTTCAATGTGGTGGCTGGAACCACTGGTCGATAGCACATCGTGCCGCCAATCGCATTGATGGCCGCGACGCGCGCCTGCTCCGTGGCGACCGCCCATAAGCCGGGTACGGCGCCGGCAAACTCGCAGGCGTCACCGACGGCGAAGATGTCTGGTTCACTTGTCTGCATCTTGTCCGTCACCACGATGCCCCGGTTGACGGCCAGACCGGTTAATTCCGCCAGTTCGGTGTTTGGGCGGATGCCTGCGGCCATCAAAAAGATGTCCGCGCGCATAAAGCTGCTGTCGCGGAGCATCACTTTCTGCAGGCGCTCTTGCCCACAGAGGCGTTCTGTTTCTGCGCGCAGCAAAATGTGCAGGCCCATCTGTTCCAGGTGTTTTTGCAAGATGTGCCCGCTGCGCTGATCGAGCTGGCGGCGCAGCAGCCATGGGCCGCGCTCCAGAATGGTGACGTGCAGGCCCAATTTGTGCAGCGCATAAGCTGCTTCCAGACCCAGCAAGCCGCCCCCGGCAATGACGGCTCGCCGGCAGCGATGCTCCTGGGCATAGGTGCGAATTTCCATGGCCTCATCGGCTTCACGCAGGACAAACGTGCCCGGCATGCCGAAGCCGGGCATGTTGGGCACAAAGCTGGCGCTGCCGCAGGCCAGAATCAGCCGGTCGTAGGGCAGGGTTTCGCCGGTAGCCAGGACCACCTGACGGCCGTCTTTGTCGATGTGGGTCACCTGGGTGTTTAGCCAGTTGGTAATTTGTCGTTCTTCGTACCACGCTTCGGGCTGCAGATAAAGGCCGTTCATGGCGGAACGGCCGTAAATCAGGCGGCTGATGGCCATGCGGTTGTACAGCGGATGTTTTTCCCGGCCGATCAGATGGATGGCGCAGTCCGGGTGGTGGCGGCGGATGGTGTCGGCGGCCGTGACGCCGGCAATGCCGTTGCCAATAATCACCACCTGCGTCACCGACTTGTCGGTGACGATTGGTTCCGCCGGGGCGGCGGGCGCTTCTGCCTGGCTGCCGCCCAGCGATACGCAGACCGCGCCCTTGACCCGGCACATACAGGCCAGGCGCGTGTTTTCCCCCAACCCCATGCGCTGCAATGTGCTGCGTTCATCCGCTCCCATTGGCGACAGGTTTTCCATGCCTTCCAAAATCGTGACCGGGTCGGCGCCACACATGCCCATCCGGCAGCCGGCTTCGATGGGCTGATTGTGGGTTTCGGCGATTTCTAGCAGCGAGGCGTCGACGGCCGCCGAAACGGCCGTATCCCCTGGCTGGAAAGTGACGGCCACCTGGCCCGATTGCGTCCCCGGCGCGGCCGGCGCAGCCGCCGGAGCCATCAGCCCGGTGATGGGGATGCCTTTTTCGGCGGCGTATACTTGCTCTTTCACAAAGGTGCGTTGCGTCCACACCAGGGCCAGAACCAGCACGTCGGCGCGGCCCAACCAGCCGATCCAGCCGGGCAGACTCAGCCCGGCCAGCCCGGTGACGGTGTTTAGCCAGGGGGGCAGCACAAACCAATAAAACAGCGAGATGGCGGCTGCGCCCCAAACGGCCGTTATCTTGTTCACTGAAACCTTCAAAAACGTGTCGGCTACCGTGAACAGGGCCAGGCTGAGCAGCATGTAGAGCAGCATCCGCCCATAAAGCGCCAGCGGCGAAATCGCCGGGACGTCGGGCAGAGTGAAGAAGGCCAGGATGAAACCGGGCATGACCCCGGCGAAGAACTTGCGATTGTTCGCGTAGTGACGGTCTGGATCGTAAATGTCGGCCAGGTAGGCTGTGCCCGGTTTGTAGTCGTAACAATTTTTGGTGCATCCCACGCAGGGCGTGCAGTAATTGTTGGGCACCAGCTTAAACGGCGTCTGATTGTACAGCCGCTGCACAGGATAAAGCGGGCAAATGCTGCTGCACCAGCCGCTTTTGCCTTTGTAAAACAGGCCGCCTATGAAGGCCCCCAGCAGCGCGCCCACGATGAGCAGGGCGCTGGCCGGCCCGTTTTTGTTGAATAACCATTTTCGGCTGGAGGCCAGCACAAAAAAGCTGGCCATGCCGATGGTGTAGCCATAATCCTTTAACCATTTTGGCGGTGTCAGGGCACGGCTGAAGTTGCCGAGGCGCGGCGTCTGGTTAAAGGCGGCCAGCGGGCATACGTTGCGCCACAAGCCGGGGACGGTGAGGAAGGTGATGGGCAAGACGGGGATGACCAGTTTCCAGAGGATAAGCAGGCCGGTATCTGGCCAGAGGATGAGGACGATGGCCAGGAGGAGGGCGGCCAGCACGCTGATCAGGCGTGAGATTTCCCACAGCCATTCAGGGGTGCGCGAGCGATCCCGCAGTTGCAGATAATTTGGAAAAGGTGAGGTTAGTTGCGCTTTCATACAGTCGTTCCTTTACTAAAGTGGTTTTTTTGCCACACGGCCGTTACCCCAAGGTTCGTTCGCGGCCGATGCAGATCGCCGGCTGCTGGCATGGGGGCAGTGGGCAGGCCTGTGCGCCTGGTTATCGGGTGATCAGGGATCGGAAATTTCGCGGGCAGGAGGCAGCTATCGGGCGGAGGCGCCTGACCGGAAACTTCATCGGACTACGGCCGTTTACGCCGGCAACCCACAGGGTGTCAGCAAACAGCGGATTTGGGGTGTGATGTTAGGGGGAAGGGGTTGTTAGAAGGATGAGCCTGGGCGGTTTTGGGGAAAAACGGCCGTCCTTAAGGCTCGCTGGCTTTCGATTTCATATGCATTCTGCTCCATTTTGGTTTGTATTACGCCAAAATTTTTCCGATACGTCTAACCAATAAGCAACCTGAGCAATAAGTTTGGCGCGGCAAGCAGACAACTCCGCGCGGATACACCCTAATAGTGGCGATTGGCGCTAAAAAAGCAACGCCCAGGAACCAAATTGGGACTTAAGTACCACGGTTACCTGAGCGTTGCCTGAGTCAAAGAGGCAAAAAGTGCCCGATCCGGTGAAGAAAGCGTTAAAGGCGCTCGATCTCGATGCCAAATAATTGGCAGACCATCTCGATGTCGGCCAGATGGTGGCCGGCCATGAGCAGATAATGGTGCGATGACAGGGTATTGAGCATGTGACGGCCGTCTGGCACTTTCAGCACCGCCCCATTCAAACAGTCCGAATTGGCAAACTGGGCATAGCCGCGCAAATCCCCTTCCGTGATGGTGAGTTTGTTGAGGGTGGGATGGAGCTTGGCCAGGGTCATGTCGCCTTCCGGCAGTCGGGCGTCTATGGCCGTCGCATTGTCATCGACGATGGCCAGCACCTTGGAGCGCAGCGTCCATTCGGTGGTAAATGCCGGCGGCACGACCCCCAGATAGCCGCAGTGGGCCGCCAGGATGTGGTTTTCCGGTTCGGCTTCCACGGGAGGGAAATGAGGAATGCGTTCGTGTTTCAAGGCCGCCTGGCCCATCAAAAACGGATAGAGGTTGGTCATCATAATCGGCATGCCCAACGATTTGTGCAGCAGGTACTTCGTGATCATCGACATGGTGTCTGCTTCGCAGCCCCAGATCAGCCCCATCTCCTGGTATAACATGCTCCAGGCCAGGCAGGGCGTCGTGTCGGAGAAATGGGATTCGTTCAGGCAGTTGATGCCCACGCCGCGAATGCTGGGGTCTTGCTCCAGCGCTTGTTTGACGGTCATGTAGATTTTAACGGCGCTGAGGAGCTGGCGGTTGGAAACGGCCGTGTCCCACTGCCAATCACGCCACACCGCTTCCGCCGCCGCGTCGGGAATCATTTTGGCCGCCGCGCCCATCTCCTTGAAGCTCCGTTTGACGATGGTAACGCCAAACTTTTCCATCATGCGCTGCGTGCATTCATCTTCCCACCAGTAAAACCGCTTAAAAATGCTGGCCTGGAAGCCTTCGCCGGGATTGTCCTGGTACACCAGAAATTTCGTTTGCTGCAGCTCGCGTTTCACGCTGAGGGCGCGGCACGCTTTTTTGGTCTGCTCCAGGCTGTAAGGCGCGATGATGTTCAGCCCTTCTTCGCGTAGATAACTGGCAATTTCCCAATCCCACATCAGCACCGTGCCAAATTCGGACGTCACCGTGAGGATCGGTAGATCGATTTGCTTAAATTCGTCCAGGCGGCGGTACGCCTCGCCCAAAAGCTGCGGGAAGATGATGGCCTCAGCGGTGGGCAAGGCTGATCCCAGCGGCAGCGGTGTTAAAAATTCGGCCTCATCGGCCAGCATCTCCTGCAAAATGCTCAACTGGGTGTCAAATTCCGCATCGCGGCCTGCAAAGAACAAGGGTTGTAAACGAGCCTTCATCAAATTTCTCCTTTTATTTGTCAGCGGGTGGTCGCCGCTGCCTCCTCTAATTGCCGGAACACGGCCGGGGATATATCGACGTGCAGTACCTGCCCCACCACCTGCGACCAGCCATGGACGAAGTAGACCCAGCCATCTTCTACGCGTAAATTGCGGCTTTCAACCTGCCGCAAAGCCTGGTGCATAAAATCCAGTTCGCCGCGATAGTTGAACTCCCAGGCGATGCCGTTTCGGGGAAACACGCCATCGTCGGTGATGGGCGAACCCGGGGTGTCTTTGCCCATGCCCGTGGCATTGATGACGATGCTGCCCTCCGGCAGGTCCGCCATGAGTTCGTCGTTGCGGCGCGGATCGCTGTTTTGGATGTAGGTAACGGCGATGTCGGTGTCGTATTGGGCGACCATGTCGCGCATGTGGTCCAGGCGGCCCTGGGAGCGGTTCACGGTGATGAAGCGTTCTGGCCGGTCGCCTTTGTCTTGTTTATGAATAAGGTGGAGCAGGGTGGCCAGAGCGGAACCGCCCGCTCCCAGGCATAAAATGTGGCCGCCGGTGTCGGCAAAGTAATTGGGCGGGATGATGTGATCCAGGCTGAGTCCGGCGGTGATGGGGTCTTTGGCGTGGCCTTCGAGACGGCCGTCTCGCTTGGAAATGCTCGATAACTCCCGCGTCGCCAAAGCATACGGGTCAAAATAATCAAACATGTCCTCGGCTGCGGCGAACAGGTCCAGCTTATGGGTCGTCACCAGCGCGCCCAAAGAGTTGGGATCATATTTTATTTGCGCCACCGTCGCCCGATATGCCTCTGGATCATCGTGGATTTTATGGTCGATGCCTTCCAGCACAACCTCCGGCCGACCTAAAACCTCCATCCACAACGGGAACACCTTGTTGATGGAAGATTTCCCCGTCGTCACGCCCACAAAATAGAAGGTGGGCACTTCTTTTTGGCTAATTTTGTATGACTCCATGATCGATTCCTTTTGCTTATATGATTCGGTAAAGTGGTTCTTCGCCTCGCAAAACGGCCAGGCAGTCGGCCAGCGCCATACGGCCCATGGCGTTGGTGGCGTCGTCGCTGTGCGCGCCCATGTGGGGCGTGGGAATGACTTGCGGCAGCGCCAGCAGCGGGTTGTCCGCCCCTGGCGGCTCCTGGGCAAATGCATCCAGCGCCGCCCCGGCCAGGCGGCCCGTTGCCAGCGCCTCGTAGAGGGCGGCTTCGTCCACCAGTTCACCGCGGGACGTGTTGATGAGATACGCGCCCGGCTTCATCTGCTGCAAGAAATCGGTGTTGATCATCTGGCGGGTGGCCGGCAAAACCGGCAGGTGCAGTGACAGCACGTCGGCCTGGGCCAGCAGTTCAGGCAGCGTGGTCAGAGTGACGTGGTGCTGCCGGGCGAAGTCGGCGTCGGCGGCCACGTCGTAGGCCAGCACGGCGCAGTCAAAACCGGCCAGCCGCCGCGCTACTTCTTTGCCGATGGCCCCCAGCCCCAGCAGCCCCACGGTTTTGCCCACCAACGACACGCCTTTCAGACGCGGCCAGCCGCCCTGGCGGGTTTCCGCGGCTGCGGCCTGGATGGGCCGCAGCAAGTTGAGCATGAGGGCGATGGTCAGTTCGGCGACGGATGCGGCGTTGGCGCCCGGCGTGTTGGTGACGATGATGCCGCGGGCGGCGGCGGCGTCTAGATCGACGTTGTTGATGCCCACGCCATAACGGGCGATGACGCGCAAATGGGGTGCAGCGGCCACGGCCGTCGCGTCAATCTCGTCCAGCCCGGCAATGTAGCCATCCACGTCAGGCAGCAGCGCTTGCAGTTGGGCCGAGGTGAGGGGTTTGCCGGTGGTGTTGTAGGTCACGCGGCCTACGGCCGTTTCCAGGTCGGTCTTCTGGCGGGGATCGAAACGGCCGTACGACGTCGGCGTTACCAAAACGTGGCACGCGTGGAGCGGTTTCATCGGCTTCCCGCCTGCTCCCAACGTGGATTGTTCACGATAACCGCCTCCCCATCTTCCTCGACGACCAGTTTGCGGAATCCTTGCTGCTCAATCGTGCCGTAATCGTGGCCGGCGTTGCCCGGATAGATGAAAAACGTGATCAGGTCCTCTTCCGGGCTGACGTTCACCGAACGATGCGCCCAGCGCGGCAGGACGTACAGCACGCGTCCGGGGAACAAGGCCTCCACTGCCCACTCACCCTCCGGGGTTTCCATCACCATAAATCCCTGGCCTTTCAGGCAGTAATACACCTCGCCTGTTTCCAACACCTCGTGGAAATGGCCTTTGGTCATGTTGTATTCCTTACCCACCTTGCCGGGATGGACGATGGAGATGCCGTGCTGAAGCTCACCGGGCTGCGCGGGCCGTTGCAGCTCGTACACCTCGTAGAGCAGCGGGTTCGATTCGGCCAGCAGGCCGTCATACGCCGTTTGGTCCTGATATTGTCCTTTCATGGCGCTGAGATGGCGCTGGATGTGGTTGTCATACTCCGACGGAATGAAATCGGGGCCTTGCAAGTTGAATGTAAACGGTACTGCTTTCACGGATTCGACTCCTTTTTGGGGGGAATTGCCAGCCGCCGGGCGATGTTGCCGCCCATGAGATCGGCGATGGTTGTCTCTGGCAGGTCCATCCGGGCCAGGCGCGCCCGGATTTGGGTCATAAAGGCGGTCAGACCTGGCTGCCCGCCCATGGTTTGCCACATGGCGCTGTCGGCCATGTCGGTTGCCAGGACGATTTGGCCGGCCAGGCCGGCGGCGATCAGTTGGGCCAACAACGGCCACACGGCCGTTTCCGGCGCATACTTGGGACGGTAAAACGTATCATATTCCAGCATCGCGCCTGTCTGAGCGATGGCTTGATGGAAGCCAAAATCGGGCCGTTTGTCAACGTGGCAAAACACCAGGCGCGTCGGATCGACTTGCTGATCCAGGAAAAACTGCAAAAAATCTTCGACGGCCGTGCCGCGTTCGGTGTGCATTTCAATGGCGCAGCCGGTCGCCCGGCAGGCGGCGGCCGCCGCCTCCAGCAAATGGCGCGGCGTCTGGGCCAGGCTGGCTTCCCCGGCGATTTTCAGAAAACCGGCGCGCACGGGGGCTGCATCGTCGTGAGTTTCGTATAGCGAATGACTCAATTCACCTAAAAAGTACTCAGACGCCGCTTCGGCCGTCATTTCCCAGAGCGGGGCGCGGGGTGGGTAGTAGCGGCGCAGGTGAAAACCGGTGCAGGCGACGATATGTACGCCGGTTGCCTGTGAGAGTTCGGCCAGGACACGGCCGTTGCGCCCACAGCCGCCCGGCTGGCAGTCCACAATTGTGCCGCCGCCGGCGGCACGGTATGCCTCCAACTCTTGCTGGATGGCGGCTTTGTCGGTTAACACTGGCGCGCCCGGATCCGCGCCCGCCACCGGCTCAATCCACAGGTGGTTGTGTCCGTCTGTGATGCCCAGGTCTTCGGGGGGCGTCGGCCCTAAAACGGTCATGATCCATGCGTTCATGTTTACGGCTCCAGGGAAACGCGCAAATTACGGCCGTCGGCCGCAGCGGCAAAGGCGGCCACAGCCTCGGCCAGGGGAAAGCGGGCCGTGACCAGGGGGGCCAGGTCCAGCCGTCCGGAGTTGACGATGTCGGCGGCGCGCAGGCAGTCGTAGGTGCTGCAGGCCGTCGTGCCGGTGACGACCAGTTCTTTGTAATGGACGGTATTGGCGTTAAAGCGGATGATCGGATCGTCTTTGGGCAGGCCGCCAAAGAGATTGATGCGCCCGCCGACGGCCGTCAGGTCCAGGGCGGCTTCCTGTGCTGTTTTAGCCGGGGCTGCCACGATGATCACGTCTGCGCCACGGCCGTTGCTTTCCGCCAGTACCACCTCGCGCAAATCCTCGTGGATCGGGTCTATCGTCCGATCTGCGCCTAACGCCAGGGCCTGCACCCGCCGTCCGGCTGCCGGCTCGCTGACGATGACCCGCAGCGCGCCGCGCAGCTGGGCTAGCTTCACGTGCAAAATGCCGATTGGCCCGGCGCCCATCACCAGCACCACGTCGCCGGCGTGGACGTTGACCGCGTTTTGCCCGCGCAGCACGCAGGCTAGCGGCTCAATCAGCGCGGCGACGGCCGGATCGACCGACTCGTCGATGGGCATCAGGTTGCCCTGTTGGATGGCCAGGGCGGGCACGCGCAGGTATTCGGCGAACGCGCCATCCAGGTTGATGCCGATAGCCTGGAAGTCGGGGTCCATGTTGTTGTTGCCGGAGATGGTGGCCCGGTGACGGCCGTTGCCCATATTGGGGGCCACAAATACGCGCTGCCCAATCGCATAGCCCGCCACATCGCGGCCCAGGGCGGCAATGTCGCCCACCACTTCGTGCCCGGGAATCCGCACCGCGCCCGGCGGGTAATGGCGATGGCCGCCTTTGTAGATGCGCAGGTCGGTGCCGCAGATGTTGGCGTTTAGCACCTTGATCAACGCTTCGTCTGGCCCAATTTCCGGACACGGCCGTTCCTCGACACGAATGTCTTCAGGTCCGTGATAGACTGCAGCTAACATAGTTGGTTCTCCCTCAATGCTATTCCTGCCAGGGGACCGGCAGGGCCGGGTCCATGATTTCATCCAGGCGCACCGGGCGGCCTTCCAGCATCGACTTGGTCCCGGCAATGACCCCGGCGACGGCCCAACGGCCGTCTTCGCCGCCCACGCGCGGTTTTTGCCCGGTTTGCACACACTCGATAAAGTGTTGGATTTCGTGGATGTAGGCCCAGGCAAAACGCTCCGGCCAGCGCCGGTAAATGGGCGTGACCAGCCCCTGGTCACGGTTGATGCAGACCACGACGTCCATGCCTTGCATCGAGCCAATTTGCATGATGCCCTGCTTGCCGACGATTTCCACCCGTGCGTCGTAGCCATAGTCGCAGGGGCAAACGCCGGAAATGCTGCCCAGCGCCCCGGACTCAAACTTGATGGTGGCAAACATGTTGTCGTAGAAATGTTCGGCGTGGGCGCCGCGTTCTTCGCCTTTGAAGTTGGCCGTCTCCAGGTAGATGCGCTGCGGATTGGAGCCCATGAGCCAGCGCACGCAGTCCAGGTCGTGGCTGTTCACTTCGGCGATCATGCCGTTGGAGGTGCGGATGTCGTTGGCCCAGGCGGGCGGCAGGCCCGGCCCGTGAGTGAGCGATTT
>Ga0209607_1001120_pt1 | contig 22577 bp, 15 predicted proteins | sample AD_UKC117_MetaG_FD_184413 | JGI IMG/M metagenome (GOLD analysis project Ga0209607, IMG submission 184413) | Active sludge microbial communities of municipal wastewater-treating anaerobic digesters from Hong Kong - AD_UKC117_MetaG (SPAdes)... | ecosystem: Engineered > Bioreactor > Anaerobic >... | reverse complement strand
AGGTGCCGCGCTTGGGCGTCGATGTCGACGTGCGCACCCTGCAGGCAGGCGATCTTTCGACTCTACCGATTGATGCCGATCGCGCGCTCATCGAGATGCCGGCGATCGACGCAGACGGGACGGTCCACTATGGCCACCGCGCTTGGGCGGCCATCCTGCGCACCGGGGCTCTGCCCTGGCGGGTCCTGGCAACGGCCATGACCCACGGACCCAGCGAGCGTGTCGCCCGCAGTGTCTATCGCTGGGTCAGCCAGAACCGCACGCGCCTGCCCGGCGGCACCCCCGCGTGCGCGCTACCCCCGGCCCCGAACGACCCCCCGACTCCTCCCGTCGAGCGGGAGCAAATCGCGGGCAACTGAGGGCCGAGCCCGCGATTTGCTCCCGCTCGACTGGGGAGGTGGCCGGTGGCGAGGAGGACGACCTCGCGGCAGGACAGGCAGGCGGTCAGGCGGGCAGGCGGGCAGGCGGTCAGGGAACCCGCCGCACCGCACCGTCCGACGCCGAGGTCGCCATCAACGCATAGGCCCGCAGTGCCGCGGAGATAGGCCGGTCGCGGTCCACCGGCGTCCACGGCCGCTCGCGAGCCTGCTGCTTGGCCAGCCGCTCCGCGAGCACGTCCTCGGGCACATCGAGATGCAGTGTGCGAGAAGGAATGTCGATGATGATCGGGTCTCCGGTCTCGATCAACCCGATCGGCCCTTCCGACGCCGCCTCGGGCGAGACGTGACCGATCGACAGCCCGCTCGTGCCGCCCGAGAATCGCCCGTCGGTGATCAGGGCGCACTTCTGGCCCAAGCCGCGGCCCTTGAGGAAGGAAGTGGGGTAGAGCATCTCCTGCATTCCGGGCCCACCCTTTGGCCCTTCGTAGCGAATGACGACGACATCCCCCGCGACGACCTCCTTGGCCAGGATCCCGGACACGGCGTCGTCCTGTGACTCGTAGACACGAGCCGTCCCCTCGAAGTGCCACACCTCCTCAGGCACACCGGCGGTCTTGACGACGCAGCCATCCGGGGCGATGTTGCCGTGGAGCACGGCCAACCCGCCATCGGCCGTATAGGCGTGCTCCCGGTCGCGGATGCACCCCTCAGCCGCGTCGGTGTCGAGCGAGACCCAGCGATTGGTCGTCGAGAAGGGCTCGGTGGTTCGCACGCCACCCGGGGCCGCGTGGAAGAGTTCGTATGCCGCGTCGCTCGCCGACCCCCCGCGAATGTCCCACTCCCCCAGCCATTCCGTAAGAGACGGACTGTGCACAGCGTGAACGGAACGCTCCAGCAGGCCGGCTCGATCGAGTTCGCCGAGCAGCGCTGGGATCCCTCCGGCGCGGTGAACGTCCTCCATGTGGAAGAGCTGGCTGTTCGGGGCCACCTTGGACAGGCACGGCACCTGACGTGAAATGGCGTCGATCTCGGCGATCGAGAAGTCGAGGTCCGCCTCGCGGGCCGCAGCCAGCAGGTGGAGCACGGTGTTGGTCGAGCCACCCATGGCGACATCGAGCGCGACCGCATTGCGGAAGGCCGCCTTGGTCGCGATGTTGCGCGGCAGGACCGATTCGTCGTCCCCGTCGTAGTAGCGCTTGGCCAACTCGACGGCCAAGGCTCCAGCGCGCACGAAGAGGTCCTCCCGAGCGGCATGAGTCGCCAGCGTCGAGCCGTTGCCCGGAAGGGACAGCCCGATCGCCTCGGTGAGGCAGTTCATCGAGTTGGCCGTGAACATGCCCGAGCACGAGCCGCAGGTCGGACAGGCCGAACGCTCGATGGTGTCGAGTTGCTCGTCGGTGACATCGTCGTTGGACGCGGCGATCATCGCGTCGATGAGGTCGAGCTTGGAGTGGACCACGCCTTCGATGGCCGTCGTCTTGCCGGCCTCCATCGGCCCACCACTGACGAAGACTGCCGGGATGTTGAGGCGCAGCGCAGCCATGAGCATGCCGGGGGTGATCTTGTCGCAGTTGCTGATGCACACGAGCACGTCTGCGCAGTGGGCGTTGACCATGTACTCGACCGCATCGGCGATGAGCTCTCGCGACGGCAGCGAATAGAGCATCCCCGCATGCCCCATCGCGATGCCGTCATCGACGGCGATGGTGTTGAACTCCCGCCCGACCCCACCCGCTTCGGCGACGGCGCCGGCGACGAGTTGGCCCAGGTCCTTGAGGTGGACGTGTCCGGGGACGAACTGCGTGAAGCTGTTGGCGATCGCCACGATCGGCTTGCCGAAATCGTCGTCGGTCATTCCGGTCGCCCGCCAGAGCGCGCGAGCTCCGGCCATGGTGCGTCCGTGGGTCGAGGTGCGGGACCGCAGTGCTGGCATGGCTCCAGTGTCCCACTGCGCCCACCATGTGGACAGTCCGGCTCAACCCGTGGTCAGGCCCGAGCGACGTGGAAGCGGTCCAGCACCGCTCCGCCCGCCTCGAGATCTGCCCAATGACCCGAGAAGCGCAGCATCGCGATCCCACAGGTCGAGAAGCCGGCGGCCAGTGCCTCGTGGGCTTCGTCGCTGCCCTGCCCGTCCGCAAGGAGGGAGGTGAGGGCTGGCACTCCCGGCGCATGGCCGATGACCATCACGACGTTCGCGTCCTGGTCGGCGCCCCGGACGACGTCCAGAATCGAGTCTGCCGATGCGTTGTAGAGGGCACGTTCGATGTGCACGTCCGCCTCCGCGCAACCACCACTCCACATCGCCTCGGCGGTCTGCTGGGTCCGCGTGCTCGCCGAGCACAACACCTCGTCAATGCCCATGCCCAAATCGTGCAGCCATCTCCCCGCAGCCTCGGCGTCCTGCACGCCGCCCTCTGTGAGTTCACGTTCGATGTCGCTCGATCCCGGCTGCGCTCCACCGGCCTCCGCATGACGGACGAGGACGAGGACGCGGTCTTCGGCAGCAGTGGTCATACCAACGATCTTGCTCCGAGCAGCGGCGGTTGTCAGCCCACCACGGCGCAGATGCCTCATGGATCACCTCCCCGATTCGCGCCCGCGCAGCACCCGCCCACCACGTCGCCTCCTGAGCCGACGCTGAACCCTGAGCGCCCGGCCAATCCCACCGCTCCCGAAGAGGCGGCATCCGGGTTAGGTTCAGACCTGACGTGGGCACTGGCCCACGCGCAACGTCACGGAAGGTCCCCCATGTCAGCCATTGACGACATCCTCGGTCAGCTCCCCATCGACCAACTGGCCGACCAACTCGGCGCCGACCCCCAGCAGGTCCAGGCTGCCAGCGCCGCCGTTCTCCCCGCGCTGCTCGGGGGCCTGCAGGCCAACGCGGGCGACGGCGGAGCCTCTTCGATCCTGAGCGCGCTCGGCCAACACAACAACGACCTCCTCAGCGGGGGAATCGACCTCTCCCAGATCGACACCCAGGATGGGGCGGCGATCGCGGGTCACATCTTCGGCGACCAGCAGGATGCTGTCGCCAATCAGCTCGGTGGTCTCGGGGGCGGCGCAGCCGGAGCGGGCAGCGGGATCGGCTCGGCTCTCATCAAGAAGCTCATCCCGATCCTCGCGCCGATCGTCCTGTCCTACATCGCCAACCAGGTCTTCGGAAAGATGGGCCAGTCCGGCGGCAGCTCCACCCAGAGCACCGCCCCCAGCCTGCCCACGCAGACCCAGTCGCAGGGCCGGACCGCCGGCCCCGGTTCGCTCGACGACCTGCTCGAGGACGTGCTCGGGTCGGCCGTCGGCGGCGGCAGCACCACGCAGGCGCCGCAGCAACAAAGCGTCCCCTCGGGCGGCAGCATCATCACCGACATCCTCGGTGGCCTGCTCGGCGGCGGCCGCCGCTGATTTGGTATGCCGTGGGGCCGGGGTCCGATCGGAACCCGGCCCCGCGGCAGGTCCGGCTTCTCGCCGGCGGATCAGGTCAGGCCTGACCCAGTCGCGACAGGATGAGAGCGCGCGCGGCGGCAGCATCACCCTGGCCCCGCATCTTCTTCATCACCTGGCCGATGAGAGCCCCGACTGCCTGCACCTTGCCATCGCGGATCTTCTCCGCGACCTCGGGATTGGCGGCAATGACCGCGTCGACGGCGGTCTCGAGAGCCCCACTGTCCTGATTCAGCTGCAGCCCACGGGCATCAGCCACGGCGGTCGGCGACCCTTCGCCGTCGAGGACACCCTCCCACGCCTGACGAGCCATCGCATCGTTGAGGCGGCCACTGGTCACCAGAGTCTCCAACTCCACGACCTGGGCCGGGCCGACACCAAGGCCCGCTGCATACGTGGGGACGTCCTGGCCCTCGGCATTGGCTCGACGGGCCACCTCACCGGACCACCACTTGCGCGCCGCCGCCGGCGAGCCACCGGCAGTGACCGTCTCCTCGATGAGGTCGAGCAGCCCGGCGTTGAGGACGTCGCGCATCTCCAGGTCCGAGAAGGAGTACGCCGCCTGCAGTCGCTTGCGCCGCTGGGCCGGCGGCTCGGGCAGGGTGGCACGCAACTCCTCGACCCAGTCCCGCGCAGGCGCGATCGGCACCAGGTCGGGCTCGGGGAAGTAGCGATAGTCCTCGGCGTCGGACTTCTCGCGACCGCTGGTCGTGACGCCGGTGTCCTCGTGCCAGTGGCGGGTCTCCTGCAGGATCGAGCCACCGTTCGCAAGGATCGCGCCGTGCCGACACATCTCGTAGCGCACGGCGCGTTCGACCGACCGTAGCGAGTTCACGTTCTTGGTCTCGGTGCGTGTGCCCAGGACGCCAGACCCCTTGGGGGACAACGAAAGGTTGACGTCGCAGCGCATGGAGCCCTGCTCCATCTTCACGTCCGAGACGCCCAGGGCCTTGAGCAGGTCGCGCAGCGTGGCGACATAGGCGCGCGCCACGTCCGGCGCGCGCTCCCCCGCGCCGACGATCGGCTTGGTGACGATCTCGATGAGCGGGATGCCCGCCCGGTTGTAGTCCACGAGCGAGTGGGTCGCGCCGTGGATCCGCCCGGTCGCTCCTCCGACGTGGAGTGACTTGCCGGTGTCCTCCTCCATGTGGGCTCGCTCGATCTCGACGCGGAACACGGTGCCATCCTCGAGGTCGACGTCGAGGTGACCACCGAAGGCGATCGGCTCGTCGTACTGCGAGGTCTGGAAGTTCTTCGGCATGTCCGGATAGAAGTAGTTCTTGCGCGCGAAGCGGGACCACGTCGCAATCTCGCAGTTGAGGGCCAAACCGATTCGGATCGCCGATTCGACGCCAATGGCATTGACGACGGGAAGCGCCCCGGGCAGGCCGAGGCAGACCGGGCAGACCTGGGTGTTCGGCTCGGCGCCGAAGGTGGTCGCGCAACCGCAGAACATCTTGGTGTTGGTCCCGAGTTCGACGTGCACCTCCAGGCCCAAGGCCGGGTCGTATGCCGCGAGGACGTCGTCGTAGCCCATCAGGGCCTCGGTGTCGCCAGCGCTCATCTCAGGCCCCCTTCGTCGTGGCGTCCGCGTGCGGCGTCGCCATAGGTGTCGTTGGCGCGGACGCAAGCAGGTCCGGGATGCGATCGAGCAGCGGCCCGCCCCACACCGCGTGGAGGCGCTGCTCAAGGGCCGCGCCCACGGCATACAGACGGTCGTCGGCCATCGCCGGGGCGAGGATCTGGAAGCCGGCCGGGAGGCCGTCCTCGTCCGCGAGCCCGCTGGGCACCGACATCCCGGGAATGCCCGCCAGGTTCGCCGGGATCGTCGCGATGTCGTTGAGGTACATCGCCAGCGGGTCGTCGATCTTGGCACCCAGACGGAAGGCGGTCGTCGGCGCCGTGGGCGAGACCAGCACGTCGGCGCGCTCGAAGGCGGATGCGAAGTCGTCGGCGATGAGTCGGCGAACCTTCTGCGCGGAGCCGTAGTAGGCGTCGTAGTAGCCGCTCGAGAGGGCATAGGTGCCCAGGATGATGCGGCGCTTGACCTCGTCGCCGAAGCCGGCGTCACGGGTGGCTGCCATGACCTGCTCAGCACTCGGGTCGTCGACATCGCGCGGCGCCACGCGCAGGCCGTAACGCATGGCGTCGAACTTCGCCAGGTTGCTGCTCGCCTCGCTCGGGAGGATGAGGTAGTAGGTCGCGAGCGCGTAGGTGAACGACGGACACGAGACCTCGACCACCTCCGCGCCTGCGTCGACCAAGTGCTGCACGGCCTCGTCGAAGCGCTGCTGCACGCCGGCCTGGAATCCCTCGCCGGTCAGCTCTCGGACGATGCCGATGCGCATGCCCCTGACGTCGGCGCGACGCGCGGCTTCGACGATCGGCGGCACCGGAGCATCGATCGAGGTCGAGTCCAGCGGGTCGTGGCCGGCCATCAACTCGTGCAACATCGCCGTGTCCAGGACCGTGCGCGCGCACGGGCCGGCCTGGTCGAGCGAGGAGGCGAGGGCAATCAGGCCGTAGCGCGAGACCCCGCCGTAGGTCGGCTTGGTGCCGACCGTGCCGGTCACCGCGGCCGGCTGGCGGATCGAGCCGCCGGTGTCGGTGCCGGTCGCGAGCGGGGCCTGGAAAGAGGCGAGCACCGAGCTGGAACCGCCACCGGAGCCACCGGGGATGCGGTCGAGGTCCCACGGGTTGTGGCTGGGCCCATAGGCGCTGTGCTCGGTGGAGGAGCCCATGGCGAACTCGTCCATGTTCGTCTTGCCGAGGATCGGCAGTCCGGCGGCCTTGATCCGCGCGACGACCGTCGCGTCATAGGGTGGCACCCACCCCTGGAGAATTCGGGACCCGCACGTCGTCGGCAGACCGGTCGTCGTCATGACGTCCTTGACCGCGATGGGGACACCCGCGAGCGCGTGGAGTGTCTCTCCGGCAGCTCGTCGGCGGTCGACGGCATCGGCCGTCGCGAGAGCGCCGTCGCGGTCGACGTGGAGGTAGGAGTGGACGGCGCCGTCGACGGCCTCGGTCCGCTGGAGAAGGGCAGTGGTGATCTCACGGGAGGTCGTCTCGCCGCGCGCCATCAGATCGGCCAGTTCAGCAGCGCTGGCCCGGGTCAGGTCGGTCATCTCGGGAGTGGCTCTCAGTCTTCGTCGAGGATTCGGGGCACGCTGAACCGCTGCGCGTCGGACTCAGGGGCGCCGGCGAGCGCTTCCTGTGGCGTCAGCGATGGCCTGATCTGGTCAGGTCGCGTCACATTGACCAGTGGCATCGGGTGCGACATCGGGGTGACGGCCTCGGTGGGCGCCTGCTGCACCGTGGCGACCGATTCGAGGATGACGCCGAGTTCGCCGACCATCCGGTTGAGCTCCGATTCATCAAGGTCGATGCGGGCCAGTCGAGCCAGGTGTTCGACGGCGTCGCGGGTGAGTTCAGCCATGAACCGGAGTCTAGTTTGCCCGTGACTGACGCCGACGCGGGTGCTTGGCGGGGCGCTGAGAGACCACGCGACCCCTTCTGTTCACCGTCTCGACATATCAGAACGGGTTCCACCTGTGGGCTTTCCACGAGTATTCTGCGAACGTTTCGTGCTCCCGAGGGGGCAACGGATGCACCGGCCGACACCTCGGGCTCGGTGCCGCACGGCGTTTTGACCAAACCTTGAAAGGTCCCCATGATCCAGACCATGCGAAGGGCAGTCGTCCTTCTCGCCACCACAGCCTTGGCCGTCACCGGCCTGCTCCTGGTGGCGCCGACTGCCCAAGCGGCCCGTGCGGCACAGACGGCAAACGTCCCGACGGTGTACGTGGACACCACTGGCGGCTACTACCGCACCAACTACGCCGGCGCCCCCGTCACCCCAAGTTCGGGGAGCGCCGCGTGGTCAGCGGTCAACGGAAGTGGCAGTCACACCATCGGTGCCTTCACCACGACCGAGGTCGTTGACCCCCTGAACCCCCTGAACAACTTCGTCGACTCCGGTCAGGGCGAGATCCGCGGGCGGGGCAACTACACGTGGAAGACCTTGCCCCTCCTCCACACCTTCTCTGCGTGGACCCAGTCCCAGGGCGGGGTGACCTTCAGCTCATCGGCCGTGAGCAAGCGTCCCTACCAGCTGAAGCTGTCGGCCGGCCGCGACGTCCTGGGCATGGGCTCGGGAAAGACCTGGATCCTTCTGGCCAACCATGGTGACGCTTCGCTCATCAGGAACAAGGTGGCCCAGGACCTGGCCGCTGAGTACGGCCTGCCCTACACCCCACAGTCGCGATTCGTCGACCTCGTCGTCAACGGCGAGTACCTGGGCAACTACCTGCTCACCGAGAAGGTCCATGAGGGTGGGCGACGCGTCCCGCTGAAGGACCCGGGCGCCGTCTTGGTGGAGATGGACAACAACTACTGCGACACCGAGCCGTCTGCCCTGCGGTGGCGTTCTTCGTCGGGGAACTGCTTCGTGCTCAGCGACGCCAACAACGGTGACATCCCCGACCCGACGGTGTCCGGTGGCAGCATCACCCTGCCCGCTCACGTGCAGGCCGGCTGGGATGCCTTCAAGGCCAAGGTGACCGCCTTCGAGGCGGCCCTCAAAGCCAAGGACTGGAACACGGTCCAATCCCTGATCGACGTCGACTCCTTCGTCAAGTACTACTTCATCTACGAGTTCACCGAGAACCCGGAGATCGCCCGCTCGAGCATCTACTTCTGGATGGATGCCAGTGTGAACTCCAAGCTCAACGCCGGGCCGACGTGGGACTTCGACTCCTCCCTGGGCACGTACACGGACCCGACCTACGGCGGAAACGCCAGCGTCCTCTACGTCCGCAACATCGGGACCTACCGCTCGGGCCTGATGTGGTACCAGGACCTCTTCAAGATGTCGCAGTACACCGCGGCTGCCACGACCCTCTACCAGACGCAGCTCAAGCTCCCGACGGAGGAGTCCGTGGTCAAGGTGGGTCGCTACACGGCCCTCATGAGTGCCTCGGCGAACAAGAACTTCCAGAGGTGGCGGATCCTGGGTGGGCGGACGTTGTTCCCGCCGTTCCAGAACAGCTACAGCAGCACGTGGCAGGGCGAGGTCAACAAGGTCACATCGTTCATGCAGCGTCGGATCAGCCTGCTCAATGCGACCTACGCCCCGGGCATCTCGGCCACGGCCTCGGATTGCAAGACGGTCGCTGCGACCGCGGCGATCCCGGCAGCGGGCGCGTTCAACCCGCTGGACCCGTGCCGCATGCTCGACACCCGCACTGGCAACGGCGCGCCCAGCGGTGCCGTCGCCGCCAACGGTGAGGTGTCGCTCAAGGTGACAGGACGTGGCGGCATCCCGGCCACGGGTGTCTCGGCGGTCCTGCTCAACGTGACGGTCGCCAACCCGACCGGCACGGGCACCATCTCGGCCTACCCCGCCGGCGCGAACCCGGGTGAGACCACGAACCTCAGCTTCGTGGCGAACCAGGTCGTGGCCAACCAGGTCACCGTCAAGGTCGGTGACGGCGGTGTGGTCAAGTTGAAGAATTCGGCAGGCGGCAGCGTCCATGTGATCGCCGATGTGGCGGGCTTCTACGTGGATGGGGCCACCACCGAGGCTGGTGCCTTCCAGGCCATGGCTCCCGTCCGGATCCTCGACACCACCAAGGCCGGCAGCACCTTTGTCCGGGTTCCCGGCAATGGCACCATCGACCTCCCGGTCGTGAGTGCCGCCAGCGGCGTCCCGGCCACGGCCGGTTCGGTGGACCTGAACGTCACGGCCGTCAACCCGGCCTCCGACGGTCACATCTCGGTCTACCCGACCGGTGCCCAACCGAACCCGATCGTCTCCAACGCCAACTTCAAGAACGGTCAGACCGTCGCCAACGCGGTCACCGTCAAGTTGGGGACCGACGGCAAGGTCACCCTGGAGAACGGTGGAACCGGTGCTGTTGACCTGAAGGTCGACGTCAACGGCTACTTCCTGGGCGGCACCGCGACGCAGTCCGGAATGTTCGTCCCGCTGGCGCCGGCCCGGATCCTGGACTCCAGGACTGGCGTGGGTATGCCGAAGGGCGACTTCTCGGCGGGGACGCCTCGGATGCTCAACAACTTCGAGGTCGTTCCGCTCAAGGTGGCCGGCGCCGGCGGCGTCAACGCCACCACCGCTGGGGCCGTTGTCATGAACATGACGATCGCCAACCCGACTCAGGTGGGCTACCTCACGGTCTTCCCGACCGGAACGGTGCGCCCGCAGGTCTCCAGCATCAACTTCACCCAGTGGCAAGACATCCCGAACCTCGTCACGGTGAAGCTCGGAACCGGCGGGTCGGTCAACCTGTACAACATGAACGCAGGTCAGACCAACCTCGTCTCCGACGTGGCGGGCTACTACATCAAGTAGCCGAAACGTCATCACAAACTGGTGGTGCCGCCCGACTCGGGCGGCACCACCAGTGCTTTGTTCTGGTTGGCGTGCCTCCGCCGTGCCGTGGACTAGCCTTTGGGCGACCCTCAGAAAGGCTTTCGATGAAGGTGATCACGATCGCCTCGCGTCTCGCGCTCCCCCGCGTGCGTGTCCTGGCACGCAGCGTCGCGACGTGGCACGAGACCGGCTCCTTCGCCGCCGTGATCACCGACCTCGCGAGCGACGACGACCTGTCGGGCGAGTCGTTCCACGTCGTTGCGCCCTCGGCATTGGCCTTGCCCGAGGACGACTTTGCTCGCATGTCCTTCATGTACGACGACAAAGAACTGGCCCTGGCGCTTCGCCCGTGGTCGTTGGCCTGGGCGCTGCGAGACGGCGCCGACGTGGCCATCCACCTAGACGCCGACGCAGCCGTCTACGACTCACTCCAAGAGGTGAGCGACGCGGCGGTCGCAGCTGGAGTGGTGGTCGCCCCTCGACGGCACACTCCGGTCCCGGCGGACGGCCTTCGTCCCGACACCGACGACTTCAGCACCTTGGGTGTCCAGTGTCCAGGACTCATTGCCGTCAGTGATCGAGGCCGGAACTGGCTGGACCAATGGCAACGTCGCGTTGTCGATGCACCGTGTGGCCGTCAAGCACTCGAGGAGTTCTCGGACCAACAGTGGATCGACACGGTGCCCGCTCTCTTTCCAGGCGGGCAGATCGTCGACCCCGGCCTGTGTGTCGGCTACTGGAATGTCGATGAGCGCCCGATCGACGTCAGCGACGGTCGATGGATGGCCGACGGGATGCCGCTGCGCACCTTCCATTTCACCCAGTTTGACCCCGACTGTCCCTGGCTCTTGACGACCGCAGGAGTTCACGCACCACGCGTCGTCCTGTCCGAGCACCCCGCCCTCGAGAAGTTGGTCGACGAGTACGCAGAACTGCTGGCCAAGGCAACCCCCACGGATCCGGACGCACCCGAGTACCGGTTCGACACCTTTGCGGACGGCACCCCGGTCACCCCCGGCATCCGCCGCCTCTATCGCAACGACCTTCGTGCGTCGACCCGTCACGCGCCTGGTCGCCCCACCGTTCCACCCCCCATTCCCGACCTCGAGAACGGGTTTGCCAACATTGCCGACTGGCTGCGGGAGGCAAGCGACCGGATGCCCGGGATGAGCCGGCTCGCCTATGGGATCTGGGCCTCGCGCATCGATCTGCAGGGCGCCTTTCCCGAGCCTCAGGGTGCCAGTCGGCAGGCCTTCGCCGACTGGCTCGACACCTGCGGAGTCGCCGAAGGGTATGTGACCGCGCAGTGGGCGTCGGCGATCCTTCCAAGGTCGGTCGATTCCCGTCCTGTCGTCGACGAAGTCGGCCTCAATGTCTTCGGTTACTTCGCCTCCGTGCTCGGGGTGGGCGTGACCGCTCGTCACGTCGTGCGGGCGGCCGAACGTGCCGGTCTTCCGGTCAGTATCCACACCTCCACTGTCGCGCCCGGTCCCGTGACGAGGGACTTCGACACCGAGCGGCCCGACGTGCGTTATCCCGTCAACCTGGTGGCGATGAACGCTGACACCTTCCCGCTGTGGGTTGAGCGCTGGGGGACGCAGTTCGCCCCGGGTGCCCACACAATCGGCCTCTGGGCCTGGGAACTGGCCGAACTGCCGCAAAGGATGCGTGGGTCGTTCGGTCATGTCGACGAGATCTGGACGCCCAGCGAGTTCAACGCCGGCGCATTTCGACGAGCCACCGACCTCCCGGTGCACGTCTTCCCAATCCCCGCCGTCGCGCAACACCGACAGCCGTGGCCCGACTTCGCCGAGACCACGGAGGAACGTGGTTATTTCGTGTTCGTCTTCGACTACCTGTCGGAGGTGGAACGCAAGAACCCCGCGGGGCTCATTCGCGCCTTCCTGAAGGCCTTTCCCGATGACGAGGGTCCGGATCTTGTCCTCAAGTCGATCAACGGTGACCAACGCCGGGCGGAACGGGAAAGCGTGCGACGAGCGGCAGCCTCCAGTCGTCGCATCCGACTCCTGGAGCAGAACCTGCCCGCCGAGGAGGTCCAGTCCCTCATCCAGCACGCCATCGCCTTCGTCTCGCTGCACCGCAGCGAGGGTTTCGGCCTCGGACTGATGGAGGCAATGGCCGCCGGGACCCCAGTCGTCGCCACGGGCTACTCCGGGAACCTCGAGTTCATGAGCCCGGACAACTCCATCCTCATCGAGGCCACCCAGATTCCCGTGACGGAGTCCGGCGGCTACTACCGAGGTCTTGGCCATTGGGCCGATCCGGACGAGGCCGGGGCTGCCGAAGCCTTGCGGCGATTGGCTGCGGACCGCGCCTTCGCAGCAGAGTTGGGCGCCCGAGGACAGGCCGACGTGTTGGAGCGATTCTCGCTGGACCGCGCCGCTCACTTCATCGCGGGTCGGGTCACCGACATCACAACGCCACCACCACCGCAGCCACCACCTCCCCCTCTCCCGCCCAAGTCCTTCAGGGAGCGGGCGACGGCCAGGATCCGGCGCGCCACACCGGGTTGAGGCACGAGGTGTCGAGGGAGTGGATCCTTGGTGATCCGAGCTCAGCCCCTCGGATCACCAGTCAAAGGTCGACGCCAGGGCCTCACCGAAGGCCTCTCGACTGAACTGCTGCGCCCGACTTCTTGCCATCTCACGCATCGGCCGGAGTTCGTCCTCGGTGCGCGAGAGCAACTCGGCGGTTCGGGCCGCCAGCCCCTCGACCGAGTCATAGTGGTAACCATCGATGCCGTCGCGGACCGTGGCGGCCGGTCCGCCGTTGCTGACGACAACCGGAATGGTCCCATGGGCCATGGCTTCGATGGGGGCAATCCCGAAGTGCTCGCACCGCTCGGGTTCGACGGTGGGGTCGACGCCGAGTCCACTGGAGTGCCAGTAGATGGAGCTGGCGGCATACAACTCCGTGACCTCGGACAGTGGCGCATCCACATGGAACTGCACAGCCAGGCCTTCGGCCGCATCGATGCAATCGATGAGGAATTGGCGATGGATGGGACGGGTCGCCGACGACCCGACGAGGTGGAGAGTGACTCCGTCCGCTCGACCCGACTCGACAAGGTGCCGAAAGGCCTCGATCTGGAGATCCTGACGCTTCGAGTGCTCTCCACTGAAGAATCTCCCGACGGACACAATGCCGGCCTTACCGGGGCGAATCGGGTCGGCGGCGAGGTCGACCGGCGGTGTGAGAACCGTGATCGGCAATGGCGCAACGTTGGCTTCGGCCAAGCGGGCACGAACCGCATCTGCGGTGAACGGGGAGTAGACGGCAATCTGCTGGTACTCGGCCAACCAGTGCAGGCGTGCCCGCCATTGCTCGACACCCGACCGGAACGGGAACTGGCACAGCAGAGTGTTGCGCAGCCCCATCGAGCGGACCGGGGGCACGAGCTGGTTGCTGAGGGCAATCCACTCGTCGAACGGCCCCCGTCGCTCCGCTTCGTCCAGCGGCGTCAGGCAGAGTCCGTCGAGGTCCAGGCCGAACATTGCGGCCAGCGCGGTCAGGCGGACGCGAGAGTACGGCGCCGGTGTCACGAGGTGCACCTGTCGCCCGTGGGCCAACGCTTCCATCGCCACGGTCAACAAGTAACGCTCCCCTCCCCCGGGCGTGAGTTCGAAGGGGGTGTAGAGGCCGACCGTTGGCCGATCGTCCTGAATCGAACACTGGATCAGTGGGCTGCGAGCCGGCGCCGAATCGTGGCGACCGGTCCGCAGGTAGTCGCCCCATCGCCCCAAGAACTTCATCCGGTTCAGTTCGGAAATGTTGTTGAGTTCCAAGCCGTGGGAGGTGTCTGACGTGGTCACGCTCTCGTGGTGGACCACCGTCGACTCCGAGACATAGACCACGCTCAGGCCCAGTTGGTTGAGTTTCAGGCAAAGGTCGGCGTCCTCGTAGTAGGCCGGCTCATAGCGCATGTCGAATCCGAGGACGCGCTCGAAGTCCTCCTTGCGGAACAGGCAGCAAGCGGCCGACACGTAGTCGACCGGGCCGGATTGGTTGAACTCCGGCAAGGTGGGGTCCTGATACTTGCCCACTTGGACCGAATGAGCATTCTCGTCCAGGAGGCCACCCGCCTCCTGGAGCAGGCCGTTGGGGTAGATGAATTTGGGGCCGACGAGACCGCAGCCAGGGGAGTCCTGGAGAGTACCCACCAGTGGTTCGAGCCACCCGGGGGTGACCGTCACGTCATTGTTCATCAAGACGACCAAGGGCGCCTTGGCCCGGTCGACCCCGATGTTGTTGCCTTCGCCGAAATACCGATTGATGTCGAGGAGGACCGTTCGGCACGGCCCCGGGAGGGACGCGAAGCGGGCCCGATCGCTGTCCCGACTCCCGTTGTCGACCAGGACGATCTCGTACCTGTGCCCTGCAGTGTGCTCCCACAGCGAGTGAAGGCACTCCAAGGTCACGTCGCTACGGTTCCAGTTGAGGACGACGACCGAGACCTCGGGGGCTTGGTCGTCGTACCACGCAGGGGTGATCGGAGCCGGGGTCGGTTGCGGGGCCGGTGCGCGAAGAACGGGCGGTGGCACCAACACTCGGACACCACCTGGACCGTCACGAAGGGCCAACCCCAGGGCCTTGCGGGCCGCGGGTCGCGCTCCGCCCTCCCGGCGGACGATCTGCGGGATGGACGCCACAGTGTGCCGCCCTGTTCTGGTGTGACGCTCGACCGCACGGCCCAAGCGCATCGGGTTGGTGATCAGGCCGAGGACGCGGCGGGCACTCCATTCACGGACAGGACCCGCCGGGAGGACGACGGGTGCGTCGGCCAGGGCAGCTCGGGCAGCGCGGGCCTGCTCTCGCAGTTGCGCCATGGTCTCGAGCTTCTTCGCATGGCGATGAGCAAGGACATCGGCGGGCACGGCGGCAGCTTCGGCCTGCCATCGAGCGAAGTCGTCGTCTCGTGTGGTCATCAGTTCGCCTCGGTCGTCGGGTCACACAGGTGCGCGCCGGCCGCATTGGTGGCATGGTTCTCCTCGAGACCGAAGGTGAGGTAGTGGACCAGCGGATTCGTGCCGTCTCGGCAGAGGTCAGCATTGGCCGCGATGTACCACACTGTGTCGAAGTCCGGATGAGGATCGCGGCCCTTGAGGGCTCCGTCGCGCAGGTAATCGGACAGGGCAATGCGGCCGGAGTCGGCCACCTCGGGATAGCGATCGAGGTACCACGTGGTGTGGAAGGCCGGGCTGGGGTCATGCCCTTCCTGGTGACCGACGGTGGCGAATCGGGTGAGGGCCAGCTCACCCGGCGCCAAGTCCTGCGCGTGCTGCCGGCGGTACCACGAGCTGTCGAAGACAGCGTTGGGGTCGCGAGCTTCACTCTCACCGAAGATCAGGTAATGATCGACAGCCGGAATGCCCGCGGCGGCCACATCCGGGTTGACCGCGAGGTACCACACGGGGTCGATGAGCGGTGTGGGGCTCTCGTGAGCGGGCCATCCGTTCTCCACGTAGTGCTCGAAGGTCGCCTCCTCGGGCGCGAGCTCGGGGTGCTGTGCGGCGTAGTAATCGGCATCGAACAGGGCTGCCAGTTGATCCCGCATGGTCTGCTCCGGACCCTGGGAGTCGAGGAGTCGGACGCCCTCTGCCCGCAGCCGTTCACGAAGGAGACCCTTGAACAGGTTGGGGGTCAGATGGCGTGCTTCGCGCACGTCGCGTTCGAGGTCTCTGACCGTTCGCAGCAGAGTCAGCTCCCGTCCTGCGGCCTGTCGGGCGATGGCATCGGTGGTGTGTTGAAGGCGTTCGTTGGCCGCAGCGAGCGCTGTCTGGAGTTCCTCCGCGCGACGCATTCCTTCCGCCCCGCTGATGGCCCTGCCGAGTTGGGAGTACATGCGGCGCACCTGGTCAGCCTCTGCGGAGTCCTCACCGAGGCTGGTCAACCGACGGATGGCCTCGGGTGCGTCATGCCCCACGGCCACGACCCCGAGCCCGTGTTCGTGCCTGAACTCGAAGGTGGGGTATCGGTCTTTCAGTTCGACCCAATGCCGCCACACCCCGAAACCATGCCCACGCTCCACGATGTCGTGCATCACGACCACCCCACGGTCGGACATTTTCGGCAGGTAGGTGTCGAAGTCCTCGACCGCATCCTCATAGAGGTGGCGTCCGTCGATGTGGAGCACGTCGATCGAGCCGTCCTCGAACGAACCGACAGCCTGGTCAAAGCGCATGCGCATCATCGCGGCCGTGCTTCCATACCCCTTGGCCACCGACGCGACGTAATCGTGGACCTCGTCGGAGTAGAACCCGGCGTGCTCGTCACCCTCCCAGGTGTCGATGGCCACGCACCGGGTGTCCAGGCCCAACGTTCTCACCGCCTCGCAAAAGGCGAAGAAGCTGTAACCCCAGTGCGTTCCCAGTTCCACCAGAAGATCGGGAGACGTCGCCTCGACCAACCACGCGGCGAACGGCCCGTGCTCGATCCATCCCGAGGGTGTGATGACCGGCGGATCCTGAAAGGACATCGGACTCAGGAACTGACCAACGGTGCTGGCAGACATGGGCAAAAGTCTAGAGGTCCGGCCAGCGGCTCTACTCCGCCAGCGGGCACACGACCACAGCCCATACCATGGCCGAGTGCACCGTGCCCCCGGTCTTTCCCGACTCGCCATCGCGCTGATCGCGGCCGCCATCGTCCTGGTCGTCACGGGATTGGCACTCTTCGGCTCACGCCTGAACTGGAGCGCTGCCGACAAGCCGGCCCCGACCGCAAGCACGCTCCCGACCACCAGCGCCCCCAGCGCCAGCACGCCCACACCCACCGTCGCCGACGTGTCCTTCGCCGTCATCGGTGACTTCGGGAGCGGGGACCAGCACGAAGCCGACGTGGCCCGCTTGGTCGCCTCGTGGGACCCGGCCTTCATCGTCGGCCTCGGTGACGTCTATTACTCCGAGGCCGGAGGCAGCGGCTCTGAGCGATATGACCGCGCGGTGGGGCGCTACTACTGTCGCTGGCTCAAGGACGTGAGCACGACCGGGAGCGCTTGCCCGCAGGGCGGAGCCTCGAAGAATGCCTTCTTCACCACGATCGGCAACCACGACATCAGTGACGCCGAGCCGTCCCCCGAGAGTTACCTCGACTACTTCGACCTTCCCGGCAACGGGTTCACCAACACGTCGGGCAACGAGCGCTACTACGACTTCGTCGAGGGACCAGTCCACTTCTTTGTGCTCAATTCGAACGACGACGAGCCGGACGGCATCACTGCCGACTCTCGCCAGGCCACATGGCTGCGTTCCCAGGTCGCAGCCTCGACGTCACGGTGGAACGTCGTCGTCGACCACCATCCGCCGTACTCTTCGGACAATTCGCACGGTCCCACGGTCGTCCTGCAGTGGCCCTTCGCCCGATGGGGTGTCGACGTGGTGATGTCCGGCCATGCGCACACCTACGAACGCATTCAGCGGGACGGGATCACCTACTTCGTCAACGGGCTCGGGGGCGCCCATCTCTACAGCTTCGGTGCCCAGCCCGTGGACGGCAGCAAGGTGCGATTCGCCGACAACTGGGGTGCCCAGCGGGTCCGGGCGACGCAGGACTCGATCACCTTCGACTTCATCGACGTCTCGGGTGCCCTGATCGACTCCTACGTCGTTCGCTGAGCACCGCACAGGAGGCCCACAGGGACATCAAGGACGCCGGACAAGAGTCACCGGCTCAATGGAGGTCATCCACGAACTGACCTCCAGGAGCACCTCATGTCCCTCGTTCTCATCGCCGCCGACCTGGCCGCGATCGCCGTCCTCATCGCCCTCTTCCTCTCGCGTCACCACCGCCGCGACCTCGTGGTCGCCTACCTCGGCGTCAACGTCGGCGTCCTCGCCGTTGCGGCGGCCTTGTCGACGATGACGGCCTCCGTCGGGTTGGGACTGGGCCTGTTCGGCGTCCTGTCGATCATCCGGCTGCGGTCCGAGGAACTGAACCAGACCGAGGTGGCGCACTACTTCGCGGCCCTCGCCCTGGGCCTCATCGGCGGCATCGGCGTGGGAATGTCGGCCCTCGCCATGGCTCTCATGGCACTGGTCCTGGTTGCCGTGTACGTCGGTGACCACCCGATGGTCTCGCGCCGGACGGTCCGGCAGGACCTGCTCGTCGACCGCGCGATCGTCGACCGGGCCACACTCCGAGCGCACGTGGAACTCCTCCTCGGCCACGAGGTCACCGACGTGACCGTGCGCCGGACGGACCTGGTCAACGACACCACCTTGGTGACAGTCACCAGCCGCGCCGACGCCGCCACTCGCGCGACCATCGCCCAGACGGCGCGAGTCGGATCATGAGCCTGACCCTGGTGCCGCCGCTGCACCCCACGACCCCTTCGTATGCCGCGGCGCTGGCCGAGTTGTCGTCGGTCAGTCTCGAGACCTTGGCCGCGCAGGCGGGCCGGATGACCCGGATCGACCGCAAGTACGTCATCCCGGCTGACGATCTCGACGCCGTGTTCAGCTCGACCGCACACGAGGCGGTCGCCCTCGAGATCGACGGTCGCCGCACCTTCGGCTACTCCTCGATCTACTTCGACACTTCTGACCTGCGCTCCTTCCATGACGGGGGTCGACGTCGTCGACGCCGCTTCAAGGTGCGCGCGAGGAGTTATCTCGACAGCGACCTGCACTTCCTCGAGGTCAAGACACGTGGCGCCCGAGGGACCACGGTCAAGGAGAGGCAGTCCCTCCCCCACCCCGTCCACGGCGGCCTCGACCCGGCCGGGCAGAAGTTCGTCGCCACCACCTTGGCGGCGCACGGCATACCCGACCTGGACCCGCGCGACCTGCATCCCACCCTCGAGGTGACCTATCGACGCAGCACCCTGGCCTTCCTCTCCGCCGGTCACCGGACCACCGTCGACACCGATGTGCGCTGGACCGCCCAGGACGGCATCCGCGCCTTCGTCGAGAAGGTCGCGGTCGTCGAGACGAAAGCCGGCTCCACCCCGACGGCGGTCGACCGCGCGCTCTGGCGACTGGGGCATCGACCGATGCAGATCAGCAAGTACGGAGCCGGGATGGTCACCACCCACGCCGACCTCCCCCACCTGAAGTGGCACCGCACCCTCACCAACCCGCTGCTCGCCCACGCGAGCTGACCCCAAAGGACGACACCATGAAGACCAACCGCATCGCCAAGGGCCTGGTGGCCCTGTCCGCAGCCCTGGCCCTCACCGCCTGCGGCACCAGCCTGGGCTCGATCGCCGACGTCGGAGCGACGACCTCCTCCGGCACGACGTCGAGTGCGGTCGCGACGACCGCCACCGACGGCAGCTACACGATCCATGCCCAGGCCGATGACGTCGACTACGACGCGTCGACCGCCAAGACCATCGCGCTCGGATCGGGCAACGTCGAGATCACCGAGCCGGGCACCTACATCCTCACCGGGACACTGAGCAACGGCCAGGTCATCGTCAACAGCTCCGCAGAGGGCAAGGTGCGGATCGTCCTGTCGAACGCCTCCATCACGAACTCTTCCGGCGCGGCGATCGACGTGCGTGCCGCCGACGAGGTCGTCGTCGTGCTCGCCGAGGGGACGAGCAACTCGTTGACCGACGGGTCCGGCTACGACACCAGCGGCGAGGACGCAGCGGATGCTGCCCTCTTCTCGATGGCCGACCTCACCATCGGCGGCACCGGCTCGCTCATCGTCACCGGCAACACCGCCGACGGGATCGCCTCCAAGGACGGACTGGTCATCCTCGGCGGGACCATCACGGTCAAGGCCGCCGACGACGGCATCCGGGGCAAGGACTACCTGGTGATCCAGGACGGCACGCTCGACGTCACCTCGGCCCAGGATGGCCTCAAATCCACCAATGAGACCGACGCGCAGTACGGCGACATCGTCATCTCCGGCGGCACCGTCACGGTCAATGCCGGCGACGACGGCGCCCATGCCGAAGGTGACCTGGCCATCACCGGCGGCACGGTCACGATCGCCAAATCCAGCGAGGGTCTGGAGGGGCACACGATCACGATCGCCGGTGGGAGCACCTCGGTCACGAGCAGCGACGACGGTGTCAACGCCTCGTCGGGCACCGGCTCCACCAGCGGTGGTGGTGGTGGTGGTGGTGGTGGCGGCGGCATGGCGGACGACGGCTCGTCGCTGCTCATCAGCGGCGGCACCCTCACCGTCAACGCGTCCGGCGACGGCCTGGACAGCAATGGCTCCATCACGATCAGCGGCGGCACCACGACCGTCGCCGGGCCCACCGGAAATGGCAACGGATCGTTGGATTCCAACGCGGGCATCACCTACACCGGCGGCACGCTGATCGCGGCCGGCAGCGCCGGGATGGCCGAGGCCCCGGATTCCGGCAACTACGTCCAGGCCAATGTGTCGGCCCCGGCGGGCGCGACCATCGAGGTGCGTAGCGGTGACACCGTCATCGCGACCTACACGACCATCAAGGCGGTCGCCAACGTCGTTGTCGCGAGCGACCACATCGTCTCGGGGCAGTCCTACACCGTCACGGTGAACGGCTCGACGACCGCGACGGTGACAGCGGGCCAGGCCACCGGCGGCGGCATGGGCGGGGGTCCACGCGGCTAGAGACACCACCATTCCCGTATGCCGTGGGGCCGGTCACCAGCCGGCCCCACGGCATGTTCGCGTGCTGTCGCAGTCCATGTCACAGTCCATGTCGCAGTCACGGATCACGCACAGGGAGAGCACAATTCGGCCTCCTTGACTTTATCCATGACGACGATCACAGCGCCCCAGGCACCCCAACAGCAGACCACCACCGGTCTCGAGCAGAGCGCCACCCCCAAGCGCCCGATGACCCGCCGCGCACTTCTCGGCGGCGGCCTGGCCGGCCTCTTCGTGGTCAGCGGCGGGACCGGTTGGGCCCTCAACCGCTACGTCATCGACCACGTCGAGGTGAGCAACACCAGCTCGATGTCCTCCTCCACCGTCCAGCAGGCGGCGGCCAGCACGACCGGAACGACGACCAGCAACGGTTACACCTCGGACACCGCGACGATCACCATCGACAAGGTGGTCACCGGCAGCGGGACCAGCACCGTGACCTATTACGTCGCCGATGTCACCATCAGTGACGCGACGATCCTGCGGTCCGCGTTCGCCAACGACCAGTTCGGCGAGAACATCGTCGCCAATCCGTCGGTCATTGCCGCGCAGGTCGGTGCCAAGTTCGCCATCAACGGCGACTACTACGGCTTCCGTGACACCGGAATCGTCATCCGCAACGGCGTGGCTTTCCGCGACAAGGGCGCACGCCAAGGGCTGGCCTTCTACAGCGACGGCTCCCTGAAGCTCTACGACGAGACGACGACAACCGCCCAAGCCCTCCTCGACGCGGGTGTCTGGCAGACCTGGTCATTCGGGCCCGGCATCGTCGATGGTGGCGAGGTCGTCTCGGGCATCGACTCCGTCGAGGTCGACACCAACGTCGGCAACCACTCGATCCAGGGCAACCAGCCCCGCACCGGCATCGGCGTCATCGCTGACAACCACCTGGTTTTCGTCGCCGTCGACGGCCGCAGCAGTGGCTACAGCAAGGGCGTGACGATGACCGAGTTCGCCCAGATCTTCGCCGGCCTCGGGGCCCAGACCGCCTACAACCTCGACGGCGGCGGCTCGACGACGATGGTCCTGGACGGCACCCTGGTCAACAACCCGCTGGGCAAGGGCCAGGAACGCGGGACCTCCGACATCATCTACATCGCAGGCTGAGGGCTCGGCCATGGTCATCCTCGTCCCGTCCTACGAGCCCGACACCCGCCTCCTGGTGCTCGTCGACGCACTCGTCGCAGCGACCGACGACCCGGTGGTCGTCGTGGACGACGGGAGCGGCGCGGCATACGCCGACCTCTTTGCCAAGGTCGCCATGGCCGGGGCCACCGTCCTCACCCATCGCGTCAACCGGGGGAAGGGTGCCGCCCTCAAGACCGGGTTCGCCCACATCGCCGCCACCCATCCCGGCGCCGATGTCGTCTGCGCCGACAGTGATGGCCAGCATGCTGTTGCCGACATCGTGCGAGTGGCCGACCGACTCGCCCTCGGTGACGTCGACATGGTGCTGGGCGGACGCCGATTCACCGGACGCGTCCCGGCGCGCAGTCGCATCGGCAATGCCCTCACCCGGCACGCCTTCACGCTCGCCACCGGGTCCCGCATCCACGACACCCAGACCGGCCTGCGCGGTCACCGCGCTGCCACCCTGGCCTGGCTCACCTCGATCGACGGCGACCGCTTCGAGTACGAACTGCGCGTCCTGCTGGCCGCTGCCCGCGAGGGGCTGCGCCTCGACGAGATCGAGATCGAGACGATCTACCTCGAGGGCAATGCCTCGAGCCACTTCCGCCCCCTAT
>Ga0209607_1001119_pt1 | contig 22581 bp, 20 predicted proteins | sample AD_UKC117_MetaG_FD_184413 | JGI IMG/M metagenome (GOLD analysis project Ga0209607, IMG submission 184413) | Active sludge microbial communities of municipal wastewater-treating anaerobic digesters from Hong Kong - AD_UKC117_MetaG (SPAdes)... | ecosystem: Engineered > Bioreactor > Anaerobic >... | reverse complement strand
AGTTTAATCTCTACATACTCAATACCCTACAGCAAGCCCCCGCATTAGCCTTAACTACCACTAACCCGGAAAACTCGCCTCGGCCTCACCATCAGGCCCCTCTCTCAATATTCTCACCAGATTGTGTAAAGAACCTAAACCCTCCCTGATTTCAAAATCAGGTCGTTTTCCCTGCTCTTCCCTCTTAACTTAATCTACCAGCTAGGGGATGATCAATATAGCTGCTTTTAGATTTACTTGCAAGAGATTCTGAAAAATTCTCAAACTTCCCTGCACTCTTTCCTGCGATCTATACACATTGACTCATCCCAATGCTGCTAGCGCCGAAAGGAGGTGCGGATTATAGGCTACAAATAACTCAGGTCAAGCCCCAATTTCAGAGTTTGCCGCCTTCTCTCCCAGCACCAATTCATGCAACCCTTGTCGAAACGGTATCTGTGCGCTAAACCCTAGTATATTCCGCAATTTCTCTGGATTCCCTCGTGAATGACGAATATCACCGATACGGGCAGTGGTATATTCAACCGGCGGGGCGTCTGGAAACAGCTCTTGATAAACCGCAAGCACCTGATTCAATGAAATTCCGCAACCAGTGCAGACATTGTAGCAATCCGCCATCGCATGTGTCTGGATCAATGCCTCCCCATTGGCTCGCGCCACATCCCGCACCGAGATGAAATCACGGGTCTGTTCGCCATCGCCGTACACGATAGCTGGCAAACCACCCTGAAAGCGATCGGTAAAAATGGACAATACGCCTGAATAGGGTGAACTTGGATCTTGGCGTGGACCGTAGACATTGAAATAGCGCAGGCAAACAGCTTCCAAAGCATAACTAGCTGCATAACCTAGAAGCATAACTTCAGCCGCTAGCTTAGCAGCAGCATAAGGCGATTGTGGTTGCGGAATCGCCGACTCCTGGTTGGGTAGCACAGCATGGGTTCCATAAACAGCCGCCGAAGAAGCAAACACTAGACGTTTACATTTGAACTCAAGACATAGCCGTGCAATGCAGTCAGCCGCCGCCAAATTAAGCCGATAATTAAGCGCCGGCTCACGGAAACTCTCTGGAACACTCACTAAAGCTGCCAAATGCAGCACGCCAGTAAAGCGATGCTGTTCAAACAATGCTCGCATCACTGCCTCATCGCCAGCATCAGCCAACACCCATTCGAAAGCAAGCGATGATCGCGCAATTTCGAGATTTTCGAGACGGCCAGTTCGCAAATTATCAACGCCGACCACCCGCTGATTCCGCGCTAGCAACCATTCGACAGAGTGACTGCCAATAAAACCGGCAGCGCCAGTGACCAGAAATGTTTGTGTCATGAGTACTCCTTATTGAAGTTGATGGGTGCTTGCTAGCTTGGCTCAGCTTACAATATCAATTGTATCCATCATCAAAATTATTGACATCTTGTGACCCATCCGACTTCGCTCCTATCTCAATACTTTTTGACACCGCGCTACTGGCCTATTTGGTTGGGTCTGGGCGCGATGAGGCTTATGGCTGCGTTACCCTTTCGCTGGCAACTGGCCCTGGGTGGTTGGATCGGCCACTGGATCGGGCGGATCGCCCGGCGTCGATACCAGATCGCCCGTATTAATCTGGAGCGGTGCTTTCCTGAGTGGTCAGCCTTTCAGCAGAAGGCCTTGCTGGACGCTCATTTCGCTTCGCTTGGTATCGGTCTGTTTGAAACGGCCATGGCCTGGTGGACCCCGGATGAAAAACTGTATAGTTTGGTACGGATCAAGGGTGAGGAACATCTGAAGCAGGCATTGGCCCGAGGAAAGGGCGTGATTTTGCTGACTGGCCATTTTACCACGCTAGAGCTAGGTGCTCGCTTCATCACCTGGCAGCAGCCGTTTCATGCCATGTACCGGCCGCACAAGAACCGGCTTTATGAAGCGGTTATGCGCCGTGAGCGCGAACGGCGCTCCGGGTTGCCACCATTACCGCACGAGGATTTGCGTGGTTTATTGCGTGCTTTCAAACAGGGGCGGGCCGTCTGGTATGCCCCCGATCAGAACCATGGTCGACGCAACAGTGTTTTCGTCCCGTTTTTCGGCATCCCCACCTGCACCATCACCGCTACCTCACGGCTAGCGGCATTGAGCGGCGCAGCGGTGGTTGCCTACTTCCCGCGCCGCTTGCCAGGAACGGCAGGCTATGAAGTAGTCATTCTGCCAGCGCTAGAAAATTTCCCCAGCGGAGATATTGTTGCGGATACTGAGCGGATTAATAGCTTACTGGAAAAGCATATCCGCCAGACACCGGAGCAATATCTTTGGGTACATCGCCGCTTCAAAACTCAGCCTCCGGGCGAACCCGGCTTCTATCATTTTTAATTAAGGTTAACACCGCTCATGCGCTATCGCGCCGATCTGCCCGCTGATCCAGCGATTCGCCGCATTCTGATTATCAAATGGAGTGCCATGGGCGACATTATCTTGGCAACGGCATTGTTTGAAGACATCGCACGGGCTTTTCCAGGCCGGGATCTTCACCTCAACACACTACCTGCCTGGCGAGAGCTTTTTGCTCAAGATACCCGATTCCAGCACGTCTTTGCCATCGGCCTGCGCGACCCTGGTCAACAGACCATCGCTTTCCATGAGTGGTTACGGCATGTCCGTAGCCAACATTATGATCTGGTAATCGATTTACAGTGCAACGACCGCTCCCGGTTGCTGCTTAGCCTATTGTGGCTCAGTGGATGCCGGATTCCCTACTGCCTAGGAAACCGGCAGCAGTTTCCCTATAACATCGCACCTGCCGAATTGCCCGGACCAGCGCACACGATTGATCGTTGCCGGGCCGCTTTGCAAGCAGGGAATATCTCAGCGACGACCCCACGGCCAGTGCTGCATATCTCCGGCAGCCATCGCGCGCACGCTCGGGAATTGATGATAGAAAATCACCTGTTACCCGGTCAATTCGCGATTTTTCTGCCCGGATGCAATGCCAATGGCCACCTCAAGCGATGGGGCGCTGCCCGTTATGCAGCGCTAGCGAACCGTCTTTATCAGAAGGATCTAATGCACATCGTGCTCATCGGTGGCCCTGATGAAACGGAGGAATGCCAGCGCATTGCCCAAGACTGCGGTCCCTGGCTGATCAATTTATGCGGACAAACTGCCCTGCTTGATATTCCGCCATTATGTGAGCACGCGCGCTTTATCGTGGCCAACGACACGGGGGGCGCACACCTGGCTGCAGCCACCCCGGCACCAATGTTAGTACTATGTGGCCCAACCGATCCACGCCGCGTCAAACCTTTGGGTGATAATGTCTCCACCCTGCAAGCGAATCTGCCTTGCATCAATTGCTATCGCAAGACCTGTTCGCACCATAGTTGCATGGCGATGCTGACACCATCATTAGTTTTTAAGCGTTTACAAGAAGTTATCCACTAACCCCAACTTGCTGGGAAGCCTGTTCCTAAATCAGGACGAATCGCCAGAACGAGGCGGGTAATCACCGGGCAGCGGCGGTGCATCGTCTGGCAGCAAACGGGTTCCATGTTTGGCAAACTGACAATGCTCGTACAATTTGGCATACTTAAGAAACACATAGAACGCCGCGATCACTGAATTGATAAATCCTGCCCAGCCATTGAGAAAATTACGTTTGAACAAGTAGCTGCGGATGAAAAACAGGGGCGGGTAGAAAACCATGATCAATGGAATGCCCCAACGCTGTTTCTTAAGTTTATCGGCTACCAGCCCGGTGGAGTAAGCGTTAATCTTATCAACTTTGGTATGAATATCCGTCTCGCCATAGTGGTAAAGAGACGCCTTGAGCCGGGCAACAGGACCTTGCACCTTAGGTGCAGCGTGAATCGGCATATCATCAATACCGCCCCTGCGCTTATCGAATAAGCGCAGGTAATAATTCATGCGAGTAGCCGGATTATACATCCGCCAGAACATTTGCTCTTGACGCGGAATTTCGTAGCCGTCCACACTCGGCTTGCTCTGCAACAGTTGGCGTATTTCAGCCTGGAGACCAGGCGACAGTGCCTCGTCGGCATCCAGCAGCAACACCCAATCATAGGTGGTTGCCGCCAATGCCATCCGCTTCTGCGGACCGTAACCCATGAATTCGTGCTGAACGATCCGCGCGCCATAGCGTTGGGCAATCGCCAACGTGTCGTCGGTACTGAAGGAATCCAGTACGATGACTTCATCAGCCCACTGGATGCTCTCCAGACAAACCGTTAGGGTGCGGCTGTTGTTATAGGTGGTGATGAATACCGAAAGCCGGGTCCGGTCGGTCATGAATTAGCCTGTCTTGAACGAAAATTTCATTTACAGTATGCCCCAAATCGTTCATCAATAGTGCGACTCTTTCAGCATATGACTGTCGTGTTTATTAGGAGATTATGATCGCATCGGCGCATATCATCGGCGGTAAATTCCTCGGCGGCGCCGAATTATTTTATGCGCGTCTGGTGACTGCCTTGCATCGGCACGGACACACGACGCTGGCAGTGACAGTTCCGGATAGCCTGATCGCAACCGAGATCCCACCCGAGATCCCCCGGGTTCACATTCCAATGTGGGGCGTCTGGGATCTATGGTCACGCTGGCAAATCCAAAAGGCTATGCACGGACATGGGCCGAATATCGTGCAAACTTATATGGGTCGTGCCACCCGGCTAACACATCTGCCATCAGGCCGGCAACCCATTCACATTGCCCGGCTGGGCGGCTATTACGAACCGCATGGGTACCGGCATGCCCATGCCTGGATCGTGGTGAGCCCAGGCATCGGCGATCATTTGATCCGGCATGGTTTTCCCAAGGATCGCATTTTTCATATCAGTAACTTCGTCACACCTTGCGAACCCAGCCCAGCAACTGCTTTGCAACAATTACGTCAAAAATTGGCCATTCCTGACGATGGCCTGATCACCGTGGCCGTGGGGCGTCTGCACCCGATCAAAGGTTTCGGCGACCTGTTGGCTGCCTTCGCCACCGTTCCTGCCCGTATTCATGGCCGGCCTGTGTATCTGGTCATTGTCGGTGACGGACCGCTGGCCGCACAACTCAAACACTATGCAGAGCAGCTAGGGATCGCTAGCCGCGTCCGCTGGCCTGGCTGGCGCGACGATGCTGGCCACTTCCAGGAGCTGGCTGACCTGTGTGTTTGCTCGTCCTTGCAAGAGGGAGTTGCCAATGTAATTCTCGAAGCCTGGGCACGGCGGCGGCCGGTGCTGGCGACTCGCACACTTGGACCGATGGAAATTGCTGTTCACCAAAAAGATGCCTGGCTAACCCCAGTGGGCAATCCTGCCGCATTGGCAACCTCGATGGAGTTGTTATTGCGTGATGAATCGTTGCGCCGCGAACTAGCAGACAAAGGCTATCACACCTTGATCGCCCAGCATGGCGAGGAGGCCATCATTAGCGCTTATCTGGACCTGTATCGCCATCTGCTAGCGATCTAGCTGTGCCGTTATGCAGACCATCAATCAAGACACCCAGAGAGACAAACAGATAGCAAGCCAGTTGCCGGGAGGTATAGGAAAAACTCAACATCCCAGCGGTCATCAACGCCGCTATTGCCGCCAGCCAGACACCTGCGCGCTGGCGTTCCCGGATGGATAAATGCCGCCATGATTGAATCAGCCGGATGAATACTGCACCCAATAGCGCCATTAGCAGACTCACTCCCAGAAGGCCAGTTTCATACCAAGCATCCAAAACAAAATTATGCAGGTGTTTGACCTGGATGGAATCACCGCCAAGCTCAAAACGCAATACCTCACTTGCATAAGCGCCATTACCGATACCCATTCCCAACCAGGGCCGCGCTGGAGGATGCGTCAACGCCTGCCGCCAGAGCGCGGTCCGGCCGGCAGTAAAAGCATCCAGCGGATGTTGGGAATCAAGTTCCGCTTTGCGGAAAGGTCCGGTATTGACCGCAATACCGGCGGCCAGCACCAGCAGGGTCAACACGGTAACCCAGCGCAATCGCCACCCTAGAACCATTTTGCAAAAGACCGTTAGTCCTGCAATGAGACCCAAGAGGGCCGCCCGCCCCTCAGCAATAGCTACATAGACCAATACAAAAGCGATAACGCCGGCCATTGCGCCATATCGCCAGCGAGATGGACTGCGCCACCATAACCAGGCAAGAAGGAATGGCAGCAAAAACGGAAGATTATCTTCCTGCAGTTGCGCGGATGGGTCGAAGGGCGGGCTGGATCCACGCAGCAAATAATAGAGCAGCAACAGGTACAGCCCACCCAAAGTCAACGCGCCGAACAACGCCATGATATTGAGCAAACGATCGAAATTTACCGGCGACTCCCGCAGGGCTACCGGGATCAGGAGCAGAGAGATGCTCTGCATGAAGAAACCCAGCCAAGTGCGCACCCCCCCCACCGGATCGGCCGACCCGGGAATCGTTAGTAGAAAAGCGCCCAGTAGCGCTAGATACAACAGAACCATGAAACGGTCCAGCCGATCCCGGCGGCTCCAGAAACTAAGCAGGCCCCACAAGGCGTAGCAACCGGCCAGGGTATTGAACAGCCCTCGTCCGCCTAGCTGAGCAAACGGCAGCACTGCCGGTGACAACCAGCCCCAGCGAAAAAACGCCTCGTGGAACCGGTCATGCAATGGGATTATCTTCATCAAATCGATCCAGGCGCGCGAAAGCATCAAGTACACGAGCGACCGTGATAGCGGCCATACCGCTATGATTGACAGGTGGGGTAATCGCGTGAATGAAGCGGGAATGAGTCAGCGGCGGCGATCCACCAAACAACCCCAGTACCGGCGTCTCCAGTGCAGCAGCCATGTTCAAGACGCCGGTATCGTTACCGATATAGCAACAACTACTGGCCAGCAAGGCCGCCGTCTGCTCTAGCGGCAAGGCCACTGCATCTGCTGCTACACCGCCACTGTCCTGCACCCGATGCAAAATCTCATCAGCCAGCACGCGTTCCGCAGGCCCACCGATGATGAAGATGGAACCGGATCGCTGGCGGCGCAACGCTAATGCCAATTCGACGAAGCACGTTGCGCCCCATTGCTTCCAGGATTCACTGCTGCCGATACCCAACGCGATCCAAGGTTGGGGCCAACCAGCAAACCGCTCTGCCACGGCTTGCCTCGCTGCGGCCAGCACTGGCAATCGCGGCTCCGGTTCCGTCCGGGAAATTTTTAATAAATCCAGCAGGGCATCCGCCCGGACGAGCGGTGACGCATGACGGAATTCGACAGGCAGCCTTACAGGAACGCTCAGCAGCAGGGGTTGCAAGCCGATCCCATAGCCAATCCGTTCTGGAATGCCCGCCAGCCAGGCTGTCAACACATAGCGAGCGCTAGCATGCAGGAACCACACTCGCTGATAGGCGCCTTGACGCAGCAAGTTCACCAGCCGGAAGATTCCTTTGACCCCGGCATGCCGGCCAGCGTCGCGCTCTAGCCATAGAACGCGACCCACACAAGGATCGGCGCAGAGTAACCGATCGGCTTGAGAGCGCGGCTTGGTCAAGATATCCACCTGCCCAGCCATGGCCGTTGCAGCGATAGCGTGGATGTGCGGTAAATGCCAAACCATATCGCCGATGCCAGGCAAAGGTTGCACAATCAGAGTCCGGCCCGAAGGCGCAAGCGTCATGTGTGGCCCCGAGAAGTTTGATATAGCCATTCATACAGCGCCAAGGTTTCATTGAGCATACTTTGCAAAGTAAACACCGGCTCCACGGGCACAGGTGGCGCAGCATTCAATAGGGTGGTCACCCGATCGATCAGACTGCGCGAATCGCCCAGCGGCGTCAGTCCCGCGGGATAAAGCCGATGTAGAATTTCACCGACGCCGCCGTGGTCATAACCGGCTACTGGAATTCCTAAACTCAACGCCTCCAGCACAGTACGCCCAAAGGACTCCGGTTGCGCCGACAGCGACAGCACCAGCGTGGAAGCGGCGTAAATCTCACGCATATCAGCACGGTGACCCGCAAACAGGATCGCGTCATTCAATCCTCGGGTCTGGACCTGATATTGCAGTTGATCAGCATAGCGTTGCCGGCCTGGCTCCACACCACCGACGATTAATCCATAAACCGGTAGCCCCTGCACCCGCAACCGGGCAATCAATTCGATAAACTCTCCATGACCCTTGAGCCGGCTCAACCGGCCTGGCAGGGTCAGCACCCGAGCATTCCGCAGTTGGGGATAGTGCTGATACCATTCGGCCAACCATCCGGATGGAGGCTGATAGCCGTAGGGAAACGCCGCCGGGTCGACGCCACGTGGAATGACCTGAATGCGTTCCCCCGGCAGTTGCGGGTAGTGGCGTTGCAGGTAGCCGCGAATTGTTTCTGACACGGCGATGACCCGTTCACCTCGCGTCATGATGGCACTGTATCTGGAAACCGAATACAGGCCATGAACGGTGGTGACGAAGCGTGGACGGGTCATCGGGTCCATCCCGCGCCAGGCCAGCCAGCCGGCCCAGGCCGGCAACCGTGAACGGGCGTGCAGAATATCGATACGCTGTTCAGCCAGCCAGCGCCGCAATGGCCAGACCCAGCGCAGGGTCAACGGCGATTTGACGCCGAGCGGCCAAGCCAGATGCTGACTCCCCTCATCTACCAGTTGAGGAACCAGCCGCCCGCCAGCAGAGATCACAACCGAGCGATGACCGCACCGGACCAATTCCCGCGCGACTTCGAGAGTGCCGCGCTCCACTCCACCTCCATTTAGTGCTGGAATCAGTTGCGCTACGCTCAGGCGAACCATCGCTCGATGATCCAGCGGGCGCAACGTTCCGCCTCATTGAAGATTCCGGAAGGACGATGCAGCCGGCAATCACGCGGCCAGTCAGTAAAGAAGGTCACCCAACCCTCGGCTGCCAGCCGGGTCAGCCCCTGGGTGACCCGGTTCATGCGCCGGGACGGAACTTCCAATACTCCAACTGCCGCCCCAGCGGTCAATGCCTCGTAAACCATAGATACACTGTCAGCAGTGACCCAAGCCTGTCCCGCTCGCGCTAGTTGCGCCGGCAACCAGTCCGGGCCGGTCTCCGTGATAGGAATCACGGTCAATCGCTCTGCGCAAGCAAGATGTTGCAGAAAATTCTGCGGAGTGCGGCGCGACGTCGTCAATGTCCAATGGATGGCAGGGTCAGCAGCGATAATTGCGGCGATTTGCCGGTACAGACTTAAATTATCCCACGTGAAATGTGCGGAGGGACCGCCGATCAGTAACAATCCTCGTCCCGGTTCCAAATGGCTGGAGGGTTGAATCCGGTTCAGCGCCCCGCGCGTGACCTGTACGTTCGGGCGGGCCGGTGGTGCATCGTGAGCAGGAATCAAACATAAATCAAAAAGGCACAGCGGCAAACTGGGCCGCATCAGCACAATCGCTTTACCACCCCGCATCCGGCGGGCGGCCAGCAAGGAAAGATGGGTGCGGTGGCCAGCGCCTAGCACGATTCCCGGAGCCGGTATATTTCGCCACAGGGCTCGCTGCCCCCCCCATAACGCGCTCAGCGCCATCACGGCAGGCAACGGATCTAGTGTGATGATTTCGACGGGCCGCAACCGATTTAGCGCGTCGGCCAATCCCTGACTCTGGTTATCGTGCCCCGCCTTGCCATCACTGAAGCGCCAGACGACGCGTGGGGACGCTCGCGATTTCACCTGGCGCGCGACAGCGCTCAGTCCACCAGCACGAAATCCGCGCCGCAATATGGGCACTTCGCCTTGCCGGTGGCTTCAATGGACAGATAAACCTTGGGATGAGAGTTCCACACTGTCATATCCGGCATGGGGCAGGATACCGGCAAATCAGCACGGTGGACCTCATAGATTTTCTCGGCATTCGGCATGACCTTGGCGGAAACAGCGGCGGCGGCTGCCATGATGTTATTCTCCTAATTCTTTATTAAGTAACGTAACTGGTTTTCTTAAGGAAGTTAAACCAGCGACAGCCATTCGGAATAGTGATCGCGACGGCCATGAACTTGATCGAAGTACATCGCTTGCAGGCGCTGAGTGATCGGACCGCGCTGGCCAGGACCGATGGTGCGGCCATCCACTTCGCGGATCGGCGTGACTTCGGCCGCCGTGCCAGTAAAGAACGCTTCATCAGCAATGTACACTTCGTCACGGGTGATGCGCTTTTCCCGTACTGGAATGTTGAGATCAGCGGCGAAACGGATGATGGTGTCGCGGGTGATACCTTCCAATGCGGAAGTCAGATCTGGGGTGTAAATGATTCCGTCACGGACAATAAAGATATTTTCACCGCTGCCTTCGGATACATAGCCTTCGGTATCCAACAGCATGGCCTCGTCGTACCCATCGCGCAGGGCATCGGCGAGGGCCAGCATCGAGTTCATGTAGTTACCGTTGGCCTTGGCCTTGCACATGGTGACGTTAACATGATGCCGGCTGAACGATGAGGTGCGAATGCGAATGCCACGTTCGAGGTTCTCCGCACCCAGATAAGCACCCCATTCCCAGGCAGCGACGATGACATGCACTTTGAGATTGTCGGCACGCAGCCCCATGCCCTCCGGCCCGTAGAAACACATCGGACGGATATAAGCGCTGGCCAGGTTATTGGTGCGCACCGCCTGCTGACAGGCCGCATTAATCTCGTCCTTGCTGTAGGGTATCGGCATCCCGACGATGTGCGCCGAACGGAACAGCCGGTCGGTATGCGCCTGGAGCCGGAAGATCGCCGCGCCCCGGTCCGTGGCATAGGCGCGAACGCCTTCGAAAACCCCCATGCCATAGTGCAGCGTATGGGTCAGAACATGGGTGTTGGCTTCGCGCCAGGGCGTCAGCTCACCGTCATACCAGATCAGACCATCGCGGTCAGACATTGTCATTACTCGTGCCTCCCCAAAATATATTGTGCGGGTTCAATCACTTTCCATGAGACGTCGCCAGATACCCATCACGCTTTTACGGGCCTCCCGCGCCTCGTCCACCGGAATCCGGGCGGGCTGTTCTTGCAATTTGAGCAGGTGAATGCGCCGGCGCAACCCACGATAAGCATGACGCATCCGTGCAGCATCCGCGATAGAGAGAATGCCGAAGCGTTCCAGTCCGTCAATCTGCCGGATGTTGTCGGTAAAAACCAGCAAATCGGGGCAACGGCAGGCATTCGCCAAGACTTCATATTGCACCATAAATTCAATATCGGCGATACCACCCTGGCCCTGCTTGAGATCAAAGCTTTCACCGGTGCTGGTATCCAATTCGGCGCGCATCCGTTCGCGCATACCGCGGACTTCCTGACGCAATAGGACCGGATCGCGCTCATGCTGCAAAATCTCCTGACGGATAGCCTGAAACCGCTCAGCCAATGCCGCTGGCCCTGCCACGACCCGGCTGCGCAACAAAGCCTGATGCTCCCAGGTCCATGCTTGATGACGCTGATATCCGGCGAAAGCTTCGAAAGAACTAACCAGCAAACCGGCACGGCCACTGGGCCGCAGCCGGGTATCGACCTCGTATAGATCGCCAGCACCCGTGCGCGTGGTCAATAAATAGAGAATCCGCTGGAGCAGTTTGGCAAAGAACGCTGCATTGTCGATCTGACGCGGCCCCGTGGTGAGCTGCCGGCCGCCGGTGCTGTCATGCAGAAACACCAAGTCCAAATCGGAACCGTAATTGAGTTCAATCCCGCCAAGTTTGCCATAGGCGACGATGGCAAATTGCGCGTCCCGCTCCACGCCTTCGACCATGCAACGAGGCTGGCCAAATCGAGGGCTAAGATGGGCCCAGGCTAGCTCCAGCACCTTGCGCAATAGCGTTTCGGCGATCTCCGTCAGGTGATCGCTGACGATCATCAATGGCATGGCGCCACTGACATCAGCGGCAGCAACCCGCAGCACCTGAACCTGCTTGAAGTAACGCAACGCATTGAGTTGCTCTTCGGCATCGTTAGCCGGCGCCTGCTGGAGCTGCTGCTCCAGTTCCAGCGCCAGCCGTGGCCGGTCAAGCGGCGCATACAACGTAGCGGGACTGAGCAAGTCATCGAGCAACAGCGGATAGCGTGTCAGATGCTGAGCAATCCAGTCACTCGCAGCGCACAATTTGACCAGTTGCGCCAATGCCTGGGGATGATCCGCCAGCAGTGCCAAATACACCGAGCGGCGGGCCACGGCTTCCACCAGATTGAGAATGCGCTCCAGCGTCGCTGCGGGTTGTGGCACAGCGGTTACTGCTTCCAATACGCTCGGGATCAAGGTATCCAGCCGCGCCCGCCCGCGCGGACTCATGGCGCGGTAACTGAAACCGTTACGTAATGCCCGCAACCGGTTCCAGGCTGAAGCAGGATTCTCGAAACCGCGTTCAGTCAGTAATCGCTGGGCGTGTTCCTCGTCAGGATCGCCGTGCCATAGCTCTACCAGATCAGTATTGCCTGCCGCCGCCGGTTGCCCGGTTCCATTGCCAAACACCTGGGCGAATTGATGGCTCACTTCTCCGGTATGCCGCGCCAGTTCCCGGTTGAACGTGTCCCAATCAGGGTAGCCCATGGCATAGGCCAGCCGTAATTTGGCTAATCCGTCTTCCGGCAGTTCGTGCGTCTGGCGGTCCGCCCAGGCTTGCAGCCGGTTTTCCACGCGGCGTAGAAATACATAAGCTTTCTTAAGAGCCTCTACCGCGGATACAGGCAAACGGCCGCTGGCTGCCAAATTATCGAGTACCACAACAATGCTGCGTTCCCGCAATGCCGGTTCACGGCCGCCATAAATAAGCTGGAACGCTTGGCCAATAAATTCAATCTCGCGGATACCGCCTGGCCCCAATTTAATATTGCGCTGCATCCCCTTGCGTTCCACTTCCTGGGCAATGAGGGCTTTCATGCTGCGTAGCGCCTCGAAGGCGTTGTAATCCAAGTAGCGGCGGTAAACAAACGGCCGTAATGCTGTCAGCAACTGCCTGCCTGCTGCCGGGTGGCCCGCAATCACCCGCGCCTTGATCATTGCGTAGCGTTCCCAGTCCCGGCCATGGTTCTGGTAATAATCTTCAAAGGCGGCGAACGACATCGCCAGCGGTCCGGAATCGCCGAATGGGCGTAACCGTAAATCCACGCGAAAGACAAAACCGTCTGCTGTGATTTCAGCCAGCGATTTACTCAGACGCTGGCCCAATCGCCGAAAGAATTCCTCATTGCTCACCACACGAGGACCATCGGTCTGTCCCTGACACGGATAGGTCAGGATCAAATCGATATCGGAGGAAAAATTCAGCTCGCAACCACCGAGTTTGCCCATCCCGAGCACTACCAGTTGTTGCGGCTGGCCTTCGGCATCACGAGGCACGCCGTAACGCTGCTGGCACTGCCAAGCGTACAACCGGTCCAGCGCCGCGCTGACCGCAACATCTGCCAGACCGGTCAAATCGTTCAGCGTTTCGGTTAATCCAGACAGCCCGGCCAAATCGCGCCAAGCGATGCGCACCATTTCCCGGCGGCGGAACCGGCGCAGCGCTACCCCAAGCTGCGCTTCATCGGTGACATTCACCAAGCACTGCTCAAGCCGTTCCGCTAAATCGTTTAGCGCATAATGTGTTGACAAATCACCGCTAGCCAGCAGCTCCTGCAACAATGCGGGTTCGCGGATGCAGGCGCGGGCGGCAAATTCGCTGCATGCCCAAACCTGCACCAAGGGTTCTAGCGCTATCCCAGCCGGCAGTTCCAGTCCTACGGTTCGGGACGACTCCTGAAACGCCTCCCAATACTGCGCAACTTCATGCTGCAAGGGCTCAGGAAGCCGGTTTAATGCCTGCTCGAATGCCGTCATGATGATGGCTCAGAAATCTTCTAATGAAGTATCGGATTCCCATCCCTGGGCAAATTTAAGGTGGCGGCCTAGCGTCACCTTGGCTTATGGCCGCGTTGGCTCTACCGGCATCTCTTCTCCCGGTATGCTTTCATCCCTATTGACTGATGGCATCAGCGGAATTTCTTGATCGTTCACAAACAATTTACCGCCCTCAAAGCGTGCAGCCGCTTTGTAGCGATCCCCCTCAAGCCGGATGAAACCGGCGGACATCAACTCTTGAAGCTGTTGATTAGCCTGCATCGCCACCATATTTTGCACTGCATCTTCACGGGCAGGCTGATCTTGTTCTTCAACCTGACTCAGTAATTCTTCACGGATGGTATCTATCAATACGGTTTCGACCAGCGTCTTGGAAGCGGCCACGTCCGCCTGGCCCTTTTCCAGCACCGCGAGGAAACCGGCCGGACCTTGCAGGACGCTCATGTCACCGAAATCCTGGAAATTCAGAATCAATTGACCCTGCCAATCCCCCTGAGTCATGTTTGCCTGGGTATTGAGAGTCAACTCTGGCTTACCGCGCAGCAGTGTTTTAACCAGATTCAGCAACTCGCTCAACGCCTGCGGATTGTCCGGATCGCTGGAAATTTTTTGCTGCCACTGCTGCAATTGCTCGACCGCTGAGCCATCCAAATTGCGCAGCGCCAAGTGCAAGCGGCCGGTTCCGCTTTGCTGATCGGCAGTGATTTGGCCGACGCTGATCAACATCTCGCCAGCGACTTGCTGCGGGTTCTGCTGGCTTAGCGAGCCGGTCATACTAAGACCGGTCATGCTAAACGGTGCGCCACTTGTCTGATCTTGGGCGTGCAACTCACCGATCTTGAAGCTGGATTCCCCGAATAACAGGCCAAAAGCACCCTTGCGCTGATTGACCGTCATGGTCAAGCCGCTCAGCGTCACATGGCCGCCACCCGCCGCTGGTTGCGCCCCGGCCTCGCTGGCCTCGCTAACAGCTTCGGGCTTTCCGGCCGCTTCCAGGCGGTCCACGGTGAGATGACCTTGCACGGCAGTGGAATGGGCCGCGACTTGAAACTGGCCTTGCAACCCTGAGAACTGGAGGCTTTCCATCTCCTCGACATCATTCAACGTCAACGGCGGCATGGTGATTTGTGTATCGCTGGCGCCGTCGAAGGCGATTTTCGAGAGCGCGATCACCGGTTCCTGATTACTGTACCATTTTGCCAGTTCACGAGTCCAAGCGCTGCTGTCCGGGTCAAGAGTGGCGCGCACCACCGCACCGGCCCATTCCATCGGTATGCCAGGCACATCCCGGCCGGCCAGCGGCAGCGGCCCGTGATAAATGTCCTGGCGAATTGCGAAGGACAGATCCGAGTCACCGGGATCGCTGCCTTCTGATGGCCGTGCAACGTCGACCCGGGTCACGACGTGCGATGAAAACAGGCCGCGCTGGTAACGAACCGTGCTGAGCTTGATGTTGCTTTTCGACCCTTCTGCCAAGGCGCCTTCGTACCAGCGTTCAGCCTGCAACCCCGACCAGTAGGATGCGCCGGTTACACCGGCGGCGGCTAGCACCAGAATGGCGATGATGACGCCAAACAGCTTCTTCATATCTGCTCCTTCCTTATGATGTGGACAAGCCGCATTATTCTACGATAGATCAAATAGTTATTTATTTATCAGTACCTGTAACTCTTGCACACGGCGTTCTAACAACGCTGCATCGCCGCGTGTTTCCACATTCAGCCGCAGCAATGGCTCGGTGTTGGACGAACGCACGTTAAAGCGCCAATCAGCAAATTCCAGGCTAAGGCCATCAGTTTCATCAACCATTGGTTGCTGGTTAGCGTAGGCAACGCGTATCTCCTCAATCGTGGCGTGCGCATCGGCAGCCCGGAAATTGATCTCGCCACTGCAAGGAAAGGCGCGCATCCGCACATTGACCAGCGCTGACAAAGGCACATGACGCTGGCTGATCAGCTCAGCAATCAGCAGCCAAGGAATCATCCCGCTATCGCAATAGGCAAATTCGCGGAAATAATGATGCGCACTCATCTCGCCACCGTAGATTGCATCCTCCTTACGCATCCGCTCCTTAATAAAGGCATGGCCGGTCTTGCTCTGCACCGGAATCCCGCCGGCTGAGCGGACTTGGGAGAGCGTATTCCAAGTGAGCCGGGGATCATGAATGATTTTCGATCCTGGATGCCGCATCAGCAAAGTTTCTGCCAGCAGGCCGACCAAGTAATAACCCTCAATAAACCGTCCGGTCTCGTCGAAGAAGAAACAGCGGTCGAAATCACCATCCCACGCCAGCCCCAGATCGGCGCCATGCTCACGCACAGCTTCGGCAGTGGCATCCCGGCATTCCGGCAGCAGCGGATTGGGAATGCCATGAGGAAAGGTTCCATCCGGCTCGTGGTGAATTTTGATGAATTGGAACGGCAGATACGGCTCCAAACCATCGATAATCGACCCTGCGCCCCCATTGCCGGCATTGACCACAATCTTCAGTGGCTGCAGAACATGCGGGTCGATGTAGCCGAGCAAATGCCGCAGGTAATCGCTTTTATCCGGCCGCTGAATGAGCGTGCCGCGCCGGTGGGTGATGGTAAATTCATCGGCGGCGGCAGCCAGGTCGCGGATGGCGAACAGATCATTATCGCCGCTGACGGGTTTAGCCCGCTCACGCACCAGCTTCATGCCATTGTAATCCATTGGATTATGGCTGGCCGTCACCATGATCCCGCCATCGAGGCGATGGTCAAATGTGGCGAAGTAGATTTCTTCGGTACCGCACAGCCCAATGTCCAGCACATCCGCGCCGCCGTCCAGTAACCCGTTGGCCAGTGCTGCACTCAGCGCGGGACTGCTTAATCGCACGTCATGGCCAACCGCCACCCGCCGGGGCCGTAGAAAGATTGCATAGGCCCGGCCAATACGGTAGGCCAGATTTTCGTTTAATTCGCCGGGAATCCGGCCGCGAATATCATAGGCCTTAAAACAAGTCAGCTCATTCATAGTTTAACTCCTGACAACTTACTCTCCCCGCCCATAGACATCGTCATAGCGCACAATGTCGTCCTCACCCAGATAGCTGCCAGACTGAACCTCAACAATCTCCAGCGGAATCTTGCCGGGATTCTCCAGCCGGTGACGCACACCGACCGGAATATAGGTGGATTGATTCTCGGTCAGCAGGAATACATCTTCACCCCGGGTAACTCGCGCGGTACCACGCACGACGACCCAATGCTCCGCGCGATGATGATGCATTTGCGAGGACAGGCTGGCGCCCGGGTTCACCGTGATACGTTTGACTTGGAAACGTTGATCGAAGTCGATGGAATCGTAACAGCCCCAGGGCCGGTAGACCTTGCGATGCATCCGCCCTTCCGGGCGCTGGCGGGTCTTGAGTTGATCGACCACTGCCTTCACTTCCTGAACCTGATCCTTACTGGCAACCAGCACCGCATCCGCAGTTTCCACCACTACCAGATGCTCCACGCCAATCGTAGCGACCAGCCGCGAAGCGGCATCGATGTAGGAATCACGGGAATCGACACTGATGACATCGCCCCGCTTGATGTTGCCCTCCTGGTCCCGCTGGCCGACCTCCCACAGCGCTGACCAGGAACCGACATCGTTCCAACCCACCGCCAGCGGCATCACCACAGCATGATCGGTTTTCTCCATGACCGCATAGTCAATAGAATCCTTCGGACAGGCAGCAAACGCCTCGCGGCCCAGCCACAGAAAATCCCGGTCAGCCTGGTCCGTAGCCAGCGCCCGCTGGCAAGCCGCTAGCATAGCCGGAGCAAAGCGTTCCAGTTCAGCCAGAAATGTCGAGGTGCTGAACATGAACATTCCGCTGTTCCAGTAATAATGGCCGGATTCCAGATAGCTTATCGCGGTTGCCAAATCGGGTTTTTCGACGAAACGGTCCACCTCATAAATTTCAGAGCCATCCAGCGGCGCGCCTGCCTGAATATAGCCATAGCCGGTTTCTGGCATCGTTGGAATGATACCGAAGGTGATCAGCCTGCCCGCCTCAGCATAAGGCGCTACCTGGCATACGGCAGCACGGAAGCCTTCGATGTCGGCAATCACATGATCGGAAGGCAGCACTAAAAGAATCGGGTCATCGCCACAGCGTTGCGCATGCAGGGCGGCAATTGCGACTGCCGGCGCAGTATTCCGGCCGAGCGGTTCCAGAATCACTGCCGCCGGATGGATACCCACCGCCCGCAGTTGTTCCGCTACCATGAAACGATGTTCTTCGTTGCAGACCACCAGTGGCGCGGCGATATCCGGCAACCCAGCAACCCGTAGCGCGGTGTTCTGCAACATCGTGTTCTGGTCGACCAGCGGTAAGAATTGTTTTGGATAGGTTTCACGTGACAGCGGCCACAGCCGGGTGCCGCTGCCCCCAGAAAGAATAACGGGGATTATCATGCTTTTTCACCTCGGCCAATCGCGTAATAGACAAAACCTTGTTCGCGAAGATACTCGGGATCGTAAAGATTACGGCCATCAAAAATCACAGGCTGTTTGAGCGTTTGGCGAATTGCTTCGAAATCGGGGCTGCGAAACAGACTCCACTCCGTGATGATCACCAGCGCATCAGCACCGCTCAACGCATCCATGGGCCGGTCACACAACTGGAAATCCGGCCGCTCACCATAAAGGCGCCGGGCCTCGCTCATCGCTGCCGGATCATACGCTCGAATCGTGCAACCTTCCCGCCATAGCGCTTCCAGCAGAACCCGGCTGGGCGCTTCGCGCATATCATCGGTGCCGGGCTTAAAAGCCAGCCCCCATAACGTAAAGGTCCGGCCCTGGAGTTTGTTCTGAAAATGCCGCTGAATTTTAGTGAACAGCACTGTCTTTTGCCGGGCGTTGACTGCTTCCACTGCCTGTAACAAGGTAGCCTGGTAATTCACTGAGCGGGCTGTGTACTCCAAGGCTTTGACATCTTTTGGAAAGCAGCTTCCACCATATCCCGCGCCGGGATAGATAAAATGGTAGCCGATGCGCGGATCGGCGCCGATGCCGATGCGTACTTTCTCAATATCCGCACCCAGCCGCTCCGCCAAGTTGGCCATCTCGTTCATAAAGCTGATCTTAGTAGCCAGCATGGCGTTAGCGGCATACTTGGTCAGTTCCGCCGAGCGCACATCCATCTCAATCAGCCGGTCGTGGTTGCGGTTGAATGGCGCGTAAAGGTTACGCAACAACAAGGTGGCCCGGTGGTCGTCGTTGCCCACAATGATTCGATCAGGGCGCATAAAATCCGCCACTGCCGCGCCTTCCTTCAGAAATTCCGGATTGGAGACAACAGAGAAGGGGATATCCTGGCCACGCCCAGCGAGAATTTCAGCAATCGTCTCGCGCACCACGCCGGCCGTGCCGACCGGCACGGTGGACTTGTCAATCACCACCCGGTAGTCCTGCAAATGCTGGCCGATGGAACGGGCGACCGCGCGGACATGCTGCAAGTCGGCAGAACCGTCTTCATCGGGAGGGGTACCGACCGCGATAAACTGGAACAGACCGTGGGCTACCCCCTCAGCCACCTCGGTGGTGAAGCGCAACCGGCCACTGGTGCTATTACGCCGGACCACCTCGTCAAGACCCGGCTCATGAATGGGAATTTCGCCGCGCTGGAGCATGGCAACCTTGTGCGGGTCGACATCCACGCATAACACATCATTACCTACCTCAGCAAAGCAGGCACCGGTGACCAGTCCGACATAGCCGGAGCCGAAGATCGTGATTTTCATAATTCAATTAACACTCTTAAGCATCTGTAAAAACAGTTAATGTTTTATGATAAAAGATCATTTTTAGCTTTATTATTGAGTCAACGCTCACCGGCCTCCCTGGTAAAAGCATACTTTCCGCCACACAGTAGACATGGGAAACTATAGTTTAGTCACTTGATCGATCGCCATGCACTTCAGTAACCGCCGCTCACGCCAATGAGCACTCATGGCAAAACCGGGACTTACTCCATGGACTCCCATAAATGAGACTATCACTCTTTTGCAATGAAAACGCCTTGGGTCACGTTGGCCGTATTTGAAATTCTGCCCACCGCCGAAATTAACCGAGGCCGGCTATTGGCAGAGGGCGTTTCTTGCAGGCTCATGGATCGCTCACTATCAAGCCTCGGTTTAATCGCTAATGGGATTGAGATTCAAGTTCCTGAACCGGAATTGGAAAGAGCACAAAAAATACTGGCGCAGGATTTTTCCGGTGACCTGGATCTGGCGCCATGAATCGGCTGAGTTTCATGAGCAGTCTGTTGCGCCTGATTGCTGCGCTGCCGTTATCCTGGGTTCACCGGCTGGGTGCATTCTCCGGCTGGCTACTCTGGCGAATTCCCAGTAACCGATCCCGGCAGACCGCTGAGCGTAATCTAGCACTTTGTTTTCCCGAACGATCGGATACTGAACGGAATCGGCTGCTACGTCAGAGCCTGATGGAAGCAGGCAAAGGGTTTCTGGAACTGGGTCCGCTCTGGTTTTGGCACAGCGCGCGCGTCCTGGAATTGATTCGCGAATCCGCAGCGAGCGAGGCTGCATTAGCCGCTGCCGTGGATCGAAAACAAGGGGTGATGCTCATCACCCCGCATCTGGGTTCCTGGGAGATGGCCGGGCTGTATTATTCCAGCCGTTATCCGCTGACGATCCTTTACCGTCCCAGCCGGCTGGCTGAATTCGATGTGCTGAGCCGCCAAGGGCGGGGAAGAATGGGCGGACAGGCCGTTGCCACTGGGACTCAAGGTCTTCGTGCTTTATTGAAAGCGTTACAGCAAGGCAAGGTGCTTGGCATTCTCCCCGATCAGGATATCGGTAGCGATGATGGCGAAGTGGTCACGGGCCGGGTCTTTGCGCCATTCTTTGGCATCGCCGCCAGCACTATGACGCTGGTTTCGCGGCTGGCGCAGAAAACCGGCGCCGAAGTGTTTCTGACTTGGGCAGAACGATTGCCACACGGCCAGGGTTATGCCCTGCATCTGCGCGCCTTGCCCGAGGTAACAGAAGCGGCAACATTGGAGGAATCCGTCGTGGCTTTAAATCAAGGTATCGAGGCGGCGGTTCGCACCTTGCCCGGACAATATCTGTGGGCCTACCGGCGATTCAGGACACGGCCGCCGGGCGAGTCTAGAATTTACTAATCACCACTCAGCGTCAGTCGACGCGACACCGGTCCGCGCCATCACTCGGAGAATTCATCATGATCGTCAAATCCGGATTGCCGTATGCACTCATCCTGGCCGCCAGTTTCGGTATTGCCCCCGTCCAGGCGGCAGACCCCCTCATCACCATCAGCACGGGCAAGAGCGGCGGCGGCTATAACACTATTGGCGGGCGGCTGAAAAGCGTGCTGGCCGAACAGGATCAAGCCGCCGAGGTTCTCACCAGCGCCGGTTCACTGGAGAATCTCAACCGGCTTAACGACCCCGCCAGCCCAGTTAATGTCGGGCTGGCCCAGGCCGACGCCCTCAAATACTATCTCAAGGACCACCCTGGTTTTGCGGACAAGTTCATCAACCTGGGCGAGATTGGTCAGGAATGCGTGTTCATCGTGACCGGCAAGGACAGCGGCATTCGCAGCGACAGTGACTTACAGGAAAAAGGTAAGGGCCGGCTGATCGCCGTGCAGTCACCAAACAGCGGCGTAGCAGTAACCTGGGAGTATATGACCCTGCTGGAGCCCGCGTTCAAGAATACCGCGCCCGCATTCATGGACGGCGCTGAGGCGCTGCTGCAAATCAAGAGCGGCGGGAAAGCAAGTAAGATTCAAGCGGTCATGGTGGTGCAAAAACCGATGGCTCAATCCACCGAGATGCAAGTGATGCTGGATAATCCCAAGGATTTCCGGTTGATCCCTGTCAAGGACTGGGATTTGAACGATAAACTGCCTGATGGCAGCGCCGTGTACACTTTTGAAAACGTGACCGTCGCTGAGAAAAAATGGGGCTTCGACACCACGGTGGACACCATCTGCACGCGCGGATTGATGCTGGCCAACAAGGAGAAGCTGACGGCTGATCAGCGTACCCGGTTAGCCAAAGTGATGTTGCTGGCCGCCAGCCGGGTGGTAGGGGAAACTGGTAAATAGGCGGGTTACACTGCGCTAACCTGCCCTGCGCGCTACGTGCTTTGTAGCTTTATAGCTTTGTAGGGTACGCGCCACGTACCGGCCATCATTCATTCCCGAAAAGGTACGCCCTGCGTACCTTACCTGGCTGTCATTAGGCGACTTCTTTTTGATAGTTCTTGTTTTCCAGTTGATTCCGGTACAGATCTGTGATCGGGAAGCACAAATCATAATCTCCCCAAACTAAATCACCGTATTCGATATGGAAAGTGGAGAACATCGCCGGATCGAGATAGGCTCGAATATCGGGATAGCGGGCATGAGTCAAGAAGGATTTGAAATCGACAATCTGTTCCATACCGTCATCGAAGGTGAGGCGCAAACGATAATCGCCCACTGGTTCGGCGGCGACGATGTCAATAGCAGGCTGGCTCATTGGACTCTCCCAGTGAGGCGTTCTGGCTCGATGGATTTGTGCAGGACGAAGAAATCGATCCATTTTTAAACGATGTCGTTGGCGTGTGCGTTGACCAGTTCCTGAAAATATTTCATTTCACGAAATTCTAGATGTTTAGTCCCACATTATGGAGGGATCACGTATAAAGAGATTCCGAGCAAGGAGGAATTATGGGACAGATACTGCATGGGAGCGCCCGCACGACGGAGGTCACCCGTCGAGCAATACAAAATAGTCA
>Ga0209607_1001117_pt1 | contig 22612 bp, 17 predicted proteins | sample AD_UKC117_MetaG_FD_184413 | JGI IMG/M metagenome (GOLD analysis project Ga0209607, IMG submission 184413) | Active sludge microbial communities of municipal wastewater-treating anaerobic digesters from Hong Kong - AD_UKC117_MetaG (SPAdes)... | ecosystem: Engineered > Bioreactor > Anaerobic >... | reverse complement strand
AAAGAATCCGAGTTGCACCCGGAAAAATCGCGTTGTCCCGCGACGGAAGAGTTCGACGAGAGTGTTACTCAATCATCATAGGCGACTGAAAAAAGTGTGCTTTTGACTAAGTTAATGGCAGTGGGGGGTGCGGGTGCGGTTGTGTTTCCAACCGTCCGGCGAAGCCGCCATGCCCAGTACGCCGAATCTGGAAGTCAGCCATGCCTGAAAATGTTCAAACCATTCTGGTCATCGACGATCATCCCCTGATGCGTAAGGGTATTGTGCAATTGATTGCCATGGAAAATTCGCTGCGCTTGATTGGCGAGGCCGGCGATGGTCAGCGCGGACTGGAACTGGCGTTGCGGGAACGACCGGATCTGATCCTGCTGGATTTGAACATGCGTGGTCTCAGTGGTCTGGAGACGCTCAAAGCGATCAAGGCCGCTGATCTGGACAGCCGGGTGATCATTCTCACCGTTTCCGACAGCGAGGAGGATGTAGTCGCCGCGCTGCAAATGGGCGCGGACGGCTATCTGCTCAAGGACATGGAACCCGAGGACGTGCTGCACAGCCTGAAAACTGCTGCTCAGGGGCAGATTGCGCTGGGGGAACGGGTGGCGGGGATTCTAGCCGACGCCCTGCGCCATGAGACTCAATCGAAAGCCATGGACAGCGTCCGTCTGACCGAACGGGAGCGGGAAATTCTGACCCTGATCGCGGTCGGTTACAGCAACAAGCTGATTGCCCAACGGTTGAAGATTACCGAGGGAACCGTGAAAGTGCATGTGAAGCATTTACTGCAAAAATTGCAACTGAATTCGCGGGTCGAGGCAGCGGTCTGGGCAGTCCGGCATGAGTTAAAACCGGGTTGATAAGGAGCAAATAACCACAATGAAAATCCTTGGCGTTAGTGGCTGGAGCGGCTGCGGCAAAACCACCTTGATCGTTGCGCTAATCCCCCGGTTGCAGGCGCGAGGTTTAACCGTATCCACCCTCAAACATGCGCATCATGATGTCGACCTGGATACGCCGGACAAGGATACCTGGCGTCATCGCGCCGCTGGCGCGCAGGAGGTGATGCTGGTTACCGGTCGGCGCTGGGCGTTGCTGCACGAGTTGCGTCAGGAACCGGAACCTTCGCTGGATGAACTGGTTGCGCACTTGCAGCCGGTGGATGTCGTGCTGGTGGAAGGCTGGAAAACCAGCGCGTATCCCAAGCTGGAAATCTGGCGGCCCCGCGCGGTGGATCAGCCACCGCGTTTCCCGGTGGATCCCACGATCATCGCGGTTGCTGGCGAACCGGGACTGGAGCCGATCCAGTACGGGCGACCGGATTTGCCAGTTTTCGCGTTGACCGATTTGGAGGGCATCGCTGATTTTATCGTCCAGAAAGTTGCAGCCTCTGGGAAAGCCGAAGCAGTTCACTCCACGCCCAAGGCGCTGAAAGGCAAATAATCCACCGTATCGCCGGGCGCGACGCCGGCGCAGTTCTCCGGCAACTCCACCAGACCGTCCGCCCAGGAGAGCGAGGATAACGCCCCGGAACTCTGGGTGTGATACAGAACCGCCAATGGCCGCTGTTCGGCATCAAGCCGCACCTGCGCTCGCAGCCATTCCCGTCGCCCCGGCTTGCGGCGAAACGCAAAATCGGCCATAACGCGCCAGCGCATCGGCTCAACCGGTTCCGCGCCCATCAGTTTCAGCAACAACGGTCGGGCAAACAGCAGGAATGACACCATGACCGAAACCGGGTTACCCGGCAAACCCAGCACCCGGCAATCCGCGATGCGCCCGAAGGTCACCGGTTTACCCGGCTTGACCGCCAACCGCCAGAAGGCGATCTGGCCCAATTCGGCAATCACGTCCTTCACCAGATCAGCGGTTCCCATTGAGACGCCGCCCGAGGTCAGCAAGACGTCGTGATCGGCGGCGGCGCGGCGCAGGGTCGACAATAAGACATCCCGGTCGTCGCGCAGGATGCCCAGGTCCGTGACGGCGCAACCGAGACGCTGTAGCAGACCGATCAGCAGGTAACGATTCGATTCATAAATGGCGCCGGGCGGCAGTTCCGCGCCCGGTTCATACAGTTCATCACCGGTGGAGGCCACCGCGACCCGAGGTTGGCGCACTACCTTCAGGTGAGCGATGCCCTGTCCGGCCGCGAGGGCCATTTCTTGCGGACGCAACCGCCGACCGTGAGTCAAGAGCCGGGTTCCGGCTTGCACATCTTCGCTGCGGCGCCGGATATTCTCGCCGGATCGAAGCCGACCCGTCATCCGGGGTTCAATTTCCAGCCAAGTCTCGTCGGGATCGGTGCGGCAGTGTTCCTGCATGATCACGGTATCCGGCCCTTCGGGAAGCAGCGCGCCAGTGGTGATGCGCACCGCTGCGCCGCGTGGAACCGGGTGGGCATAACGGTGACCCGCCAGCGCTTGGCCGACGATGGGAAGTCGCGTCACCGCGTCGGGTGACAGGTCGCCCCAATGCACGGCGAACCCATCCATCGCGGAGTTATCGCCGGGTGGAACATCCAGGCGGGCGAGCAGATCACCCGCCAGCACCCGTCCTTCCGCGCGAAGCAAAGGCACTGACTCGATTTCAGCCAGCGGCGGAATGGATTGCAGCGCGAGGGTGATGGCTTCATGTAAAGTGAGGAGATGCTCGGCGGCGTTCGAAGGTTCAGAAAGGGTCATGGTATTGATTCAGCGTAGTAAGGGGTGTTAGCTATGGAGAATGGAGTTCGTTTACAACATCCTGATTGACAAGCGCTTGATGGGACATCATACCGTTATGCGAGAAAGATTGGGAGGCAAGGCTCATGGATCACAGGTCAAAAGTCCGCCTCCAGTTGCGCCAGATCCTCGGGCGTATTGATATTCCTGAACAGGGATGGCCGGTCCGGGAACACCACATGTGCAGGCTGATGCCGTTGCAGCCAGCGACCGACGCCGCCCTGACCGGTCGCTAACCAAGCGGCCAAATCATCGCGTAAGACCACCGGCAGCAACGCAAATACCGGTTGCCAATAGCCCGCGCTGACCGCCACGCTAACCGTTGTCTGATTGCATTCCAGCGCCGCGCGCATCCGTTGCGCATAATCCAGCGGCAATAACGGCGCATCGCAGGGTGCAGTCAATAAGTACGGCGTCTCCGCGACCGCCATCGCCGCCAGGATCCCGGCCAGCGGTCCCCGGAACCGCAGCCCGGGATCGTCGCTGACCACCCGGCAGCCCAACGTCCGGTAAATAACCTGATGGCGATTCGCGCTGATCAGCAGTTCCGCCACTTGGGGTCGCAAGCGGCGGATCGCGTGGGCAATCAACGGCTCGCCCACCAGCGGCAACAACCCTTTATCGCGGCCACCCATCCGTTCAGCGCGCCCACCCGCCAGAATCAGGCCGGTTACCCCGGTTTGATCGTCAAGCGCCATGCCTGTATGACCCCCTCATTCGCCGATTTTTTCGTATTACCTCTTCAGAGGTATGACCCGTCATCTCCCTGCCGCCAAATCCACGGGTTGATCTCTATTAATATGATTACTATCAATGTTTTGTATTTGAAATACACAGCTACCTCCAAAGAGGTATTTGAGCGACAACCGCAGTCATTTCTCAGGTAAAACCTACTGCCCTACTCAAGAATTAAGCGTTGAAAGCCGCGTACTATTGCAGGTGCAGCATAATAAAGAGGTTCAAGATGGCTACGACGCTTCAACACAAGCAGATCTCGGTGCTGACCATGAACACCCTGGCCTTCGCGGTGAATTTCGCCGTGTGGACCATGTTTTCCATCATTGGCATCCGTATTAAACAGCAACTCAATCTCAGTGAAACGGAGTTCGGTCTGCTGGTCGCGACACCGATCTTAACCGGCTCACTAGTCCGGCTCCCGCTGGGCATTCTCACCGATCGCTTTGGCGGCCGCATCGTATTTTTCATTCAGATGATCATCGTCGCCATCCCGATTTACGGGCTGGCATTCGCTACCCAGTATTGGCAGTACCTGACGCTCGGTCTGTTCGTGGGACTGGCGGGCGGCTCCTTCGCCACCGGCATCGCCTACACCTCGGCCTGGTTTAGCAAGGAACGGCAAGGGACGGCGATGGGCATTTTCGGCGCCGGTAACGCCGGTTCCGCCATCACCAACCTGGTTGCGCCCCTCCTCGTTGTGGCCTACGGCTGGCGGATGGTGCCGCAGGTCTATTCCATCGCCATGCTGGTCATGGCCGTGGCGTTCTGGTTTTTCACCTACCCGGATCCTAAGACCGAAGAACGCAAAAAGTCGGGAGTCCAGCTGACGCTCGGCCAGCAACTCACGCCATTGATGGATTTGCGGGTTTGGCGGTTTGGCATGGCGTACTACTTCGTGTTCGGCGGTTTCGTCGCGCTGGCGCTGTGGCTGCCGAAATACTATGTCGGCGAATACGGTCTCGACCTGAAGACCGCCTCTTTCGTCACCATGCTATTTACCTTGCCTTCCGGGGTGATTCGCGCACTCGGCGGCTGGATTTCCGACCGTTACGGCGGTAGCCAGACGACTTGGTGGGTGTTCTGGATTTCCCTGATTAGCCTATTCTTTCTCTGCTACCCGCAGACCACCATGACCGTGCATACCTTGCGCGGCGATGTGTCGCTCAATGTTGGTCTGGGCGTCGTCTCATTCACCGTACTGATATTCGTGGTCGGCATCGCCCAGGGCATCGGCAAGGCCAGCGTCTACCGCTGTCTGGCTGACTACTACCCCAACAACATGGGGTCGGTCGGTGGTCTGGTCGGAGTCATCGGCGGCTTGGGCGGTTTTACCATGCCGATTGTGTTTGGCATTACCGTCGATGCGATAGGCGTGCGCAGCAGCGCCTACATGATCATGTTCGTGGTGCTGGCCGGAACCATGCTCTGGACCTGGCTGGCCGAGCGGAATGAACGCGAGGCGATTCTGGAACGACATGCGGACGTCCGGGCCGAACTGGAACAGGCCCAACTCATCGAACAGGCCCGACCCCGCCGGCATGTGCTGGTCGACTGGCGACCCGACGACGAAACGTTCTGGGAGAAAACCGGGCGGCGCATCGCCAACCGTAACTTGTGGCTGTCCATGCCAGCGCTGCTCCTGGCCTTTGCCGTCTGGGTGGTGTGGAGCGTGATTGTGGTCGAACTGCCGCATATCGGCTTCCAGTTCACCTCCAACCAGTTGTTCTGGCTGGCGGCGCTGCCCGGTTTGTCCGGAGCCTTGTTCCGCATGCTGTTCTCCTTCGTCGTGCCGATCTTCGGTGGGCGTAACTGGACGGTGTTCAGCACGGCTCTGCTGCTGTTGCCGACCTTGTGGATTGGCGTCGCGGTGCAAAATCCCAACACGCAGTATCCAGTGTTCGTCGTCATCGCGCTGTTATGCGGATTGGGCGGTGGTAATTTCTCCTCCAGCATGGCCAATATCAGCTTCTTCTATCCGCAGCGTTTACAAGGCACCGCGCTGGGTTTCAATGCCGGCCTTGGCAATCTGGGCGTGGGTCTGGCGCAGCTGATCGCGCCGATTGCGGTGTATAGCGGGGCGTTGCTGGTGCTGGGCGGCGATGCGCAAAGCCATACGGACAGTGGAGCGATCAGCCAAATCTGGGTGCAGAACGCGGGCTTCATCTGGGTTCCCTTCATCGTACTGTCGGCCATCGCCGCGTATTTCGGCATGGACAATATTGCCCGCGTCAAAGCCGGTTTTGCTGAACAGGCGGCGATTTTCCGGCACAAGCACCAATGGCTGATGAGCTGGCTGTATATCGGCACCTTCGGTTCCTTCATTGGCCTGGCCGCCGGTTTCCCGATGCTGGTCAACACGGTATTTCCGGGCGTGGACGCCTTCCAGTTCGCCTTTATCGGCCCGATGCTGGCCGCTTTTGTGCGACCGGTCGGCGGCTGGCTGGCGGATCGTCTGGGTGGCGCGGTGATTACCTTTGCCATCTTTGTGATCATGGCGCTGGCGTCCCTGGCGGCGGTGGCATTCCTGCCTGGTGCCAACGACAGCGGCAACGTCATCGGCTTCGTGGCGATGTTCCTGGTGCTGTTCCTGGCCGCCGGCATCGGCAACGGCTCCACCTTCCGTATGATCCCGATTATCTTCCGCACCTTGCGCGAGCGGCAGGTCACGGATCGGAATGATGTGACCGCGCTGGAGCAGGCCCGGCGCGACGGCGCGACCGAGGCCGCCGCCGCTATGGGTTTAAGCGCTGCTGTGGCGGCTTTCGGTGGGTTCTTCATCCCGATGGCTTATGGCGCTTCCATCGAACTGACCGGCAGTCCCCAGGGCGCGTTGTTCTTCTTCAGTCTGTTTTATCTGAGCTGCGTAGGGGTGACCTGGCGCTGGTATTCCCGCAAAGGCGCAGAGGTGACGTGTTAGGCGCTGTAGAAAAGCGGCCCGCTTAAACCTCAAAACTTAAACCTTAAAACTTCATATTATTGAGAGGTTTTATCATCATGGCAGATATTCGTGACTGGCGCGTGGAAGACCTGCAGTTCTGGGAAACCACGGGTAAAGGTATTGCAAACCGCAACCTGTGGATTTCCATTCCCAGCTTGTTGTGCGGCTTCGCGGTATGGATCTACTGGAGCATCATCACCGTCCAGATGCTCAACGCGGGTTTTCCGTTCAAGCCGGCAGAGCTGTTCACCCTGGCGGCTATCGCGGGCCTGACCGGGGCGACCCTGCGCATCCCGTCGAGCTTTTTCATTCGTATCGCCGGCGGTCGCAATACCATCGTATTCACTACAGCATTGCTGATGATTCCCGCATTCGGCACGGGGCTGGCGTTGCAAAGCAAGGAAACACCCTTGTGGATATTTCAGTTGCTGGCGTTCCTGTCCGGTTTCGGCGGCGGCAACTTCGCTTCCAGCATGTCCAATATCAGCTTCTTTTTTCCCAAGCGGATGCAGGGGCTGGCGCTGGGCCTGAATGCCGGACTGGGTAATGCCGGCGTGACCACCATGCAAATTCTCGTGCCGCTGGTCATGACTATCCCCCTGCTGGGATCCTTCGGTGGGGAACCCATCGCCCTGGTGCAAACCTCGGGCACTTTGATTGGCAAAATCGCCGCTGGTACACCCACTTATATTCAAAATGCGGGCTTCGTCTGGCTGTTCCTGCTGATCCCGCTGGCGTTCATCGGCTGGTTCGGCATGCACAACATTCGCACCGAGGAAGTTTCGCCACACATCGGTTCGCCGCTGGGCGCCATCTCCAAGATCATCGGCATGTTGCTGATCGGTTTTATCGCCGCCGGCGTCGGTTTGTATCTGATCCTGCCGGCCCCGATGGGACTCGGACTGCCTTCCTGGACCAAATGGGTGGTGCTGCCCGGCGTCATCGCCCTGACCGTGTTCCTGCTCAAGCTCATTCCCGGCGACATCAAGCCGAATCTGCAACGGCAATTCCTGATCTTCGGCAACAAGCATACCTGGGTCATGAGTGTGATTTACACCATGACTTTCGGCAGCTTCATCGGCTATTCGGCGGCGTTCGCCCTGGCCATTAAGGTCATTTTCGGCTTTAGCCATATTCCTGGCGCGGATGGGGTACTGACCCATACCACAGTGAACGCTAATGCCCCCAGCGCCTTGATGTATGCCTGGATGGGGCCGTTCATTGGGGCGCTGATTCGACCCATCGGCGGCTGGATCTCTGACAAAGTGGGCGGCGCATTAGTCACGCAAATCATTACCGTGATCATGATCGCGGCGGCGCTGGGCGTCGCCTATTACATGAGCGCCGCTTATCAATCGGCGACCCCGGAACAGTATTTTCTGCCCTTTTTCCTGCTGTTCCTGACCCTGTTTGCCGCTAGCGGCATTGGCAACGGCTCCACGTTCCGCACGATTGCCATGGTATTCCCCAAGGAACAGGCCGGGCCGGTGCTCGGCTGGACTTCAGCCGTCGCGGCGTATGGCGCGTTCATCATTCCGCAAGTGTTCGGCGAGCAGATCAAGGCCACCACGCCCGAATATGCGCTCTATGGTTTCGCCATTTTCTACTTCGTCTGTCTGGTGCTGAATTGGTGGTATTACCTCGGCCCCAAGGCGGAGTTCAAGAATCCTTAAATTAGTGAATAGCGAGCAGTGAATAGCGAGTAGCGGATAGCGCTGGATATAAATGGCAAACGCCGCTCGCCACCAACACGAGGTCTATCATCATGAGTCATTTTCTCGACCGGCTGAATTTCTTCAAGAAAATCACCGACACCTTCTCTGGCGATCACGGCGTGGTCACCAACGAGGATCGTGGCTGGGAGGACGCCTATCGCGCCCGCTGGCAGCACGACAAGATCGTGCGCTCGACCCACGGGGTGAATTGCACCGGTTCGTGTAGCTGGAAAATCTATGTCAAGAACGGGTTGGTCACCTGGGAAACCCAGCAAACCGATTACCCGCGCACCCGCGACGAATTGCCGAACCATGAACCACGCGGCTGTTCGCGCGGCGCGTCGTACAGTTGGTATCTGTACAGCGCCAACCGGCTGAAATACCCGATGATTCGCGGTCGCCTGATCAAGCTGTGGCGCGATGCCCTGGCCATCAAAAAAGACCCGGTCGAGGCCTGGGCGTCCATTGTGGAAGACCCGGCCAAGGCCAGCGAGTACAAGAGTCAGCGCGGTTTAGGCGGTTTCGTTCGTTCCACCTGGGCCGAAGTGAATCAACTCATCGCCGCCGCCAATGTGTACACCGCTAAACAATACGGCCCGGATCGCATCTACGGCTTCTCGCCGATTCCCGCCATGTCGATGGTGTCCTACGCCGCCGGTTCCCGCTATCTGTCCTTGATCGGCGGCGCGGTCGGCAGCTTCTATGACTGGTATTGCGATCTGCCGCCGGCCAGCCCAATGGTGTGGGGCGAGCAAACCGACGTGCCGGAATCCGCCGACTGGTACAACTCCACCTTTTTAATGATGTGGGGTTCCAATGTCCCGCAGACCCGCACCCCGGACGCCCATTTCATGACCGAGGTGCGCTATCGGGGAACCAAGATCGTGGTGGTCTGCCCGGATTATTCCGAAGCCTCCAAGTTCGCCGATGTCTGGCTGCATCCCAAGCAGGGGACTGATGCGGCGGTGGCGATGGCGATGGGCCATGTCATCCTGCGCGAGTTCTACCTCGATGGAAAATCCGAGTATTTCACCGAGTACGTGCGCACCAAGACCGATTTCCCCTATCTGGTCATGCTCGATCCGCGCGAGGATGGAACCTATGTCAATAGCCGCTTCCTGCGCGCTTCCGATCTCGCGGATTGCGCTGGTCAAGCGAACAACCCGGAATGGAAAACTCTGGCCTTCGACGAACTCAGCGGCCATCTGATCGTCCCTAACGGCTCCATCGGTTTCCGCTGGGGCGAGAAAGAAGGGATGGTTGGCAAGTGGAATCTGGAGCCGAAAGAAGCGCTCTCCGGCGCGGAAACCCAGTTGCGCCTGTCGGTCAACGCGATCAAGGATGCAGTTGCGCCGGTCGCTTTCCCCTATTTCGGTTCCACCCAACACCCGCATTTTGCCTGCACCGAACATAACGCCGTGCAAGTCCGCCATGTGCCGGTGAAGATGGTGAAACGGGCCGACGGTTCCGAGGCGCTGGTCGCCACGGTCTATGATCTGACCTTGGCCCAGTACGGCCTGGATCGCGGGCTGGGCGGCGATAACGTCGCCAAAACCTATGATGACGATGTGCCCTATACCCCGGCCTGGCAGGAGAAAATCACCGGGACGCCCCGCGAGCAGATCATCACCGTCGCCCGCCAGTTCGCCGAGAACGCCGACAAGACCCACGGCAAGTCGATGGTCATTATCGGCGCGGCGATGAATCATTGGTATCACATGGACATGAATTACCGGGGCATTATCAATATGCTGATGATGTGCGGCTGCGTCGGCCAGAGCGGCGGCGGCTGGTCGCACTATGTCGGTCAGGAGAAGCTGCGCCCGCAAACCGGCTGGACCGCGCTGGCTTTCGCGCTGGACTGGCACCGTCCGCCCCGGCACATGAACTCCACGTCATTCTTCTATATCCACAGCAGTCAGTGGCGCTACGAGAAGCTGGCCATGACCGAAATTCTGTCGCCGCTGGCCGATCCAAAACAGTGGCAAGGGACGCAAATCGACTACAACGTGCGTTCGGCGCGCATGGGCTGGCTGCCGACCGCGCCGCATTTCGACGCGAATCCTCTGCAAATCGTTAAGGATGCCACCGCTGCCGGCCAAGCACCGAGTGACTACCTGGTCGAGAAGCTGAAAGCCGGGAAGATCAATTTCGCCTTTGAAGACCCGGATAACCCAGTCAATTTCCCGCGCAACCTGTTCGTATGGCGCTCCAATCTGCTCGGCTCCTCGGGTAAGGGCCATGAGTACTTCCTGAAATATCTGCTCGGCGCGGTGCATGGCGTCCAGGGTAAGGACTTGGGCGCGGAAGGCGGGGAGAAACCGCAGGAAGTGAAATGGCGCAAAGGCGCGCAAGGCAAGCTCGACTTGCTGGTGACCCTGGATTTCCGCATGTCCACCACCTGCCTGTATTCGGACATCGTATTGCCGACCGCGACCTGGTACGAGAAGAACGATCTCAACACCAGCGACATGCACCCGTTCATTCACCCGCTGAGCGCGGCGGTGGACCCGGCCTGGGAATCGCGGACGGATTGGGACATTTTCAAGGGCATCGCCAAGGCGTTTTCGGCAACCTGTCCGGGTCATCTCAGCGTAGAAAAGGACATCATCGCATTGCCGACTCTGCACGACACGCCTAGCGAACTCGCGCAACCGTTGACCGTCAAGGACTGGAAGAAAGGCGAATGCGAGCTGATCCCCGGCAAGACCGCGCCCAGCCTAGTCGTCGTCGAACGCGACTACCCAAGCACTTACCAGAAGTTCACGGCGCTGGGCCCGCTCATGACCAAGGTGGGCAACGGCGGCAAAGGCATTGCCTGGAACACCGAACATGAGGTCGAGGCGCTGGCCACGCTGAACTACACCGTGCAAGAGGAAGGCGTGGCCAAGGGTTTGCCGCGTATCGAGACCGACATCGACGCTGCTGAAGTGATCATGATGCTGGCCCCCGAAACCAACGGCCATGTGGCGGTGAAAGCCTGGGCGGCGCTGTCCAAAATCACCGGACGCGACCATACCCACCTGGCGATTCCCAAGGAACACGAGAAGATCCGCTTCCGCGATATTCAGGCCCAGCCGCGCAAGATCATTTCCTCGCCCACCTGGTCCGGTCTGGAAGATGAAAGAGTCAGCTACAACGCGGGCTACACCAACGTCCATGAACTGATCCCATGGCGCACCCTGACCGGTCGCCAGCAGTTTTATCAGGATCATGCCTGGATGCTCGGCTTTGGCGAAGCGCTGTGCGCCTACCGCCCGCCGGTGGATATGAAGACGGTGGAGCCGATCATTGGCAAGCGACCCAATGGCAACAAGGAAATTGTGCTGAACTTCATCACCCCGCATCAGAAATGGGGCATCCATAGCACCTACACCGATAACCTGTTGATGCTCACCCTGTCGCGCGGCGGTCCGATCATCTGGATGTCCGAGATCGACGCGAAGAAGGCCGGCATTGAGGATAACGACTGGATCGAAGCCTACAACCTGAACGGGGCCATCGCCGCTCGCGCAGTGGTCAGTCAACGGGTGCCGGAGGGCATGTCGATGATGTACCACGCCCAAGAGAAGATTGTGAACACGCCCGGTTCCGAAATCACCGGCACGCGGGGCGGCATTCACAACTCGGTCACCCGCACCGTGCTGAAACCGACCCACATGATCGGCGGCTACGCCCAGCAAAGCTACGGCTTTAACTATTACGGCACGGTCGGCGCCAACCGCGATGAGTTCATCATCGTGCGCAAGATGGCCAAGGTGGACTGGCTGGATGACGAACCCGAGGTTGTCGCTGAGGCGGCGGAACACTGATCGTTGTTGTTAACCACGAAAGACACGAACGACACGAAAAATACGAAAATTTTTTGGAATGGGTCGTCGGGTCTTTGGTGGTGAACCGAGAGGATAGAGAGAAATGAAAGTACGCGCGCAAATCGCCATGGTCCTGAACCTGGATAAGTGCATTGGTTGCCACACCTGTTCCGTGACCTGCAAGAACGTCTGGACCAGCCGCGACGGGATGGAGTACGCCTGGTTCAACAATGTCGAGACCAAACCGGGCATCGGCTATCCGAAAGACTGGGAGAATCAGCACCAGTGGAACGGCGGCTGGAAACGGCGCAAGGATGGCAAGCTGGAGCCGAAACAGGGCGGCAAGCTGAAAATTCTGGCCAATATCTTCGCCAACCCGGATATGCCGGTCATCGACGACTACTACGAACCGTGGGACTACGACTACGCGCATTTGCACAATGCGCCGGAGTCGAAAGCCATGCCGACCGCTCGCCCGCGTTCCGCCATCAGCGGCGAACGGATGCAGAAAATCCACTGGGGGCCGAATTGGGAGGAAATCCTCGGCACCGAATTCGCCAAGCGATCCAAGGACTACAACTTCGACAAGGTGCAAAAGGACATTTACGGCGAGTTTGAAAATACCTTCATGATGTATCTGCCGCGCCTGTGCGAGCATTGCCTGAATCCCGCTTGCGTCGCGTCCTGCCCGTCCGGCGCGATCTACAAGCGCGAGGAGGATGGCATTGTGCTGATTGATCAGGACCAGTGCCGGGGCTGGCGGATGTGCGTCTCGGGCTGCCCGTACAAGAAGATTTACTACAACTGGAATACCGGCAAGTCGGAGAAGTGCATCTTCTGCTACCCGCGCATCGAATCGGGTCAGCCGACGGTGTGTTCGGAAACCTGTGTGGGCCGCATTCGCTATCTGGGCGTGTTGCTCTACGACGCCGATCAGATTGAACAGGCCGCCAGCGTCGCCGATGAACAGAGCCTGTATCAGGCGCAACTCGACATGTTCCTGGATCCGTTCGATGCCACGGTGCAGGCCGAGGCCCGTAAAGCCGGCATTCCCGAGGCGTGGCTGAAAGCGGCTCAGGAGTCGCCCATCTACAAAATGGCGATTGAGTGGAAGATCGCCTTCCCGCTGCATCCGGAATATCGCACCCTGCCGATGGTCTGGTACGTGCCGGCCCTGTCGCCGATCCAGGCCCGCGCCGAGGCCGGGCAAATCGGCATGAACGGGATCATCCCCGATGTGGGTTCACTGCGCATTCCCTTGAAGTATCTGGCGAATCTGCTGACCGCCGGCGATGAACAGCCGGTCAAGCAGGCGCTCGAACGAATGCTGGCCATGCGCGCCTACATGCGGGCTAAAACAGTCGATGGGGAAATTCGTGATGACGTGCTGAAGGCGGTGAATCTGCGTATTGATCAGGTCGAGTCGATGTACCGTTATCTGGCCATCGCCAATTTCGAAGATCGTTTTGTCATTCCCACCAGTCACCGCGAATACGCCAGCGCCACCTATGACGCCTTTGGCGAGCGCGGCGGTTGCGGCTTCAGCTTCGGCAACGGCTGCTCGCCGGGTACGGATAAGACCAACCTGTTCGGCGGCAAGAAAGTGACGACGCGCCGAGCGGTTCCGATCCGGGTGGAACCGACAAAGGCTAAAGGCTAAAGGCTAAAGGCTAAAGGCTAAAGGTGAAATGCATGAAAACCTTGAAAGTCCTGTCCGTCCTGTTGTGTTACCCGCAACCGGAGACACTGGCGGCGCTCGATGAAATGGTGGACGTCCTCGACCGGGAAAACCCGTTGCCGGAACGTGAGTATCAGGCACTGCTGACGCTGATCCAGCAAATGCAACGCACGGATTTGATCGAGCTGCAGGAGCGGTATGTTCGGCTGTTCGACCGGGGCCGGGCGCTGTCGCTCCATTTGTTTGAACACATCCACGGCGAATCGCGGGATCGCGGTCAGGCGATGATCAACCTGCTGGAGGTGTACCGACAGCACGGTTTTGCACTGAGCGCTCGTGAATTGCCGGATTATCTGCCGTTGTTTCTGGAATATCTGGCGCAACGCCCGGAGGGAGAGGCGCTGGACATGTTGGCGGACGCCATGCCCGTCATTGCTCTGCTCGGCGCGCGACTGGCGGAACGCGGCAGTGATTATCACGCCGTGTTCGATGCCCTGAATGCCCTGGTTGGCGAACCGGCGGAGATCGAGGATATTCGCCAGCAAGCGGCGACCGAGGGGCCGGATGAAACCATCGTGAACATGGACAAGATTTGGGAAGAAGAGGCGGTGACGTTCCTGGCCAATCAAACAGGATGCGCCAGCAACCGCCCGCTGCCTGACGCCACGCAACCGGTGCAGTGGATGCACCGGACGGGTGCAATGCAGCAACCAGCTCGCTCCCTGTAACGCTCCCCTCGCCCGCTTGCGGGAGAGGGGTTGGGGGTGAGGGCCGCTCCCACACCAAATATATGAGGCACAAGATCATGAGTTACCTGGATACCTTGCTATTCGGCGTTTATCCTTATGTGGCCGGCACGATTTTTCTGCTCGGCAGTCTGGCGCGCTTCGACCGTGACCAATTCACCTGGAAAGCCCATTCCAGTCAGATCCTGAGCAACAAGAATATGCGCTGGGCCAGCAATCTGTTTCACGTCGGCATTATCCTCCTGTTTTTTGGGCATTTCATCGGTCTGCTGACGCCGCCGGAAGTGTTCCATGTCCTCGGCATTTCCGCCGGCGCCAAGCAGGTGCTGGCCATTGTCGCCGGCAGTATCGCCGGGTTGATGTGCTTTGTCGGGCTGACCCTGCTGGTGCGGCGGCGGCTGACGGATCCCCGAGTGCGCGCGACCAGCACGCGGATGGATATTTTTATCCTGCTGCTGCTTTACGTGCAGTTGATTCTCGGGCTGTTGACCGTGCCGGTGTCGCTGATGCATCTGGACGGCGCGAACATGCTGTTGCTGATGGCTTGGGCGCGGAATGTGGTGACCTTCGATCCCGCCGAGGCGGTTGCGGCGATCAGCAGCATCGGTTTCCTGTTCAAGCTGCACATCTTCCTGGGCCTGACGACCTTCCTGGTGTTCCCATTCAGCCGTTTGGTGCATATCTGGAGCGCGCCGGTGACCTATCCAGTGCGCGCCTATCAAGTCGTGCGGCAGCGCTAACGCCAATGAGTCCATCACCGGCTACTGCGCTGGTCGACCGCTTCGGTCGCCGGGTCAACTATGTCCGGTTCTCGGTGACCGACCGTTGCGACTTTCGCTGTCTGTACTGCATGAGCGAGCAGATGACCTTTCTGCCGCGCGCCCGGGTCCTGACGCTGGAAGAACTGGCGACCCTGGGTCGGGCGTTCGTGGAGCTGGGCGCGCATAAAATCCGTATCACCGGCGGCGAGCCCCTGGTGCGGCAGAATGTGTTGTGGCTGTTCCGGAAACTCGGTCAGTTGCGTGAACAGGGCTTGGCCGAACTGGTGCTGACCACCAACGGTTCACAACTGGCGCGTTACGCCGCCGACCTGCAAGCCGCGGGCGTCGCCCGACTCAACATCAGTCTGGACAGCCTGAACCCGGACCGCTTTCGCCGCATCACCCGGGTAGGTGAACTGGAGACGGTATTGCGCGGCATTCGGGCGGCCCAGACAGCCGGGTTTCAGCGACTCAAGCTGAATGCGGTGATTCTCAAGGGCCGCAATCACGATGAGGTCACCGATCTAGCGCGCTTCGCCGTCGACAACGGGCTGGACATCAGTTACATCGAGGAAATGCCGCTGGGCGTCATCGGCGACCATGATCGCGCCGAAGCCTATTATTCCAGCGACGCCATTCGCGCCGATCTGGCCCAAACTTTTACCCTGGTTCCTTCCACCGAAACCACCGGCGGGCCGTCGCGCTATTACCGTATTCCCGGCAGCGCGACGCGCATCGGCTTCATTTCGCCGCACAGCCACAACTTCTGCGGCGATTGCAACCGGGTGCGGGTCTCCGCCGAAGGCCGCTTGTTGCTCTGCCTGGGGCAGGAACATTCGGTCGATTTGCGTCAGGTTCTGCGCGCTCATCCGGGCCATCACGAACGACTCAAGCAGGCGATTATTGCGGCTATGGCGATCAAGCCGCGCGGCCATGAGTTTCAAGTCGGTGGCCAGCCGGTCATCCTGCGCCACATGAACCATACCGGCGGTTAATGCGGAATGGTCGCAGGTAGCGACAACTACGCGGCTATGCCATGACGGCTGATTCAGGGATGCCAGCCGATCGACCTGTAGAAAGCGGAAGAATCATGCAATTGCCCATGCCTGCGTTGAAGCGCTTTGCCCGGCTCTATCTGATTCCCGACATGGTCAGCCCCCCGCTGACCGAATACTCCCGCACTTGTTTGGCCAGCTTCGCCGCGTTGGTATGCACTCTGTTACTGGCCCGCTCGTTGCTGCCGGAAATCCCCGCTACGCTTCTTTGCGGGCCACTCGCGGCTTCGACTATCCTGCTGTTCATGTTGCCGCACAGCCCGCAAGCACAACCCTGGCCGGTCGGCGGCGGCTACCTGGTGGCGACCCTGACGGGCATTAGCGCAGGCTCACTGATGCAAGACCCGCTCTGGGCAGCGCTGATCGCTGTTCCGCTTACCGCCTGGCTGATGAGTGTCTTGCGCTGCCCGCATCCACCGGGCGCCGCCGCGGCAGTCGTATTCGCTACAACGTACTCGGCAACTTGGCCCTCCTTTGGATTCAGCGCGGCGTTGGGTGGGATGCTAATCTATCCCGCGCTGCTGTTAGGCGGCGCGCTGGCGCTGAACAATATCGCCTTACGTCGCCCTTATCCCCATTGCAAAGCGCCTCCGCCGAAAACGGTTCATCGCACTGACGATCCTCCGCCCCTGGCTCGTTTAGGGTTGCAAACCGCCGATTTGTATCAAGCGCTGCGGGAAGTTGAAACCTTCATGGATATTGCCGAGGATGACTTGGAACGCATTTATGTGCTCGCCTCGCGCTATGCTTTTCAGCGCCATATCGGTTTAACCTGCGCCGACATCATGAGTCGCGATGTGATCTCCATCGCTCCGGCCACGCCTCTGAATGAAGCCTGGCGACTCTTACGGCGGCACAAGATCAAGGTGTTGCCGGTGGTGAATCCTGAAAAACGGATAGTCGGTGTTGTGACCGTGGCCGATTTTTTGAAGCGCTTTGATCAAGACGAACCACTGGTTTTACACAGTCGACTGCGGAGTTGGCTCGGGCGCGTTCCCAAGGAAAAGCGCGGGTTCCCGCAAACCGTAGCTGAAATCATGACCGCGCCTGTCCGAACGGTCGCTGCCCGCACCCCAGTCGTCGATTTGGTGTCCCAGTTATCCGACTGGGGGTTTCACCAATTGCCGATCGTGGACGAGCGTCAGGAATTATGCGGGATAGTTACCCAGACCGACCTCATTGCCGCTTTGTATCATCGATGGGTCTTACAGACTCCTGCTAATGGAGCGTATTAGCTTCTCAGGGTTCATTTAAAATTGGCGAAAAATCCAACGATCGGTCTAAGTCGCACGCGCCTGGAAGGGCCGAACTAAAAGGTCTCTGGCTCCCGGGTTGGCGAACCCTACGTCGCCCCCGAATCAAATCCTGGTTAGTTGCATCCTGCTTAAGGAGGATATCCTGGCTCAGCATCTCTCAATGATCCTTGGCGCATGGCGAGTTTGTATCACCATGCTGTCTGATGTTACCAATATCAGTAATAGTTATATGACGACCCTTCACCGTAATCAGTCCAGAATCGCTCAAACTGTGCAGCACTCGCGATAGCGTCTCCGGCGTCAGATTCAACCGTGAGGCGATCACTTGCTTGCTGGCGGGAAGCGCCAATTCAATAAGACCGCTTTCCGGCGCTCCGGCCAGTTGCAAGAGAAAACCGATCAGCCGCTGGGTCGCAGAGCGCAGCGAATAATGCTCCACATCTTCAATCAGGCCATGCAATCGGATACTCAATCCGGCCAGCATCCGGCGGGCGAAGGCGCTGTCATGGTCGATTGCTGTGAACAGACGTTGTTTGGCGATCAGCAACAGCAACGAATCTTCCAATGCCTGACTCAGCACCGGACTGGGTCGCTCCATGAACACGACCGCTTCGCCAAAACTTTGCCCCGACTCCACGATTGACACGACTTTTTCATTGCCCTGTGGCGAGGAAAAGGCCAGTTTGATCGCACCGCAAACGACTACATAGAAGCCGTCCAATATTGCGCCTTTCTGAAACAGAATCTGCCCTTTGTCCAGCCGGATTTCGCGCGCGTCTGTCGCCAAGTGAGCAATCTCGCTGTCATGCAATTGCTGGAAAAGCGGCAGGTTGCTCAGGGTCCGAGGGATATCAACAGGCTTATCCATGGTTTTTTGCTTCTTTCTGGTTTGCTGGATGACTGGAACGCAGGGGCAATTCCCTGCTTCAGATCAGGGGATAATGCGTAAACTTGATGTAGATCAAGGCATGATCACCCCGGTTGCTGTATTTAATAGGCGTCCAAACTACGAACCGGGGAGGCGACGGCGTCCGGGCGTTATCTATTTGTGATTGGCCGCGATGCCCGGATCAACCTGATTGATCTGTATTGCTCGACAAGCGCAGTCTGGAAATTGTCTATACCTTGCGTCCCGCGCCGGGTCAAACCGCTGCGCATACCGAATTCACGCGCGACATTTACGCGCGACGGCAAATACGCCCTGGTATCGATTTGGGAAAACGTCTATAACAAAATCACCCGTTCCGAGGGAACCCGTCATTAAGGATCATGCGGTTGCCAGGTGCGCCGGGGTCAGTTGCAACCGTCTCCGGGCCACCCCCACCTTGAGGCGATCCTTGTATTGACTGAGCAGTTTCAAGGTGCTCTCCACGTACTCCTGCGAGGAGATGTCGTCAGCGATATAATGTTGCAACAAGCTGAGCCAGAATGCATGAATCTCGCATTGCGGCGACCGCCGCTCGCCCAGCAGTGGGCAATCCGGGCAACGCGCCTTGACCAAAATCTGCGCCACCGCGTTCTTCTGCCACTGACGTCGATATTCACGGGCATGCGCCCCAATCCACTCCATGGCGCGCTGCTTACGCTCGCTGTCGGGAAATGGCCCGACATACTCTTCAATGGCGCTGATTTGCCGAAGCAAAAACTCGGCATCAGATACTTCAAGATGCTGGTTTTGGCACATGAAACGGCTGATGAGCGCTAACAGGGGGTCGTCGACGATGTACATGATTTTTATCACGCCTGACAGAATCACGGGTGAAAATCATAGCAAAAGATTGTGCGATGCACAAAAAATTAAATTCTTCAGCGACGCTTTCCGAGTCAAACCATCATGAATTTTCCAATGTTTGCAAAGCCCTCGACGCCACAACCGGGCATCGCCTTATTCAATCTGGGATTCCGGCCGTTTTTCCTCGGCGCGGGGATTTTCGCCATTCTCGCCATAGCGCTATGGATGGGCGTTTATCTCTTTCAACTCCCGTTGCCGATCACCCGCATTTCCTATTTTCAGTGGCATGCGCATGAAATGATCTATGGGTTCAGCCTGGCGGTGATCGCCGGCTTTCTGTTGACCGCCGTTAAAAACTGGACGGGGGTGCAAACCGTGCATGGATTCAGCCTGCTGGCCTTGTTCGCCCTGTGGGCGCTGCCGAGAATTCTGTTTCTGTTCGGAACGCGCTTTATGGTGATCGCATCCCTGCTGGATCTGCTTTTCCTGATCGCACTGACCGTTGCAGTGACTTATCCGGTGATTAAAGTTAAACAGTGGCGGCAAATCGGCATTGTGGCCAAACTGGCGATGTTTATGGTGACCAGCGGTTTTTTCTATCTGGGCATCACCGGCGTTCTGGAACAAGGGGTTTACTGGAGCCTGTATGGCGGCCTGTATTTAATTATCGGCCTGATCCTCACCATGAGCCGGCGCGTTATCCCCTTTTTCGTCGAAGTCGGCGTGGGTGATCCGGTCAAGCTGTTCAACGCCAAGTGGATCGATGGGTCAAGCCTGGTGCTGTATCTGGCTTTTTTTATCGTCGCGGTGTTCATGCATGAACCTCGGTTATTGGCGTTGCTGGCCGCTGGTTTGTTCGTCATTCTCTCCATCCGCTTAATTGGCTGGCATACCGTCGGCATCTGGAAAAAACCGCTGTTATGGAGTCTGTTCATCGCCCTGTTCTTCATTGATCTGGGCTTTTTACTGGTGGCCTTAAGTGGTTTCCTGAATCTGTCGGCCATGCCGGTTATCCATGCGTTCAGCTATGGCGGCATTGGCCTGATGACGCTGAGCATGATGACGCGCGTTTCACTGGGCCATACCGGCAGAAATGTGCAGGAGCCGCCGCGCGCGATGACCCTGGCTTTTGGGGCGATGATGGTGGGAACCGTAGTCAGGGTGTTGCTGCCCTTGATCGCCCCGGCGCATTATCTGACCTGGATTGCCCTCTCGCAGGTCCTCTGGATCATGGCCTTTGCCATTTTCACGATCCTCTACGCGCCCATCCTGATCAAGCCAAGAATCGATGGGCAATTTGGCTAATTTCAAGATGAGATCACCGATGCCCCCTCCTGCTTCATCTACGCCCACTCGCCTGGAACTGGTGTGTCCGGCGGGCAACCTGCCCTCGCTCAAGGCCGCTGTTGACCACGGCGCTGACGCGGTTTATATCGGTTTCCGCGATGACACCAACGCCCGCCACTTTCCCGGCCTGAACTTTGACGCCAAAACCGCTGCGCAGGGCGTCGAGTATGCGCAGCGTCGCGGACGGCGCGTGTTCGTCGCCCTGAACACTTTCCCGCAACCTTCCGGTTGGGAACGCTGGCGGGCGGCGGTGGACCGGGCGGCGGAACTGGGCGTGGACGCGATCATCGCCGCCGATATCAGCGTGCTGGATTACGCCTGCCGTCAGCATCCCCATTTGCCTTTGCATCTATCGGTACAGGGTTCGGCCACCAACTACGAGGCCATTCGCTTTTATCATGAGCATTTCGGCATTCGCCGGGTCGTGCTGCCGCGCGTCCTGGCCTTGCCCCAAGTGCGTCATGTCCTGGAACACAGTCCGGTGGCGCTGGAGGTCTTTGGCTTTGGCGGCTTGTGCATCATGGTCGAGGGTCGCTGTCTGCTGTCTTCCTACGTCACCGGTGAGTCGCCGAATCTGTGTGGCGTCTGTTCTCCGGCCAAGGCGGTGCGCTGGCAGGAAACGCCGCAGGGCCTGGAAACCCGCCTGAATGGATTGTTGATCGATCGCCATGCGCCCGGCGAATCGGCCGGTTATCCCACCCTGTGCAAAGGACGCTTCGCCGTGGGCGAGCAGGTTTACTACGCTATTGAAGAACCGACCAGCCTCAACACCCTGGAGCTGTTGCCGGAACTGTACGAAATGGGCATTGCTGCGATCAAAATCGAGGGTCGCCAGCGCAGTCCGGCCTATGTCAGCCAGGTTACCCAGGTGTGGCGCGCGGCGATTGACGCCTGTCGCCGGCATCCTGCTGGCTATGCGCCTAAACCGGAATGGCAACGAGAATTGGGCAAGGTGTCGGAAGGCCAGCAGACGACGCTCGGCGCATATCATCGCCGTTGGCAATGAGGAATGCACATGGATAACGCAACACCGCACCTTCCCAAACTGGCGCTGGGGCCGGTGCTGTATTACTGGCCGCGCGAGACGCTGCTGGCCTTTTACCAGCAGATGAGCGCCACGCCGGTGGACATCATCTATTTGGGCGAAACGGTCTGCGCCAAGCGCCGGTCGCTGAACACGGACGACTGGCTGGAACTGGCCGAGCGGTTGACGGCGGCGGGCAAAGAAGTGGTGCTCTCCACGATGGCCCTGCTGGAAGCCGAGTCGGAACTGAAAACCCTGCGCCGCTGGTGCGCCAATGGCCGTTTCATGGTCGAAGCCAACGACATGAGCGCCGTGCATCTGCTATCCGGTCAGGCGCCTTTCGCGCTGGGGACCGGCATCAATGTCTACAATCATCACACTTTGGGCTTTCTGGCCAGCCTGGGCGCCCGGCGCTGGATCCTGCCGGTGGAGTTGTCGCGGGCCGCGCTGATGGAAATTCAGGCGCAGCGTCCGGCGGGGATGGAAACCGAAGTGTTTGTTTATGGTCGGTTGCCGCTGGCCTCTTCCGCGCGCTGCTTTACCGCCCGCTATCACAATCTGCCCAAGGATGATTGCCAGTATCGCTGTCTTAACGACCCGGAAGGGTTGACGGTGAGCAGCCGCGAAGGGCAGGCGTTTCTGACGCTCAACGGCATTCAAACCCAGTCGGCGCAAACCGGTAACCTGTTGGCGGAACTGGCGGAATTACGGGCGTTAGGCGTGGATGTCCTGCGCATTAGTCCACAGGCCGAGGGAACGGAGCGAGTGATTGCTGCATTTGCCGCCGCGGTGCGCGGTGAATGTGACGCCGGCGAATCTGCCGCAATGCTCAATGCCCATCTGCCGTATGGGGCGTGCAATGGCTATTGGCGGGGACAGGCAGGGTTGCAACAGGTCACTGCATTTTGATCAACCACTCAGGAGCCGCTCAACCGCTCGTAAGCGCTTATCAAACCCGTTGCGGCGCGCAACAGCGGCGGCAACAGACCGCCCAGCGCCTCCAGGTCCGCGCCGTCCAGCCAGTTCTTCAATTCCAGCCCCAATGCAGTGTCGCCGGCCATCACCACTCGCCGGTGGAAAAACAGCGTATCGGAAT
>Ga0209607_1001114_pt1 | contig 22662 bp, 18 predicted proteins | sample AD_UKC117_MetaG_FD_184413 | JGI IMG/M metagenome (GOLD analysis project Ga0209607, IMG submission 184413) | Active sludge microbial communities of municipal wastewater-treating anaerobic digesters from Hong Kong - AD_UKC117_MetaG (SPAdes)... | ecosystem: Engineered > Bioreactor > Anaerobic >... | reverse complement strand
GATCAGCATTTTCGCCGGTTGCGGCATCGTCGCCGGCTCCGACCCCGAGGACGAGGTCGCCGAGTCGGACGCGAAATTCCTCCCCATGCGCGACGCCCTCACGGCCGCGCCCACAGCCTGACGACTCAGGCACCCCGTGACGACCCAGATGAGTCGAGTGAGCGCGACACGCCCATAATTGGTCCCGGACATGGGCGTGTCGCGCTCACTCGACTTGAGGTGGTGTGGGGCCGCCCTGCCGGGTCACGGCGGCCGCGACTCGCGCGAGGAAAGCCCGCTGCCGAGCCCCCGGATCGAGATCTTCGGCCCACATCGGGAACACCGCGCATCCGTTGTCCTCGAGGATGCGCTGACGCAATTCGTCAGCGCTGGCCTGGCGTCGGTCAGCGTGGTGCGCTCCTTGATACTCGACGACCACCCACCCGTCGCGGGCGCGCCACACCAGGTCTCCTTCGCCGAGCCATCCGCTTCCGTCCGGGGCGGTGATGTCGTGATTGATCAACGGCTCCGGCAGGCCGGCCTCGACGACGACCAGCCGGGCCTCGGTCTCCTTGGGGGAGCGCACGCCGGGCCGGATCCGCTCCCGTGCCCAGAGCAGGTTTCGTTTCCCCCGTGGCCGGATCCGTCGAGCGATGGCCGCGTCGATCTCGCGGTATGCCGCCGCCACGAGTGCCGCGTCCAGGTACGGCTTTCGCCGAGGCGTCAGTTGCGCAGCGTTCGCGAAGCAGAGCAGTCGATTGAGCACCTCATCGCCGACGACAACCAGGTCCACGCGGGTCATCGTGGGGTGGCGCCCCACGGTCAGAGCGGCCAGATCGATCCACGTGTCGACGAGGTCGACCACCCGCAGGCCGTCGACGACCACGACCTGGCGGGTCTCCAAACCGCGGCGGCCGACCCAGCCGTCCCGTCGTCGCTGCCCGACGTCGGTGCGGGTGCAGACATCGAGCCTGCGCTGCTGCAGCGCGCGTGGGGGCAACGGCAGGACCAGCAGCCGCGCCCCGGTCACATGTGAGAAAGCGGCGTCCCCGCACATGGCCAAGTGGGCAGCCCGGGCGCGCTCGCGCAGGTCGTCGCCGACGGGGTGCTGGGCCCACACCCCGCGGGTCGGGTGTTCGAGGCGGGAGGTGCGCAGCGCCTTGCTCGGCACGCCGAGTGCCCGGGCGCGATCGCTGGTGAACGCAACGCCCGCCAGCTCTTCGGGCAGCTCTATCGGCCTCATACCCGTCAAGCGTGGCGGCACCATCCGCCGCGCACCCGTCGCTATCCACAAGGGCCAGTCGAGTGAGCGCGACACGCCCAGAATTCGACCTGAACATGGGCGTGTCGCGCTCACTCGATTCGAGGGACGCCGTGGGACAGCCGTCTCGACCAGGATCATCTTAGGTAAGCCTTACTTCACGGCCCCCAACCATGCTGACCTAGACTCAGCAGGTTCGTGAAACCGTTCACAAGCCTCCCGAGGATCCCCCCTGTGTCTGAGACTGCCGAGAAGGCCGACGTCATCGTCGTCGGCGCCGGCCCGGCGGGGTCGTCGACCGCGGCCTACCTCGCGATGTCCGGCCTGGACGTGCTGCTGCTCGAGAAGACCAGCTTCCCCCGCGAGAAGGTCTGCGGCGACGGCCTGACCCCGCGCGCGGTCAAGGAACTGATCACCCTCGGCATCCCCACCCCCGAAGAAGAGGGGTGGATCCGCAACAAGGGCCTGCGGATCATCGGCGGCGGTATGCGGCTGCAGCTGGACTGGCCCGACCTGGCCAGCTTCCCGCCATACGGCCTGGTCCGCACCCGCCAGGACTTCGACGACATCCTCGCCAAGCACGCCGTCAAGCACGGCGCCCGCCTGCGCGAGTCCACCAATGTCACCGGCCCGATCCGTGACGAGAGCGGCCGCATCACCGGCGTCACCGCGAAGGCCAGCGACGAGAAGGGGCGCGCCGTCGGTCCGGAGCAGCGTTTCGAGGCGCCGCTCGTCATCGCCGCCGACGGCAACTCCTCCCGACTGTCGATGGCGATGGGCCGCGAGAAGCGCGACGACCGCCCGATGGGCGTGGCCGTGCGTACCTATTACACCAGCCCCCGCCACGACGACGACTACCTCGAGTCCTGGCTGGAGTTGTGGTCCAGCGACGACGAGGGCAACAAGATCCTCCTCCCCGGTTACGGCTGGATCTTCGGCGTCGGTGACGGCACCTCCAACGTCGGGCTCGGCATCCTCAACACCTCCAGCGCCTTCGGCAAGACCGACTACAAGGACGTCATGCGGCGCTGGGTCGCGACGATGCCCAAGGAGTGGACCTACAGCGACGAGACCATGGTCGGCCCGATCCGCGGAGCCGCGCTGCCGATGGGTTTCAACCGCCAGCCGCACTACCGTGACGGTCTGCTCCTCGTCGGCGACGCCGGCGGCATGGTCAACCCCTTCAACGGCGAAGGCATCGCCTACGCGATGGAGTCCGGGCGCCTCGCCTCCGAGGTCATCGCCCAGGCCTTCGCCCGCGGCGACGACGCCGGCCGCGAGCGGGTCCTCGCGTCATACCCCGCAGTCATGAAGGACGACCTCGGCGGCTACTACACCCTCGGCCGCTGGTTCGCCTCCGCGATCGGCCACCCCGAGGTGATGCGGCTGGCGACGAAATACGGCCTGCCCCGCACCACCTTGATGAAGCTGCTGCTCAAGATCATGGCCAATCTCGCTGAGCCCCGCGGCGGTTCGGCCTCCGACCGGCTGATCGTCGCCCTGTCCAAGATGGCTCCCGACGCCTGATGCTCATGTCGTGCAACGCTCGAACCGGCGGCCCCCCTAGGATGGCGGAGGAAGCGCCCGTGACCTGCCCCACGTCGATGGAAAGGGGAGTTGGCTGATGCACAACCCCTATGTCCCGTTGCTGTTCTTCCTGGCGATCGGTGCCGGCTTCGCGATCTTCTCGGTGGGCATCTCGCCCATCACCGGGCCGCGGCGATACAACCGCGCCAAGATGGACGCCTACGAGTGCGGTATCCAGCCCAGCCCGCAGGCCCAAGGCGGCGGCCGGGTGCCGATCAAGTACTTCCTGACGGCGATGCTGTTCATCATCTTCGACGTCGAGTCCGTCTTCCTCTACCCCTTCGCCGTCGCCTTCGGCGGCCTGGGACTGTTCGCGCTCGTGGAGATGGTGCTCTTCATCCTCACCGTCTTCATCGCCTACGCCTACGTCTGGCGGCGCGGCGGCCTGGACTGGGACTGACAGGAGCCACTGACACATGGGTATCGAAGAGAAACTCCCCGCCGGATTTCTGCTCAGCACCGTCGAGAACGTCGCCGGCCTGCTGCAGAAGAGTTCGATCTGGCCGGCCACCTTCGGCCTGGCCTGCTGCGCCATCGAGATGATGGCCGTCGGCACGCCCGACTACGACATCGCCCGCTTCGGGATGGAGAAGTTCTCCGCCTCCCCGCGACAGGCCGACCTGATGATCGTCGCCGGCCGCGTCAGCCAGAAGATGGCGCCGGTCCTGCGCCAGGTCTACGACCAGATGCCCAACCCCAAGTGGGTCATCTCCATGGGCGTGTGCGCCAGCTCCGGCGGCATGTTCAACAACTACGCGATCGTCCAGGGCGTCGACCACATCGTCCCCGTCGACGTCTATCTGCCCGGGTGCCCGCCGCGCCCGGAGATGCTGCTCAACGCGATCCTCACGCTGCACGACCAGATCCGCCACTCCAAGCTCGGCGTCAACCGCGTCGCCGCCGCCCGCGCCGCCGAGAAGGCCGCGCTCGAGGCTACCCCGACCTCGCTGATGGCCCCGACCCACGACCACCTGGCCGGAAAGAGCCTGCTGGCATGACCGAGACCCCCAAGCCCGCCGACCAGCCCCCCGCCGAGCCGGCCAAGCCCAACGAGCCGGCCATCGACCGGGCCGAAAAGACGATCGAGACCCCGCCCGTCCCCGGCGCCGAGAATCTTCCGGCCCAGCCCGGCACCACCCCCGAGCCGGTCCAGCGCGGCGAGCGCACCGGCATGTTCGGCGCTCACGACACCGGTGACACGACCGGATACGGCGGCCTGCGGAGCCCGATCCTCTATCCCGGCGCAGCCGTGCGCCCCTACGGCGGCGACTTCGACGCCATCGCCGACGCCCTCGAGGCTGCCACCGATCAGGGCCAGATCGCCCGCACCGTCATCGACCGCGGCGAGATCACCTTCGTCATCCCGCGCGAGCACCTGCCCGCCGTCGTCCGCGCCCTGCGCGACGACCCGGCGCTGCGCTTCGAGTTGTGCCTGTCCGTCTCGGGCGTGCACTTCCCGAGCGACATCGGCAACGAGTTGCACGTCGTCTATCACCTGATGTCGATCACCAACGGCCACCGGCGCATCCGGCTCGAAGTGACCGCCCCCGACGCCGACCCGCACATCCCGAGCGTCGTCGGCACCTATCCCGCCGCCGACTGGCACGAGCGGGAGACGTGGGACATGTTCGGCGTCGTCTTCGACGGCCACCCCGCGCTGACCCGGATCCTCATGCCGGACGACTGGCCCGGCCACCCCCAGCGCAAGGACTACCCGCTCGGCGGGATCCCAGTGGAATACAAGGGCGGGACCGTTCCCCCGCCGGACCAGCGGAGGTCCTACTCATAATGACGACCCCACACAGCGAGAGCGGCAGCACCGTCTACACCGCCGCCGATCCCGACGAGGTCCGCCATATCGACGACCTCGACGAGCAGGCCGACCTGTATGCCGCCCCCGGCGAACCGTCCGAGGGTCGCGTCTTCAACGCCGTCGGCGGCGACTGGAACGACATCGTCGGCGAGGTCGGCTCCCGCCCCGAGGAGCGCATCGTCGTCAACATGGGCCCGCAGCACCCGTCGACACACGGCGTGCTCCGGCTCATCCTCGAGATCGAGGGCGAGACGGTCACCGAGGCACGCGCCGGAATCGGCTACCTGCACACCGGCATCGAGAAGAACATGGAGTTCCGCACCTGGACCCAGGGCGTGACCTTCTGCACGCGCATGGACTACCTCATGCCGATCTTCACCGAGACGGCCTACTGCCTGGCCGTCGAGAAGCTGCTCGGCATCACCGACCAGATCCCGGCCCGCGCCAGTGCGATCCGCGTCCTGATGATGGAACTCAACCGCATCGGCAGCCACCTGGTGTGCCTGGGCACCGGCGGCATGGAGCTCGGCGCGACCACGGTCATGACGATCGGGTTCCGCGAGCGTGAGCGCATCCTCAACATCTTCGAGATGGTCTCCGGCCTGCGCATGAACAACGCCTACGTGCGCCCCGGCGGCGTCGCGCAGGACCTGCCCGCCGGCGCGATCCAGGCCGTCCGCGACATCATCCCCGAACTGCGCCAGGGCATCCGCGAGCTCGAACTGCTCATGCTCGAGAACCCCATCCTCAAGGGCCGGCTGGTCGGCATCGGCTATCTGGACCTGACCGGCTGCATGGCGCTCGGCATCACCGGCCCCATGCTGCGCAGCGCCGGTTACCCGCTCGACCTGCGCAAGGCCACGCCCTACTGCGGCTACGAGAAATACGAATTCGACGTTCCCACCCGCACCGGTGCCGACGCCTACGACCGGCTCTGGCTGCGCGTGAAGGAGATGTGGGAGTCGCTGAAGATCGTCGAGCAGGTCGTCGCCGAACTGCAGGACAACCCCGGCCCCGTGATGGTCGAGGACAAGAAGATCGCCTGGCCGGCGCAACTGTCCGTCGGCCCCGACGGCATGGGCAACAGCCCCGCGCACATCGCCGAGATCATGGGCACCTCGATGGAGTCCCTCATCCACCACTTCAAGCTCGTCACCGAGGGCTTCCGCGTCCCGCCGGGCCAGGCGTATGCCGCGGTCGAGTCCCCCAAGGGCGAGCTCGGCTGCCACGCCGTCTCCGACGGCGGCACCCGGCCCTATCGCGCGCATTTCCGCGAGCCCAGCTTCAACAACCTGCAGGCCGTGGCCGCACTGTGCGAAGGCGCGCAGCTCGCCGACGTCATCGTCGCCGTGGCCTCCATTGATCCTGTGATGGGTGGAGTCGACCGCTGATGGAGCACTACGGCGAACAAACCGCGTCCGGTTTCCTGCACGTCTCCGCAGAGAGCAAGGAGCCGTATGCCGCGGACGTCCTGGCGAAGTTGCATCAGGACGCCGAGGCGGTCATCGCGCGCTATCCCCAGAAGCGGTCCGCGCTGCTGCCGCTGCTGCACCTGGTGCAGAGCGTCGACGGCTATGTGGCCGGCCGCGGCGTGAGATTCTGCTCCGAGGTCCTCGGGCTGTCCGAGGCCGAGGTTAGCGGTGTCGCGACCTTCTACACCCAGTACAAGCGCCACCCCAACGGCGACTACACCGTCGGCGTCTGCACCAACACGCTGTGCGCGATCATGGGCGGCGACAAGATCTGGGACACCGTCAGCGAGCACCTCGACCTCGAACACGACGAGACCAGCAGCGACGGCAAGATCACTCTCGAGCGCGTCGAGTGCAATGCCGCGTGTGACTTCGCCCCGGTCGTGATGGTCAACTGGGAGTTCTACGACAACCAGACCCCCGAATCGACCGTGCAACTGGTCGACGACCTGCGCAGCGGCGCCCCGGTCAAGCCGACCCGCGGCCCGGACCGCCAGTGCACCTTCAAGGAGATGTCCCGGGTGCTGGCCGGCTTCCACGACGGCCTGGCCGACCAGGGCGTCGGCGCCGGCAGCGCCTCGCTCGCCGGTCTGCGCGTCGCCCGCGAGCAGGGCTGGGTCGCCCCCGGAGACGCCGGCTCCGACTCGGGCAGCGGCCCGGTGGCCGACGTTGCCCCCGTCGCCGACAGCGCCCTGCAGGGCGAGCGGGACAAGATGACCGATGTCGCGGGCGAGTCCCTGCAGCGCGCCCAGCAGACCGAGCAGGCAGGGGAGTGACCCGATGACGCAGCTCACGCCGATCTTCACCCGCTACTGGGACCAGCCGAACTCCTGGACGCTGGAGACCTACGCCAAGCACAGCGGCTACGAGGGCCTCAAGAAGGCGCTGGGTATGCCGCCCGCCGACATCATCGCGAGCGTCAAGGACTCGGGTCTGCGCGGTCGCGGCGGTGCCGGCTTCGCCACGGGCGTCAAGTGGGGCTTCCTGCCCCCGCCGGACGGCGGGCCCCGTTATCTCGTCGTCAACGCGGACGAGTCCGAGCCGGGCACGTGCAAGGACATCCCGCTGATGATGGCGACACCGCACTTCCTCATCGAGGGCGTGGCGATCACCTCCTTCGCCATCGGCTGCAACCACGCGTTCATCTACCTGCGCGGCGAGGTCGTCCACGTCTACCGCCGGCTGCTGCGCGCCGTCGAAGAGGCGTATGCCGCGGGCCACCTGGGCAAGAACATCCACGGCTCGGGTTTCGACCTCGACGTCACCGTGCACGCCGGCGCCGGCGCCTACATCTGTGGCGAGGAGACGGCACTGCTCGACAGCCTCGAGGGCCGCCGCGGCCAGCCGCGCCTGCGCCCGCCGTTCCCCGCGGTCGCCGGCCTCTACGCCCGCCCGACCGTCGTCAACAATGTCGAGTCGATCGCCTCGGTCGCCCCGATCCTGCTCTACGGCGACGAATGGTTCTCCGCCATGGGCACCGAGAAGTCCAAGGGCTACGGGTTCTTCTCCCTCTCCGGGCACGTCAAGAACCCCGGGCAGTATGAGGCGCCGCTGGGCATCACTCTCCGTGAGCTGATCGACATGGCCGGGGGGATGCGCGACGAGAACCACCCGCTGAAGTTCTGGACCCCGGGTGGTTCCTCGACGCCGCTGTTCACCCAGGAGCACCTGGACGTGCCGCTCGACTTCGACTCGGTCGCTGCGGCCGGTTCGATGCTCGGCACCCGAGCGCTGCAGATCTTCGACGACACCACGTGTGTGGTGCGCGCCGTCGACCGGTGGACCGACTTCTACAAGCACGAGTCCTGCGGCAAGTGCACCCCCTGCCGTGAAGGCACCTGGTGGCTGAAGCAGATCCTCGGCCGCCTCGAGCACGGACACGGCGACGAGGAGGACCTGGAGAAGCTGCTCGACGTCTGCGACAACATCCTCGGCCGCAGTTTCTGCGCGCTCGGCGACGGCGCCACCTCCCCGGTCACCAGCTCGATCCAGTACTTCCGCGACGAATACCTCGCCCACCTGACGCAGGGTGGCTGCCCCTTCGACCGGGATGCCTCCGCAGTCTTCGCGAAGGAGAACGCGCACGCATGAGCGTCACCCCCGCCCAGACCGATCTGGTCAACCTGACCATCGACGGCATACCGGTGTCGGTGCCCAAGGGCACGCTGATCATCCGGGCCGCCGAGCAGATCGGCATCCAGATCCCCCGATTTTGCGACCACCCGTCGCTCGACCCGGTCGGCGCCTGCCGGCAGTGCCTGGTCGAGGTCGCCATGCCCGGCCCGCCCGGACCGGACGGCAAGCCCAGCGCCCCGCGCCAGATGCAGGGCCCTCCCGGGCGGATGAAGCCGCAGGCCTCCTGCACCATGACGGTCGCGGAGGGCATGGAGGTCAAGACCCAGTACACCTCCGAGGGCGCCGACAAGTCGCAGCAGGGCGTCATGGAGCTGCTGCTGATCAACCACCCGCTCGACTGTCCGGTCTGCGACAAGGGCGGCGAGTGCCCCCTGCAGAACCAGGCGATGAGCAGCGGCCGGGCGGTCTCGCGCTTCGAGGACGTCAAGCGGACCTATCCCAAGCCGATCAATATCTCCAGCCAGGTCCTTCTCGACCGCGAACGCTGCGTGCTGTGCGCCCGCTGCACCCGCTTCTCCGACCAGATCGCCGGTGACCCGTTCATCGCCCTGGTCGAGCGCGGCGCGCTGCAGCAGGTCGGCATCTACGAGGAGCAGCCCTTCGAGAGCTACTTCTCCGGCAACACCGTGCAGATCTGCCCGGTGGGCGCGCTGACCGGCGCGGCATACCGCTTCCGCAGCCGTCCGTTCGACCTGGTCTCCACCGCCGGCGCCTGCGAGCACTGCGCCAGCGGCTGCGCGATCCGAACCGACCACCGTCGCGGCGTCGTGCTGCGCCGGATGGCGATCAACGACCCCGAGGTCAACGAGGAGTGGAACTGCGACAAGGGCCGCTGGGCCTTCACCGCACCCACCGTCGGTGACCGCATCTCCCTGCCGATGGTGCGCGGCGCTTCCGGGCAGCTGCAGGTCGCCTCCTGGCCCGAGGCCCTGGCCGCCGCGGCCGCCGGCCTGCAGGGTCAGAGCGCCGGTGTCCTGACCGGCGGCCGGATCAGCGTCGAGGACGCCTACGCCTACGGCAAGTTCGCTCGCACGGTCCTCGCCACCAACTCGATCGACTTCCGGGCCCGCCCGGCCAGCGCCGACGAGGCCCGATTCCTCGCCGCGAGCGTGGTGGCGACCGGCCCCGCCGGCGGCAGCGTGACGTATGCCGCGCTGGAGAAGGCCCCGAAGGTGCTCCTCGTCGGCTTCGAGCCGGAGGAAGAGAGCCCTATCGTCTTCCTGCGGCTGCGGAAGGCCTTCCGCAAGAACAAGACCCAGATCTCCTCCATCGCCCCGTTCGCCACCCGCGGGCTGGGCAAGATGGGCGGCACCTGGATCCCCGCGGCCCCTGGCACCGAGACCGAGATCCTCGGTTCGGTGGACGCTGCGGCGGCGCTCGACGGCGAAGGCAGCGTCCTGCTCGTCGGTGAACGCCTGGCCACCGTCCCCGGTGCGCTGGCCGCCGCCACCGCTCTCGCCGAGCGCACCGGCGCCACCCTCGCCTGGGTTCCCCGACGGGCGGGGGAGCGCGGGGCCCTGGAGGCCGGCGCGCTCTACAACCTGCTGCCCGGTGGCCGCCCGGCCGGCGACGCCGGCGCCCGGGCTGACCTCGCCGCCACGTGGCAGGTCGACGCTCTCCCGGGCGACACCGGCCTCGACGGCGCCGGCATCATCGCCGCCGCCGCCTCCGGTGAGCTGGGCGCCCTGGTCGTCGGCGGCGTCGACGCGAGCGACCTCGGCGACGGCGCGGCATACGACGCACTCGAGAGGGCCTTCGTCGTCTCCCTCGAATACCGCCCCAGCAGCGTCACCGCGGCCGCGGACGTCGTCCTGCCGGTGGCGCCGCACGCCGAGAAGGCCGGCACCTTCGTCGACTGGGAGGGGCGGGTGCGGCCGTTCGCGGCGGCACTGGAGACCAACGCCCTCTCCGACTACCGGGTCCTCGACATGCTGGCGAGCGAGCTCGGGCACTTCCTCGGCGCGCGCAGCCTCGAGCAGGTGCAGACCGAGATGAGCACGCTCGGGCCGTGGTCCGGTGCCCGCGCGAGCAAGCCTGCCGCCCTCCCGGCGCAGGTGCCCTCGACCCGGCCCGGCCAGTTCGTCCTCGCCACCTGGCACCACCTGCTCGACAAGGGCCGCCTCCAAGACGGCGAACCCTTCCTCGCCGGCACCGCCCCGGCCGCCGTGGCCCGGATCTCCGCATCCGGGGCGCAGGCGCTCGGTGTCCACGACGGCGAGCAGGTCACGGTCACCGGCCCGGCGGGCAGCGTGACCGTGCCGCTGGCGGTGACCGAGATGGTCGACAACGTCGTCTGGGTCCCGACCAACTCGGCCGGCTGCCGCGTCGCCGTCCTCGGCGTCGGCGCCGGCTCGCTCGTCACCGTCACCCCCGGAGGTGCCTCGTGAACGTCTTGACCGTCCTCGCCGCGGCGGAGCCCTATGTGCCGCGCGACAACCCGGTCGCCGACTTCAGCGACACCCCCGTGTGGCTGTCGCTGGTCAAGGCGCTCTTCCTGTTCGTCTATCTGCTGCTCAGCACGCTGCTCGTCATCTGGTTCGAGCGACGCGTCATCGGCCGGATGCAGCAGCGCCCCGGCCCGAACCGCTTCGGTCCGTTCGGCATCTTTCAGACCCTCGCCGACGGTGTGAAGCTGGCGCTCAAGGAGGACATCGTCCCCAAGAACGCCGACAAGCTGATCCACCTGCTCGCGCCGATCCTCGCCGCGTCGATGGCCTTCGTCTCCTTCGCGATCATCCCGTTGGCCGGCAACGTGCGCATGTTCGGCCACACCACGCCGCTGCAGCTGACCGACGTGCCGATCGCGGTGCTCATCGCGTTGGCGGTCGCCGGCGTGGGTGCCTACGGCGTCGTGCTCGCCGGCTGGTCGTCGGGCTCGACCTATCCGCTGCTTGGTGGGCTGCGCTCCAGCGCCCAGATCATCAGCTACGAGATCGCCATGGGTCTGTCGCTCGTCGCCGTCTTCCTCTACAGCGGTTCGATGTCGACCTCGCAGATCGTCGCCAATCAGCGGAGCATCTGGCACGTCATACCGCTGGTCGTCTCCTTCGTCATCTATGTCATCACGATGGTCGGCGAGACCAACCGGTTGCCCTTCGACCTCGCCGAGGGTGAGGGCGAGTTGACCGCCGGCTTCATGACCGAATACAGCTCGATGAAGTTCGCAATGTTCTTCCTCGGCGAATACATCAACATGTTCACCGTCGCCGGCCTGGCGACCACCGTCTTCCTCGGCGGCTGGCAGGCCCCGCCCGGCATCGCGGCCATCAACGACGGCATGTTCAACCACGGCTGGTGGGGCCTGCTGTGGTTCACCGTCAAGCTGTGGCTGTTCATGTTCCTCTTCGTGTGGCTGCGTGGTTCGCTGCCCCGCACGCGGTATGACCAGTTCATGCGCTTCGGCTGGAAGTTCCTCATCCCCGTCACGATCGTGTGGGTCGTCGCGGTCGCCTTCCTGCAGGCCGCCGACCACGGTTACCTCGGAGAGAAGGTCGTCTCGATCTTCGGTGCCGAGCGTCGCCTGGCCTCGCTGATCGTCATCGGCGCGCTCGCCCTGCTGGTGCTGGCGGCGACGTGGATCTGGGAAGGCCGCCAGGCTGCCAAGATCGAGGCGGCCAAGCCGGTCGTCCCCGACGCGATCGATCCGTATGCCGGGGGCTTCCCCGTGCCGCCATTGCCCGGACAGCGCCTCGAACAGGCCGCTCCCGCCCCGACCAAGGAAGTGCTCCATGGCTGAGGACAAGCCCGGCTTCTTCAGTGAGATGTTCGCCCCCGTCGGTGGATTCGGCGTCACCTTCGCGACCATGTTCAAGAAGGTCAAGACCGTCGAATACCCCGAGGTCAAGCGCCCCACCCAGCCGCGTTTCCACGGACGTCACCAGCTCAATCGCTATCCCGACGGGCTCGAGAAGTGCGTCGGCTGCGAGCTGTGCGCGTGGGCGTGCCCCGCGGACGCGATCCTCGTCGAAGGCGCCGACAACGACGACACCCCCGGCGGCACCGGCCGCTTCTCGGCGGGTGAGCGGTATGGCCGCGTCTACCAGATCAACTATCTGCGCTGCATCTTCTGCGGCCTGTGCATCGAGGCCTGCCCGACCCGCGCGCTGACGATGACCAACTTCTACGAGCTGGCCGACTACAACCGCGCCGACCTGATCTTCACCAAGGAGCAGCTGCTGGCGCCCTTGCAGGCCGGGATGGTCGAGCCGCCGCACCCGATGGCCGAGGGCCTGTCGGAGCGCGATTACTACCTCGGAAAGGTCGAAGGGGGTGCCAAGTGACCAGCACCGCTGAAGCCGTCACGTTCTGGATCCTCGGGTCCATCGCCGTGCTCATGAGTCTCGGCCTGCTGTTCGCCAAGAAGGCCGTGTATGCCGCCATGGGCGTCGCGGTCACGATGACCATCCTCGGCATCTTCTATGTCGCGCAGGGCGCCCCATTCCTCGGGGTCGTGCAGGTGTTCGTCTACTCCGGCGCCGTGATGATGCTCTTCCTGTTCGTCGTCATGCTCGTCGGTGTCGACTCCTCCGACAGCCTCATCGAGACCATCAAGGGCCAGCGCTGGATCGGGCTGCTGCTCTCGCTCGGCCTGGCCATGCTGCTCGCCGGGATGATCGGCAAGGTCACCATCGACGGCACCCCGACCCTCGACGCGGTCAACCAGGGCGGCCACATCTCGGCGATGGCCAATGTCATCTTCGGCAAGTACGTCTGGGTCTTCGAGATCACCTCGGCCCTGCTCATCACCGCCGCCCTCGGCGCAATGGTGCTCGCCCACCGCGAGCGCCTCGGCGCCAAGCCGAACCAGAAGGCCTGGTCGCAGGAGCGCTTCCGCCGCGGCGAGTACGTCTCCGGCCTCCCGGCCCCCGGTGTGTATGCACGGCACAACGCCGTCGACACCCCGGCGCTGCTGCCCGACGGCACACCCAGCGAGCTGTCCGTCTCGCGCACGCTGCAGGCCCGCGACCAGGTCGCCCTGCCCGGCCAGTACACCGCCGCCGAACAGCAGCTGCAGAAGGAGATCGAGGAGGGGCGCACGCGATGAGCCTGATGAACTACATCTACCTGGCCATGATCCTGTTCGCCATCGGCGCAGCGACGGTGCTCACCCGCCGCAACGCGATCATCGTGTTCATGGGTATCGAACTGATGCTCAACTCGGCCAACCTCGCCTTCGTCACGTTCGGGCGGATGCACCAGTCCATCGACGGAGCGGCCATCGCGCTGTTCGTCATGGTCGTCGCGGCCGCCGAGGTCGTCGTCGGCCTGGCGATCATCATGGCCATCTTCCGTGCCCGGCGTTCGGCATCGGTCGACGACGCGAACCTGCTGAAGTACTGAGAAGGGGATAACACAACGTGTCCACCCTCCTGACACAGCTGGCACTCGAAACCGCCACGTCCTCGGACGCGGTCTCGATGCCCGGCTGGTGGCTCATCGCCCTGCCGTTGGCCGGTGCCGCCTTGTTGCTGCTCGGTGGCAGGGCCACCAACAGCTTCGGCCCCGCCCTGGCCACCGGCTTGTCCTGGGCCAGCTTCGGGCTCGGCGTCGTCGCGCTGCTGCAGTTGCTGGCCGTCGACCCCGACCAGCGCTCGACCCACCAGACGCTCTTCAACTGGATCCCCGCCGGTGCCTTCCAGCTCAGCGCCGGCCTGCAGATCGACACCCTGTCGGTCAGCTTCGTGCTGCTGATCACCTTCGTCGGTTCGCTGATCCACGTCTATTCGCTCGGCTACATGAGCCACGACCCCGACAAGCGGCGCTTCTTCGCCTACTTGAACTTCTTCGTCGCGGCCATGTTGCTGCTGGTGCTGGCCGACTCCTTCCTGCTGCTGTTTGTCGGCTGGGAGGGCGTGGGCCTGGCCTCCTACCTGCTCATCGGGTTCTGGAACACGCGGGAGGCCGGAGCGATCGCCCCGGGCCACTTCGCGGAGGCCAACGCCGCCGCCGCCAACAAGGCGTTCGTCGTCAACCGGGTCGGCGACATCGGCCTGTCGCTGGCGATCGCGCTGATGTTCGCCACCTTCGGTGCCGTCGACTTCGCCGCAGTCAACGCCGGGGTCGCCGCGGGCGGCGCCGGCACGGCGACGCTCACCGCCATCGGTCTGCTGCTCCTGCTCGGCGCCTGCGGAAAGTCCGCGCAGTTCCCGCTGCAGAGCTGGCTCGGCGACGCGATGGCCGGCCCGACGCCGGTGTCCGCGCTGATCCACGCCGCTACCATGGTGACCGCGGGTGTCTACCTCGTCGTCCGCAGCCATACCATCTTCGAAGCCGCTCCCAACGCCCAGCTCGCCGTCGCCATCGTCGGCGCGATCACGCTGACATACGGTGCGATCGTCGGGTGCGCCAAGGACGACATCAAGAAGGCGCTCGCCGCCTCGACCATGTCGCAGATCGGCTACATGATGCTCGCCGCGGGCCTGGGCCCGGTCGGCTACGCCTTCGCGATCTTCCACCTGATCACCCACGGCTTCTTCAAGGCGGGGATGTTCCTCGGCGCCGGCTCGGTCATGCACGGCATGAGCGACCAGGTCGACATGCGCCGCTTCGGCAACCTGAACAAGTTCATGAAGATCACCTGGATCACCTTCGGCCTCGGCTGGCTGGCGATCCTCGGTGTGCCGCCCTTCTCCGGCTTCTGGAGCAAGGACAAGATCATCGAGGCCGCCTTCATCGGCGAGGGCTGGCGCCCCTGGGTCTTCGGCCTGGCCGCGCTGCTCGGCGCGGGCGTCACCGCGTTCTACATGTCGCGCCTGTTCTTCATGACCTTCCACGGCAAGGAGCGCTGGACCGACGAGCCGAAACAGCACCCGCACGAGTCGCCGCTGACGATGACCCTCCCGATGATGGTGCTCGCGCTGGGCTCTGCCGGGCTCGGCCTGATCCTCGGCCCGACGGACATCTTCACCCAATGGCTCGAGCCGGTCACCGGCCACCCCGAGCATGGCGAGCCCGTCCTGTCCGTGCCGGTCCTGATGACGCTGACCCTGCTGCTGGTCGCCCTCGGTGCCGGGCTCGCGTGGCTGCGGTATGGCCGTGACGAGGTCCCGATGTACGCTCCGGCGGGCAATGCGCTCACGCAGGCCGCCCGCAAGGATCTCTACCAGGACGACATCAACGAGGCCGTCTTCATGTGGCCGGGCGTCAAACTGGTCCGCTCGGTGATCTGGACGGACAACGAGGTGGTCGACGGCGGCGCGATGGGTCTGGGCAAACTGACCGGCGGCACCGCCACCTGGCTGCGCCGCATCCAGAACGGCTATGCACGCTCCTACGCCTTGACGATGCTTGCCGGCATCGTCGCCGTCCTCGGTGCACTGTGGGTGATGAACTGATGGATAACTTCCCCTGGCTGACCGCGATGATGGTCGTGCCGCTCATCGGCGCGGCCTTGATCGCGGCGCTGCCCTCGGCGATGGCGGCCCGCGCCAAGGAGCTGGCCCTGGCCTTCTCCGTCGCGACGCTCGCCCTGGGTGTCGGCGCCCTCACGCAGTTCGATCTGCACTCGATGCAGCAGTTCCAGCTCACCGAGACCCACTCGTGGATCGAGAGCTTCGGCGTCTCCTACGCTCTCGGCGTCGACGGCATCGCCATCACGCTGATCCTCATGGCCGCCGTCCTCACCCCGGTGTGCATCCTGGCCGCCTGGCACGACGTGCCCGAGGGCGGCAGCCGCGAGAAGAACTACTTCGCGTGGACGCTGCTGCTGCTCGCCTTCATGGTGGGTGTCTTCGCCGCGACCGATGTCTTCCTCTTCTACGTCTTCTTCGAGGCGATGCTGATCCCGGTCTACTTCCTGATCGGTGGGTATGGCGGACCGGGCCGGCAGGCGGCTGCGGTCAAGTTCCTGCTGTTCTCCCTCGCGGGTGGGCTGGTCATGCTGGCGGCCGTCATCGGCCTCTACATGCAGGGCCCGCGCGGCCCGCAGGGCTTTCTCATCAACAGCCTGACCGGCCTGAACATCGACCCGACCACCCAGAAGTGGCTCTGGCTCGGATTCTTCATCGCCTTCGCCGTCAAGGCCCCGATGTGGCCCGTCCACACCTGGCTGCCCGACGCCGCCGGTGTCGCCAAGCCCGCCACGGCCACCCTGCTCGTCGGTGTCCTCGACAAGGTCGGCACCTACGGCATGATCCGCTTCTGCCTGCAGCTGTTCCCCGACGCCAGCGAATGGGCCACGCCAGTGGTGATCGCCCTGGCTGTCGTCTCGATCTTCTACGGAGCCTTCGCCGCGATCGCGCAGAACGACCTGATGCGCCTGATCGCCTACACCTCGATCAGCCACTTCGGTCTGATCGTGCTCGGCATCTTCGCGATGACGACGACCGCGCACGCCGGGGCCGCGCTCTACATGATCAACCACGGCTTCTCGACGGCCGCCCTCTTCCTTGTCGCCGGCATGCTCATCGCGCGCCGGGGGAGCACCAAGATCTCCGACTACGGCGGCTGGCAGCGGGTCGTCCCGGCGATCGCCGGCGTCTTCCTGATCTCCGGCCTGTCGAGCATGGCGCTGCCCGGCCTGAGTTCCTTCGTCTCGGAGTTCCTCGTCCTCGCTGGCACCTTCCAGCGCTACAAGGGCGTGGGGGCCATCGCCGCCTTGTCCATCGTGCTCGCCGCCCTCTACATCCTGTGGATGTACAAGCGGATGATGACCGGTCCCCGGCCGGAAGGCGTCGTACATCGCGACCTGACGTGGCGCGAGAAGTTCGTCGTGGCCCCGCTCATCCTGAGCTTCCTGTTCCTGGGTGTCTATCCGAAGCCGGTCCTCGACATCCTCAACCCTGCCGTCCAGCGGGTCCTCACCGAGGTGGGGGTGAGCGACCCCTCACCGGTCGTTCCCGCCGCCGCTGCAACCGAGAGTGAGAAGTGATGGACAGCCAGTTCACCGCGACCGCGGTCAACTACTGGGCGATCATGCCCATCCTGATCGTCTTCGGCGGCGCCCTGGTCGGCGTGCTTGTCGAGGCCTTCGCCCCGCGCAGCTCCCGGCACTCCATCCAGGTCGCCCTGACCCTGCTCACCGTGGTCCTCGCCTTCGGGGCCTTGGTCTGGAAGTCGGTCGACGACCAGGGGTCGACCCTCGCGGGGGCACTGATGATCGACGGTCCGACCCTGTTTCTGCAGGGCTCGGTCCTGCTGCTGTCGTTCGTCGCCGTGTTGCTCATGGCCGAGAAGTTCGGCAGCGCCGGCGCAGACGCCTTCACGCCGATGGGTGCGGCGGTGCCCGGCAGCCCGCTCGAGGCGGCCGCCGCCCGCGCGGGATGGGGCACCGGCGAGGTCTTCCCGCTCGCCCTGTTCTCCATCGCCGGCATGATGATCTTCCCGGCCGCCGGCGACCTGCTGACGATGTTCGTCGCGCTCGAGGTGCTCTCGCTGCCGCTCTACATCCTCACCGGCTTGGCCCGCCGCCGGCGGCTGCTGTCGCAGGAGGCGGCGCTGAAGTACTTCCTCCTCGGGTCCTTCTCCAGCGCCTTCTTCCTCTTCGGGTCGGCCCTGCTCTATGGGTATGCCGGGTCGATCCAGTTCGGCCAGATCTCCGCCGCGATCTCCGCTGCCGGCGTCGAGTTGGACGGGCTGTTGCTGCCGGGTGCCTTCTTCGTGCTCGTCGGCCTGCTGTTCAAGGTCGGCGCGGCGCCGTTCCACATGTGGACGCCGGACGTCTATCAGGGGGCTCCCACCCCGGTCACCGGGTTCATGGCCGCCTGCACCAAGCTCGCCGCATTCGGGGCGATCCTGCGCCTGGCCTACACCGGAATCGACGCCGACCGCTGGGACTGGCGGCTGGCCGTCGGCGCGATCGCGGCGCTGACGATGATCGTCGGGTCGATCCTGTCCGTGGCGCAGACCGACATCAAGCGGCTGCTGGCCTACAGCTCGATCGCCCACGCCGGGTTCATCCTCGTCGGTGTCCTGGCCTTCGACATCACCGGCGTGACCGGCGTGATGTTCTACCTGCTCGCCTACGGCCTGGCCACGCTCGCCGCGTTCGGCGTCATCGCCCTCGTGCGTGACGGCAACACCGAGGCTTCGCACATCGGGCAATGGGCCGGCCTTGGTCGTCGACACCCCGTCGTCGCGGGTGTCTTCGCGCTGCTGCTGCTCACCTTCGCCGGCATCCCGCTGACCTCGGGTTTCACCTCGAAGTTCGCGGCTTTCGCCCCGGCGATCGCCCACGGCGGGCGGATGGGCGCCGTGCTCGTGGTCATCGGTGTGCTCTGCAGCGCGATCACCGCGTTCGTGTATGTCCGCATCATCGTGCTGATGTACTTCAGCGACGCCAAGGGCGAGGTCGTCGCGTTGACCCCGTCGGTGCTGACCACCCTCGGTCTGGCGATCGCCGTCATCCTCACGATCGGTCTGGGGATCTTCCCCTCGCCGGTGCTCGATCTCGCCGGCCAGGCGAGCCAGTTCCTGCGCTGACCCGATGGTTTCACCCGCACCTGCTCCTGCCCTCCCGGGGATCTCCCCGGGGCTGCAGGCCCGACTCGACGCCGGCCTCGCGGCCGTCGAGGCAATGCTTCATGCCCGCGTGGACCATGACGACCCCTTCATCGCCGAGGCCAACGCCCACCTGCTCGCGGCGGGCGGCAAGCGGTTCCGGCCGCTGCTGACGCTGCTGGCGGCCGAGCTCGGCGACGGCATCAACGACGATGTCATCGCCGCAGCCGCCGGCGTCGAACTGACCCACCTCGCCTCGCTCTATCACGACGATGTGATGGACGATGCGTCCACCCGGCGCGGGGTGCCGAGCGCGAACGCGAAGTACGACAACTCGACGGCGATTCTCGTCGGAGACCTCCTCTTCGGCACCGCCTCCGACATCATCGCCGACCTCGGCCCCGAGGCTGTCAAGATCCAAAGCCAGACGTTCATCCGGTTGTGCTCGGGCCAGATCCGCGACGACCGGCACTGCCCACCCGGGGCCGACCCGCACGAGTATTACCTCGACGTGCTCGCCGACAAGACGGGCGTCCTGATCGCCACCGCGGCCCGCTACGGAGCCCTGTTGTCCGGTTGCTCGCGCGAGCTGATCGCCACCTTGATCGAGTACGGCGAGCGCATCGGCGTCGCCTTCCAGCTCGCCGACGACCTGATCGACGTCTCCTCCGAGATCGACGTCCTCGGCAAGGCCCCCGGCACCGACATCCGCGAGGGCAAGCGCACCTTGCCGATCATCTACGCGCTCGCCTCCACCGACCCCGCCGACGCCCGCCTGCAAGACCTGCTCCGGGTCGTTGAGCCCAGCGACGAGCAGGTGGCCGAGATGCTGGCCCTGCTGCGACCGCATACGGCCATGCAGCGCGCGCAGGAGGAGACCGACGCCGTCGCCGCCGGCGCCAAGGCGGTCCTCGCGAACGTCCCCGACGGCGAGGTCAAGTCCGCCCTCATGGACCTCGCCGACCGCGTCGTCGCCCGCCGCGCCTGAGGGATAGGCCGATCATGGGTTTTCTCAATCACGGAATGCGTGCCAAGGGTATGAAACTCTTTGCCGGTCGGACGGTCTGGAAATCCTCACAGGAGACGACAGAGAGTGTCGGGGCATGGGACGGCAATTTAGATGTTGACGAGGCTCGGGATTTCCTGCGTATGGCACTGCTACCTGCCGCCTTTGTTGTGAGACGTGTGGACAGCCATCAATTCGTGGGAGTGGCAAGGATGAAGCAAAGAACATCCTTCGATATGGAAGTCCCGTCGCATGTCAAGAGAGCCATACAAGTGAGTGGTTCTGCTCCAATCCCGTTAATGCAGGTGCGAAAGACGCCTCTGCTGGCTCTTGATGTTACCACTGATACGCAGGAGGTCGTTTCTGTTCTGAGTTCAGTCAAAGTTAACGCCCTTGTCTGTCTCGCCATGCTTGACTATTGTGACGACTTGTTGAAAAAGCGAATACAAACTTCTCTGACGCGTGACCGCGGTGGAGAATACACCGCGGCCTGCGGATCTCTTGTGGATTTGATTTGGCCGTCGCGACCTAGGGCAACGGTTGGCGGCGCTTCCATCCTAGATTCGCGCTTGGACTGGGACAGCACGACTGTTATTCAGCGGAGTATTGTGCGGGTTGTAGGACTCGACGCGTCTAGTGCTGCCAAATACTTGGCATACTTCTCGAATGCCCCCGAGGGGACATTGGCTCAAGAGCTGTGGAGTGACGACCTGTTTCGACAGACAATGCAACGGCTGGCGGAGCATTCCTTCTTGGCCGTCCATTGGTTAGGCACTAACGACCGTGCCGTTGTGAAAGTAAGCTTCGAGGCAGTAGTTGTCGAGGGACGCCTGCTAAATCCAGGTCCACGGGTTCGGTCCGCTGGCTTTTTCTCAACGTCGAAGTTTCTAATCATGGGCCTGACTTCCCTTTTATGGAACGTATTCCGCAAGGTTTGCGTGCATCTCGGGCTACTCCCCTTTTCTGTGTGGCATGAGGCCTATCAGGCGGCAGATGCTCGGAGTTTTCACGTAGAAGTTATTGCTCCTGACGGAATGAAAATCAAAGATGCCTGTTGGCTACTAAAACCCCCACGCGAGCTAGTCGATGAATTTGTGGAGGAAGTGGCGCGAATTTCGACGCCGCCCGTGGGTAAAGACATTATGCAACAGCTCATGGGCAAGGCCGCTCCAAGGCGGAGAGTTTTGCACGACCTCGGCCCTGTGCCCGTAAGATACAATCCCGACTTGTCTAGGTCGCATTCTAAACTGCACAGCTCGGTGGCTGGTGTTCCACAAGGGTATGGAGCCATTTTCACGTGGAGGTTTGTCCCGGGATTCCAGTGGATCTATATCGCGTTCCCCATTATCCTCGGTTCCCTGCTTCTTCAAGCCTTTTTTCTGTCCTCAGGGTTAAAAAACAACCCGACGTTCCCTGGCTGGTTCCCCGAGCACTTGGCGCTTCGCATGCAAGCCTCCTGTGAAAGCGTCAGGACTTTCATGTATGTGGTTGCGGACGTATTTGGATGGCGCGGTAAACCGGTGGACTCCGTGCTAATGATAAAACAGGTATCCGATGACGGTTTAGCGGCGATTTTACTGCAGAACCGGGCCACGCTTGTGATTGGTTACGCTGCTCTGGCGGGCGCCCTTCTGGTGCGCGCCGGGGAGCCCCCAATTACGAGACGACTTTTGGCTGGCCCTCGTTTGTTGGTCTCTCTAGTCGTGGTGTTGAGTACTTTCTCTGCCGCGCCGCTTTTTCTGCGCGAATGGCATCTTAAATACTACACTCTCCTGGTTTGGACGACGCTCGCAGTAAGTGTTCTGGCAGCGGGGCTATTGTCCCTCATGCTCGTTCGTGTTATAATGCCGTTTTCGCGAATCTTGAGATTGCTCCATTTAGGGAAAAAGGCGCTAGATAGAGACGGTTTTAGGCGGCTGGACGACCAGCCCGTCTTAGGCTCTGCTATCTGGTTGGCGCGCCGAAGATCCGCGATTTACGGATGGAAAGTTGAGGACTTCTGACATGACGATCTCGGAGGCGGTTGTGATAATCTCGGCCGTCGGAGGTGCGGGTATTCTCGTTAGTCTCGTCGGTGTGATTTCTATTCGGCGAAGAAAAACGCTACAGGATTTGGCTCCTGAACGAATTGCGAGAGCATCGCGGTGTGTTGTGACTTCGGCCGAAGGCGCCAGGTTCAAGAGCGACGCCCAATTGGTGGGTGGTCAGTATGTCAGTCGAGTACAGGATGCCTTCGGGCGCGGGAGTGCTACGAGGGCGTCAGGGAGGCCTCAGCGACTGCGGGTCGACGGTGTCACCTAGATGCTCGGAGAAGCTCCGAGCATGGTTAGTTCGCCCTTCTGTGGGCATGGTGCGACTTTCTTGGCCACTCACTCACTCCTTCTCATGTCCGGTAGGCCGGTGATCCCGAAGCTAATCAATTTGCTGAACGGGGGGGCCGTGAGTGGTCTGGGTGCTGGGCCCAGTGCCGCCCCGGGAAGGTTCTAAAAGAACAGGCTCCTCGGCCTTCACGATGTGCGCGACTAACCCTGGTCGCGGGGCCAACCTCACTTCAATCATGTAATCTAACTCAGACGTCGAGCTCGTCGGGGCGGGGGACGCCGCGCTCATACGATCGCGGATCCTCGCGCGGCTCCAGATGGATCGTCATCTCTAGATCGGGGACGCTCGCCAACAGGTCGGACTCGATCTCCTCGACCAGGTCGTGACCCTGCTGGACCGTCCATCGGCCCGGCACCAGCACGTGCAGCGAGGCGAAGACCTTGTGGCCCGCCTCGCGGGTGCGCAGCTCGTGATAGTTGATCTCGGGTCCCGTATGCCGGTCCAGCACCGCCTGCACCGCGGCGGCGCGTTCGGCGTCGATCGTCTTGTCCATCAGGCCGTCGACGGACTGGCGGATCAGATGCCAGCCGGTCCAGATGATGTTGCAGCCCACGAGGAAGGCGATGATCGGGTCGAGCCGCTCCCACTT
>Ga0209607_1001113_pt1 | contig 22665 bp, 21 predicted proteins | sample AD_UKC117_MetaG_FD_184413 | JGI IMG/M metagenome (GOLD analysis project Ga0209607, IMG submission 184413) | Active sludge microbial communities of municipal wastewater-treating anaerobic digesters from Hong Kong - AD_UKC117_MetaG (SPAdes)... | ecosystem: Engineered > Bioreactor > Anaerobic >... | reverse complement strand
AAATAGCGCCGGATCCACCGCCGTGCGGTTGAGCATCACCGTCCAGTGCAGGTGCGGGCCGGTGACGCGGCCGGTGGCGCCCACGGCGCCGAGGCGCTGGCCGGTGGCCAGGCGGTCGCCGGGCTGCACGTCGATGCGGCTCAGGTGGCACATCATCGACAGCAGGCCGCCACCGTGGTCCAGCCACACGGTGTTGCCGTTGAAGAAGTAGTCGCCGGTGTCGAGCACCGTGCCGGGCATGGGTGCCACCACCGGCGTCCCGGTGGGCGCGGCGATGTCCATGCCGCTGTGAGGGTTGCGCGGCTTGCCGTTGAAGACGCGCCGTAGCCCGAAGGAGCTGGAGCGCCGCCCCGGCGTGGGCTGCCGCATGGCCAGGCTGCCGGCCGGCGGCGGGCTCAGTGTGGCGATCACCTCTTTCTGGTGCGCGCTCTCGCGCTCATAGCGCGCCAGGTCTTCGGGCGACAGGTCCACCGTGCGGGGCGACACCTTCAGGTGCTGCTCGGTGTAGCGCTTGGGGGTGATGGTGTAGGCGATCTCGCGCTCGCCGCCAGCGGCATCGCGCACGCGGATGCGCGCCGTGCCGGGCTGCGCCGCCAGGGGAATGCCCACCAGCGCCGTCCAGCCGCCGTCCTCGGCCAGCACCAGCAGCGGCACGCCGTCGTCAGAGAACGCGGTGGGCTGGCCGGCCGACCGGCCCAGATCGAGACGGGCCACGCCGCCGGGAACAGCTTCGGCACGGGGCCAGGCGGCAGACGCCACGGGGCCGGCCAAGGCGTGCAGAGGCCAGGACGTGGAAAGGGCGACAGCCAGCATCGCACGGCGGGTGGGCAGGGAAGGGGGCTTGGGGTTGGAAGCAACCGGCATGTGAAGTTTTCGAGTTCTGAAACCAGATCATGGCGCCGAGCGCTTGACCTAGTGTAGGGAATCGGTGCTTTCTTGCCCGGCGACTGAGCGGAATTTGATTCGTATCAAAAAGTACTAGCCGAGTCGATTAGATACTTCATCGCTTCCATACCATCTTGGAGCCAATCATGGCGATTCTTCAATGGGTGCCCGACCTGGACACCGGCATTTCGGAGATCGATGTCCAGCACCGTAGGATCGTGGACTACATCAACCGCGTCAACGAGTTGCGTGCAACGCACGACCGCAAGGGCCTCGAGGAAGTGATTGCGGAAATGGTGGACTACACCATGTCGCATTTCGCCTTCGAGGAAGAGCTGATGCAGAACGCGGGGTACATGTTCACCGGCCCGCACAAGCGGGTGCACGAGATCTTCACCCGCAAGGTCGCCGAGATGCAGGCGCGCTTCGAGGGTGGTGAAGATGTGGTCGAAGAGCTGCACGGCATGCTGTCGCGCTGGCTGTTCAACCACATCCGCAACGAGGACCACGGCTACATCGAGGCCGTGAAAGCCTACCAGAAGATGGCCGTGAAGCAGCACGAGTCCGAGAAGGAGCAACTCAAGATGGAAGTGCTGCGCGAACTGGCGGCCGAGCGGCAACGCAAGGGCTGGCTGGCGCGTCTGCTGGGGGTTTGAAGGCGGTCCGTCGCAACCGTGCCCGCCGGGCACGACCAGCAGCGACAGCAAGGCATTCGCGCAGCGCGCGCGACGTTCAGCCGCTCAGGACGCCGCTTCCAGCCCGCCCTTGAAGTGCCGGCGCATGCAGTCGGCGGCCCGCGCGGCGTCGCGGGCGGTGATTGCCTGCAGCAGCGCACGGTGCTCGGCCAGCGATTCGTTCAGGCGCCCGGTCTTGAGCAGCGAGTGCTGGCGGTGCAGCTTCATCACCTTGCGCAGGTCCTGCACCACCTGCAGGCGCCAGCGGTTGTCGGCCAGTTCCAGCAGGCGCAGGTGGAAGCGCTCGTTGAGGGCGAAGAAGCGGGGTGTGTCATCGACCGCGGCTTCGAGGTCGGCGTGCAGTGCACCGAGTTCCGCCAGTTGCGCGTCGGTGGCCCGGCTGGCCACGGCCTGGGCGGCATCGGTTTCGAGCAGGGCCAGCAGGTGGTAGACGTCGGCCAGATCCTTGGGCGAGGATTCGGTCACGTAGGCGCCGCGCCGCACCTTCATGGTCACCAGGCCCTCGGCGGCCAGTACCTTCAATGCCTCGCGCAGCGGCGTGCGGCTGATGCCCAGTTGCTCGGCGATGCGCACCTCGTCCACCCAGTCGCCGGGCGCCAGCTCGCGGCTGTAGATGCGCTGGCGCAGGCGCTCGGCTACCTCCTCGTAGAGGGCGCGGGGGGCGACGTGGGCGACGGCAGTCATCGGAGCCAAAAATTTTTGGCGATTGTAAGACGGTGAACGGGTTTTGAATTAATAATTATGGCGTTCGGGCGATACCGCAACGACGGCCATCAAGATGGCGGCTGTGCGGCGTCGCCTTCATCGCCGGGCGGACTGGCGGTACGCTCGGGGATGCGCATCCGCCGGGCGTCTGCGGCTCGCCGGAGGTGATCCCGATATCCTTTTGCACCGCGCGCACCAACCCGCCCACCCAAGGCCCCGCCATGAGCACCGACCAGCCCGAATTCAAGCCCTCCACCCTGGCCGACTGGCAGAAGGCCGCGCAGAAATCCGCGCCCGGTGGCAAGGTGGATGCGCTCGACTGGATCACCCCCGACGGCATCGCCGTCAAGCCGCTGTACACAGCTGAAGACGTGGCGGGCCTGCCGTACGCCAACACGCTGCCGGGCTTCGAGCCCTTCCTGCGCGGCCCGCAGGCCACCATGTACGCGGTGCGCCCGTGGACCATCCGGCAGTACGCGGGCTTTTCCACCGCGGAGGAATCCAACGCCTTCTACCGCAAGGCGCTGGCCGCCGGCGGGCAGGGCGTGAGCGTGGCGTTCGACCTGGCCACGCACCGCGGCTACGACTCCGACCACCCGCGCGTGACCGGCGACGTGGGCAAGGCCGGCGTGGCCATCGACAGCGTGGAGGACATGAAGATCCTGTTCGACGGCATCCCGCTGGACAAGGTGAGCGTCTCCATGACCATGAATGGCGCGGTGCTGCCCATCCTGGCCGGCTACATCGTGGCGGCCGAGGAGCAGGGCGTGAGCCAGGACCAACTGGCCGGGACCATCCAGAACGACATCCTCAAGGAGTTCATGGTCCGCAACACCTACATCTATCCGCCCGAGCCGTCGATGAAGATCATCGGCGACATCATCGAGTACACGGCCGAGCACATGCCGAAGTTCAACTCGATCAGCATCAGCGGCTACCACATGCAGGAAGCCGGCGCCAACCAGGCGCTGGAGATGGCCTTCACCCTGGCCGACGGCAAGGAATATGTGAAGACCGCCCTGGCCAAGGGCATGGACGTGGATGCCTTTGCTGGCCGCCTGTCGTTCTTCTGGGCCGTGGGCATGAACTTCTATCTGGAGATCGCCAAGATGCGCGCCGCCCGCCTGCTGTGGTGCCGCATCATGAAGGGCTTCAACCCCAGGAACCCCAAGAGCCTGATGCTGCGCACGCACAGCCAGACCAGCGGCTGGAGCCTGACCGAGCAGGACCCGTACAACAACGTGGTGCGCACCACCATCGAGGCCATGGCGGCCGTCTTCGGCGGCACGCAGAGCCTGCACACCAACAGCTTCGACGAAGCCATTGCGCTGCCCACCGAGTTCTCCGCCCGCATCGCGCGCAACACGCAGCTCATCATCCAGGAAGAGACGCACATCACCAGCGTGGTCGACCCATGGGCCGGCAGCTACATGATGGAAAAGCTCACCCAGGACATGGCCGACGCCGCCTGGGCCATCATTGAGGAGGTCGACGCCATGGGCGGCATGACCAAGGCGGTGGACAGCGGCTGGGCCAAGCTCAAGATCGAGGCGGCGGCGGCCGAGAAGCAGGCGCGCATCGATTCCGGCAAGGACGTGATCGTGGGCGTCAACAAGTACAGGCTGGCCAAGGAAGATCCGATCGAGATCCTCGAGGTGGACAACGTCAAGGTGCGTGAAGCGCAGATTGCCCGCCTCCAGAACATCAAGCAAAAACGCGACGCAGCCCAGGTGCAGCAGGCGCTGGCAGCTATCACAAAAATAGCGGAGACGGGGCAGGGCAACCTGCTGGCCGCCGCCGTGCAAGCCATCCGTGCCCGCGCCACCGTGGGCGAAGTGAGCGACGCCATGGAACAGGTCTTCGGGCGCCACCGCGCCGACACGCAGAAAGTCACTGGCGTCTATGCCGCCGCCTACGATTCCGCCGAAGGCTGGGACAAGCTCAAGGGCGAGATCGCCGCCTTCGCCGACGAGCAGGGCCGCCGCCCGCGCGTGATGATCGCCAAGCTCGGCCAGGACGGCCACGACCGCGGTGCCAAGGTCGTGGCCACGGCCTTCGCCGACCTCGGCTTCGACGTCGACATCGGCAGCCTGTTCCAGACGCCGGAAGAGTGCGCCCGCCAGGCGATCGAGAACGACGTGCACGCCGTCGGCGTCAGCACCCTGGCCGCCGGCCACAAGACCCTGGTGCCGGCCATCATCAACGAACTGAAGAAGCAGGGTGCCGACGACATCATCGTCTTCGTCGGCGGTGTGATCCCGCGCCAGGACTACGACTACCTTTACGAGGCCGGCGTGAAGGGCATCTACGGCCCCGGTACGCCGATCCCGGCCAGCGCCAAGGATGTGCTGGAGCAGATCAAGCGTGCGGTCGCAAAGGTTTGAACTACAGGCGTGACCCATCCAACCGTTCGGGCTGAGCCTGTCGAAGCCCTTTTACTGGCTCAGCCGTGAAGCCCTTTTGTGTCTACCTGCTGCGTTGTGGCAATGGCTCGTTCTACGCGGGCCATACCGACGATCTGTCTGCGCGCTTGATGCAGCACCAGATGGCGATCTCGGGCTACACGGCCACACGAAAGCCCCTCGAGTTGGTGTGGCAAGCGGAATTCGAAACCCGGGAAGGAGCTCTGGCCTTCGAACGGCGGATCAAGGGCTGGTCGCGCGCCAAAAAAGAGGCCTTGGTGGCAGGTGACTGGGAGCGCATTCAGTGGCTGGCCCAATCACGCAAGACAGGCGCAATGAGTGGTGTGGAGGGGCTTCGACAAGCTCAGCCCGAACGGGGTGAGGTGTGAAGCTGAACGACCTTCTGGCTGGCATCGTGCACGGCCCAGCGGCCTTGCAGCGCCGTGCCATGGCCAAGGCCATCACGCTGCTCGAATCCACGCGCGCTGACCACCGCGCGCAGGGCGACGAACTGCTCACCGGCCTGCTGCCGCACACCGGCAACGCGCTGCGGCTGGGCATCAGCGGCGTGCCGGGCGTGGGCAAGAGCACCTTCATCGAGGCGCTGGGGCTGCTTCTGATTGAACGAGGGCACCGCGTCGCGGTGCTGGCGGTCGATCCCAGCAGCAGTGTGTCGGGCGGCTCCATCCTGGGCGACAAGACGCGCATGGAGCGCCTGTCGCTGGAGCAGAGCGCTTACATCCGCCCCAGCCCCAGCAGCGGCACGCTCGGCGGCGTGGCCGAAAAGACCCGCGAGGCCATGCTGGTGTGCGAGGCCGCCGGCTACGACGTGGTGCTGGTCGAGACCGTGGGCGTGGGCCAGAGCGAAACCGCGGTGGCCGGCATGACCGACATGTTCGTGCTGCTGCAGCTGCCCAACGCCGGCGACGACCTGCAGGCCATCAAGAAGGGCGTGATGGAGCTGGCCGACCTGGTGGTCATCAACAAGGCCGACATCGACCCGGCCGCCGCCACCCGCGCGCGGGCGCAGATCCAGTCGGCGCTGCGCATCTTCGGCCTGCACGGCAACCCCGAGCACGCGCACCACGACACCCGCCTCTGGCACCCCGAGGTGATCCAGATCAGCGGCCTGAAGGGCGAGGGGCTGGAGGCCTTCTGGGATTGCGTCACGCGCTTCCGCACGCTGCAGACCGCCAACGGCCGGCTGGCCGCGCGCCGGCAGCAGCAGGCGCGGGCGTGGATGTGGTCGTTGATCGAATCGGGCCTGAAATCGGCCTTCCGCCAGCACCCGGCGGTGCGCGATGCGCTGGGCCCCGTGACCGAGCGCGTGGCCGAGGGCAGCCTGCCGCCATCGACCGCGGCGCGCCAGCTGCTGGCGGCCGCCGGCCTTGGCGTGGCACAGGTCGCTGGCGCGGATTTCAATGCAGAAAGTGCCACCAGCCCATGAGCGACGGGCGCATCCAGCTATCGGAAACGGAGCGCATCGCCGCCTCGCCGGGCTGGCGCGAGCACCGCGTCGAGGTGTTCGACACCTCTGCGGGGCGCGTGATCGCCAAGGGCCATCGGCCGCAGCGCAGCCCCACGAAACACCGCATTCTCAACGCGGCGGCTCGTCTGCTGGGCGTGCCCTTCCTGGGCGCCGTGCCGGTACACGGCGGCGCCGAATCGCAGGCGGTGGAGATCCGCAGGCTACAGGCGCTGCGCGCGGCCGGTGCGCGCGTGCCCGAGGTGCTGCACGTGGCGCCGGACCATTTCGTCATGAGCTGGCTGGGTGCCAACCAGCTGGCCAACCTGCTGCACCAGCGGCATCCCGCCGCCTTCGACCTGTGGCTCCAGGGTGCCCGCTCGCTGGTGCGCGTGCACGCGGCGGGGCAGTACCTGAGCCAGTGCTTTGGCCGCAACATGATCGTCGACGACAGCGCTGATCCGCCCCGCTTTGCCGGCATGATCGACTTCGAGGACGATCCGCTCGAGGTCATGAGCCTGCCCGAAGCCCAGGTGCGCGACTGGCTGATCTACCTGCAGAGCACGCTGTGGGATCTGCATGTGCCCGAGTCCCGCATCGACAGCACGCTGCGCGAGCTGATGGCCGCCGAGCGGCCCGAGGTGCGCGCGCTGTTCGCTACCGCCTGCGAGCGGCTGGGCTGGCTGCACCGCCTGCCGCGCAAGCGCAAGCTGGGCCGCGACGTCGTCGCCGTGCAGGCCGTGGCCGCCGCAGCGCACCGCTGGCGCTGGCACCGGCCGGATCCCGGCAGCTCTTCGTTTTCTTCTCTCTCAACCGAACGCCAAGATGAAGCAAATCCTTGAACAACTCGAAAGCAAGCGCGCCGCCGCCCGCCTGGGCGGCGGGCAGAAGCGCATCGATGCCCAGCACGGCAAGGGCAAGCTCACCGCGCGCGAGCGCATCGAGGTGCTGCTCGACGCCGGCTCTTTCGAAGAGTGGGACATGTTTGTCGAGCACCGCTGCGCCGACTTCGGCATGGACCAGACCCACATCCCCGGCGACGGCGTGGTGATCGGCTACGGCACCATCAACGGCCGGCTGGTGTTCGTGTTCAGCCAGGACTTCACCGTGTTCGGCGGCGCGCTGTCGGAAGCGCACGCCGAGAAGATCTGCAAGCTGATGGACCAGGCCATGAAGGTAGGCGCGCCGGTGATCGGGCTGAACGACTCCGGCGGCGCGCGCATCCAGGAAGGCGTGGCCAGCCTGGGTGGCTACGCCGAGGTGTTCCAGCGCAACGTCATGGCCAGCGGCGTGGTGCCGCAGATCAGCATGATCATGGGCCCGTGCGCCGGCGGCGCGGTGTATTCGCCCGCCATGACCGACTTCATCTTCATGGTCAAGGACACCAGCTACATGTTCGTGACCGGGCCCGAGGTGGTCAAGACCGTGACGCACGAGAGCGTCACGGCCGAGGAACTGGGCGGCGCCATCACGCACAGCGCCAGGAGCGGCGTGGCCGACCTGGCGTTCGAGAACGACGTGGAAGCCCTGCTGATGCTGCGGCGCTTCTTCAACTACATCCCCGCCAACAACCGCGAGAAGCCGCCGCACCGCCCCACGCAGGACAGCGCCGACCGGGCCGACCTGAGCCTCGACACCCTGGTGCCCGACAACCCGAACCTGCCCTACGACATCAAGGAAGCCATCGTCAAGGTGGTCGACGATGCCGAGTTCTTCGAGCTGCAGCCCGACTACGCGGCCAACATCGTCATCGGCTTCGGCCGCATGGACGGCAACGTGGTCGGCATCGTGGCCAACCAGCCGCTCGTGCTGGCCGGCTGCCTGGACATCAAGAGCAGCATCAAGGCGGCGCGCTTCGTGCGTTTCTGCGACGCCTTCAACATCCCGGTGGTCACCTTCGTGGACGTGCCCGGCTTCATGCCCGGCACCAGCCAGGAGTACGGCGGCATCATCAAGCACGGCGCCAAGCTGCTGTATGCGTACGCCGAATGCACGGTGCCCAAGGTCACGGTCATCACCCGCAAGGCCTACGGTGGCGCCTACGACGTGATGGCCTCCAAGCACCTGCGCGGCGACGTCAACCTGGCCTGGCCGAACGCCGAGATCGCGGTGATGGGCGCCAAGGGCGCGGTCGAGATCATCTTCCGCCAGGACAAGGACGACCCCGAAAAGCTCGCCGCGCGCGAAGCGGAATACAAGGCCCGCTTCGCCAACCCCTTTGTCGCCGGCAGTCGCGGCTATATCGACGACGTGATCCAGCCGCACGAAACCCGCAAGCGCATCTGCCGCAGCCTGGCAATGCTGAAAGACAAGAAGCTGGAGAACCCGTGGCGCAAGCACGGAAACATTCCGCTTTGATGATCCTGGAATAGACGACTCATCGTGAGCATTCCAAAAGTTGGGGCCATCAAGGCTGCCTTGCTAGACCTACTCCAGGATGGCCGACCTCACTTGCTGCGCGAGTTGGTGCCGGTGCTGGCGCACCGGTTTGAATTGACTCCCGAAGATCTGGCTGTGCGTCACGCTAGCGGCCCTCTAAAGTTTGAGAATCTGGTGAGGTGGGCACGTCAGCACCTGAAGGACGATGGGACTATCCAAACTCCTGATCGCGGTGTTGTGCAGATTTCAGAACTGGGGTTGAGGACACTGAATGCTGGAGGTCCCGGATTTCCGGCAACCCGGGCAGCAGAGCCGTTGACTCCTGTTCAATCACCCGACGAAGCATTGGATGCGGCTGTCGAACAATTGACAACTCAACTGCGTCTTGATGTGTTGGAGCGAGTGAAGCAAACGACTCCTCAGCAATTTGAGCGTTTGGTGGTTGATGTGCTGCTCGCCATGGGCTATGGCTTCGACGAATCCTCAGGTCATGTGACGCGCTTTAGCGGCGACGGCGGCATTGATGGTCTTGTCCACGAGGACAAGCTCGGTCTCAGCACCATCTATATCCAAGCTAAACGCTATACCGAAACCAGCGTAGGAAGGCCTGAAGTACAGCAGTTCTTGGGAGCGCTGACTGGCGCTGGCGCGACCAAAGGCGTGTTCATTACTAGCGCCGGATTTTCACGCGAGGCGCGCGATTTCGCGATGCGTTTGCAGAACCAAAAGGTTGCACTGATTGATGGCGCGCAACTCGCCCGTCTCATGGTCGAGCATGGGGTTGGCGTTGCCACCGCGAAAACGCTTGCGATTCAACATGTTGATAGTGATTACTTCGATGCAGGGTGGGACAAGCCCTGATCGTCCAATGATTTAAAGGAAGCCGCTATGTTCACCAAAATCCTCATCGCCAACCGTGGCGAGATCGCCTGCCGCGTCATCGCCACCGCCAGGAAGATGGGCATCGCCACGGTGGCGGTGTATTCCGACGCCGACAAGGACGCGCGCCACGTGCAGCTGGCCGACGAGGCCGTGCGCCTGGGGCCGCCGCCTTCGCGCGAGTCCTACCTGCTGGCCGACAAGATCATCGGGGCCTGCAAGCAGACCGGCGCGCAGGCCGTGCACCCGGGCTACGGTTTCTTGAGCGAGAACGAGGCCTTCGCCAAGCGCTGCGAAGAAGAGGGCATCGCCTTCATCGGCCCCAAGGCACACTCCATCGCCGCCATGGGCGACAAGATCGCGTCCAAGAAACTGGCCAATGAGGCCAGGGTCAACACCATTCCGGGCTACAACGACCCGATCCCTGACGCCAACAAGGCGGTGGAGATCGCCAAGGGCATCGGCTACCCGGTGATGATCAAGGCCAGCGCCGGCGGCGGCGGCAAGGGCCTGCGCGTGGCCTTCAACGACAAGGAAGCGCTGGAAGGCTTCACCGCCTGCCAGAACGAGGCGCGCAACAGCTTCGGCGACGACCGCATCTTCATCGAGAAGTTTGTCGAGCAGCCGCGCCACATCGAGATCCAGGTGCTGGGCGACAGCCATGGCAACGTGGTCTACCTGAACGAGCGCGAATGCTCGATCCAGCGCCGCCACCAGAAGGTGATCGAGGAGGCGCCCAGCCCCTTCATCAGCGACGCCACCCGCAAGGCCATGGGCGAGCAGGCGGTGGCGCTGGCCAAGGCCGTGAAGTACCAGAGCGCGGGCACGGTGGAGTTCGTGGTCGGCAAGGACCAGGATTTCTACTTCCTGGAGATGAACACCCGCCTGCAGGTCGAGCACCCGGTGACCGAGCTGATCACCGGGCTGGATCTGGTGGAGCAGATGATCCGCGTGGCGGCCGGCGAGAAGCTGGCCTTCGGCCAGGCCGACGTGAAACGCGAGGGCTGGGCCATCGAGTGCCGCATCAACGCCGAAGACCCGTTCCGCAACTTCCTGCCTTCCACCGGGCGTTTGGTGCGCTTCACGCCGCCCGAGCAGAACCTGTTCCAGGGGCAGGCCACCACCGGGCTCGGCGTGCGTGTGGACACCGGCGTGGTCGACGGCGGCGAGATCCCGATGTACTACGACTCGATGATCGCCAAGCTCATCGTGCATGGCAGGGACCGCAACGACGCCATCGCCCGCATGCGCGAGGCGCTGAACGGCTTCGTCATCCGCGGCGTGCAGAGCAACATCCCGTTCCAGGCCGCGCTGCTGGCGCACCCGAAATTCGTGAGCGGCGATTTCAACACCGGCTTCATCGCCGAACACTACGCCCACGGCTTCCGCGCCGAGGACGTGCCGCACGACGACCCGGCCTTCCTGCAGGCGCTGGCCGTGCACCTGCACATGTTCTACCGCAACCGTGCCAGCGGCCTGCAGGGCCAGTTCTGGGAAGGCTACAAGCGCCTGCCGCGGCGCGAGTACGTGGTCTGCGCGCTGGGTGAGGGCGGCGCCAACAGCTACGTGCCGGCCCACGTGGGCGAAACCGCGCCCGGCCAGCCGACATCGATCACGCTCGGCACGCCGGCGGGCGACCGCACCTACGAGCTGGCCGTGGACAAGCAGCTGGGCGACGCGCGCGTGAGCGGCACGGTCAACGGCCAGCCCTTCACCGCGCAGCTGCAGCGCGGCGCCGGCAAGAACCCGCTGGCCATCCGCGTGATCCACAACGGCACCCAGCTCGACGCCATCGTGCTGCACCCGCAGACGGCCGAGCTGCACAAGCTCATGCCCTACAAGGCGCCGCCCGACATGAGCAAGTTCGTGCTCTCGCCCATGCCCGGGCTGCTGGTGCAGGTGGCCGTGCAGCCGGGTCAGGAGGTCAAGGCCGGCGAGCGCGTGGCCGTGATCGAGGCCATGAAGATGGAGAACGTGCTGTTCGCCAGCGCCGACGGCGTGGTCAAGGCGGTCAAGGCGCAGCAGGGCGAAAGCCTGACGGTGGATCAGGCAATCGTCGAGTTCGAGTAGGAGCAGGCGCGCCTCGCCACTGGGTGCGCGCTTGTCCCGGCTGAGTGTGGCAGGTAAGATATAACGGTTGTTATAACTCGCCAGCCCCCCACGGAGCCCGCCATGTCCACGTCCGTCGCCCTCAAGCTCACCCAGATCGGCAATTCCGTGGGCGTCATCCTGCCCAAGGAGGTGCTGGCCCGGCTGAAGGTGCAGAAGGGCGATTCGCTGTTCGTCACCGACCTGCCGGACGGCGTGGCGCTGCGGCCATACGACCAGGAATTCGCCGAGCAGATGGAGACCGCGCGCGAGATCATGCGCGAATACCGCGACGTGCTGCGCGAACTGGCCAAATGAGTTCCGCCAACGAGACCTGGCGCTGGCTCCCGGCCCAGGTGCTCGTTTCCATCCACGACGAGCAGCTGTCGGAACACGGTGGCGCAGCAGGTCTGCGTGACGAAGGTTTGTTTGAATCGGCTTTGGCCCGCCCGCGCCAACTGGCGACCTACGGAGAGCCGGATGTGGTGGAACTGGCCGCTGCCTACGCTTTTGGCCTGGTTCGCAACCACCCTTTCGTGGACGGCAACAAGCGCACGGCCTTCATTGCAGCGCAGTTGTTTCTGCGACTCAACGGTCATCGCATCAACGCGCCGCACGTCGACTGCGTGTTGACCACCCTGGCCCTGGCCGCGGGCGACATCGACGAAGCCGCTTTCGCCGCCTGGCTGCGCAGCCACCTGCAGGCGCGCTGATCCGGGGCGGTAGCGGCGTGCCCATGCTCAAGCTCCCCGTCCACGCCACGCCGGGCGCCAAGCGCACCGAGGCGGCGGGCGCGCACGGCGACGCGCTGCGCGTGCGGCTGGGCGCGCCGCCGGTGGATGGCAAGGCCAACGCGGCGCTGATCGCCTGGGCGGCCAAGGCCTTCGGGGTGCCGAAGAGCGCGGTGGAACTGCTGCACGGAGCGGCCGGGCGGCAGAAGGTGCTGGGCGTGCGGTTCGATTCCGAAGAAGCCCTGCGTGCGGCGCAGGCGCAGGTGCAGACGTGGATGCAGGGGTGATGGCCAACCCTCTCAGAAATGCTATTGGGTTGATAGCTGCCTGCGCCCGCCGTGCCTGGGCCGGAGGCCCAAAAGACTTGAAAAATCCCGCACCATCGCGAACCCCTGGCTGGCGGGCCGCGCTGCGTGCCGCGGTGCTGGGTGCGGCGCTCGGGCTGGCGGCGCTGCCGACCGTGGCGCAGCGTGTGCCCGCGGCGCCGTTAGCCGCGGCACCAGAGGCCGCCCTGCTGGTGCCCGGCGCGCCGGCGCGCACCGCCGTCGATGCGGCGCGCGAGGCCCGCGCCTTTGCCGGCCTGGCCGCGCGCATCGAGCGCGAGCAGACCGACGTGCGCAGCGTGGTCGTGCTGCGCCAGGGTCACCTAGCCTTCGAGTACCACCGCGCGCCCTGGACGGCCGCCAGCCTGCACGACACCCAGTCCGTCACCAAGAGCGTGCTGGGCATCCTGACCGGCATGGCGCTGGCCGACGGCACCCTCAAGCGGCTGGATCAGCCCGTGGCCGTGCGCCTGCCCGAGCTGGCGCGCGGCAACCCCGATCCGCGCGCCGCGCAGCTGCGCTTTTCGCACCTGCTGACCATGACCGCCGGCTGGGGCGGCCTGCAGACCAGCCGGCGCGACCGCGACGACGACCTGGCCTGGCTCACGCGCCGCCCCTTCGTGGCCGCGCCGGGCACGCAGTTCGCCTACGACAACGGCGCCGCCAACCTGCTGGCGCTGGCGCTGGAACGCATGCTGGGCCAGCCGGTGTCGGCCTATGCGCGCGAGCGGCTGTTCGAGCCGCTGGGCATCCGCCGTTTCGAATGGGCGCAGGGCGGCCACGGGCACGACCTGGGCGCGCTGGGGCTCAGGCTGAGCACGCGCGACATGGCGCTGATCGGCCAGCTCATGCTGCAGGAAGGGCGCTGGGGCAGCCGGCAGCTGCTGCCGCGCGACTTTGCCCGCGCCGCCACCGAGCGCCAGAACGCCGGCGGCCCGCCGGTGGACACGGCCTACGGCTATCTGTGGTGGGTGGCGCCCACCGCGCCGGGCCGTAAGGCCGAACGCCGCACCTTCATGGCCAGCGGCCACGGCGGCCAGTGGATCTGGGTCTACCCGCCGCTCGATCTGGTGGTGGCCGCCGCCTCCGGCACCTCACCGGCCAGCATGGCGCGCGGCCAGGCCATCACGCTGATCCGCAAGGACATCGTGCAGGCCGTGCGCGCCCTTGGCCGCTGAACTGGCCCAGGCCCCGGTTTTGGGGTTAAGCTGGCATCCAAGGAGTAACAACCATGTCCCAAACACCTTCGCAAGACCCGAAGCCCGGCGCCAAGCCGGGCGAGCAGCACCCGAGCGAGCTGGAAACCTCGGTCGAGACCATGGCCGCTGAAGTGATGGCCGGATTCGGCCTGCAACAGCCCGAATCCGAGGTGCCGCTGGAAGAGGTCGCCAAGCTCGACGAGCTCAACGCGCAGCAGCCGCTGTCGGACGAAGAGCTGGCCCGCCAGGCCCTGGAGGCCGGCGGCGACGACAACGACCCCGCCACACCGGAATGAAGGGCGCGCGAGCATGAGCCAACGTCCCTTCCGGGTGCTGGGCATCCAGCAGATTGCCATCGGCGGGCCGGACAAGCAGCGCCTGCAGAAACTCTGGGTCGACATGCTCGGCCTGCAGGTCACCGGCACCTTCCGCAGCGAGCGCGAGAACGTCGACGAGGACATCTGCGCCATGGGCACGGGCCCGCACAAGGTCGAGGTCGACCTGATGCAGCCGCTCGACCCCGAGAAGAAACCCGCGGTGCACGCCACGCCGCTCAACCACGTGGGCCTGTGGATCGACGACCTGCCCAGGGCCGTGGAATGGCTTGGCGCCAACGGCGTGCGCTTCGCCCCCGGCGGCATCCGCAAGGGCGCGGCGGGCTACGACATCACCTTCCTGCACCCCAAGTCGAACGACGAATTCCCGATCGCGGGGGAGGGCGTGCTGATCGAGCTGGTGCAGGCACCGCCCGAGGTGATTCAAGCCTTTTCGGCCTCCAGCCCTTGAATGGCGGGCGCAGGCAGCTATTGAAAGCATAGCTATCTGAAGCTGCCTGCGGGATGCCCTGCGGCGGCGCTCCGTCCGACGAGGACGCCAGAGCCGCCGGGGGCGGGGCGTTCTGCCTCATATCGGGCTCGCCACCTTCCTGTTCCCGCCGCCTCCTGGAGGCGGCTCTTGGACGCCCGTCGAGTGCCCATCAGGGTGCGCTGCGCCAGTCCCCCATGCACCGTCTGACCGGCAAGCCACGCCGGCCGGCTCAATCATGCGTGTGTGACGCAATGATGACCCTGGCCAAATAGTGGCTTTGCAAATATTGCGTTGACAATATTTGCAGTAGCAAATAAATTTCGGGGCCTTCGCTGACGTGCTGGACATCCGGGCGCGCGGCGAGCAGCTTTTTCAGCTTCTTCCCATCTGCCATGACTTCCGTTGCCAAAACCACGGCGCCTGCGTCCTCGCCGAGCGGCTGCCCGCTTGCCGCGGCCGAACCGCTCTTCAAACCCGAGGGCTTTTCGCCCGAGCAGAGCGTGCTTTACATGCTCAAGCGCGCCATGACGGGCCTGGGCCAGACCGTCAACCGCGAGATGGCCATGGAAGACCCGACGCTGCCCCAATGGCTGCCGCTGTTCAAGGTCTGGAAGGGCGACGCCAACACCGTGGCCGAGCTGGCGCGCGTCTGCACCATCGACGTCAGCACCATGACGCGCCTGCTCGACCGGCTAGAAAAGAAGGGCCTGGTCAGGCGCGAGCGCTGCGAGACCGACCGCCGCGTGGTGCGCATCTCGCTCACGCCCGAAGGCCAGGCCGTGGCCGAGCGCGTGCCCGAGGTGCTGTGCGCCGTCTACAACCGTGCGCTGCAGGGCTTTACCGCCGACGAATGGGCGCAGCTGCGATCGCTGCTGCTGCGCCTGGCCGAGCGCGCCGAAGCCATGGCCCAGGAACCCGGAGCCCCAGCATGAAGCCGTCCCAACCTTCCTCCTTCCTCGCCGCGCGCGGCACCCGGCTGGTGGCGGCCGCCGCCACGCTGGCTCTGCTGGCCGCCTGCGCCGACACCCAGGGCATCCGCCCGCAGGCCCATTTGACCGACGCCGCCGCGCTCGGCCTGCCCGCCAGCCAGGGCCAGAGCCTGGCGCCGGCCGCCGACTGGTGGACGGCCCTGGGCGATCCACAGCTCGACCGCCTGGTGGCCCAGGCGCTGGCCGGCAACCCCAATCTGCGCGTGGCAGCGGCCCGCGTGGCCAAGGCGCGCTCGGCCGAGGTGATCGCCAAGTCCGCCTACTACCCGCAGGTGAACGGCTCGCTCGATCTGAACCGCCAGCGCTTCTCCGAGAACTACATCTACCCCGCGCCGCTGGGCGGCTCGGTGCAGAACCTGGGCACGCTGCAGCTGAACGGAGGCTGGGAACTGGATTTCTTCGGCAAGCACGAAGGTGCGCTGGATGCCGCCATCGGCCAGATCCGCGCCGCCGAGGCCGAGGCCGACGCCGCCCGCGTGCTGCTGGCCGCCAACGTGGTCAAGGCCTACGTGCAGTGGGCCCGCGTGAACGACCAGTACCAGCTGGCCCAGCGCACGCTGAGCCAGCGCCAGAGCATGCTGCAGCTGGTGCAGGACCGCGTGAAGGCCGGGCTCGACAACCAGCTCGAGGTGCGCCAGAACGAAACCAACCGCGCCGACACCCGCACCAGCATCGCCGCGCTGGAGCAGCAGCAATTTGCGGCCCGCAACGCGCTGGCTGCCTTGCTGGGCCAGCCGCGCCTGGCGGACGACGTGAAGCCGCCGCAGCTGAGCCAGTTCAAGACCCTGACCGTGCCCACCGAGCTGCATGCCGACTGGCTGGCGCGCCGCGCCGACATCAGCGCCGCGCGCTGGCGCGTGGAAGCCGCCAAAGGCGAGGTCCAGGTGGCGCGCGCGCAGTTCTACCCCAACATCAACCTGGCGGCCTTCCTGGGCTTCCAGAGCCTGGGTTTCGACAACCTGATCAAGGGCGGCAGCTTCCAGTGGGGCGTTGGCCCGGCCGTGCGCCTGCCGATCTTCGAGGCCGGCAAGCTGCGCGCCAACCTGGCCGCCAAGAGCGCGGATGTCGACGCCGCCATCGAGAGCTACAACGCCGCCGTGATCGACGCCATGCGCGAAACCGCCGACCAGGCGCAGGCCGTGCAGTCGGTCGCCCGCCAGCAGCAGGAACAGGCCCATGCCCTCAGCGCCGCCGAGGCCGCCTGGGACATCGCCCAGCAACGCTACAAGGCTGGCCTGGGCACCTACCTCAACGTGCTCAGCGCCGAAACCGCCGTGCTGGGCCAGCGCCGCCAGCAGGTGGACCTGGCCGCGCAGGCCGTCAGCGCCCAGATCGGCCTGACCCAGGCCATGGGCGGCGGCTGGCAGCCCACGGCCGAGGAGGCCGCGCTGCCCGCAGCCCAGGCGGTGCCTGACGGCGCTCCGTCCCAGACCGCTGCGCGCTGACGCCGGCGCGCCAACCCCACCGCATTCATCCGTACACGCAGGAAGTCAAGAACAATGTCCAACAACACGCCTGATACCGCCCCGCGCGCGCCGGCTGCTCCTGAAAACGCAGCGAGCGTGCAGGTCGAGAACGCACCGCCCTCGCGCCGCATGAACCCCAAGCGCAAGCGCGCGCTGATGGCCGTGGCCAGCATCGTGGTACTGGCCGGCCTGGGCTGGGCGGCCTACGACTGGCTGGTGCTGAGCCACTACGAGGAAACCGACAACGCCTACGTGCAGGGCAACGTGATCCAGATCACCCCGCAGGTGGGCGGCACCGTGACCGCCATCTACGCCGACGAGACCGATCCGGTCAAGGTCGGCCAGCCGCTGGTCAAGCTGGACCCGGCCGATGCCGACGTGGCGCTGGCCCAGGCCGAGGCCGCGCTCGGCCAGGCGGTGCGCCAGGTGCGCACGCTGTACGCCAACAACGGCTCGCTGTCGGCGCAGATCAAGCTGCGCGAGGCCGACGTGGCCAAGGCCCGCAGCCAGCTCGCCACCGCCGAGCAGGACCTGGCGCGGCGCCAGGGTCTGGCCGGTGGCGGCGCGGTGTCGGGCGAGGAGCTGTCGCACGCCCGCGCCCAGGTCACGGCCGCGCAGAGCGTGCTGGCCGCCGCGCAGGCCGGCGTGGTCGCCGCGCGCGAGCAGCTGGTCAGCAACCAGGCACTCACCGACGGCACGCCGGTGGAGCAGCACCCCAGCGTGCTGGCCGCCGCCGCCAAGCTGAGGGAAGCGTGGATGACCGCGCACCGCATGGCGCTGCCGGCACCGGTGAGCGGCTACGTGAGCAAGCGCACCGTGCAGCTCGGCCAGCGCGTGGCGCCCGGTTCCCCGCTGATGGCCGTGGTGCCGCTCGACCAGCTCTGGGTGGACGCCAACTTCAAGGAAAACCAGCTGCGCACCATCCGCGTAGGCCAGCCGGCCACGCTGACGGCCGACGTGTACGGCAAGAAGGTGGTCTACAAGGGCACCGTCACGGGCCTCGGCATCGCCACCGGCGCGGCCTCGGCCCTGCTGCCGGCGCAGAACGCCACCGGCAACTGGATCAAGGTGGTGCAGCGCGTGCCGGTGCGCATCGCGCTGGACAAGCAGCAGCTGGCCGACCACCCGCTGCGCGTGGGCCTGTCGATGCTGGTCGAGGTGGACATCCAGGACCAGAACGGCTCCGAGCTCACCGCCGCCCCGCGCAGCGAGCCGCTGGCGCAGACCCAGGTGTTCGCCCAGGACGACCAGGGCGCCGAGGCGCTGATCCGCCGCATCGTGGCGCAGAACATGGGCCGCCCGGTGCCCGCCGAAACGCCCGCCAAGGGCGCGCCGGCATCGCCTGCGTCCCCGGCCTCGCCGGTCAGCGCAGCCCACCCCGAGCACCAGGTGCGCGCCGCCGCCGGCCGGGTGGCGCGCCAGCCGGTCTGAGGGCCGGTACGGCCCGTCAGAGAACTCCTGAATCCATAGCTGGTTGCGCCCGCCAGATGACGGCCAGAAGGCTTTTTGACCATGAAACCGTGGTGAACCGCGGGCGCCGCCCCTGTGGCGCGCCCGGCGCCACGCCCGCACCGAAATCCACGCCATGAGCGCCCCTGCCCACATCGAACATCCGCCGCTGGAAGGCAGCGCACGCACGATCGGCACCATCGCGCTGTCGGCCGCCACGTTCATGAACGTGCTCGACAGCTCGATCGCCAACGTGTCGCTGCCCGCCATCTCGGGCGACCTGGGCGTGAGCCCGATCCAGGGCACCTGGGTCATCACCAGCTTCGCGGTGGCCAACGCCATCGCGGTGCCGCTCACCGGCTGGCTGACGCAGCGCATCGGCCAGGTGCGGCTGTTCGTCACCAGCGTGATGCTGTTCGTGTTGGCCTCGTGGCTGTGCGGCATGGCGCCCAACATGACCACGCTGATCGCCTTCCGCGCGCTGCAGGGCTTCGTGGCCGGGCCGATGATTCCGCTGTCGCAGACGCTGCTGCTGGCCAGCTACCCGCGCGCCAAGGCGGGCCTGGCGATGGCCATGTGGTCCATCACCACGCTGGTGGCGCCCATCATGGGCCCACTGCTGGGCGGCTGGATCACCGACAACATGAGCTGGCCGTGGATCTTCTACATCAACGTGCCGGTGGGCCTGGCGTCGGCGGCCGTCACGCTGGCGCTGTTCCGCAACCGCGAGAGCGCCACGCGCAAGGTGCCGATCGACGGCATCGGCCTGGCGCTGCTGGTGGTCTGGGTCGGCTCGCTGCAGCTGATGCTGGACAAGGGCAAAGAGCTGGACTGGTTCCATTCGCCGCAGATCGTGGCGTTTGCCGTGATCGCCGCGGTGGGCTTCGTCTTCTTCCTGGTGTGGGAGCTGACCGACGAGCACCCGGTGGTGGATCTGTCGCTGTTCCGGCGCCGCAACTTCTGGTCGGGCGCGCTGGCCACGGCGGTGGGCTACGGCGTGTTCTTCGGCAACGTCGTGATCCTGCCGCTGTGGCTGCAGCAGTTCATGGGCTACACGGCCACGCAGGCCGGCATGATCCTGGCGCCGGTGGGGCTGTTCGCCATCGTGCTGTCGCCGCTGGTGGGGCTGACGGTGAACCGGGTCGATCCGCGCGTCTACGCCAGCTTCGCCTTCATGGTGTTCGGCGTGGTGCTGTGGATGCGCTCGCTGTTCACCATCCAGACCGATTTCATGACCATCATGATCCCCACGCTGATCCAGGGCGTGGCGATGGCGTGCTTCTTCATCCCGCTGGTGACGATCACGCTGTCGGGCCTGCCGCCGCAGCGCATTCCGGCTGCCTCGGGCCTGTCCAACTTCACCCGCATCACGGCCGGTGCCATGGGCACCTCCATCAGCACGACGCTGTGGGAAAACCGCGCCACGCTGCACCACGCGCAGCTGGCCGAATCCATCAACCTGGGCAACCCGGTGGCGGTGCAGACCATCAACGAGCTGCAGGCGCGCGGCATGAGCCACGAGCAGGCGCTGGGCGTGATCAACAACCTGACCACGCAGCAGGCCTTCATGATCTCCACGCAGGAGATCTTCTACGGCTCGGCCGTGCTGTTCGTGGCGCTGATCGGCCTGGTGTGGTTCGCCAGGCGCACCCACGGCGGCGCCGGCGCGGACGCGGCCGCCGGGGCGCACTGAACCTGTTGTCGGTCTGGCGCGCGCCGCGCGGCGCTCAGGAGGCCCGGGCTACCGCCGCGCCCGGCCTGAAGCAGCCGGGCCCGAACAGCTGCGGCAGCGCCGCCCGGTACTGCGCCTGGCCGACGGCATTGGTGCTGTGGTGCGAGCCACCTTCCACGAGCACAAAGGCCTTGGGCTCGGCCGCGGCTTCATAGAGGCGCCGGCCCAGCTCGGGCGGGATCAGCCGGTCGTCGCTGCCGTGCACCACCAGCACCGGGGAGCCGACGCGGGCGATGCGCGCCGCCGAATCGAAGCGCTGCGTGATCAGCGGGCCGATGGGCAGCCAGCCCCATTTCATGGAACTGGCCACGTCGGGGATCGAGGTGAAGCTGCCTTCCAGGATCAGCCCGCGCTGGTCGCGCACCTGCTCGGCCAGCGCCACCGCCACGCCGCCGCCCAGCGAGTGGCCGAAGATGAAGCGCTGCGCACCCGGATGGCGGGCAGCCAGCCAGTCCCAGGCGGCGCGCGCGTCTTCCAGCGCCATGGCTTCCGAGGGCAGCTCGCGGGAAGTCTGGCCGAAGCCGCGGTAGTCGATCGCCAGCACCGAGAAGCCCAGTTCCTGCATGCGCCGGATGCGGCCAGCCGAGCCGCGCACGTCCCAGCGAGCGCCATGCAGGTAGAGCAGCACTGGCTGGCAGCCTCCGGCGGCCGCGCCGCTGGACTCGGCCGGTTGCCGTAGCCCGTGCAGGCGCACCTGCCTGCCGGTGATGGCGGAGCGGTAGTCGATGTGCACGTCCTGCATGCCGGCGGCCACGCTGGCCGAGCCGCCCCAGGCGCGGTCGCTGGGCTGGAAGATCCAGGCGCGCTGCTTTTCGTCCAGCACGGCGCAACCGGCCAGCACCAGACCGGCGCAGAAAGCGGCTGCCGCCACACGCATGTGTTGTCCCATCACCGGATCGACGCCGGTCGGCCCAAAAAGTTCGCGGGTTTGCGGTGCAGCAGGACGCCAGGCAACCCGCGCAGTCAGCCCGCGCCGCCCTGGCGACGCGCGCGGGCCCGCGCCAGTGCCGCCTCGACCACGGCGCGCTTGCGCTCCAGCTCGGCGCCGGTGGCGCCCTTGGTGAGTTCGGGCAAGTGGGCGAGCTTTTCCTCGGCCTTTTTTTCAAGCCTTTTCACGTGCTCGGCCTCGTCCCGCCGGCGGCGCCAGCTCGTGAATTCATAGCGCTCGCGTGCTTCATCCGCCTGCCGGGGCGACCAGGCGTCCCAGCCGGTGCGCGTGCCGGTGACGTTCTCCAGCGCGATGCAGTCGACCGGGCAGACGGGAATGCACAGCTCGCAGCCGGTGCACTGCGCCTCGATTACCGTGTGCATGCGCTTGTTGGCGCCGACGATGCAATCCACCGGGCAGGCCTTGATGCACAGCGTGCAGCCGATGCACCAGGCCTCGTCGATCCACGCCACGTGGCGCGGGCCTTCGGCACCGTGTTCGGGGTTGAGGGGCAGGGCGCTCTGGCCGGTGAGCGCGGCCAGGCGCTGCACGCCTTCCGCGCCACCCGGCGGGCACTGGTTGATGGCGGCTTCGCCGGTGGCGATGGCGTTGGCGTAGGCCGCGCAGTCGGGGTAGCCGCAGCGCGTGCACTGCGTCTGCGGCAGTGCGTCGAGCAGCCGCGCAGCCAGCGGGCTGGCCGTGGCGGGCGGGTGGGTCACAGCGGTCAGAAGGTGTGAATGAATCCCGCGTGCCCGAAAGGGCCGCGACAACGCGGCCGATCAAGGCGCCAGGCGCAGACGTAGCCCAAGCTACGGCGAGCATTGGCAACGCCGAGCGGGTGCGTTTTGGCGGCCAAGGCGGACGTGTGGGGTTCGTTCACGCCTTCTCTAGGCCTTGGCGGGGCGCTTCTTGCTGGCCGTGGCCTTGCGCGCGGGCGCGGCGGCGGGCTTGGCCGGGGCGGCAGCGATCTTTTTGGCCGGTGCCTTCTTGGCGGCTGCCGCGGCACGCGGGCGGCGCGCGGCCTTGCTGGCGGGCACGGCCACCACGGCCGAGCCGGTGCCGGGTTGGGCGAGCTTGTCGGCAGCCTTCTGCGACGAGGGCGACGAGGCGGGGGCCGCGCTGCCGCCCAGGCCTTCCTGCAACGGCACCCATTTTTCGCCGTGGATCTGGGTGGTGGTGTGCTGGGCGATGAAATCGCGCACGTGCGGGTACACCACGGTGCGCCAGCGGCGGCCGCTGAAGATGCCGTAGTGGCCGGCACCCTTGACTTCCATGTGGTGCTGCTCACCGCGTTCGACGTGGGTGCACAGGTCGTGCGCGGCCTCGGTCTGGCCGGAGCCGGAGATGTCGTCCAGCTCGCCCTCGATGGTCAGCAGCGCGGTGGTCTTGATGTCCTGCGGGCGCACGCGTTCGAGCTTGCCCTTGGGCGAGCGCACGTCCCAGGTGCCGTTGGGCAGCGAGAAATCCTGGAACACGGTCTTGATGGTTTCCAGGTAGTAGTCGGCGTCCATGTCGAGCACGGCGTTGTACTCGTCGTAGAACT
>Ga0209607_1001110_pt1 | contig 22674 bp, 23 predicted proteins | sample AD_UKC117_MetaG_FD_184413 | JGI IMG/M metagenome (GOLD analysis project Ga0209607, IMG submission 184413) | Active sludge microbial communities of municipal wastewater-treating anaerobic digesters from Hong Kong - AD_UKC117_MetaG (SPAdes)... | ecosystem: Engineered > Bioreactor > Anaerobic >... | reverse complement strand
AATCAACTTCTGCGCCAAGGCATACCCCACCGTCGCGCCCAACCACCCCGACGCTCCGACGCTGCATGTGCTGGGCGATTTCCTGCGCAACGGCTACCTGCATCGGGCCATCCGCGAACAGGGCGGCGCTTACGGCGGCGGCGCCGGCTACCATCCCGACAGTGGCGCATTCCGCTTCTACTCTTACCGTGATCCCCGACTGGCGGACACACTGGCCGATTTCGACCGAGCACTGGACTGGCTGCGTACCTACGATCATCCCGCCCGGACGCTGGAGGAAGCGATTCTCGGCGTCGTCGCCGCCATCGACAAACCCGGTTCCCCAGCCGGCGAGGCCATCAGCGCCTTCTTCGGCATCCTGTTCGACCGTACCCCGGAACAGCGCCGCGCCTATCGGCAACGGGTGCTGGCGGTCACACTGGACGACCTCAAGAGAGTGGCGACACGCTACCTGCAACCGGAACAGGCTCGTTGCGCGGTATTGAGCAACGCGCGGACATTGGCGGAACAACGAGATTTCACTGTCGTCGCGGTTTGAGAGTGACCCATTTGCCGATAGATTGAATTCAGAATGCGCAAACCGACCGCACCTTCACGCACTCGCCTCGATGATCTGAGCACCGGCGAACTGATCGCCCGTGGCGAAAGCCTGCTGTCGGCCCGCAACTACCGGGATGCCATCGACGTCTACAAGCTGCTGCTGAAACGCGAGCCGCAGGCCGAGGCCGGCTGGCGCGAATCGCTGGCCGCAGCCTATCTGGAGCGGGCCAGGGAGCTGGCCGGCAAGGCCATGCACCGCGAAGCCGCCGTACTCTGGGAGAACATTCCCAGCCTCTGCGGTCAGTCGCCGCAACCCGAACTATACGTCGGCTGGCTGCTTCACAGCGGCCAGTATGCCAAGGCGGTGCGCGTGTATGCCGACCACGCGGCCGTGCTAACCGGCGCCGGCGAACTGGAAACCCTGCTCGCCGCGCTAGCCCTGACCGGGCAAAAGGACGTGTTGCAAGCCCTGCCCCAGGACGCGCCAACACGCCGGCAACTGACCGCCACCCAGAACGCACTGCGCGCCTACACCCGGGGCGAAAGCGAAGAAGCCGTGCGCGAATGCCTGCAACACATCCCGATCCGCTCGCCCTACCGGGACCTACGCCAAGCGCTTGCCGCGCTGCTCAAGCTGGAAACCGATCCGGCCGGCGCCACGGCGCTGGTCGACCGCATTCCCACAACCTCGCCCTACCATGGCTTGGCCGAAATCGTCCGCGCCTGCGCCGCCGCCGAACCGCTGCGGACGCTGCCGGCACTCGATCCCCCCTCGCGCGAAATCGCCATTAACCTGCTCGGTCTGGAGCCGCGCCAGATCAAACTGCTCAAGGAATGGGCGCGGCTGGGCGCGGCTCCCAGCGACAAGGCGATCTTCGGTTTCATCACCGCCAACCTCGCGGCGCTGGATCGGGATCAGGCTCGCCGCGCCAGCCTGGCGCTGCTACCGGCCTACCCGCCGGGCCTGGCAATTCACGTCAAGCTGTTCGGACCCTTGCCTCCGTATCAGTCACAGCGCCTGCAAGCCCTGAAAGCGGAGCGGGATGGCGACCTGCAAAGCGTCCTGCATCACTGGCGCGCCTGCGCCGACCTGCTGGCTCAGGACACCGCCGACCCGGATAACCGGCTGATGGCGGCGCTGGTCCTGCGCCACTTGGCGCGACTGTTGGCAGAAAACCCTCCGCCCTGGTTCGTGGAGGCACGGGCCGAGGATCTTCTGGCGGACAGCCTGCAACTGGACCCGGACGACCGCGACACCTACCTGCAACTGGCAAAGCTGCACCAGGACGCCGGCAACGACAAGGAATACCACCAATGGGTAGAGCGCGCGGTCAAGCAGTTTCCCGACGATCCCCAGGTGCTGCTGGCCGCCGTGGCGACCGCCACCGCCCGCAAAGCCTACAAAAAAGCCGCCGGTTTCGCCGCGCGGGTGCTGGAACTGGACCCGATCAACAGCAAGGCCCGCCACATACTGCTCAATTCCCATCTGGCCCACGCCCGTAAGCAGATTCTGGCCGGCAAGCACGAACTGGCGACCAGGGAACTGGACAGTGCCGCGCAACTGGAGCGCGACAGCGCCCGCAGCGGCGTGGTCGAAATCAATCGGGGCCTGCTGGCTTTCACCCAGCGCCAGCGCGAGCGCGCCAGGCAGTGGCTGCGCGAAGGCACCCGTATCGTCGGCAACCCGCTGCTGACCCGGCTGCGGCTGACGGTGGAAGCTTCTCGCCTGCGGCTGGAACCATCCCTGTTCCTGCGCGATCTCGAACTTGGCGATCCCGGCAAATTTACTGTCGACCGTACCGATCTGCTGGCCATGGTTCAAATGCTCGGCATGTATCGGGAAGAAGGCGTCGAAGATCTCGGCGCGGCGCTGGATGGCTTGGTAAAACCACTGAAGCGAGCGATCAAGGCGCTGAGCGCCGAAGATGATCTACTGTCGGTCTGCGAATGCCTGCACCAGGGACCGCACCAAAAGCTACTGGAATACGCCGCGACGCACGCGCTCGACGGCCACCCTGAACGACCGCCGTTCGTCTACTTTCAGATCTTCGGCCGCGCCGAGGGCAATCTCAATCGAGTTAAGGATCGCGACTACCAGCGACTCGAAGACGCCCACGAACGTGCCGCCGCCACCAAGGATCACCGCGCCAAGCTATTGATCGAGCGTTTCCTCGACCAGGATCTATTCCACCTGCCCCGACCCCGGCCAGGATCGGCGCCTCACACCGACATGGACCAACTAGGTGAGATTCTGGAGCAGTTGCCGCCGCCGCTGCGCGACCGACTACTGGGTGAGCTCATGGATGAACTGCCGATCGACGCCGACAATCTGCCACCCGAAGCGCGCAAGGTGTTCCTGAAAGCCCTGCTGTCGGGCGGTGGTAATCTTGCGGATTTTCTCGATTCATCCGACTTTCCCCTCCCTTCGCCGGACCGAAGCCGGCGTAAGAAACGCCGGAGCTGACCATGCCCAATCCGTTCACCGTGCTGGGCGTCGCCGAGACCGACGACGACGACACCATCAAGAAAGCCTACCTGCAACAGGTGCGTGAACATCCGCCGGAACGAGACGCCGACCGATTTCAGACGATCCGCGCCGCCTACGAAGCGATCAAGACCAGTCGGGACCGCCTGAGCTATCGGCTGTTTCAATCGGAGAACCCGGACCTGACCGGACTGGTGGCGAGCGCCCTGCAAGCCGGTCCGCGCCGCCGCCCAAGCGAGCGACAATTACTGCAAGTTTTGCAAAACCACCTGACCGGCCCGAAATAAAGACTCTCGACCATGGATGCCGCACGCAAAGAGCAATTGCTGGAGCGTTTTCGCACCTATCTCGACACACTTCCCGAAATGGAAGCAACGGTGGAAGAACGCCGGCACACCGATCTCTATTCGCTGTTCGCCGAACTGGTGGCGCTGAAAAATGAGGTCAAGCTGGAATCACGCCAGGTCAAAACCACGTTGGAGGAATTCCGGGCGGTGTTCGAAACCCTGCGAACCAGCCAGAGTCAGCTCAGCGACGAACTGGACCACGCTCGCGGCGCGCTGCTCGAACAGCGGCGGGCAGCGTTAAAACCGGTGTTACTGGAGCTGCTGGAGCTGCGCGACCGCCTCGAAGCCGGCCTGCATGCCCTGCAAAACCACCGTCTCTCGCCGCTGGGCCGGCTGTGTCGGCGGGAACAGGCGCTACTGCATGCAGTCGCTCAGGGTCAGGACATCAGCCTGCGCCGGCTGGACCAGATCCTGAACACCCAGCAGGTCAGCGCTCTCGCCACCCAGGGTCGACCGCTTGATCCGCACACCATGCGCGCCGCCGAGCTGGACCGGCGGTCTGACCTGGCCAACGGCATCGTCACCGAGGAACTGCGTAAGGGCTATACCTGGCAAGGCGAATTGCTGCGACTGGCGGAAGTCAAGGTCAACCGCCAACCGGAATCCGTCACCAGCACCGACGCACCAAGCGCCGACGACCCATTGCACTGAACCTGAGTGGAAACCCAACATGGCTGAAAAAATCATCGGCATCGATCTGGGCACCACCAACTCCGAAGTCGCGGTGGTGGACAATGGCCGCGTTACCGTCATCGACATTACTTCCGGCCATCCGATTCTGCCCTCCTTCGTCGGCCTGGCCGATGACGGCGCGATTCTGGTGGGCGAACCGGCCAAGAACCAGTACGTGCTCTATCCGGAACGCACCATCAAATCCATCAAGCGGCGGATGGGCGGCCCCAACCGAGTCGAACTGGGCGAGGCCACCTATACCCCGCAAGAAATCTCCGCCATCATCCTGCGGCGGCTGAAGGACATCGCCGAGGCATACCTGGGTGAACCGGTCCGCAAGGCGGTGATCACCGTGCCAGCCTATTTCTCCGACGCCCAGCGTCAGGCCACCCGCGAGGCCGGCGAGATCGCCGGACTGGAGGTGGCGCGGATCATCAACGAGCCAACCGCCGCCGCCCTGTCCTACGAAGCCAACCATCAGGGCCATAAAAAAGTGCTGGTCTACGATCTGGGCGGTGGCACCTTCGACGTATCGGTGGTCGGCATCGAAGACAACGTGGTCGAAGTGCTGGCCAGCCACGGCAATAACCATCTCGGTGGCGATGACTTCGATGCCAAGATCGTCGAGCATGTCGTCGAACATCTCAAGGAACAGAACATCGATCCGACCGAATCGCGTAAGGCCATGGCTCGCATCACCCGGGCGGCGGAAACCGCCAAGATCGCGTTGTCCGACCAGCCCTACACCCGCATCGAGGAGGAGTACCTGCTGGAACGCGACGGCACTCCGGTCAATTTGGCGCTGGAACTGTCCCGGAACGAGTACGAGGACATGATCGCCGGCCACATCGACGAAACCCTGGAGGCGGCGCACATCGCCCTGAAAGGGGCCAACCTGACCGTTTCCGACATCGACGAGGTACTGCTGGTGGGCGGCGCCACCCGCACTCCCTTGATCACCCAACGCCTGGAGGAGGATCTCGGACTGACGGTGCGGGCCGAAGTCAACCCCGACCTGTGTGTCGCCGCCGGCGCCGCCATCCAGGCCGGCATGCTGGCCGGCGAGACCGTCACGGCGGTGCTGGTGGACATCACCCCCTACACCTTCGGCACCAGCGCCCTGAGCGAGCTGAACGGCATGCCCTACCCCTTTACCTATGTGCCGATCATCCACAAGAACACGCCGATTCCGGTCACCAAAAGCGACGTGGTCTATACCCTGCGCGACCGGCAGGAAACGGTGCTAGTGCATGTCTATCAAGGCGAGGAGCCGGATGCCTTGAACAACATTGAGCTCGGGCAATTTTTCGTGGAGAACCTGAGTAAAGTACCAGCGGGCAACCCGATCATCATTCAGTTCTCCCTCGATCTGAACGGCATCATGAACGTATCGGCGCGGGAGAAAAAAACCGGCCTGGAAAAATCGATCCGCATCGACAACGTGCTCTCCCGTTTCCAGGAAGGGGAACTGGAAACCGCGCGTGCGCGGGTCGATGCCCTGTTCGCGGACGAGGGCAAGCCCACCGAGACGACGACGGGCGCGACCGATCACCAACTCACCGTCCAGGCGCGGGCGCTGGTGGAAAAGGCCGAGCGGCTGCTGGACAGCGCCACCGAGGACGACCGCGAGGAAATGATCAATCTGATCGAGCACGTCAAGGATGCGCTGGCCAACAACGATTTCCCTGCCCTGTCCGAACCGATGGCCGTGCTGTCGGACATCCTGTTTTATCTGGAGTCGTGATGGAGCGCTGCCCAGTCTGCCGCGCCCGCTTCAAGGACGAACCGGTCTGTTATCGCTGCGGCGCGGATTTGAGCGTACTGCTAGCCATAGAAGCCGAAGTCGCCGCGCTGGAACAACAGGCCGTGGTCCTGTTGGGAACCGGCGCGTGGATCAAGGCACACCGGACGGCCGAGCGCATACTAGCGCTGCAATCCAGCCCACTGGCGGCGGCGGTGTTGAATCTCAGCCGCCAGGAATTAATCGCCAGTGAAGTTCAGGCATTGGAGCAGCGACCGTTGCCGTAAACCAGGCCGAACCGCTCCGGTCCGGGCATCCACCACTTTACGGACCCGCCATGCCCGAGGTATGGCGCTTTGCGCCGGCTTGGATTAACCTTATAAAAAACAGGCCGATAATCCCCGACCAATCCTCTTCGAACCAAGCCACGCCACATCGTTACCCACCAGAACAGCCACCATGGAAATTTTCGTTTATCACACCCCCGATCAAGTCCCCGACATAGATAAAGAGGCTCGTAAGGGTGGCCTCACGCTCGATCTGCCGGCCTGCGCCATCGTCATCGATGTGCTGCGCGCCACCACCACCATGGCGACCGCGCTGGAATCGGGCGCGGAGGCCATTCAGGTCTTCGACGATCTCGACGTCCTGTTCCGAACCAGCGAACGCTGGCCGGCGGAACGGCGGTTGTTGGCCGGCGAGCGCGGCGGCGAAAAACTGGAAGACTTCGACCTCGGCAATTCGCCGTCGGAATGCACCCCCGCGCGGGTCGGCGGCAAGCGGCTGTTCATGAGCACCACCAACGGCACCCGCGCCCTGGAGCGGGTGCGGCAAGTACCGATTCTGCTGACGGCATCGCTGACCAACCGGGCGGCGGTGGTGCGTTATCTGCTGTGGGAACAGCCGCACACGGTATGGATCGTGGCCGCCGGCTGGCGTGGTGGGTTTTCGCTGGAGGACACCATCTGTGCCGGGGCCATCGCCTGCGCCCTCAGCGTCGAGCGGGACAGCGACTGCGCTGGCGACGATGAGTCGATCGCCGCCATGGCCTTATTCGAACGCTGGCAGACTCGCTTACCGCAATTGCTGCGCTACGCTCACCACGGTCGTGGTCTGGCGGCGCTGGGCTGCGGGCATGATCTGGACTACTGCGCCCGCCTCGACAGCGTCGATGTGGTACCGCTGCAAGTCGAACCGGGGGTACTGAAAGCAGCCGCCCTGGGCTGAAGTCGGCTCCTCACTCTACTCGGTCGAAACCGCGGCACCGTGATCGGATGCCCAGCGGTAATGGTTCGCGCGCGCATCCCAGGACTTGACCTGGCCGAACATATCCTATAATTCCGGGGTTCGACGGGATGGCAACCATTCCAAGCCATCGTCCCCAGAGCGGGTCACACCACCCCGGTGTCCATGCTTTCGTCCACACAATGCCCCGACCCCAAGGCAAACCGCGACGTGGATTGTGCTTGATCGCCACCTTACGGAAACAAGCTAAACTGTCGGATCGACATCATGTACTCTCTCGTCAATTCACCCACTCTGCCTGGCATCACGCCGAGGAGCCGAAGTAATGGAGATCATCAAAACCGACGTTGCCATCGTCGGAGCGGGAGGCGCGGGGCTGCGAGCCGCCATCGCCCTCGCTGAAGCCGACCCGAAATTACGCATCGCCTTGATTTCGAAAGTCTATCCCATGCGCAGTCACACCTGTGCCGCCGAAGGCGGAGCCGCAGGTGTCGTCAAGTCCGATGATAGCCTCGACCTGCACTTCAACGACACGGTGGGCGGCGGCGACTGGCTGAGCGATCAGGACGCCGTCGAGTATTTCATCAACGAGGCGCCCAAGGAACTGACCCAATTGGAACATTGGGGCTGTCCGTGGAGCCGCGAGCCGGATGGTTCCGTCGCCGTGCGCCCGTTCGGCGGCATGAAGATCAAGCGCACCTGGTTCGCCGCCGATAAGTCGGGGTTCCACATCCTGCACACCTTGTTTCAGACCTCGCTGAAGTACCCCAGCATCCAGCGCTTCGATGAGTACTACGCCACCGACCTGCTGGTCGAGGACGGGCGCTGTCAGGGACTCACTGCCCTGGAAATCCGCAACGGGGAAATGAAGCAGTTTCAGGCGGGCGCGGTCATCATCGCGGCGGGTGGCGGCGGTAAGATGTTCCCGTTCACCACCAACGGCAATATCAAGACCGGCGACGGCATGGCGCTGGCCTATCGCGCCGGAACGCCGCTCAAGGATATGGAATTCGTCCAGTACCATCCCACCGGCCTGCCGAACAACGGCATCCTGCTCACCGAAGGTTGCCGCGGCGAAGGCGGCATTCTGTTGAACAAGGACGGCCGGCGCTATTTGCAGGACTACGGCATGGGACCGGAAACGCCGGTCGGTCAGCCGGTGCTCAAGACCATGGAACTGGGTCCGCGCGACCGGCTCAGCCAGGCATTCTGGGGCGAGCAGCAGAAGGGCAACACGGTCGCAACCCCGTGGGGCGACTGCGTGTTGCTGGACATGCGCCATCTGGGCGAGAAGAAAATCGACGAGCGGCTGCCGCTGGTGCGCGATCTGTGCATCAGCTACCTGGGCAAGGACCCGGTCAAGGAGCCGATTCCGATTCGCCCGGTCGTCCATTACATGATGGGCGGCATTCATACCGATGTACAGGCCGCGACTCGGTTGCCGGGACTGTTCGCCGCCGGCGAATGCGCCTGCGTCAGCATCAACGGCGCCAACCGGCTCGGCTCCAATTCGCTGACCGAACTGCTGGTCTTCGGGCGGCGGGCGGCGCTCAGCGCCATGGCCCATCTGCAATCCAATCCGACCCCCAGCAGTGACGCGGCGCTCGCGGCGAAGGCGAAAGAGTCGCAAAATCGCATCCAAGCCTTGTTCGACAAGAGCGACGGCACGGAGACCATCGCGGGATTGCGTCAGGAAATGATGGACACCATGGAAGCGAACGTCGGTATCTATCGCACCGGCGAAGGTCTGGCGGCGGCATGCGAAAAGATTGCCGAGCTGCGTCGGCGCTACGCCAACATCGCGCTGACCGACAAGAGCCACGTCTACAACACCGATCTGATGCAGGCGCTGGAACTGGGATCGATGCTCGACTGTGCCGAAGCGGTCACGGTGGGCGCGCGGGATCGCAAGGAATCGCGAGGCGCGCATCAGCGGCTGGACTTCACCGCCCGCGACGATGAGAACCTGCTCAAGCATTCGCTGGCCCATTACCATCCCACGGAACCACCGCGCATCGAGTATCTCGACGTCGTCATCACCAAGTCGCAGCCCGGTGTCCGGGACTACTCAGGAGCCAAGAAATGAGCGAACTCCAGAAACGCCAGATCCAACTGGAGGTGCTCCGCTACAACCCGGAGACCGATACCGCGCCCCGGTATCAGACCTATTCCGTGCCCTGCCTCAACGAATGGGTGGTGTTGGATGCGCTGAACTACGTCAAGGACCACCTCGATCCGACGCTGAGCTATCGCTGGTCCTGCCACATGGCGGTCTGCGGCAGTTGCGGCATGATGGTCAATGGCGAGCCGAAACTGGCTTGCAAGGCCTTCATCCACGAGTATGGCGATCAGATCAAGGTCGAACCGATGGCGAATTTCCCCATCGAGCGCGATCTGGTCACGACGGTCGAGGATTTCATCACCAAGCTGGCCAGCGTCAAGCCTTACCTGATTCCCAAGTCGGATCAGCCCGTCAGCGCTGGCGAGTTCAAGCAGACGCCGGCGGAATTGAAGAAGTTCAAGCAGTACACGCTGTGCATCAACTGCATGTTGTGCTACGCCGCGTGTCCGCAATACGGCCTGGTGCCGGAATTCCTCGGCCCGGCGGCGATCTCCATGGCGCACCGCTACAACCAGGATTCCCGCGATGGTGGCCGGGACCAGCGTCAGGAGGTGATCGCCACCGACGAAGGCGTGTGGGAATGTTCGTTCGTCGGTGCCTGCTCCGAAGTCTGTCCCAAGCATGTCGACCCCGCCGGCGCCCTGCAACAGGTCAAGGTGGCCAGCACCATCGACTGGTACAAAGAACACTTGATGCCCTGGGTGAAAAAATGAGCAGTAAACCTTACGTTCGAGAGATGTCCAAGACGACCTGGTTTCTGAGCCAGCCACGCTACAAGCGCTACATGGCCCGCGAAGTGACCTGCGTTTTCATCTTCGCCTACACGTTCCTGCTGATCGTGGCGTTGGCGCGGCTGGCGCAAGGGCCGGATGCCTTTCAGGAATTCCTGAACGCGCTGCGCAGCCCACTGGGCGTGTTGTTCAACGTGGCGGTCCTGATTGCGACGGTGTATCACAGCATGTCGTGGTTCAACGTCACGCCTCAGGCCATGCCCATTCAGATGGGCGAAGAGTTTGTACCGGGCAAAATCATCGTCAGCGCCCATTACGGAGCCTGGGCGGTGGTCTCGCTGATCGTCCTGTTCCTGGGAGTGTAATCATGGCCAAATCCAACAAACCGATCTTCTGGGGACTGTTCGCCGCAGGCGGCACGGTCACGGCGTTCGTGACTCCGGTGCTGGTGCTGATCACGCTGTTCGCCGCCATGCGTTTCTCGCCGGCGCTGTTCACCTACGAATACCTGCATGCCTTCGCGGCGAATTGGCTGGGCAAGCTGGTCATCTTCGGCATCATCCTGTTGTCGTTGTGGCACGCCGCCCACCGGTTACGGGTCACCGTTCACGACTTCGGCGTCCGCGCCGACACGCTGGTTGCCTATGTCGTCTATGGGCTGGCGGGTCTGGGCACGCTGCTGACGATCATTTATCTGCTGCGCATCTGACGGGTCAAAGAATCCCGCCAGCCCCGCTTCCGCGAGCCCGCCCAGGTTCGCGGAAGCGGGAGGCGCGAATATAGCCGCTTCGCCATCACCGTGGCGCCGCTTTCCGCGACAGCGGGAAGCGGCGTCTTGTCTGTTGGGGCGGACGGAATCTGGCTAAAGCGACCACAATCCCCGTAAACTCTTGCCCTTTTAATCGAGGCGTACCGTGCGAAACTGTTCCGGGATAACCGCCGTCGAGACGCGGTACTCGGCCAATGCCGGGCCAATACCGACGCAGGCGCATGTACACCCCACAATCATCGAGGAAAACTCCCCATGAGTTCCCAACCTGCCACGGCCGCGCTGGTTCGGCTGCGACCATCGGATAAAGACATGGTCTTGGAGCCAGTAAGCACCGATGTCGAAAACGCGGCCCATCGCCAGGAGTCCGATCAGGAGATTTCCGCCCCGGCACAGGTCCCGTTGCCGGCCTATCTGCAGCAGGTCTACTGGTGGGCGTATCTTCACCCCGCCGCGGTGCGGGTATTCGAACGGCAGTGGCTGGTCAATTTGATCCTGTGGGGCAACTTCGCCCAACTGCGCGACGTCGCCCTGGATGAAATGGGCGCCACCATCGACGGCAACATCCTGCAGGTTGCCTGTGTCTACGGCGATTTCACCGAACGGCTGGCCCAACGGCTGGAGCCAACCGCGCGGCTGGATGTGGTGGACGTGGCGCCCGTCCAGTTGGAAAATCTAAAGGCCAAGCTGGATGGCGGCGCTCCACGCATCGCCCTGCACCACCAGGACTCAAGCAACCTGCATTTCGCCGATGCCAGCTACGATTGCGTGGTGCTGTTCTTCCTGCTGCACGAACAACCGGAAGAGGTCCGCGCGCAAACCGTCGCGCAAGCCTTGCGCGTGGTCAAACCAGGCGGCAAGGTGATCTTCGTCGACTACCATCGCCCCCAGCTGAGCAACCCGTTTCGCTACGTCATGGTGCCCATTCTCACCACGCTGGAACCTTTCGCCATGGACCTGTGGCGTAAGGAAATCGCCGAATGGATACCGGAGGAACGGGCACGGACCGCAACCGTCAAGAAGGAGACTTTTTTCGGCGGCTTGTATCAGAAGGTGGTCATCACGCTCTAGGGCGCTGGACCGACAGGGCTTGCCCGGCATCCAGCCGGCGCGCCCGCGCCGCGAAGGCGTTGACGGTGGTCAACGCCATCTGCGTCACCAACACATCGCCAAGCGGTTTGAACCAAAGCGAGCGAACCTCGCAGTCGAGCGAAAAATCGATGCGGCACCCCCCCTCGGTCGCGGGCGCCAACGACCAGCGGATCTCGAAACGACGGAAGTTGCGGTCGGCCGAGGTGACGGCAATGGAATGAGGGGGTTCCAGTTCGGTGCGGGTACGAAAACGATACGCCAGCAAACCCAGCATCAACACCTGTTCCGTCTCATAGCCGCTAGCGTGGCGGCTGACGATCCTTGCCTCCCGCATCAACGGCAGAAATTCCGGATAGCGCTCCACATCGGCGACGAGGTCGAACATCTGCTCGGTGGAAACGGCAACCACCCGGCTTTCGCGATGCGCTGTCTTGAACATGTCGTCCCTCCCCTCACGTTCCGCCACCGTTATTCGCCCGAGGATCACCAGCGGCGCACGTCATGGAAATAGTAGTCGATTCCACCGCTTCGCAGGTGGGATTCGCGACGATCCGCAACTCAATCGCGAGATCCCGGCAAAGGGCGTAAAAAAACCCGGTTCACCCGGGTTTCTTGGCGAAATCGCCTTGGATCAAATAGTTGTCAATAGATGTGTTCTGGAAAACAAGCTGTCTTCAATATGCCGCCACGCTTTCGGAAAGAGCACCGAAACCGCCGCGCCGGCGGGGAGCAGGAATAGCGCCGCGCCGACCAGCGCGACAATCCAGAAACCCAGCGCGGGAGACAAGGCCAAAACCACGATTGCTAGAACTGCTATTTTGACGATGTTTTTCATGATATTACGCAGTGGAAACCCTATCTCTCAGGACAGAGACCACCGACGCCCTCCATCTGTTTAGATGTCAGAAGCTCAGTCGCGGGCGGCTTCGTATTCTGACAGTGCGCTTGCCGTCCGGGATCAAAACGATCGAGCAAAGGCTGACCCAGCCTTCCGGTGCGCCGCCCAGCGTGTGGAGACTCGTGCTTCGGTATCCTGTAAACGAGTCATGATCGAAGCCGCCTGCGGCGGAACACCGCTCTTTCCTGCTGACAAGAGGCCCAGCTTTCCTTCTAAGTGTGCCCGAATTGCGGATATCCTAACAAATCGAATGTTGCACTGCAATAAATTTTGCGTTTTATCACATGGCCGTTCAGGATTCATCGACGACCAACTCAAAACCAACGCAAGGGTCGAGTGCCGTCGCCAACAGAGCAACGGCGCGGCGGACCGGCGGCGCGGCGGCTTCAGCGACCCGCGCACCCAATAGACCGCGTGTCAACGGTCCTTCCGGGTGAAAATTCCATTCGGTCGGCGCGAGAATTTTGTAATCGCTCACCCATCCCGCCGCCACCGCCACCCGATGGCACAAGCAACCACGCGCGCTTTCCACCAGACCGAAACCGGTACCGGTGCCGTTCTGCGCCATCGATGCTCCAGGATGCGCCTCCAGCAGCGCAAACTGTGCATGGAGTTCGGCCAGCAGCCCATCCATCTCCACCCACCGCGCCATCCAACGAGCGAGCAGACCATTGCCATGGTCGGCGCGCAGATCGGCAATCAGCGGATGCCGCCACAACCGGGCCAAGGCCCCGGTTTCATGGACCGCGCCATCCAGATCGGGGCGGGCGCAAAACGCGTAACCGTCGGCCGCCGCCATCCGCCGCTCCAGCGCGGCGAGATCGAACGCCGGCAGTGGCTCCACCGTTCCGCGTCCGAAATCCGCCAAGCCTTGCTCGCACAGACAACGCAGCGTCAGTGCCGCCGACGTGGAGCCATGACGCAACCAGCGCTCGAAACTTCGACGATCGGTCAGGGGCCAGTCACTGCGGGTCGCGTCGCCGCAAACCACTTGGTGGATTTCATGCTGGAGTTGATCGAGCATCGCGGCAAGATCCGCCCGAGCCGGTGCCAGCCGCGCGCCACCGATGTGATTCCAGGCCAGGTCGGGGAATAGCTTGCGCGGCAGGATGGACAAGAGTTGCCGCAATCGTTTCAGAGTGTCGAGCGCGGGACTCGCGCCGACGCAGCACGGCCAATCCAGCAGCAAGCGCCAGGCGGTTTGTTCGAGGGATTCGGCGGCCACCAGAAAACGGCGGGCGGCCAGTTGCGGAGGTGGGAGAACAACACCGAGAGCGGCTTCGACGGCGGCAAGACCAGCGACGGTCTGCGCGATGCGGCACACCCCGAACAAGCGCGGCAGCAACACCATGGCGGCATCGACATCGCGCCCCACCAGCACGGCGCATAGCTTCACCGGCCGGCTCGAACGCACATCGACCGCCGTGATCACGTCGCCTCGCACCACGACCCGAATGTTCAGGCCGCCTTCGACTCCGCCGGCTGCGCCGTCCGTCATGTTAGGACTGGCAACCTCGCCGCGGGACGATGAGAAGGGGCAACATGCCGGCTGACTTCGCCGTCATGCCGCCTTGTCGCTGGTCGCGCCGACGAATTCATCGAACAGGCGGTAGATCTCGGTCGCTTCCTCGGGCGCGATCTTTTCCACCGCGAAAGCGCGCGCTTGCAGGATCAGAAAATCGCCAACCGCGACCTCATCCTGAAGCAGCAGCAGGCTCACTTCCAACCGTTCGCCGTAGCGTTCCACCACGGCGCTGGTACCGTGGACTTCGACAACTTGGGCGGGAATAGCGATGCACATAAATCTAGATCGCCGCAACCGGCGCGGCACGACGCGGCGTCAGGGGAAAACCAAGCCTGTGCAGCGTGTCCACCAGACACGCCACCGCGCGTTCCACCACGGCCGCCACTTCGGGCGACAGCTCGATCCCCAATTCCAGATCGGCCGGCACCACTCCAACCAGAGTGATCGTGGCCGGGGCTTCTTCCATCAGGATCAAGGTCGCCAGTACCTCTGCTAAACCCAACTGATGCGGGGAGAAGCGCGCTTGAAACAAGGCCGGTACTTCGGCATCGGCCAGTTTCACCACCGACCCGGGCGGTGCGCCGGTTTGCACCGCATCGCACACCAGCAGATGATCGCAACCGGCCAGAGTGTCCAGCAGTTCCATGCCGGTGGTGCCACCATCGACCACTTCGACCACCGCCGGCAGGATGTAGCGCGCGGCCAGCGCCTCGACCACCCGGACGCCGACTCCCTCGTCGCGCAGCAGGATGTTGCCGAGACCCAGAACCACGATTCTCATCAGAACGCTTTCACCTGGACGGTGGAGCGCCGACGAGTGTCGGTCAGGTGGATCGCGCAAGCCAAGCAGGGATCGAAGGAATGCACCGTGCGCAACACTTCCAAAGGCAGTTCGGGATCGGCGACCGGATTATCGACCAGCGATGCCTCATACGGCCCCAGCGCATCGGCGTCGTCGCGTGGACCGGCGTTCCAGGTGCTGGGCACCACCGCCTGATAGTTCTTGATCTTGCCATTCTCGATCACCGTCCAGTGCGACAAGACCCCGCGCGGCGCTTCGTGGTAACCGAAACCGCGAATCTCGCCCTTGGGAAACACCGGCCGGTTGAAGGTGGTGAAATCCCCCTTGGCGATGTTGTTGATCAACAGTTGCCACTGATTTTGTAGCGATTCCAGCAGCACCGCGCAACGTACCGCTCGGGCGGCGATCCGACCGATGGTCGAGTGCAGCGCCTCGACCGGGATCGGCGAGCCGGCCACCGTGCCGGCAATATCGAGCAAGTGCTTGAGATGGCGCTGGGTCGGCTCATGACCGGCGGCGACCATGGCCAACACGTTCGCCAGCGGTCCCACCTGGACCCGCTGGTCGTAAAAAGTGGGTGCCTTGACCCAGGAATACTTGCCATCGTCCTGAAAGGCGGTGTGATGCGGGTGGGTCTGACCCTCGTAGGGATGGCGTGCCGCGTCGTTGCCTTTGTACTGGTACCAAGCATGTTTGACGCTCTCCTTGACCCCGTCGCGGAAGTAGGCGTCCTGATAGCTGGCGATCGGCTTGAACTGGGACAGATCACCCTTGGGCACATAACCGCCAGGTAGTTCGAACTGCGTGCCCTTGGTATCCAGTGGCAGGTCGGGTACCGACAGATAGTCGGTGACGCCGGCGCCGTGGCGGGTCCAGTCGGCGTACAGCGCGCCCACCGCCGCCACATCGGGAATCATCGCCTGATTGACGAATTCGCCGAGCTTGTCGATCTCCGCCTTGATGGCGAACAGCCGTTCCAGGGTCAGCGTGGATTGGCTGTCCGGGTTGATCGGATTGGCCACTCCACCGACGGCCAGGTTTTGGATGTGAGGGGTCTTCGAACCCAGGATAGCGACGATGCGATTGGCAATACGCTGATATTCCAGCGCCTGCAAGTAATGGGTCGCCGCCAACAGATTCACTTCCGGCGGCAGCTTCATCGCCGGATGACCCCAATAACCGCTGGCGAACACGCCCAACTGGCCGCTACCGACGAAGGCCTTGAGCTTCTCCTGGATCTGGCGAATCTCCGGCAAGCCGTTGCGGCGGTAGTCGGACAGACTGGCTCCCAGCTTGGCCGCGCCCTCGGGGCTGGCCGATAAGGCCGAGACGATATCGACCCAATCGAGCGCCGCCAGTTGATAAAAATGCACGATGTGATCGTGAATGCCATGCGCAGCGACGATCATGTTGCGGATGTACTGAGCGTTGAGCGGCACGTCCAGATCCAGGGCATTCTCGACCGCGCGCACCGACACGATGGCGTGGACCGTCGTGCAAACACCGCAGATGCGCTGGGTGAACAGCCAGGCGTCGCGCGGGTCGCGGCCCTGCAAGATGATCTCGATGCCGCGCCACATCTGCCCCGACGACCAGGCGTTGCTCACCTTACCGTTGTTGACCTCGCAGTCGATCCGCAGATGACCCTCGATGCGGGTAATGGGATCAATGGTTATTCTGGCCACGGACAGTCTCCGATCGTCATGGTTGGGCCTGATGGGCGCCGTGCAGCACCGGCAGGGTCTTGATGAACAGCAAATAGAGCATGATTTCCAGACAGATGACGCCGATGGTGATCATCAGCTCCGGCGCCGAGGGGAAATAGGTCCAGCCATTGCCAGGCCGCACGGCCATCAGGTAGGCGTTAAGCCGATACAACGAACCGCCGGCGAGCAGCGAGACCGCCGCCAGAAACTGCCAGCGCTGGCGGGTCCGGCGATGCGAAACCAGTACGAAGAGAGGCACCAGGAACAGCGCGGTCTCGATCAGGAATAGATTGCCGTCCCAATCGCCGGCGAAGGCCAAACCCAGATAACCGCGATAGGCCAGATCGCCCCAGCGCAGCAGCAAGTAGCCCGCCAACAGGCCGGCGACGACCCGCGCCAGCCGCGCGAACAACCTCGCCTCGGACGGTGTCTTGAAGGCCCGATTGACCAGGGTGGCTTCCAGCATCACCACGCCGTAGCCCATGGCCAGTGCTGAAATCAAAAACAACAGCGGCAGCCAGATTGTGTACCACAGAGGAGAGAGCTTGGAGCCCATGATCAGCAATACCGAGCCCAGCGAGGACTGGTGCATGGTCGGCAGCAACACCCCGATCGCAATCAGCACGTACATATACTTCTTCAGGAAAGCCTGGAGCTTGTCCAGGCCATACCGTTGCTTGAAGCGTCCCGGCATCCGCTCCAGAAACGCCGGCCAGAACTCCAGCCACAGCACCGTGATGTAGGCCATGACGCACAGCCCCACTTCCAGGATCACCGAGTTCGGCTGAGCGTACCAGGGCAGCAACAGATTGAAGGCGTTCCAGTAGCGGCCGAGGTCGATCATCACCGCCAGACCCGCCAGCGTGTAGCCGAACACCCCACCGAGCAAGGCCGGCCGCATCAGCGGGTGATAAACGTTGCGGTTGAAGATGTAGACCAGCAACGCCATGGCGAAACCACCGCAGCCGAAAGCCGTGCCGATCACCACATCCAGCACCACCCAGGTCCCGATGGGATAACCGTTGCTCATATGCGAAACATCGCCCATCCCGAACAGAAAGCGCCGCAAAATGAAATACGCCGCGATCAGTAGGAAGAGACCGAGGATCAGAAACGGTTTGGTGACCACTTTGCCGCCAAGCGGCCGATGCGTGACCGCCGTCATGATGGCCGCTCCTCATCGTCTTTGTGCCGTTCTTCGTCGCTCTTGACATTGCGCCGAGCCAAGACCACCAGACCGCCGAGCAAGGCCAGCGGCGCGATCATGCCCTTGTAGAGCGTATGCTGCATCCCTTCGGAAACGGCGGCGAAAGAGTGATCGGGAAGCTTGGGCAGGCCCAGCTTTTCATGGGGCACGCCGGTCAGATAGCGCACCTGGGTACCGCCGGATTCAGTCTCGCCGTAGATGTGCGGCTGATACTCACCGACCGGCGCCACCTGGCCGGACCGATCGCCGCCCAGCTTGCCGCGCGGGAACTCGTACAGTTCGCCGGGCTTGAGGGCCATGCGCCGCTCCGCCTCTTTCTGCAAGTCCTCGACCAACCCGAACAGCGAGGCGCCGGTCGGGCATACGTCGCAGCAGGCCGGGAGCTTGCCCTGTTTCTGCAAATGGTTGCAGAACTGACACTTGGCAATCCGACCGAATGGCTGATCGAACTGATACTGCGGCACGTTGAACGGACAGCCGTAGACGCAATAGCGGCAACCGATGCAGGCATCCGGGTTGTGGGTGACGATGCCGGTGACCGGGTCCTTGCGCATGGCGCTGACCGGGCACACCGAAATGCAGGACGGATCGACGCAATGCAGGCAGTGGCGCTTGACGAAGGCGTAGCCATCGACCTCACGGTCCTTCTGAGTCATGGCGCCGTTCTGATAAACGCGAATCACGTTCAAGGTCTTGCCGGAAATGTCTTCCGCGGTATCCCAGGTCCCTTCGTTCCAATCGGCCAGGCGTTGCGGTTGTTCGACCGGCATGCCGTTGGCTTCCTTGCACGCGGCGACGCAGGCTTTGCAACCGATGCACTGGGTCGAGTCGTACAGCATCCCCACCGCCTTGGGCGGCAAGGTCTTTGGCTCGCGCCGATCGAATGGCACGGCATCGGCGATTGGCGCGGCGGCGGCGGTGGCGGCGGCACCGACGGCGCCCCGCAGGAATTGGCGACGATTGATCCCCATGACGCACCCTCCTATCGTTGCGAGGTATCGTGCTCGGAGGCGGCGGATTCGTCCTTCTGGTCCATGCCACGCAGGGCCATCGCACCCGCGCCCACCGCCAGCCCAGCGACGCCGGCCACGACCGCCGCCGCTGCTGGCGTGACACCCTGGCCCTTGGGCGCGTTCACCACCGGAAAGGCGGTCGGCGGCGTAAAGGTCTTGACCTTCGCCAGGGCATGGAGCGGCTTGGTGAACCCCACGCCTTCCTCGGTGCAACCGAAGCAGGGATGGCCGATGCCCACCGGCCAGTTGCCTTCGCCGACATCGCCGAAGCCGATGGCCGGACAATTGGCATGGGTCTCCGGCCCCTTGCAGCCCAGCTTATACAGGCACCAGCCCTGGCGATGACCGAAATCGCCGTATTCCAGGGCAAAGCGGCCGGCGTCGAAATGCGGGCGCCGCTCGCAGTTTTCGTGGATCAGGCGGCCGTAGGCGAATTTCGGCCGATTCTTGACATCCAGTCCCGGTGGCTTGCCGAAGGTCAGCAGATAGAGGACGGTGGACAGAAAGTTGTAGGGATTGGGTGGGCAACCGGGAATATTGATCACGGTTTTGCCGGGCAGCACTTCATGCACCGGCTTGGCCTGGGTCGGGTTGGGGTCGCTGGAGGGCACACCGCCCCAGGAGGCGCAGGAACCGATGGCGATAATCGCCGCCGCGCCCTCGGCCGTTTCCCGGACCGTCTCCAGGATCGGCTTGCCGGCGACCATGCAGTAGACGCCGCCATCCTTGGTCGGAATCGAACCGTCCACCACCAACACGAACTTGCCCCAGTTGTCCTTCATCGACTTGGCCCGGTACGCCTCGGCCTGATGGCCGGCGCCCGCGCACAGCGCCTCGTGATAATCCAGCGAGATCATGTCGAGGATCAGAGTTTCGACAGTCGGATGGTAGGCGCGCAACAGCGACTCGGTGCAGCCGGTGCACTCCTGCGCCGACAGCCAGATGACCGGAGGCCGGGCGGCGGCGGTGACGGCGGCGGCGATGCGCGGCCCCATCAGCGACGATAGCCCCAAGGTCGCGGCGACGCCGGTGCAGTAGGTCAGGAACTGACGACGGGTCAGCCCGCCGAGCGCGCCCTCGTAACCGTCGTGATCGTGGACGGCATGGTCAAGATCGGTCTCGCTGACGACATTCATCACCCGTTTTCCCCCCCGCGAATTTGGCCATTTGTAAAGTTAGCGGGGAGCCAATACGACGGGTTGACGATCATCAATTTTTATGGGTTTTTTTGGCCGCTCCCAATGATCCTAATCCAGCAAGGAAGGCCTGATTTCATGCAGGAGCGAGGTGGGATGGCTCACGCACACGGTGCGTCCCGAAAAGCGGGCCAAGCCGTCATCCTCCAGCCGGCCGATGATTCGAGACAGGGTTTCATGCCGTGCACCGATCATGGAAGCCAGATCGCGCCGAGACAACGGTAACTCCATCACCCGGCTGCCGTCGGTGGCGGTTCGCCCATGGCGGTTCATCAACGCCAGCAGCAGGTGGACAAACTTGGTGCGATTGGAAAGTGTCGCGTTTCGTACCAGTTTGTCGTGCGCGTCGTCCACATCGGTCACCACCCGGCGGAGAAACTGCTGGCCCAAGGTCGGGTTTCTTTCCAGCAAGGTCTGGACGGTGTGCCTGTCGATGAAACAAATTTTGCTCGGTCCCAGCGCTTCGGCGCTGGAACGACGTTCCTCGTCGAGCAACACGCCGCGATAGCCTAGGGTACCGCCGGGGTACACGAGGTGGAGCAGAATCGAGTTGCCCGCCGCATCGATCTTGCGAACGGCGGCCCCACCCGAGACGATGCAATAAACACCATGGCTGGGTTCACCGATTGCGAAGATCGACTCGCCGGCATGATATTTTCGGCACTTCTTTGCCTGCGTCAGCAGCTTGAGTTCTTCATCGCTCAAAACGCTCCACTCGTTGTGCTCGCGTGGCAGGCACTCAAAACAATTGACGCCAGGCATGATCTTGCGTCGTTCCACATCCTCACCCTCCTTCCACTATATTTGTAATGATGCGCCACGGCTTCATTCGGCCCAGCACTCAGGGATGTCGCTGAAACTCATGACTATAATCAGCTTGAACTATAGTTCAGGAATGGCCAGAAGGAGAGCAGAGATGTCAAGACTCCCGAAACAACCCCTGTTGGCGATTACCTTCGCCCTCCTGGTTCTAGGCGGATCGCTATGGGTTATCGACCCCAGCGACGGCCTCTTCTCCTTGTTTCCGGGGGCATCGGCCAAGGAAAGCTACCAGTACGCCAACAAGCCGATGGGTTGGAACGGACCCGCCGGGCAATGCGTGGTCTGTCACAACCTGGAAAAAGGTGACTCCTATCGGATCGGCCCCAACCTCTGGGGCATCGTCGACGCGCCGAAAGGGGGCTCCAAGGGTTTTGGCTATTCCCACGCACTGGCGACGGCGGGTGGGACATGGACCAAGCAGGATCTAGATCGATATCTCGCCAACCCCAATCAATTTCTGCCCGGCACCAACAAAACGATCGCCGGTCTGGAGCCCCAGGAGCGCGCCAAAATCATCGCTTTTCTGGTAACGCTGAAGGACTGAGCCATCCGAATCGCCCGACCCGCTATCGTGTCGGCGGGCTGTCCCGCATCAACCACCGGACCGATGGCCTCGTAAATCTTTGCCTCAGGGAGGCTTGTTACACTTAAACGGTTATTGGCTATTTCACGATTCATCATCGTTAGGGGAGCGCGCATGCAAATACTGTCGAATAAACGTGGATGGGTGGCGTTGTCGTTGCTAGTGGCGAGCGGCGCCGTCCATGCCCATACAACGGGATTGCCGCACATGGATCTCTTCACCGGGGTGGAACACCCGTTCAGCGGGCTGGATCACATTCTAGCGATGGTGGCGGTCGGATTGTGGGCGGCGCAATTGGGCGGTCGCGCCCTGTGGCTGGTCCCACTGACCTTCGTGCTGACCATGGCGGTGGGCGGAGCGCTCGGTTTGCTGGGCGTACCGCTACCCATGGTGGAACTGGGGATCGCCGGCTCCGTGGTGGTGCTCGGCGTGCTGGTGGCGCTGGCCTCGCGACTACCTCTCGCGGTCAGCATGTCGCTGGTCGGGTTGTTCGCCCTATTCCACGGCTACGCCCACGGCGCGGAAATGGCGGTGGAGTCCAGCGCGTTGTGGTATGGCTTGGGCTTCATGCTCGCCACCGCGACGCTGCATGCCCTCGGTATCGGCATGGCGTTGGCGGCGGGTCGAGGTGTTCCGGCGCGCTTGGTGCGGGTCGGCGGCGCGGCGATCGCGGCCAGCGGCATGCTGTTGCTGGCGGCTTAAGCCGCTTTCTCCCCCGGTCTATCCCGCGCCGCGCGGTGGTGGACCGGGATAACCCAGTACGCCAACCATGCATGAACTTTCGCTGTGCGAAAGCATCATCGAAACCCTCACCACCCAAACGCACCGGCAGGGGTTTAGCCGGGTGCGGCGGGTGTGGCTGGAAATCGGTGCGCTGGCCAATGTCGAACTGGATGCCTTGCGCTTCGCCTTCGAGATCGCCCGCCGGGATACGGTGGCGGACACGGCGGAGTTGGACATCGTCATCCTACCAGGACAAGCCTATTGCCTGGACTGCGCGCAAGCGATCGCGGTCCATCAGTATTACGATCCCTGCCCATGCTGCGGCGGCTTTCAGTGGCGGCTGACGGGCGGCAACGAAATGCGGATCAAGGAATTGGAGGTCGAGTAAATGTGCAGCACCTGCGGTTGCGGCGAAAACGAATTGACCATCCACGCGCACGACCACGCGCACGACC
>Ga0209607_1001109_pt1 | contig 22680 bp, 18 predicted proteins | sample AD_UKC117_MetaG_FD_184413 | JGI IMG/M metagenome (GOLD analysis project Ga0209607, IMG submission 184413) | Active sludge microbial communities of municipal wastewater-treating anaerobic digesters from Hong Kong - AD_UKC117_MetaG (SPAdes)... | ecosystem: Engineered > Bioreactor > Anaerobic >... | reverse complement strand
CTTCACGGCCTGCCACTTGAATTCTGGCGTGAACTTCCGCCTCGTTTTCTTTTTTTCGCTCGTGCTCATTGAACACCTCGTTGGCTTCCATCATAAGTGAGGTGTCCACGTAAGGGGGGCAGGATCAGGACATTTCATCAACGCGGCGCGGCGACGGACCGCCTTAACCCGGTTGCGAACCGTGTCTTTCCTCGGATTTGATCTTTTCCCATAAGCCATCCATCTCCGCCAGCGTCGATTCCACCGGAGTCCGGCCGACTGCCGCCAGCCGGTGTTCGATTTGCCGGAAGCGCCGCTCGAACTTGGCATTGGTGCCGCGCAGAGCCGCTTCGGGATCAAGATGGAGGTGGCGGGCCAGATTGGCGACCGCGAACAACACATCACCCAACTCATCGGCCAAGCGCTCCGGCACGGCATTGCTGGCGATTTCATGGCGGATTTCGCCGATCTCTTCCGCGATCTTGGCCAGCACCGGTTCCAGCGCGCCCCAGTCGAAGCCGACCTTGGCGGCTTTCTTTTGTAGCTTGACTGCGCGGGTCAGGGCCGGCAGCGCCAGCGGAACGCCATCCAGCGCACCGGTCGGCGGCGCGGCTTTTTCCGCCGCCTTGATCCGCTCCCAGGCAGCGGTTTGTTCGGCGGCGTCGGCATAACGCTCATCGCCGAAGACATGTGGGTGGCGGCGGGTCATCTTGTCGGCGATGCCGCGCGCCACGTCGCTGAATTCAAACCGCCCTTCCTCGCGGGCGATTTGCGCATAAAACACCACCTGAAACAGCAGGTCGCCCAGTTCGTCGCGCAGTTCCGCCCAATCCTCGCGGGCGATGGCGTCGGCGACTTCGTAGGCTTCCTCGATGGTGTGGGGGACGATGCTGGCGTAGGTCTGCTCGCGGTCCCAGGGACAACCTTGTTCCGGGTCACGCAGCCGGGCCATGATCTTGAGTAACTGTTCCAATTCGTGCATTGCTCGCTCTCGCCGCTGATTCGCGCCTACCCTACCCGCCGTCATGGATCGAGGCAAGCAACCCGATCTCAATCCCGCAAGCGAAAGGTAATCGGAATCTGCGCCACCATCCGTTCCGTCGGTGGCGACTGGAACCGCCAGCGTGCCACCGTCCGTTGCGCCTCCTGATCCAGCAGCTCATAACCACTGCTGCGCGCGACACTCACCGCCTCGACCTGGCCGGTGGCATTCACCGTCAAGCGCAGTAACACCCGGCCTTCCTCGCCACGGCGGCGAGCCAGCGAAGGATAGCGTGGCTGGGGGTTACCCGGCAGCGGTTGCAGCTTGGCCTCTTTCGTCGATGGAGCACCGCCAGCTTCCCGAGATGCGGATACGCCGCCGCCCACCGCGCCATCCCCCAGTCCACCGCTACCGGGCATGGATGAAGGCGGGGCCGACGTGGACAGCGGATGATGGGCGGCAAGCCGAACCGGCGGGTCCAGGGCTGATTCGGCGGGCTGGATTGACTTCGGTTTAACCGGCTTCGGCTTGACCGGTTTCGGCTTGGCTACCGGACGGATGGGTTCACGGGGTTTAGTAACCTTCGTCGTAACTACCGGACGGTGTGGCTCCGGTGGCTCCGGCTTGGATTCCGGTTTGCTCGGCACGGTTTGGAGAACCGGCGCGATTTCGGCGACGGATGCCGGAGCCGCAGGTGGCGCGGGTGCGACTGGACCGGGTGCGACTGGACCGGGCGCGACTGGACCGGGCGCGACTGGACCGGGTGCGGCGACAGGTGGCGCGGCCGGTGGCGACAACAGGCTGATCTGGATCGGCACGGCCGGCGGCACGGCCGGCGCACGCCAGGCAATCGGAACCTGAGCCAAAGCCAGATGCAGCAGCATCGCCAGCAGGGTGGCGATTGCCAGTCGCGCCGAATCCGCTCGGCCGGGCAGCGAGCTATACTTCACCGCTCTCCTCCGCCGCCAACCGTCGCCACGGCAACACGTAGCGCTGGTCTTCGTGCTCGCCGCGCAGCGCCGTTACCCGGTATGCCTCGGCCAAATGCACGGCCGACAAGACCTCGTCCGCCGGTCCGCGAGCCACCAGTGCCCCCTCGCGCAACAACAACAATTCGTCGCAGAATCGCGCCGCCAGAGTCAGATCGTGCAATACCACCACCAGCGCCGCGCCACTGTCGGCGTAATCGCGCAACAACTCCATCACTCGCAATTGATGATAAGGGTCTAGGGCGGCCACTGGTTCGTCGGCCAACACCAGCGGCGCTTCCACCGCCAGCACCCGCGCCAGCATCACCCGCGCCCGCTCTCCGCCGGACAGGGTATCGAACGGCCGTTCGGCCAACTCGGCGATATCGGTGCGCTGCATCGCCTCCTCCACCGCCAATCGGTCGGCGGCGACGGGCGTGCGCCACGGCGCCAGATGCGGCAACCGTCCCAGCTCGACCAGCCGGCGCACGGTCAGCGGCCAGTGGGCGATATGGCCCTGCGGCAGGTAAGCGAGAACGCGAGCCCGTTCACGCCGACCCAGCGTCGCCAGTGGCCGTCCCTGCCATCGCACGCTGCCGCGAAACCGTCGCAATCCGGCCAGCGCCGCCAGCAACGTGGTCTTGCCCGCGCCGTTGGGACCGATCAGCGCCAACAGTTGACCGGCGGCGGCGCGCAGCGAGACCTGGTTCACCACCGTTCGGCCGCCTAGATCGACGCTGATCCGTTCCGCTTCCAGCAGTGTCATGACAGTGTCCGCCGGCCGCGCAGCAGCAGATGCAGAAAAAACGGCGCGCCGATCAAGGCGGTGACCACGCCCAGCATCAACTCCTGCCGAGTCGGGACCAGTCGCACCAGTAAATCGGCCGCCATTAACAACACCGCGCCAGCCAGCGCGCTGGGCAGCAACAGCCGACCAGGCTGGTGACCAAGCCAGGGTCGCAATAGATGCGGCGCGATCAGCCCCACGAAACCGATGGCGCCGGTCACCGCCGTGGCCGCGCCCACCGCCAGCGCGGTGCCGCTGATCACTTGGGCACGCAAGCTACCCAGTCCGATGCCGAGGCTACGAGCGGCTTCCTCGCCCAGAGTCAGCGCGTCCAAGCCACGCCCGGCGCTGAGCAGCAACACCCAACCCGCCGCCATGAACGGCGCCGCCAACGCCACATCATTCAGTCCGCGATCACGCAGCGAGCCGAGCAACCACAACACCATCTCGCTCAACGCCAGTGGGTTGGGCGCCAGATTCAAGGCCAGCGAGGTCAGTGCCACCGCTAGGCTCGACACCGCCAGTCCGGCCAGGATCAGGCCAAGCGAGTTGGGATCGCGGGTCGCCAATACCGCCAAGCTCGCGGTGGCCAGCAACGCGCCGCCCAGCGCGCAGAGCGGCAGCGCCCAGGCCGAAACCTGCGCCAACCCGAAGTACAAGGCCAGCACCGCGCCTAATCCGGCGCTGGCCGACACGCCGAGAATGCCGGGTTCGGCCAGCGGATTGCGCAACAGCCCTTGCAGCGCCGCGCCGCTCAGACCCAGCGACGCACCGACCATCCAGCCCAGCACCACGCGTGGTAACCGGATCTCCAGCATGATTAAGGCCAGCCGTTCGTCGCCGCCGATCAGTCCGGTCAGCACCTGCCATGGCGACAGCGGCAAAGGTCCCAGCAGCAACCCGGCCAGCGTCAGACCCGTCGCCAACACCGCCAGCACCACGATCACCCGTCGGCCACGCCGGACATCGGCATCCACGACTCGACTCATGGCGCGGGCTCCGCTGGCAGATGCTCGGCGATATAGGTGGCGGCTTCGGCCAGAAACCAGCCGCTGCACGCCCAATAGCGATCCGGTACAGCGATGACCGGCCGCTCCACCAGCAGTCGGCGGAACACCGGGTGATGGGCGAAGGCCATGCGCCGACTGTCGCCGCCCTGATCGAAAAAACCCAGCACCACCAGATCCGGCTGGGTTTCCGTCAACTGCTCCAGGTTGAAGGAGCCCCAGCCGTTCAGCCCCAGCACCGTGGCCAGATTGCGCGTGCCGGCGGCTTGCAGTACCGCGTCGATGAAGGTGCCGGCGCCGGCGCTGCCGCCATCGGGCAGGAAGTAGGCCGCCAGCGGTGGCGCGGCGTGACGGCGAGCCGCCCACCGCGCCAAGTGCTCCAACCGCGTCCGCATCTCGGCGACACGCGCCTCACCCTGTTCGGGACGGCCGAGCGCGGCGGCGATGGCGCGGGTGGTGTCGGCAATCTCCTCCCAACTGTTCGGCAGCGGAATCGAGATCACCCGGACTCCGAACCGGTCCAGCCGCGCGGCAGTTTGCAGCGGCATCCAGCGGTCGGTCAGCACCACTTCGGCGCGTAGGGCAATCAATTCCTCGCTGCTACCGCGATGGACCGGATAGCGAGCGGCCTCGGCGGCGAACAGCGACTGATTCGGGTCGGTGGCGGTGGCGGAGACGGCGACGATCTGCTCCGGGGCGGCCAGCCCCAGCAGGTACTGGTCGGCGCACAAGGTCAGCGAAGCGGCGCGCGGCGGCGCCGCCAAAACCGCCGAGGTCGCCAGCGTCAGCGCCGCCGCGATCAAGCGTCCGCGCACCGCCATTCTCTCAAAACTGATAGCGGGCGCCGACATAGATCCCGCGCTCGACGCCAGCGTAGCCAAACACCTCTTCGTATTGCTCGTTGAACAGGTTGTCGACCCGTCCGAACACTTGCCAGTGATCGTCCACTCGGTAGCGCGCCGCCAGATTGACCACGGTGAAACTATCCAGCGTCACCGGGAAACTGGCGAAAGTTTCCGAGTCGTAAGCCAGATCGGTGGCCGAACCGCTGTAACGCACCGCCAAGTTGAAATCGGCGCGGTTGTCGAAAGCCCGGTAGTTCAGGTTGAGGCTGGCCTGATTGCGCGGACGGCGCGGCAACTCCTGGCCCTGCGGATCTTCGGTATCGGTATAGGTGTAGGCCAGGGTGGCGCTGAGATCGGCGGTCAGGTTAGCGCTGGCGCTGAGTTCGACACCGCGACTGGTGCTCTCGCCCGGCAGATTGACCACCGAGCGCCCGGCGCCGATGATGATGTTGTCGATGCGGTTGTCGAAGACGGTCAGATCCAGACGCAAGCGTTGGTCGAACAGTGCTTGTTCCCAGCCAAAGTCGTAGCCGCGACTCGTTTCCGGCTGCAAATCGGGATTGCCCTGAAAATCGCCGGAGTAGCCGAACAACTCGGTCAGGGTCGGATTCTTGACTGCGGTGCCGTAGCTGGCGTGCAACCGGCCGCCGATGTCCGGCCACAGATAGGCGGCGGTCAATCGATAGGTATTGGCATCGTCGAAGCGGTCGTTGAAGTCGCGACGGAAACCGGCGGTCAGAAACAGTTGCTCACTCAATCCCAAGCTGTAGTGCAAGCCAACCCCGGTATTGCGGATCGAGTTGCTGGCGAAATAGGTGCTGTTCGCTTCATCTTCCTTATCCTTGACCAGGAAAGTCAGGGTGTGCTCGGCGTTGGGCGTGGTGAAGAAATAGTTGCTCTGGTAATCGATCTGGTTGGAGTGGGACTTGCCGTCGAAGGTCTCGACCCCGGCGCTGGTGGTCTTACCGTCCAGATCGTAGCGGCCGACACCGAGCAGGTGTTCCCAGGCGCCGCCGAGCAGGCTGAACTTGCCTTGCAGACGTAACAGGTTCTGCCGATTATCGGCACGCTCGTCGCTGTCCACCACCGGCCGAATATCGCCACCCAGGAAGGCGTCGAAGTCATTGCGGCTATCGGTGTAGCGATCAATCAGACTGAGTTCCACATTGTCGTGCGGACGAACGCTGCCCTTGAACAGCGCGGTGCCGATGCGCAAACCATCGTCCTCGCTGTTACCGCGCCAGGTGCTGCCGGACGACCAACCGTCGGTGTTGAGCCAACTACCGCTGAGCAAGGCATCGTAGTGATCGTTGCTGGCGCCTAGGCTGGCGCTGGTTTGCCAGGTCGAAAAGCTGCCACCTTCGAGCCGGGCACTGGCCTGGAGAGGTTGGTCGGCGCGGCGGGTGACGATGTTGATGACGCCGCCGATGGCCGAGTTGCCCCACAGCACGCTTTGCGGACCACGCAGCACCTCGATGCGCTCCACCGCCACATCGAGCAGACTGTTGAAATCGAAAGCGCCACCGTCGGGATTGTTCACTTCCACGCCGTCGATCAGCACCAAGGTTTGGTTGGATTCGGCGCCGCGCAGATAGACCTGAGTGATGCCGCCGGCGCCGCCGCTGCGGCTAACCGTGACGCCGGGCACGTCGCGCAGAGCGTCGGCGACCACGCGGATCTGCCGCTGCTCCAGTTCTTCGCCGGTGATGACGGTGATGGCGCTGCCGGACTGCTCGGCGGGTATCGGCACCCGGGTGGCGGTGACCACCATCTCCGGTAGTTCCTGCTGAGCCATCGCGCTGCTGGCGGCCAACAGGGTAAATGTTGCAGCCGGCGGAACCAGACGGCGGCGAGTAATGCGACTACTGTGGTTGTCGTGGTGATGCATGAGGCGAACGCGCTCCCTGAGAGTCATCGTGATGAACCGGCCGTGCCGGTTCGCCGTCCGTTGGAAAACGCGCGATCGCCACCTGGCGAGACCAGGGCGAAAGAAAGAGAGATTGGCGTCCCCGCCGGGCGAGGGCACCGGGTCTGCCGTCACGGCGAGCGCTCGGTTTCCCGCATCGCCAAACGGTGGACCGTCCCGCCGAAAAAACCCGTTCGGCGGCCAGGCGATACTGAGACGGCAGGTCTCCTGGCTGGCGGGTCATCGCCGGGCGTTCGGCCTTCCCAGTTGCCCAGTGGCCTTGCTTGAACGCTGGCTTGCCGCTCACAGTTGCGGGAACAGCCGCGGCTGCGCCCGGTTGCACCGGTGCGTCCGCGTTCCCTATTAATCCCCGAGGGGGAACCGTCCTGCTTATAGCTTAACGTTGCGCGGGAATCGCGGCAAATCGACCTCCGCCTCGCCGCCACTAGCGCGGGTCGCGCCGCTTGCCGGCCCCGCAGGGGCTACCTTGGGTAAAGGCCCGTGCCGGCCGCCGATCCGGCGTCGGTTTGGATGAATCCCCTCGGGTTCCTCCCTTTTTCAAGGGGGGGACAAAAGGCTTGGAGTCATCGGCGCGCGGCGGCAGGCCGGTATGCTGGGTCAGAAAGGTCTGCGGTCCATGCTTGCGACCGGCGCGCTGGCCTTCGCCGCCGCCTAGTCCCGTACCAGCCGGTTGCCAAAGTGGAATCAGATGGCGTTTGCCGTTGCCGATCAGATCGGCGCGGCCCATGCGCTTGAGTGCCTCGCGCAGCAGTGGCCAGTTCTCGGGATCGTGGTAGCGCAGAAAGGCCTTGTGCAATCGCCGCTGCTTCAGTCCCTTGGGGGAAACCACGGTCTCGCCCCGGTCACGATGGATGCCTTTCAGCGGGTTGCGCCCCGAGTGGTACATGGCGGTGGCCAGCGCCATCGGCGAGGGCAGAAATGCCTGCACCTGATCGGCGCGAAAGCCGTTGCCCTTCAGCCACAGGGCGAGATTGAGCATGTCCTCGTCGCTCGTACCCGGATGCGCGGCGATGAAGTAGGGAATGAGATATTGCTCTTTGCCCGCTTCCTTCGAGAATTTCTCGAACAGTGCCTTGAAGTGATCGTAGGCGCCCATGCCCGGCTTCATCATTTTCGAAAGAGGACCAGCTTCGGTGTGCTCCGGGGCGATCTTGAGATAACCGCCGACGTGATGGGTGACCAGTTCGCGCACGTAAGCCGGATCGCGCACCGCCAGATCGTAGCGCACCCCCGACGCGATCAGCACTTTCTTGACGCCCGGTAGATCACGCGCCTTGCGATACAGCGTGATCAGGGAGGAATGATCGGTATTGAGATTGGGGCAGATGTCCGGGTGGACGCAGGACAGTCGGCGGCAATGCCGTTCGATGTCCACCGACTTGCAGGTCAGTCGGTACATATTGGCGGTGGGTCCGCCCAGATCGGAAACGACGCCGGTGAAACCCGGCGTCCGGTCGCGGATCTCTTCGATCTCGCGCAGGATCGAGCCTTCCGAACGCGACTGGATGATGCGCCCCTCGTGCTCGGTGATCGAGCAGAAGGTACAGCCGCCGAAACAACCGCGCATGATATTGACCGAGAAGCGGATCATCTCGTAGGCCGGAATGCGGGCGCCACCGTAGCTCGGGTGTGGAACGCGGGCGTAGGGCAGATCGAACACGGCGTCGAGTTCCGGGGTGCTCAGCGGAATCGGCGGCGGGTTGAGCCACACGTCGCGGTCGCCATGACGCTGGATCAAGGCGCGGGCGTTGCCGGGGTTGGTCTCCAGATGCAGCAGGCGCGAGGCGTGCGCGTACAGCACCGGATCGTTTTTGACCTGTTCGTAGGCCGGCAGACGAATGACGGTTTTGGCGCGGTCGTGGCGCGGCGGGCGGGAATGAACAGTCGGCGCCACCCTCGGCGTTGCTCCCGTTGGTCGAACGGCGTAGGGGTCGGGATGCGGTTCCACCGGTCCGGGCCGATCCAGCTCGGTCGAGTCGATTTCCAGCCAGCCGTCTGGCACCCCCTTGTCGATGAAGGCCGTGCCGCGCAGGTCGCGCATGGCTTTGGGATGCTCGCCGGCAGCGGCGCGATGGGCGATTTCGACGAGGGCGCGTTCGGCGTTGCCATACAACAGCAGGTCGGCTTTCGCATCCAACAGCACCGAACGGCGTACCTTGTCCGACCAATAGTCGTAATGGGCGATGCGGCGCAGGCTGGCCTCGATGCCGCCGATCACGATGGGCGCGTCGGGATAGGCTTCGCGGCAGCGCTGGCTGTAGACGATCACCGCCCGGTCCGGGCGCTTGCCACCTTCGTCGTTGGGGGTGTAGGCGTCATTATGGCGCAACCGTCGGTCGGCGGTGTAGCGGTTGACCATCGAATCCATGTTACCGGCGGTGACCCCGAAAAACAGGTTCGGCCGACCCAACGCCCGGAATGGCTCGGCCGAGGTCCAATCCGGCTGAGCGAGAATGCCGACCCGGAAACCTTGCGCCTCTAGCAAGCGACCGACGATGGCCATGCCGAAGCTGGGATGATCCACATAGGCGTCACCGGTGATCAGGATGATGTCGCAGGAATCCCAGTCGAGTGTATCCATCTCGGCGCGCGACATCGGCAGGAAGGGCGCGATGCCGAAGCGGGCGGCCCAGTAGCGGCGGCGGGAAAACAGGTGGGGAGCGGTAAGCATTACAGTCCGGGCGGCGTGAGCCGCTGAATAGCCGAGAAAAGAAGTCGGAAATTATACGGGGGTGAGCGGCGGATGTCGCGCCCAACCCAGCAAGCGCCGATAAAACCACTGATCAATATCGAAGTCATAGTAATAGATCCGTGGCAATGGGTATTCCCGTCATGAAAAAACCACCAAAATCACCGCCCTCGCCTCGTCCGACGCATTCCCTCCCTTTCGCCGGCATCGGCGCCTCGGCCGGTGGGCCGGAGGTGCTAGAGTAGTTTTTATCCTGTTCCCCTGGACAACAGCCCGACCTTTACGATCATTCAGCACCTTGAAGGCAGAGTACCCCCGGCGGACCAAGACCAGCCAACGGAGATTGCGCGATGGCCGAGAAAACGGCTCCCCATTCGGTGGAACATATCGAACCGCGCCGCCAGGCGGAAGAGCGATTGCCATCACGGATCGCGGAGAACCCGCGGCTAGTTCACGAACTGCAAGTCCACCAAGTCGAGCTGGAAATGCAGAACGAAGATCTGGTGCGGATGCGCGACCAGCTCGGACAAAATCTGGAACGCTACGTCGATCTCTACGACTTCGCTCCGGTCGGTTACTTCACCCTGAGCGACGATGGAACCATTCGTGAAGTCAACCTGACCGGTGCGGCGCTGTTGGGCCAGGAGCGCGCGTGCCTGATCGGGCAGAGATTGGGACTGCTCGTATCGACGGCAACCTTGCCTGCGTTCAACGCCTTTCTCAACCGGGCGCTGACGGGAACATCCAAAGCATTCGGCGAGGCGGGCTTATGCCTGGCAGGATTGCCACCCCGTTACCTATCACTGGCGGGCGTGGGCCTAAAAACCGAGAGCGAGCGATTGTGCCGCGTCGCGGCGCTGGATATCACCGAACACCACCGGATGGAAGTGGCTCTACAGGCCAGCGAAGCCCGACTGCAAAGCATCCTGCGCGTCGCTCCGGTCGGCATCGGCGTGGTCCGCAGCCGTATCGTACAGGATGCCAACGACACGCTGTGCCGCCTTACGGGGTATACCCGCGAGGAACTGGTCGGACACAGCGCCCGCCAGCTCTACCTCAACGACGAAGATTTCGACTGGGTCGGCCGGGAGAAATATCGGCAGATCGTCGAACAAGGTACCGGCGCCGTCGAAGTCCGCTGGCGCCGCCGGAATGGCACCAGCATCGATGTCATCCTCAGCTCCGCGCCGCTCAATGCCGCCGATTTGGCTCAGGGCGTCACCTTCACCGTGCTCGACATCACCGAGCGTAAGCAGACGGAGGAACTACTCAAGCTCAGCGAAGCGCGCTACCGAGCCATCGTCGAAGGACAAACCGACCTGGTGTGTCGCTGCCTGCCGGACGGCACGCTCACCTTTGTCAACGCTGCCTACTGCCACTATTTCGGCCTCGCGCCGGAAGACTTGCTAGGCACCAACATTGCTCCCTTGGTCCTCGACACCGACCGGGCCAACACGCTGGCCCAGATGCTAAGCTGCGACGCCGCGCATCCCAGTAATATCCAGGAACATCAGGCGGTACGCGCCGACGGCGCGCATCGCTGGGTACAGTGGCACAACCACGCAATCCTCGATGAAAACAATGCCCTGATCGAAATTCAAGGGATCGGCCGTGACGTCACCGAGCAGCGGGCGATGGAAATCGAACTGCAGCGACTCGCCACCACCGACCCGCTGACCGGTCTCTTCAACCGACGCTATTTGCTGGCGGCGCTGGAAACCGAGACCGAACGCGCCCGCCGTCATGGCCGGTCGCTGGCATTGATTCTGTTCGATCTCGACCACTTCAAGCAGATCAACGACACCTGCGGCCATGACCAGGGCGATCGGGTGCTGCAAGCGACCGTGGCTCAGGTGCGGGGACGGCTACGCCGCAGCGATGTGTTCGCCCGCTGGGGCGGCGAAGAGTTTCTGATCCTGACCCCAGAGACGACTGGACCGGCCGCCGCGGCGCTGGCCGAAACTCTGCGCGCCGCCCTGCGCGAGCTACCCCGCCCTGACGGCGGTCCGGTCACCGCCAGCTTCGGGGTAACCGCCTACCAGCCGGAGGAAACACTGGATCAATGGTTGAAGCGGGTGGACGAGCGGATGTATGCCAGCAAGAGCCAAGGCCGCGACCAAGTGAGTGGGGATAAGAACGGTCGGCCATGACGACAGGCCTATTCGCCGGCTTCGCCCAGCGGGCTCTGAACACGTAGCGCACGAAGGCTGCGGGTACGGTCTAGATGCACCGTACCCCGCCGTGCTGAAATAACAAGCCTTCCCATGATTTGGCTTCCTTGGCGACCCACTCGACACTGTCGTTCATGGTCTGTTCCCCCTGATCCAGGCGTGCTTCAATCACAAAGGCCGGCATTGCACCGGCCTTTGTGCCAAGGCCTTACCAGCATCGGTCCTTGGTGTAGGAACCGCCGCTCACGCCCTTGACCCCGGTATGGGTCAGAGTAAACGTTCCGCAGGGATCGCCGCTTTGCACGCCTTTGGGAGCCGCCTGAAGAGTGTACGAGTTCTGAGCCACAGCCGAAAGGGTGATGTCGTAGTACTTCGTCCCTCCTTCCTTGGGGGATTCGGCCAAGCCGGAACCGGGAAATTGCGTGGCATCAGTCACGGCGGTACCCGCCCGGTTCTGATCGTAGCGGTTATTTTCTGTGTAAAACCGCTCCATCCATTGAGCTGCTTCCAACAACACACCCTTGGCATCCGCCCGCCGCGATTTGCGCACACTGTCTTGGTAGGAGGGATAGGCAATGGCGGCCAGGATGGCAACCACCGCCAACGTAATCATCAGTTCGATCAGGGTGAAACCACGATCTCCCTGGACACGCCACCACACCATCCCAGTCCATCTACTACCCATGTTCATTATTGAAACTCCAGTTGCCGCCAGGATTGCCGGCCAATCTCGGTATCCATGATGGCGTAATTTTCCACCGTCCCTTCCGACGTGCTGACATAGAGGATGGACTTCTGCTGGTCCGGCGCCCGCATGACGTTCGGCGCCGACGCAATACCCACAATGGCCACACTGCTCGGGGCGAAACCGGTGCTCGACTCGGTAACGGACGTATTGGCGTTGCTGCCCACACCCAGGAACGTTGCCGAGAGCCGTTGCCCGCTCGTCGCATTCAATACATTCAGCCAGCTATTACCGCCGAACTGGCAGGGGTCGTCATCCGGCAGAATGCTAGTAAACGCCACCCGGCTGCCGACGATCAGCGGATCACTGACCACGCGTTCGCCCGCCAGCTTCAGGTCAAGATACCAGCCGCGTTGTTGATTCTTTGGCGGATTGTCGGCGCACTGCTTGTTGCCTGCATCGCCATACTCGACGCATCTGGCACTGGTGATCCGAAAGTTTCTGCCGCTGCTGTCGCTCAAAATGCCTGCGGAAGTCACGGTGGTATCATTAGGACCCGGCGCCTGACAGGTCGAATCGGCCGGACTCCCGGGGCAGTAAATTTGCGCTTGCAGGTTGGCCCGAGTAAAGCAGGCCGTGGCGGGGAGAGCCGCAACGGGGTCCACAGCAGGACACACACTGCCGCCACCGCTGTCCACGCCAGTCACATCGTCCCAAACCCCATAAAACGTCTGCTGATTTGTACTGGTCACGTCGGTGGTGCCCAAATAACGCCCTGTGCCGAACACCACCATCAAGGACGTATTCAGATCCGTGGCTGAGGAGGGTTGCCTCGTCACTTGCGGGGCGGCAGTGATCGGCTGCGGGTTACCATTGGCGTCCTTGGCGGCAAACAGTTTGGTGTAGGTCCAACTATTGGGATCGGAGCTACGAATGTCGAATCGCCACAGATTACCTTCCAGGTCGCCCGCGTAGATGAAGTCGGCCGTGTCGTCGCCGTCACTGTCAACCACGCTGGGCGTGGACAACCCTTGCCCCTCGTGCACATCAATCTTCTTGACAAGCGCCCCGGTCTGGACATTTACCACATAGAGGACGGCGGTGGTGGCTGGAGCTTTGTTCGGATTATCGCTGTTGTAGCCATTGCCGAACACCGCGACCCAGGGATTGTTATCGGGATCATTGTCGCTGTCGCTCCGCCGCGCTAGCGAAGGCTGGCTGAAGGATAATCCCAAGTCACTGTCCGCGAATTCCCACAACACCACGCTGTCGGCGTTGGCTTCGGTCAGCGAACCGGCACTCGTTACCGTACCACTGCTGTTGGCGGTACCCGCCGCAGTCACGTCCAAAGCAAAATAGCTGACACCCCCGCTACGTAACCCACCGACCAGCACCGTATGCCAACTCTCGTCACTGAACTGCACATCAATCGCGGTTGGCGAAGCATCCACATAGAACTGGTGCAAGTTTCTATAGGTCAGTTCCGTTAGGGCGCTCAGTTTGTTAAAGACCGCACTGGGCACGTAGGCAAATACCTCTTGCCCGGAGTTGGCATCAAAGCCATGCAGCATGCCGTCATTGGCCCCGATATACACCATCGGCCGACGGTTCTGATGGGTATTGGAAAAAGTCCGGTAGTCGCCGAAAGAATAGCCTGCAGACGGAGCAGCCACATAGAACGGGCTGGAGTTGACGATATCCCCCAGCACATTGCGAACGGTGCCGTCAGCCCGCTTGCGATATTGCTTGCCTTGCGGATCTTCGTTAGTCGCGTCGCCGCGCAGATAATCAAGGCGCGCTTGGCCGTCGCTGTTGTTGCCGCTGCCTTTCAGCGCGGCGACTTGCGCTTGATCCAGCGCGCTCGAACCGGTCTGTGTGTTGGGGTCGCTCGGAATGGAGCTGGGCCACCGGAATGGAATGCCGGTCCCTGCGGAGGGCTTGATGGTCAGGATCTGACGGCCTGTGTTGAAATCCTGCCCACGCAATTGAGCTTGAGCTGTCCAGATCTCCAGTGGTGCTCCCGTCGTCGGATTGGCCTCTACCGCTCCAGTGTTCGGATTGACGGACAGCGCCCGCAATTCACCGGTCCAGTCACCGCTATTAAAACGGGCCTGGAAAAGCCGGCTGCCGGCGATCAGCGAGCTGGAGTTGGCCGCCACCGCCGCCGCGGAACTGGTACGCCGAACGATTTCCTCAAACGTCTCGCTCAACTGCTTCTTGAGTTTGCCCGCGTTGGTCACCAGGAAGTAGTTATCAGGTTTACCGTCGCCATTCCGATCCCATTCGCCCTGTTTGTCCGGCAGGTTGTTGGCGTCATCGGTGTTCTCGATGAAACCGCCCCACTTGGATGCATACCACAACGGATCATGTTTGATGAAGGAGGCGGCCGATGTATCCGCCGAACCGGGCGTAAAAGTCCGACTCGTATACACTGGTAGCATAACCCCATCGCTCCAAGTGCCGCTGCCTGAGTCTGGAGCAGGTGGTGTACCCGTGAAAGTGGGGGGAGTATCCAGGAAATAATCCACATCGCTGCTGGGATTTCCTGAATTAGTAGTTAATCGATTCCAATCACGGACTTCCAAGTACACACCATCATGGGTAGTACCAGAGATTACATAACCGATGTGATGCAGAACGCTGCCCGCTTCGTAATCGGAACTGAGACTGATGACGAGCTGATTGCTGGTATCGACGGCAAAAGTGTAGGTAACGATGGCATCCATGTCATGATCCGAACCGTATTCGGAATCTTCATAATTGATTCTGAATTTGATGTATGGCCGGCCTCCATTGATCGTCGTATCGCTATTTCCAGCCCCAGTATTAGCGATGGTTTCAACGAAGAAATCGACAATGGTATTGGTTGGTTGAAATTGTCCTTTGGTCGCGTTGATGCTACTGCCACCCACCGATTTTGCAAAAGGCACGACAGTAATCTTTTGCCCGTTGGCCATGGGAATTTCTATGGTGGGCAGTGGCGAAGACAGGGACACGCCAAAGACATCGGTCTTAACAACATGGGCGCTAGCCAAACCGGCAATACTGATTTGCCGGATTCCGGTGGTTTTGCCGAAATAGCCCAAACTAGCCGCATAGTAGCCACCCTGCCGGGTCGGTTCTTCCGGCGACAGTCCGCGAATGTTGCCGAAACTGCTGACATCCTTGGGCGTCGGGGCGGTGTCGTAAACATTGCCGGATTGACCGATAAATATCTTCTCCGTAGTGCCGCCTTCCTCATTGTTCCAAATCGTCTGGCCAATGCTGGCAACATTCAGGTTGCCGATATCGCTGCTGATGCCACTACCAAAATTCGAGTCCACTCCAGGCAATTGATCGGTGTCAAAGGAAGGAAGATCCGCGATCACCACTTCGAACGGTCTGGAGCAGTACGGATAACCCCCATTCGCCTCGGAGCGATAAGGATCGGACCAGGTTGGTTTGGGTAGATCGAGCTTATCCTCGGTAACAAAACTGCTAAACTCATCGGTAAAATCGTAAACGGAGGTCGGTCCGGTCTTACCGGCAAAATAGCGCATGCCTTCGTACATCATCTCGGCGATGGGATTGCCCCACATGGCGCAACGGCCTTCCTGCATGGGCGTCACCATGGGTACCCCGCAACCACCGTCATTGTAGGAGTAGCTGCCGCGAAAGCCAACGATCCGCATTTTACTGATCGTGTCCACGATACTGCCGGCGTTCGCGGGCACTACGAACTGACCCGTGCTGGCATTAATCTCGTTCTTGAAGGATGAAATATTCTTGCGCAGGACACCACCCGACAGGTTTTTCTTGAAAGAACCAGTCAGCAAACCAAAAGCCATGCGATCCGTTTCGCCGTAGTCGTGCAGCAATCCGGTCGGCTTATAAACAGTGGGATTGTTCTCTGGATAACCTTTACATTCAGGTTCCAGCAATCCGGTAACACAAGCTTGCACACGGACTACATAGTCCGTCCTGACCGAGGCGGGAATTGTGCGCTGCCACCTTAAATAGTAATTATCGCCTCCACTATTTTCTTCATGCCGGAACCGCAGAGTATGCACACCGGCGGATAAGGAAATCGAACCGGAGTGGTCATTGCAGTTGCAATTGCCATGACCACCATACCAAAAAGCTACGGTAGTGCCATCAATTTGCAAGTCAACGGCATCGTCTCCGTCCACTGAAAAAGTGTACGTTCCTGCCGTGGGGATATTAATTTGCCCGGTAAATACGTTAATATAATTGTCATTATCGCAGCCATTCACGCCGTTGAATGGGTTGCCGCTACCATTAACGGTGGAAATCGATTGGGAACCGCACAGATTGGCCGCGATGGCGTTGGTAAGCACCAAGCTATCAAATTGACTGCTATTTGTTGGATAGGGATTTCCAGTACTGCTATTTCGGGTGGTGACTTTATGCACGGTCTGGGTTAAAGCGAGCAATGTGTTCGGTACGGTTTCCCATAATGTACCTCCAGCAGTCACACAATTCGGTCCACTGCCGCCATCCAGGCACTTATCCCCAGCCACGGGACGTTCGATCGCTACCCATTCCCAAATTCGATAAGCGCTGTTTGTAAGCACTCGCAGCAACGGCAGTTGGTTGGTGTCATTCAGCAATGTGGTATTGGCAAATAAATGACGGGTGTTCGTGGCCGGCAAGTCGAGTGGGGTATATTCTCGAATATCGTATCCGTCGTGAAGAATACTGGCATATTCCTTGCCCCAGCTATGGGCGTCCTGAGGAATGCGCGCCCGTTCGAGAACAGTTCCCGTTGTGGTATCCGTATAACGATAACCGCCATAAAGCACTCGGCGCAGGGCATCCACCCGAGAAGTGGTTAAATAGTTCAGGAAATCGCCACTCCAAGCCCCCGAGCACTTTTTGTTGGTCGTGACGACAGTCGGGGTAAACACTCCATTGTTATAGCTATAGCACTTGTATGAATCAAAATAACCAAAGTAATTGAGCGGTTGGTTGTCTTGAGTTAGACCTGGTTTGTAACCGACATCAATCTGACCGTCTTGGTTAATATCGGAAGCATCGTTATAGGCTTCATAATAAAGTTTGTGATCACGCCCCATGACTAGCATGGCGAGAGGCACACCATTACCGCCCAGAAAGAGCGGTAAATTGGAAATATCCTCTTCAGCATGGGCTTGTGGCATGGAAAATGCGAGCGTTAATCCGACTAGCAAGTTTCCGAACCAACGCCAGGATTTAGTGATTCGTCTGATGTTCATGAAATACTCTCCTAGATTCAATTCAGTGAACCCATCTGAGGATTCATTTTCCGTAAATCGACTGCAACATAACTCGAGCAATGGGTAATGGAGGCGTATCATCGGTCGTTGCGATTCCATAGCCTTGGGTCGTAGTGCGATAATAGTTGGTCAATGCTGTGGGGTTTTTACCAATAACCAGAGAGCCAAGACCACCCAGATACTCAATAATGTAACGGGGTTGCCTGGAAACCGAGGGCATATCTGGTGGTGAATTACCGCTAAGCTTAGTGTAATCTCCGTATTTTCGATAAGGCAATGGATCATTGTTACTGTTTTTTACCGCGTTCCAGTTAATCAAAAACCATTGTGGAGGATTTGTAGTGGCTGGTAAACAAAGACCATCTAACGATCTAGTGCCCGCATTACCGATATTGCAATCAGTGGCAAAATCATTTTTTGTATAATCAGCAGAGCGAAGTTTTTCATTCGTTACAGGATCTTTATTACGGACATCCTGCTCTCCATCGATCAAGCCAACCTCCGCTGCTTGGAAAGCATTATTATAGTCCCGCGTATTACCGGCCATTCGTTCTTCCATAATAGTGGTTCTCATTCCAGCCGTGCCAAGAATCAACATTAATAATAAGATTGTCAGGCCAATAATCAAGGCACTGCCCGTCTGGTGTTTTTTAAGTACAAATTGCTTATTGATCATGTGAATATCCTGCAAATTCAGTTGCGCAGCGCAACGGTAGTTGTGAATACGCGACGCAAACGTCGATCAGTCGGGGTGACTGTTATCCCATTGATCGTATAGGATTGTGGAGACTCAACCAAATTATTTTCAGCGGTTCTCAACACGAGGCTAATCCGTGCACTAAAAACATAATCCCAATTTTGCACATTCGCTGCTGGTACGTAATAAGCAGGAGCACTAATAAGATTACTACCTTTCCTTTCACCGTAAAGAATCTGCATATCTTCCACGTTTTCCAAGATCGGTTGAGGGGTTTGCGCTGCTGTCCCTGCTGGTGTAACAACTTGACAGTAAAGATTAACGATACCTTGAGCATCAGTATTGATGCTCAAGGTATCAATAGAAATCGCTGGCGAAGTTATTGTTTGATTAAGACAGTTTTTCACTACACCTTGACCGCTATTTTCACCCTCGAATCGGACAGTAACCTTATCACTGTTATTATACCCATCATTATTGGTACCCTCGATCCTATCAACACCAAACTTCTGCTTAAAAGGTTCACCGTTCAATATGGTGGTTCTAGAACGATAACCCGCTTGTCGAACAACACGGTTGATATACTCGATTCCAAATCGACCGTTTTCTTGAATACGAGATAAATTTTCCTGAATCCTGGATGATTGTCGGGTAGCGATGAACATCTGTAATAATCCCGCCAATAGAAATAGGCTGAGCACCAATGCGACCATGATTTCAATCAAGGTCATACCATGTTGACGATATTTTAGAATCGAGGTATTCATGGGCGGAAACTCGTCGCAAAGAGTTGCTGTGTGCCGGCCGCTTTATCATCAGTCCACCAAATCTTGATCGCGTAGGTTGCTGTTGCCGAATTTCCTCCTCCTACATTATCACAAGCTGGATTGGTAGGATCACCGTCTTCCGGGGTGCTATCGACACAAACCACCCCTACACCTCCCGGTAACACATCATCAATAGCCTGATTCCATCTAAACAGATCATGTGCCGCCATGGATGCCGTGCTACAACCAGTAACTGTTTCGCAATCGGTATCTTCAGTACCTGCCGATCCTGTTTGGGTAGGTTTATTGTAATATTCCACCCCTCCTTCATTAGCTCGCATGCGGTCAATAATGTCATAAGATTGAATTGTTGCTTGTGTACGAAGATAGGAGCTATGGCCTGTGCGTAATCCAACCACCTGCAAGCCCGCCAAGCTGAGCAAACCTACTGATAACACCACCATTGCGACCAGAACTTCAAGCAGGGTAAATCCATTATCAAGGTGAAACCCATTCATATTATTGATACCATTTTTATTCATGGACAAGTATCTCCAGATTCTTTTTCCCTGACCCTAACACGTCCGGTCATACTAATAACAACAAATCGAGCCTGATCCACACCCCGGCTATCACAAAGTCTGAAAGTTCCTGCCTCAGAGCCAACGCCATTAGGCAGATAGGCTATCGATTTACTAAATACATTACCTCTCAGCGTAAAATCATTAGGGATAGGACTATAAATCTTGAGCACTTCCTCTCCAGCATCAATTATATTATCTCGGTTTTGGTCGATAAAAACGATCCAACCATTCTCCCATATACTCGTCGTATCGGTAGCACAGGTCGTGTCATTCAATCTGCGACAGACCGTAACCCTAAAACCACGTTTAGCCGCTTCGGAACGTGCCAGACTAAGGACACCGACAAACTCGTTTACTTGAGCGGTACGGGAATTGTTAAGAATCGCCGTCCTAAACGAAGGAATGCCGATCGTCATGACGATCGCCACCAAGGCAACCGTGATGATCAATTCAATTAGGGTAAACCCCGATTTTCTGTTCATGGCCTACATGACCCTTTTTACGTTGCTTACCTATAAGTCTAGTTGAGGTCAGCCGCATGGATCATCGGGACGAGCGGTCCGAATTTCGCGACGAACGGAAGCCATCCCATGCAGTTGCAAATCATTCAACTTTGGAATATGTTAAGCACTTAGCTAGATCAGACTAGGTAAGTTACATGCAAACCGTGAACATGCTTCAGGCGAAATCCAGCTTGTCTCGCTTGGTCGAAGCCATTGAGCAAGGCAAGGAACGGGAAATCATCATCGCCCGAAACGGTAGACCCGCCGCCAGGCTCGTACCGATATCAACATCTCCGGTTGGGCCACGCCTCGGTGTTGCCAAAGGCGCTTTCGTCGTACCAGACGACATCGACGCTGACAACGAGCAAGTCGCCCGTCTATTCCTTGGAGAACAAAGCCGTTGAACGTGCTCCTCGATACCCATGTCGCGTTGTGGGCCATCACGGACAGCCCACAGCTTTCCCCCAAGGCACGGGAAATACTGCTGGGCGCGCGCTCGCACCTCTGGGTAAGCGCAGCGAGCCTCTGGGAAATCGCCATCAAGCACAGCCTGGGACGAGGCGCCATGCCCGTTTCAGGAGAAGAAGCGCTGGGCTATTTTCGGCAAGCCGGCTACGGCATCCTCCCGATCGAGCCAGAGCATGCGGTGGCGGTCGAGCAACTCGCCTCCCATCACCAGGACCCCTTTGACCGCCTTCTGGTGGCGCAGGCACTGACCGAGCCCATGCGCTTGCTCACTCATGATGAAAGGGTCGCATCCTACAACGACGCCATTATCCTGGTCTGATCGTAACGTGCCGCTGACTAATACTACAGTTGTAGAAACTCACATAAAGTCATGGGAAGGGGATGGGACTTTTCAGGTTGTCACCGGCGCCAATGATAATACTGGGCGATGCACTGCTGACGGCGCCGCCACCGAAACCCATGGAGCATACGGATGCGGTGAGAGGGTGGTTCGATCAGGGAGGTGATGAGCCTCACAAGTGTAGGTTTTTTGGAGGATTGGCAAGGGCAGCGAAGTCAGGCATCAGGCTCAAAGGCGGTGGGATAGCCCAGGGTTCGGGCTGGCCGTAACCGATTGGTAAGGGTTGTTGGGTGAACAAGGCGGCAAGGAGGCGGTTCCAGCCTTGGCGAAAGACGCTGATCAAGCGCGGGTGGCGCGGGCGTGAGCGGACGGCGGACGGTAGGGGTGGCCATGTTGCTGCTGGAATGGCCGCTTCGGCTTCACCGCCGACGGCCAGCAACCACCCAATGGCCAGGGCGATAGCCAACCACAGTCGCTCGGCGCGGGCGGGATCGCTCATGCGGGTATATTGCCACTGCCAGCCGCCCCGCTTGATTTTCTTGAAACCGTGTTGAGTCTGTAAATCAGATTGTGTAAATGCTCCACTGTAGGAAACGAAAGCACCGAAGTGTCAGGAGCATTGACGATGACTATGCCATTAAACCCAGTCGAGCGGGAGTTCTCGCCAGAGTTGGACAAGCTGGCGGCGGAGCTAGCCAAGCATATCAAGACGGAACAAGATTTGACGGCTCTCAGCCGGCACTTGTTGAAGCTGACGGTGGAAAGCGCGTTGCAAGCGGAACTAGATGACCATTTAGGTTATGAGCGGCTTGCGGCAGAGGGCCGAGGCTGCGGCAACAGCCGGAATGGGTATTCGAGCAAGACGCTCAAAGGCGAGTTGGGCGAAGTGTCGATCCAAACCCCGCGCGATCGCAACAGCCGTTTTCAACCGCAACTGATCGTGAAGGGGCAAACACGGCTTCAGCGACTGGATCAGCAAATTTTGGCGTTCTACGCCAAAGGGATGACCACTCGCGATATCGCCGACACCTTGCGGGAGGTGTATGGCGCGGAGGTCTCTCCCACGCTGGTGGCGAAGGTGACCGACGCAGTATGGGAGACGGTACAAGCGTGGCCAGGCCGGCCGCTGGACACGATTTATCCGATTCTGTATTTGGACGGTTTGGTCATCAAGGTCCACCACGAGAACCGGGTGCTTAACAAAACCCTGTACGTGGCCCTAGGCGTCAATCTGGCGGGCCATAAAGACGTGTTGGGACTGTGGCTGGCGGAAACCGAAGGTGCTAAATTTTGGTTGTCGGTGCTGACCGCGTTGCAAAATCGGGGGCTGAAGGATGTCTTTATCGCCTGCGTGGACGGCTTGACCGGCTTTCCCGAAGCGATTCGGACCGTCTACCCACAGGCTCAGATCCAGCTCTGCCTCGTGCACTTGGTGCGTAATAGCCTGCGCTACGTGGCGGATAAAGACAGCCGACCGGTGGTGACGGATTTAAAACGCATCTACCAGGCTCCGACTCTCGCCGAAGCCGAGCGAGCGTTGGAAACCCTGGCCGAGCGTTGGGATCACAAATACCCTTCCCTCAGCACCTTGGGGTTACGTCATTGAGAGCAAGTCATCACGATTTTTGACTACCCTGAAGACATCCGCCGGGCGATCTACACCCCCAACGCCATTGAATCGCTCAACAGCGTGATTCGCAAGGCGATCAATAACCGGCGGATCTTCCCGAGTGACCGTTCCGCCTTCAAGATCACCTACTTGGCCATCGAACAAGCCGCGAAAAAATGGACGATGCCCATCAAGGACTGGAAACAAGCCCTCAATCGTTTCGCCATCCAGTTCGAGGGTCGCTTGCCACTCTGACTCAAACCGCATTTACACAGAAAAACTGACAGACCCGTCGTCCGCTGGCGCAAAGCCGCCGACCTACCGCCCGCCAGCACCCGTTTCGACTCCTCCTACGATACCGATGCCCGCTACAGTAGCAAGCGCAGCACCACTTGGACCGGCGACAAAGTCCACGTC
>Ga0209607_1001108_pt1 | contig 22706 bp, 18 predicted proteins | sample AD_UKC117_MetaG_FD_184413 | JGI IMG/M metagenome (GOLD analysis project Ga0209607, IMG submission 184413) | Active sludge microbial communities of municipal wastewater-treating anaerobic digesters from Hong Kong - AD_UKC117_MetaG (SPAdes)... | ecosystem: Engineered > Bioreactor > Anaerobic >... | reverse complement strand
GTGAAGCTGCATGATGGCTTATTTGAAAGCAAAATTTTTCGTTTTCAACTGCGAATGATGCTGCGAAACGAAAGTTTGAAGTGCTAAACTGAGGATTAACGGTTTTATACGGTTCCGGTCCCGTCATTGGCCGGGGAGCGAGCTTCGGGCGCTCTTGAAACTTCCCGAATCCTGGCGTCGCCGTCCCCCAGGCTAAGCAACGGGCGTGCGCGGGAGTCCTGCCGAGATAGGACACAACAGGCATCCAACGCCTGCCCTGCGGGGGAATGTGGGTTACCTTCTTTCACGTCACACGTTCGGTGCAGCACGATGAGAAAGCCGCTTCCATGGGAAAAACCACTATTGAACGATCCACCTAATCCTTCCGGAGAACGGAAGCCACTGAAGACAATGGAAAACACCATGACGCCCTCCAAGTTGTATCAGAAGGGGAAGTTGTATGCCTTTGATGGAGAGGCTTTTGTGGAACTGGAACCGTCCGATGAGCGTAAGCTACCGGTGACCGAGGAGGCGGTGAATGCGGTCAAGGCGGTGCGCAAGGCGGCGCATCGGGCGATTGGCTTGCGCCCGGAGCTGTCGTTGTGTGCGTCCGCCATGCTCTTGGCCGCCGCTGAGCTGCCGGATATCGCCCAACGGGTGAAAGCCTTGGGGCAGCGCATCTACGGGAGTTAGTGCGAAAATTACGGGTGTGCGTCGGCCTTGTAAGGCCGCTCGCCGGTGGGGGGTCTGACGGACTCTAGCCGGTTGGGATACATACCGCCGATCCGCTCACCGGTGGCAGGTGAGGGCGCCGGGTCGGAGCTGTCGAGATTTATACCGTCCGGAGGGACGGGCCGGGGGCCATGAGGCCACCTGCCTCGTTGGAGGTGCGTTGTTCGTCCGAAAGGAGGAACCGCGTAGCACGTAAACGCTCACGTTCGCCATTAAACGCGCACGATTTTATGGGTTTAGAGCTTTTTGGGGCACAGTTGGGGCACACCAGGGGCACCGCTGAACGCCGTTTGAACAGGCTTTGAATTCGGTTTGAACAGCGTTTGAACAGGCTTTGAATTCGGTTTGAACAGCGTTTGAACAGGCTTTGAACTCGATTTGAATTCCGTTTGAACAGGCTTTGAATTCGGTTTGAACAGCGTTTGAACAGGCTTTGAACTCGATTTGAATTCCGTTTGAACAGGCTTTGAACTCGATTTGAATTCCGTTTGAACAGGCTTTGAACTCGATTTGAACAGACTTTCAATCGGATTGTGATCCCCAAGATTATTTATATGGCTGATCAACAAATTAAGCGATGAATCCATCCAAACCCACGTCGGGCGGTTGGAAAGCCAGTCTGGCGGCGGTGTTGAAGGCCCACAACGCCGCCAAAGTGAACGGCTCGGTGGCCAGCCACGCCACGCGCGACAAGCGGGCGGACGTGCTGTATGCCGGGTTCAAGCTCCTCCGGGAGCTGGGCTACAAGCTCGACACGGTGCACAGCTTCCGGGGCAAGCACATGCAGGCCTTGGCGAAAGCCTGGGAAGAGCGGGGACTCTCTGCCTCGACCCTGCAAAACAACATCAGCACCTTCCGGATTTTCGCCAACTGGATCGGCAAAGCCGGGATGGTCGAGCACACCGACCGGTACGTCACCCCGGGAGCCGCCACCCGGACCTCGATTGCCACCGAAGACCGCTCCTGGACCGCCCAAAACGTCGATATCGCGGCTAAGCTCGCCGAGGTCTCGGCGAAAGACGCGCGTGTAGGCCTTCAGATGGCCCTACAAGCGACGTTCGGGTTAAGGGTAAGGGAGAGCATGCAGTTACGTCCAAACGTGGCCGATAAGGGCTCCTACTTGGCTTTAACGGTAGGGACCAAAGGGGGACGCGATCGCGTGGTCCCGATCGACACCCCCGAGAAGCGTGAATTGATCGAAAAAGCTAAGACCTTTGCCGCCAGCAAACTGGCCAGCACCAGTGACCCCAACCTCACCCTGGCCCAAGCCAAGAACCACTACTACCACATCCTACGTTCCTGTGGGATCACCCGCGCCAACGGCCTCACCAGTCACGGCCTGCGTCACGGCTACGCCAACGACCGCTACGAGCAAATCAGCGGTCAGCCCTCCCCGGTACGGGGTGGAACCCCTCCTGATCGAGAAACGGATCAAGCCGCGCGTCTGGAAGTCGCTGAAGAACTCGGTCACTCCCGCGAATCCATCACGACGCACTACCTGGGGCGGTAGCGGTATGTTGATCCAGTTTAAAAAAGCCCATCAGGTTTTGCAGTTCGCGGGCCTGCTCGCTCATCGATTGACTGGCGGCGGCGGTTTCTTCAACCAGGGCGGCGTTCTGTTGGGTGACCTGATCCATTTGCAAGATGGCTTTATTGACTTGCTCAATGCCGGAGGCTTGTTCCCGGCTGGCGGCGGCCATCTCGGCGACAATGTCGCCAACTTTCTTGACCGCGATAACAATCTCCTGGAGCGTTTTGCCGGATTGCTCAACTAATTGACCGCCGTCTTCGACCTTGGTGACGCTGTCGGTAATCAGGGCCTTGATCTCTTTGGCGGCATCGGCGCTGCGTTGGGCGAGCTTGCGGACTTCGGCGGCGACGACGGCAAACCCGCGGCCTTGTTCGCCGGCGCGGGCGGCTTCGACGGCGGCGTTGAGGGCCAGTAAGTTGGTTTGGAAGGCGATTTCGTCGATGACGCCGATGATGTCGGCGATCTTATGGCTACTGGTGCTGATGGCGCTCATCGCCGTGATGGCTTGATCCACGACCTGTCCGCCTTGCTCCGCTTGCGTGCGTGCGGCGCCCGCCAGTTGATTGGCTTGCCCGGCGTTGTCGGCGCTTTGTTTGACGGTTGAGGTGAGTTCTTCCATTGAGGAGGCGGTTTCTTCCAGGGCGGAGGCTTGTTCTTCGGTACGCTGGGAGAGGTCGGCGCTGCCTTGAGCAATCTCCGCCGCTGCCGAACTGACCTGTGAGGTAGAATTAGCAACTTGGCCGACGATCCGCTGCAATTCAGCGTTCATGGTCTGCATCGCCTGCAATAACTGGCCAATTTCGTCCTGGGAATTGACCTGAATCATCGTTGTCAGATCCCCTTTGGCGATCTGGTTCGAAAGAGTGATCGTATTCGTCAGTGACCGTAGGATAGAGCGAATCACCCAACCAGTGATCAGCAGCACGATGATGAAACTTACGGAGATGATGCTCATCATCGCTATCTGCCTGCTGAGCGACTGAACCTGCTCCGCGCTGGCGTGTTCGACCCGCTGCTCAGTATCAGCCAAAAGGCGATCCACTGGCTCAGTTAGCTTCTGCACGACTGCATCGAATTCCGCCATCAGCTGATTGCCGCCGGAAGGGCCTTGTTCGACGTAAGCATGGGCCATTCGTTGGCCTGTATCGTAATACGCCTGAAAGCTGGGACCCATAGCCTGATAGCGTTGGGCATTGAAGCTATCGAGTGCCTGCAATTCCTTCAGCAGGCTTTGGAACGTATTTGCCGCGTTTTCCGCTTCTTTGAAACCATCATCCAGCCCATCTTGACCACGTGTGGCGCTGATATCGGTGAGCCACTGCTGTACCTGAACCACAGCCAGTTTGAGTTGGCGCGCCTTTTTCAGGATCACCATATCCACAGTGGTTAACTGGTTCATTGTGGTGCTGATCGAAGCTACGTTGGCAAACATGACCCCCATCCCGCCGAACAAGACCAACGCCATGATAGCGCCTAACAGTAAGAACTTATTACGTAAGCTAATATTTTTCATTTTTTACTCCTTAATTATTGAGAGTATTCACCTAAAGATAGACAAAAAGGTGTTCTGGTAGCGGTGGAACAGGTCAGGGGTCGTGAGGGCGACCCAGAGCTTGATGGAATCGTAGACCATCTGTGCCTTTTTCGAGACGACTTTGGTGCGGCGGGTCATGCGTCCGAGGTGATGGCGGGTGTTGCTGTTATCGTGCTCAATGGTGATCGTTCCGGCTTTGCCGATGACATGCCGCTCCGGCGGCAAATGCTGGGCGAAAGCATCCCAGCCGTCGGTGTAGAAGATACAGTCGGTCAGGTGCTTGACCTTGTCGTAGAGCCGTCCAAACGTTGCAGCATCACGACCGCCGACCACCCAGGCAATAGTTCGCCCTGTGCCACGATCCACCGCCTTGATGATCCAGAGTTTGTTTTTTTTGAGCCGATGAAATGCCACATTTCATCGAATTCCATTTCCTTGAGATCACCGGGAACCTCAGGTTCCGGCAGCTTCGCCATCGCCTCGACGATCCATCGGTAGAGGAGCGAAGGCGAATGCCCAAAGATTTTGCCCAACATGTTGAACGATGCCTTGCCCAATGCATATAAAATCACCGCCAGCGCCTTCTTCACCACCAGCGATTCGTTGACTCGACCATCACCCTCCACAAAATTAAGGCCGCACTCCTTGCATTTATAGCGCACCTTTCCACGAACCTTGCCGTTCTTGACGCTTCGCTCACAGCCACAACGCTTGCATGTCGCCATAAAATGCCCCTCCTTTAACGGCAGAGACACTGTAGCACCAGCAAAGCTATTTATCTATCTATATATGAATGCTCTCTAATTATTTTCTGGCTTTCGGGGCTTTCTCTGAGAAGCTTTCCCGTGGTTACTACTGGTTCTTTCTCCACCCCCTGTAAACCGTCTTTCGACGCCTCCTTGTGTGTTGCTGGGCTTTTTCAGAGTCACTGTCAGTAAAAGTGTAAGGGGGAGGGTTTGGGAGGGGGCTATTGCACCCCTCCCAATTAACATGTCGTGAGCGAAGCGAACTCCAATAGGGGGATCTGGGGAGAGATGGCGAAAAAGTTATCCACGACAAGGAGGTCTAAGTGCGTGGAAAAGGCCGGTTATCCACAGGGCCGCTCCGCGCGCGCGGGTTTTAAAAAGGTTTTAATATGGTTTTAACAAAAAAACAACAGGTTAAGTTATTGATTTTAATCTAAAAAGTTATCCACAGCCTACCTGCTATCACGTGCTAACCTACCTGCTATCACGTGCTAACCTACCTGCTATCACGTGCTAACCTACCTGCTATCACGTGCTTTGGTTAAAGTTTGTTCACTCCTGTTTGCCCTCCAGAATTTGAGCATTTCGGGTGGGGCGGATGACTTCTAAAGCATCATTAGCGCTGATGCTCCAACGTGCTACCACACCCGCGTTGAGTAATTCATCCATCGCTTCCCGAACTTGTTGACGAAATTTCCACAGCTCACTGGTCTCTGATCCACATAACTCCCGTAACCGACCCAAGCTAATACGGTGTGGATTTTTAACAGTCGCCTGATGACTGAGAATGTATCCATGCAGCCACTTAGCCAGATCCATACGGAGACCCTGGCGCTGCTCCAAGTGAATCCGAGTAAAAGCATCATCCTCGAATAACACGGCTAATTTCGGGTTCAGATGGAGTACGTAATCCCCGGTATCTTCATCTCGCTCAAAACTCTCAATTAGGGAACCGCCGTAGGTTTTGCGATCTACAGTAATTTCCACTGCACAGGCGGTTAAGCGAGCAATAGCATTGTTAAACCATTCATAAGATCGCCCATCCGTTTTACGCCCCATTATCTTAAGCATCTCACTAATAGTGATCTGTATTCGCGTACAAAAGCCAAATTCGCGAGTGATGTGTAGAGCAGTTAGCCATATATCTAGATCGGCTTGGTCGAGTCGCCATCCTGTATAGCGAATTACTGTTCTAGCCCATGTGGCAATAATCTGGCGCTTCAAGGCTTGACGTCGTCCCCGCCGTACCACTCCAAATAAGGCTGATCGGAGTACACAAGATGGGCAGGCCCGCACAGCTTCAGACCAAACAGGCAATTTGACTACCTGGTCTGGTATATGGATTTCTGCCGGAGGAGGAGATTTTTGAAAGCGCTGCTGCTTGGCGCGTGCTGCAATACCCTCAACCTGCGCAACCAAAGATTCCGTAGTCGGTGGTGTCGTCTGAGACATTAAGTCCCCTCTCCTTCACGATGCAATGCACGAAGCATAGCTGCGTTCATGCGGGTCTAGTAACCCTTGCCCTGGCTCTTAAGCCACGCCAACACATCTGAATCAATCCGCACCGATGCATGTATTTTCACCGGCTTGTAAAACGGGTTCGGGACGGCACGCACCCAGAACGCTTCATCCAGTGGTGGAATATCACTATAGTCGATTTCGCTATCTGGCCTTTCAGCCAATGCCTTGAGTTCCGCCTGGCGCTCTTCGGTCAGCGGCGGCAACTCGCCTTGTTTGTACCTAACCATGCTCATAACGCCTCCGTTCCTTTCGGTCCACGCGGCAGGCACTAATGATCTGTATCACTTCAATGCCGGGGTTTGAGGATCAATGGAACAGAAAACCGGGATAAGCACTGATTAAGTGCTACCCTGATTTTTCTTATGACTCGATCCTCAAGTTTTCTTTGCTTGGCAAGCCTTGCGTAGCAATGTTGAAAAAGAGTGACTATGCGTGGACCCTGTATTTGAGCGATGGTGTCGGCCCCAGTTACCCCATGTCGCGGTTGACCACATGCTTGTCCGCCACCTATGAAAGAGCGAAAGAGGCCGCGCCCCGGTGGGATGTGTACGAACTGGAACAGCAATGGCGGGAATGGATCGCCAAGAAAGGCATGCCCAAAAACCCCGATGCGGCATTCGTAGCGTTCTGCCGAAAAAATATGCTCGGGAAAAGAGCTGCTACAGCTAAGTGTCAACGGATGTCAAATGAGAAATATTTGTCATTAATCTGCTTATAAGTGCCATCATCCTTAATTTGTCTTAAAGCCCGGTTGATGGCGTCGCGAAGCTTCAGATTGCCCTTGCGGACTTGAATATGGCAAAGCGATGGCAGTTCCGTCTCGGAAATCGGTTCACCGACGATTTCCAATGACTGGTTGATGTTGGTGTCGATGTAAGGTAAGGACATCAGCACATCAATTAGCACTAAATCGGCTTCCCCTTGAGTGAGAAGCGCGAAAGCGGCTGGTAGTGTGTCAGTTAGCTTGATAACAGCGCTATCTCGATAATTCTTGTTGAGGTAATCTGCATAAATAGTATGATTTTGCGCAGCCAATACCTTACCCCGAACAGTCGCTGGAGTTACTTGCTGAATGCCACTGTCTGGAAGGCCTATAAAAGCCTGTGGCGACCGATAATACGGATCGGTAAACTCAGCAAGCTGTAGGCGCTCAGCAGTTTCAACCATGCTGGCTACAATCATGTCCAATTCACCGGCGGTCAACTTGGGCAGTAGCTGACTCCAAGGAACGACAATGATCTCGCATTCGGCCTTAAGCACGTCGCATAAAGCTTTAGCGATGTCTACGTCAAAACCAGCCGGTTGTCCCTGTTCATCAATATAGTTGAAGGGTGGAAAAGCTCCCTCGGTCGCTACCCGCAAACGCACGTCAGCCCAACAGATCAGATGAACTCCCAAAAGGGCCACTACTAAGATTATGTGTCGGAATGCCATAAAATCCTATCAATGGATATTTCTGCACAAAGGTACAGATAGTAATAGAAATTCCTGTGGTGGTTCAGTCCTCTACACTACAGTTAGTCGGCGCTTCGGCATTGTGCCACACGTCGAAGGGAAGTATCCCATGAGGTGAGTCCACACTAGACAAAATGCCTTATTCTGTCCTATATTGCAACGCAACATAGTCAGTAATAAATTGAAAAAATTGATAATCTAATATCAACACATGGGACAAAAGAAAGCGGATTACCCTAGGCAGGTTCAAAGCGGTCAACGTGGATATTCTTCTGCCGGACCTGCGCCAAATCGTAGGCCATCTGCATTCTAAGCCAGACCTCAGCGGTTCCGCCGAAAGCTTGGGAAAGCCGGGTGGCCATTTCTGCCGAAATGCCCGCCTTGCCATTAATCACATTGCTCAGGGCCTGCCGAGTCACGCCAAGAACCTTAGCTCCGTCCGTCACGGACAAGCTCAGCGGTTCGAGACAATCGAGCTTGATGGAGAGGCCAGGATGCGGTGGGTTTTTCATCGACATAGCAGTTTCTTCGTTCACTCTAGTGATAGTCCATCATTTCAACGTCGCGGGCTTTGCCACTCTCGAAGCGGAAAATGATTCGCCAATTGCCTGAAAGGCTGACACTCCAAAATCCTTTCAAATCGCCTTTCAATTCATGCAGCCGATAGCCAGGCAAATTCATGTCTTCAATCACCAGTGCCTGATCCAACCGAGCCAGGATGCGCTCAACTTTATCGACGAGATTCGCGGGTATCTTGCTACGGTCTCCGCGCTCGTACAGGCGTTTCAACCGTCGATCATTAAAGTGTTCGATCATCTTTTATTTGTAAAGCGTCAATTGTCGATTGTCAACTAGCACTCTCTTTTGAAATCGTGATTTCAAAAGAGAGTGCGGGGTAAAACCGCATGATAGCTTATTTGAAAGAAAAATTTTTCACTTTCAACTGCGAATGATGATGCGAAACTAAAGTTTGAAGTGCTAAACTGAGGATTAACGGTTTTATACGGTTCCGGTCCCGTGAATGGCCGGGGAGCGGGCTTCGGGCGCTCTTGAAAATCCCCGAATCCTGGCGTCGCCGTCCCCCAGGCTAAGCAACGGGCGTGCGCGGGAGTCCTGCCGAGATAGGACACAACAGGCATCCAACGCCTGCCCTGCGGGGGAATGTGGGTCACCTGCTTTCACGTCACTTGTCCGGTGCAACACGATGAAAAAGCCCTTTCCATGGGACCAATCGATCTTGAACGAAACGCCTAATCCTTCTGGAGAATTGGAACCACTGAAGACGATGGAAAAACCAATGATACCTTCCACGCTGTATCAAAAGGGGAAGTTGTATGCCTTTGATGGAAAAGCTTTTGTAGAACTGGAACCGTCCGATGAGCGCAAGCTGCCGGTGACCGAAGAGGCGGTGAACGCGGTCAAGGTGGTGCGTAAGGCGGCGCATAAAGCAATCGGCTTGCGCCCGGAGCTGTCGCTGTGTGCGTCCGCTATGCTCCTGGCCGCCGCGGAGCTGCCCGATATCGCCCAACGGGTGAAAGCCCTGGGGCAGAAAATCTACGGGAGTTAGTGCGAAAATTGTGGGTGTGCGTCGGCTCAAAAGGGCCGCTCGCCGGTGGGGGGTCTGACGGACTCTGGCCGGTTGAGGTGCATACCGCCGATCCGCTCACCGGTGGCAGGTGGGGGCGCCGGGTCGGAGCTGTCGAGATTTATACCGTCCGGAGGGACGAGCCGGGGGCCATGAGGCCATCTGCCTCGTTGGAGGTGCGTCGTTCGTCCGAAAGGGGGAACCGCGTAGCAGGTAAACGCTCACGTTCGCCATTAAACGCGCACGATGACTCACGAGCAACGTCGCCGATTCTCCCTCATCGGGGAGAGTCAGCGACCCGTATCTACAGGCTTTCTATTGCTTTTCTACAGGCTTTCTACAGCGTTTCTATCGACCTTCTATCGGTTTTCTACTGGGTTTCTATCGTCTTTCTACTGATTTTCTATTGGATTTCTACAGCGTTTCTATCGACCTTCTATCGGTTTTCTACTGGGTTTCTACCCTATATGATTATTTCATTGATTATCAAATAATTAAACGATGATTCAGCGTCATCCAACTCCCGGTGGTTGGAAAGCCAGTCTGGCGGCGGTGTTGAAGGCCCACAATGCCGCCAAGGTGAACGGCTCGGTGGCCAGCCACGCCACGCGCGACAAGCGGGCCGATGTGCTGTACGCCGGGTTCAAGCTGCTACGGGAGCTCGGCTACAAGCTCGACACCGTGCACAGCTTCCGGGGCAAGCACATGCAGGCTTTAGCGAAAGCCTGGGAAGAGCGGGGACTCTCCGCCTCCACCCTGCAAAACAACCTCAGCACCTTCCGGATTTTCGCCGGATGGATTGGCAAAGCCGGGATGGTGGAGCCCACCGACCGGTACGTCACGCCGGGAGCCGCCACCCGGACCTCGATTGCCACCCAAGACCGTTCCTGGAGTGCCCAAAACGTCGATATCGCCGCCAAGCTCGCCGAGGTCACGGCGAAAGACGCGCGTGTAGGCCTCCAGATGGCCCTACAAGCCACGTTTGGCCTGCGGGCCAGGGAGAGTATGCAATTACGCCCAAACGTGGCGGATAAGGGCTCCTACTTGGCTTTAACGGTGGGCACCAAAGGGGGACGGGATCGGGTCGTCCCGATTGACACCCCCGAGAAGCGCGAACTGATCGAAAAAGCCAAAACCTTTGCCGCCAGCAAACTCGCCAGCACGAGTGATCCGAACCTCACGCTCGCCCAAGCCAAAAACCACTACTACCACGTCCTACGTTCCTGCGGCATCACCCGCGCCAACGGCCTCACCAGCCACGGCCTGCGTCACGGCTACGCCAACGACCGCTACGAACAGATCAGTGGAACGTCTTCCCCGGTACGGGGAGGAACCCCGCCTGATCGAGAAACCGATCAAGCCGCACGGCTTGAAGTGGCTGAAGAGCTCGGTCACTCCCGCGAATCCATCACCACGCACTACCTCGGGCGCTAAGCCCACAAAAGCCGATTCGTAGCCACGGCGGGTACCTCCATCCGCAACCCTCCCCTGTAGACCGTCTTTCAGCGCCGTTTAGTGTGTTGCCGCGTTGATTTCAAGACCCCGCCGTTTGCGGGCTAGGGGGAGGGTTTGGGAGGGGGGCTACCGCCCCCCCTCCCAATCAACAGGACGTGAGCGAAGCGAACTCCGAGCAAGGGGGGTTTGGGGGGCGAATTTCGGGGTTGGCGAATTTTTGATCAGCGGCCTTTCCCAACTACAGGGTTTTAAGAAACTACAGGGTAACTACAGGGAGGGGCCCGAATCGCTAGACGCCAAGCGGGCTGAAGGCGGGTTGGGCGTCACCGTTTATGCGTAAAAGCGTCACCGTTTATGCGTAAAACACCTCTTAAAGCGTCACCGTTTATGCGTAGATAACTTCTCGAAACGGCCTGTCCTGTGGATAACTCGCTGCTGGTGGATAAGTCCAAAAATCCTGTTTATCCCTGAAGAAAACCTGTTCTATCCTGTAACAATGCGACAAGGGGAAAGACACCATGAGCAATGATCTGGACAAGATAATCCGGGAATCTCTGGCAATTGAAGCGCAAGAAGCCCACGAGGCTGGGACCGTAGGCTTCATGGCCCGCGCCCTCACGCAAGCCACCATGCCACATAAGAAGAATGCTAACCCAGTTTTCAGGCGAAAAAATGGGTCATTCAGTTTGGCTATGCTCGCTCACCCAGACGTGGGCTTGCCTTATGGGTCGATTCCTCGTTTGCTCGTGTCATGGGTCACAACAGAAGCTGTCCGTACTCGTTCGCCGCTTCTGGAACTCGGGCCGTCGCTGTCGGCATTTATGACGGAACTTGACCTTGTGCCTACTGGGGGCCGATGGGGGACCATCACTAGATTACGGGAACAAATGACCCGCCTTTTCTCATCCTCGATTTCCTGCCTTTACGAAGATGAAGGGAAAACCGGAATCTTTAATGTTCAGATTGTTGAACGAGCACAGCTCTGGTGGAATCCGAAAAACCCCGATCAAGCCCCTTCATGGAAGTCAACGATTGAGTTAGGCAGGCGATTTTATGAAGAAGCTATTAACAGTCCTGTTCCTGTGGATATGCGGGCTTTGAAGACTCTCAAGCGGTCACCATTGGCCTTGGATATTTACTGCTGGCTAACCTATCGCCTGTCGTATCTCCGCACGCCTACGGAAATCCCGTGGGCTGTCTTGCAAATGCAGTTCGGGGCGGACTACACCCACACCAGACAATTCAAAGCAGCTTTTCTCTCACATCTTCGAGCTGTTCATGTCCTCTATCCAGAGGCGAACGTAGAGGAAGGTGAACAGGGCTTGCTCCTCAAGCCGAGCAAGCCGCATGTCGCCATAAAAAAACCGCCTGCGCTCCCCGGTCTTAAGAATCCCCCTGAACTCGAACCGCTCTTGCTGCCCCTGCCGATTTATGAAGATCAAGACGGGCCGCATTTGCGAACGGCCACTTACGAAATGGCGAAAGAAGCCGCGCCACGGTGGGACGTGTACGAACTGGAAAGACAGTGGCGCGAATGGATCGCTAAAAAAGGAATGCCGAAAAACCCGGATGCCGCGTTCGTAGCATTCTGCCGCAACAAGTATGCTCGGGAAGGGGGTCGCTAGAACTTTCCCGGATCACGCACTAAAATTAATATTTTATAGTTGAGCAAAAACCATGTACAAAAGGCCAAAAAAATCAATATTAATGATTATCTATGTATCGATATTTTTCATAAGTTATTCTGCTTCTGCATTAGATTATCCAAATTTCATTATAATGGGTTGGGATGGTGCTGGTTTACGCAATATAAAACTACTTATTAATCAAGATAGACTTCCTAATTTCAAACGATTAATAGAAAACAAAGATGGTATAATTTTAATTCCTACTCCACTGCACGGACGAACAATGACTGTACCTATGTGGACAGAATTTTTTACAGGTCTTACGTGGGATCAAACAGGTGCTTTTGGTAATGAAAAATTAACACACTCTCAATCACTATCTCAGTTAAAAAAATATGATAAAAATCATCACACTTACCGCGGTGTTCTTTTTTGGGCGATGGAGTTACCATCTGATTGGTGTATCATCAACGACTTAAAAAACCTTGAATATAGCATTGGATGGTTTACATCCAAGCGCAATATGAGTAGTGATTGCAACTATTCACCATTATGCCATTGCGCTGAATCAGCAGATATTAACTTAACTGTTATTCCTCAAATTAATTCTGATAGTTATTTGTACATTTTGACAGATGCCGCAATTGATTTTATATCGACTTCAAAACGACCTTTTCTAGTATTTCTACATGTTGATCCAGACTACTATGGACATCAATATGGTGAGAACTCAATCAGGTATCTTGAAGAATTTGATAGAGTTGATGCCATACTCGGTCAAATTATTAACTTGTTAAGCGGAACTAATACCAAATTTTTGGTAGTAGCAGATCATGGTTTTGATGAGGGTGAAACTATTCACCGTAATAGTCCAGATGCTTGGATGGCCGGTAATATTCCTTTTGATTCTTCTTATTGGCTCAATGATCGACAGAAAGCTTTTGCTTCATTAATTGATTGGAGACCTACCTTACTGGAATTCCTTGGAATTAATTGGAAAAACTATACACCAGTAATGAGAGGAAAATCTTTACTATCTGTGGAGTTGCGTTAGTTTCTCATAGAAGAGCTTGACTATTCCGGACGAATAAGGAATAGGGATGTATGTGGGGTCCTAAGCCCAAACCCTAGAATTTTTTAACATGTTTAAATTTAAAATTTTGTTATAGGCAAACGTTAATTTTTTTTGATGGGTGGTTTCGCACATAGCATATATTTATCACATTTTGCCATAGGAAAAATCTCATTATAAGGTAGATTTATCATTTCGTGGTCAAGACCCATCTGGATCAATGATACTAATCACTCGACTGACGATTTCATCAATAGTAGTAACATCCAAAGACTCGACATAGCGAGCCGTTCCGGCGCGCTCACGCGCTTGAAGATCGAAAGAACGCACTTGATTGCAAACAGCCACGCCGATGGTGTCATGACCCATGATCGGTACCGTCAATCCTGTCTCCCGAGCAAAGACCCCGCTGCTGGTAATAGGAACCGTCATCACGATGCCAAGGGCATTAATCGGCCTCGGCGTGATCACCACGAAACGATGCCGATCTCGGATTTCTCGACCGGCAATCGGATTCGGATCGATCCAGTACACATCCCCCCGCTGCGCCACACGTCGACGCGTCATACCAATTCACGTCCGACCGCATCGCCTTCACGCGCCCATACTGTATCAGTCTGGATCGCGGTCATGATTTCTGGTGTGACCCCGTGCAACAGCTCCGCCAAGGTGTAGCGCCGCCGACTCGACCGTTGAGCGGGCCGTGCGGTAAAGGCTTTCTCAGCAATGTGGAGCTCCAAGACGGAGCCAATATCGAGATCGAGCATCTTGAGCACGTCGGCAGGAATGGTCATCACCGCCGCACCGCCTTGCTTGCGAACAGTCACAGTAAGCATTCGGGTCTTGACCTTGCAGTAATTAGAACAAGCGATCAAAGTAGCACAAAGGTGCTATTAGACGCAATCGACATCACCAGCAAGCATAGTTAGCCACTACGGTGTAGATTTCTGCACTCTCTTTTGAAATCGCGATTTCAAAAGAGAGTGCAGAGTGAAGCTGCATGATGGCTTATTTGAAAGCAAAATTTTTCGTTTTCAACTGCGAATGATGCTGCGAAACGAAAGTTTGAAGTGCTAAACTGAGGATTAACGGTTTTATACGGTTCCGGTCCCGTCATTGGCCGGGGAGCGAGCTTCGGGCGCTCTTGAAACTTCCCGAATCCTGGCGTCGCCGTCCCCCAGGCTAAGCAACGGGCGTGCGCGGGAGTCCTGCCGAGATAGGACACAACAGGCATCCAACGCCTGCCCTGCGGGGGAATGTGGGTTACCTTCTTTCACGTCACACGTTCGGTGCAGCACGATGAGAAAGCCGCTTCCATGGGAAAAACCACTATTGAACGATCCACCTAATCCTTCCGGAGAACGGAAGCCACTGAAGACAATGGAAAACACCATGACGCCCTCCAAGTTGTATCAGAAGGGGAAGTTGTATGCCTTTGATGGAGAGGCTTTTGTGGAACTGGAACCGTCCGATGAGCGTAAGCTACCGGTGACCGAGGAGGCGGTGAATGCGGTCAAGGCGGTGCGCAAGGCGGCGCATCGGGCGATTGGCTTGCGCCCGGAGCTGTCGTTGTGTGCGTCCGCCATGCTCTTGGCCGCCGCTGAGCTGCCGGATATCGCCCAACGGGTGAAAGCCTTGGGGCAGCGCATCTACGGGAGTTAGTGCGAAAATTACGGGTGTGCGTCGGCCTTGTAAGGCCGCTCGCCGGTGGGGGGTCTGACGGACTCTAGCCGGTTGGGATACATACCGCCGATCCGCTCACCGGTGGCAGGTGAGGGCGCCGGGTCGGAGCTGTCGAGATTTATACCGTCCGGAGGGACGGGCCGGGGGCCATGAGGCCACCTGCCTCGTTGGAGGTGCGTTGTTCGTCCGAAAGGAGGAACCGCGTAGCACGTAAACGCTCACGTTCGCCATTAAACGCGCACGATTTTATGGGTTTAGAGCTTTTTGGGGCACAGTTGGGGCACACCAGGGGCACCGCTGAACGCCGTTTGAACAGGCTTTGAATTCGGTTTGAACAGCGTTTGAACAGGCTTTGAATTCGGTTTGAACAGCGTTTGAACAGGCTTTGAACTCGATTTGAATTCCGTTTGAACAGGCTTTGAATTCGGTTTGAACAGCGTTTGAACAGGCTTTGAACTCGATTTGAATTCCGTTTGAACAGGCTTTGAACTCGATTTGAATTCCGTTTGAACAGGCTTTGAACTCGATTTGAACAGACTTTCAATCGGATTGTGATCCCCAAGATTATTTATATGGCTGATCAACAAATTAAGCGATGAATCCATCCAAACCCACGTCGGGCGGTTGGAAAGCCAGTCTGGCGGCGGTGTTGAAGGCCCACAACGCCGCCAAAGTGAACGGCTCGGTGGCCAGCCACGCCACGCGCGACAAGCGGGCGGACGTGCTGTATGCCGGGTTCAAGCTCCTCCGGGAGCTGGGCTACAAGCTCGACACGGTGCACAGCTTCCGGGGCAAGCACATGCAGGCCTTGGCGAAAGCCTGGGAAGAGCGGGGACTCTCTGCCTCGACCCTGCAAAACAACATCAGCACCTTCCGGATTTTCGCCAACTGGATCGGCAAAGCCGGGATGGTCGAGCACACCGACCGGTACGTCACCCCGGGAGCCGCCACCCGGACCTCGATTGCCACCGAAGACCGCTCCTGGACCGCCCAAAACGTCGATATCGCGGCTAAGCTCGCCGAGGTCTCGGCGAAAGACGCGCGTGTAGGCCTTCAGATGGCCCTACAAGCGACGTTCGGGTTAAGGGTAAGGGAGAGCATGCAGTTACGTCCAAACGTGGCCGATAAGGGCTCCTACTTGGCTTTAACGGTAGGGACCAAAGGGGGACGCGATCGCGTGGTCCCGATCGACACCCCCGAGAAGCGTGAATTGATCGAAAAAGCTAAGACCTTTGCCGCCAGCAAACTGGCCAGCACCAGTGACCCCAACCTCACCCTGGCCCAAGCCAAGAACCACTACTACCACATCCTACGTTCCTGTGGGATCACCCGCGCCAACGGCCTCACCAGTCACGGCCTGCGTCACGGCTACGCCAACGACCGCTACGAGCAAATCAGCGGTCAGCCCTCCCCGGTACGGGGTGGAACCCCTCCTGATCGAGAAACGGATCAAGCCGCGCGTCTGGAAGTCGCTGAAGAACTCGGTCACTCCCGCGAATCCATCACGACGCACTACCTGGGGCGGTAGCGGTATGTTGATCCAGTTTAAAAAAGCCCATCAGGTTTTGCAGTTCGCGGGCCTGCTCGCTCATCGATTGACTGGCGGCGGCGGTTTCTTCAACCAGGGCGGCGTTCTGTTGGGTGACCTGATCCATTTGCAAGATGGCTTTATTGACTTGCTCAATGCCGGAGGCTTGTTCCCGGCTGGCGGCGGCCATCTCGGCGACAATGTCGCCAACTTTCTTGACCGCGATAACAATCTCCTGGAGCGTTTTGCCGGATTGCTCAACTAATTGACCGCCGTCTTCGACCTTGGTGACGCTGTCGGTAATCAGGGCCTTGATCTCTTTGGCGGCATCGGCGCTGCGTTGGGCGAGCTTGCGGACTTCGGCGGCGACGACGGCAAACCCGCGGCCTTGTTCGCCGGCGCGGGCGGCTTCGACGGCGGCGTTGAGGGCCAGTAAGTTGGTTTGGAAGGCGATTTCGTCGATGACGCCGATGATGTCGGCGATCTTATGGCTACTGGTGCTGATGGCGCTCATCGCCGTGATGGCTTGATCCACGACCTGTCCGCCTTGCTCCGCTTGCGTGCGTGCGGCGCCCGCCAGTTGATTGGCTTGCCCGGCGTTGTCGGCGCTTTGTTTGACGGTTGAGGTGAGTTCTTCCATTGAGGAGGCGGTTTCTTCCAGGGCGGAGGCTTGTTCTTCGGTACGCTGGGAGAGGTCGGCGCTGCCTTGAGCAATCTCCGCCGCTGCCGAACTGACCTGTGAGGTAGAATTAGCAACTTGGCCGACGATCCGCTGCAATTCAGCGTTCATGGTCTGCATCGCCTGCAATAACTGGCCAATTTCGTCCTGGGAATTGACCTGAATCATCGTTGTCAGATCCCCTTTGGCGATCTGGTTCGAAAGAGTGATCGTATTCGTCAGTGACCGTAGGATAGAGCGAATCACCCAACCAGTGATCAGCAGCACGATGATGAAACTTACGGAGATGATGCTCATCATCGCTATCTGCCTGCTGAGCGACTGAACCTGCTCCGCGCTGGCGTGTTCGACCCGCTGCTCAGTATCAGCCAAAAGGCGATCCACTGGCTCAGTTAGCTTCTGCACGACTGCATCGAATTCCGCCATCAGCTGATTGCCGCCGGAAGGGCCTTGTTCGACGTAAGCATGGGCCATTCGTTGGCCTGTATCGTAATACGCCTGAAAGCTGGGACCCATAGCCTGATAGCGTTGGGCATTGAAGCTATCGAGTGCCTGCAATTCCTTCAGCAGGCTTTGGAACGTATTTGCCGCGTTTTCCGCTTCTTTGAAACCATCATCCAGCCCATCTTGACCACGTGTGGCGCTGATATCGGTGAGCCACTGCTGTACCTGAACCACAGCCAGTTTGAGTTGGCGCGCCTTTTTCAGGATCACCATATCCACAGTGGTTAACTGGTTCATTGTGGTGCTGATCGAAGCTACGTTGGCAAACATGACCCCCATCCCGCCGAACAAGACCAACGCCATGATAGCGCCTAACAGTAAGAACTTATTACGTAAGCTAATATTTTTCATTTTTTACTCCTTAATTATTGAGAGTATTCACCTAAAGATAGACAAAAAGGTGTTCTGGTAGCGGTGGAACAGGTCAGGGGTCGTGAGGGCGACCCAGAGCTTGATGGAATCGTAGACCATCTGTGCCTTTTTCGAGACGACTTTGGTGCGGCGGGTCATGCGTCCGAGGTGATGGCGGGTGTTGCTGTTATCGTGCTCAATGGTGATCGTTCCGGCTTTGCCGATGACATGCCGCTCCGGCGGCAAATGCTGGGCGAAAGCATCCCAGCCGTCGGTGTAGAAGATACAGTCGGTCAGGTGCTTGACCTTGTCGTAGAGCCGTCCAAACGTTGCAGCATCACGACCGCCGACCACCCAGGCAATAGTTCGCCCTGTGCCACGATCCACCGCCTTGATGATCCAGAGTTTGTTTTTTTTGAGCCGATGAAATGCCACATTTCATCGAATTCCATTTCCTTGAGATCACCGGGAACCTCAGGTTCCGGCAGCTTCGCCATCGCCTCGACGATCCATCGGTAGAGGAGCGAAGGCGAATGCCCAAAGATTTTGCCCAACATGTTGAACGATGCCTTGCCCAATGCATATAAAATCACCGCCAGCGCCTTCTTCACCACCAGCGATTCGTTGACTCGACCATCACCCTCCACAAAATTAAGGCCGCACTCCTTGCATTTATAGCGCACCTTTCCACGAACCTTGCCGTTCTTGACGCTTCGCTCACAGCCACAACGCTTGCATGTCGCCATAAAATGCCCCTCCTTTAACGGCAGAGACACTGTAGCACCAGCAAAGCTATTTATCTATCTATATATGAATGCTCTCTAATTATTTTCTGGCTTTCGGGGCTTTCTCTGAGAAGCTTTCCCGTGGTTACTACTGGTTCTTTCTCCACCCCCTGTAAACCGTCTTTCGACGCCTCCTTGTGTGTTGCTGGGCTTTTTCAGAGTCACTGTCAGTAAAAGTGTAAGGGGGAGGGTTTGGGAGGGGGCTATTGCACCCCTCCCAATTAACATGTCGTGAGCGAAGCGAACTCCAATAGGGGGATCTGGGGAGAGATGGCGAAAAAGTTATCCACGACAAGGAGGTCTAAGTGCGTGGAAAAGGCCGGTTATCCACAGGGCCGCTCCGCGCGCGCGGGTTTTAAAAAGGTTTTAATATGGTTTTAACAAAAAAACAACAGGTTAAGTTATTGATTTTAATCTAAAAAGTTATCCACAGCCTACCTGCTATCACGTGCTAACCTACCTGCTATCACGTGCTAACCTACCTGCTATCACGTGCTAACCTACCTGCTATCACGTGCTTTGGTTAAAGTTTGTTCACTCCTGTTTGCCCTCCAGAATTTGAGCATTTCGGGTGGGGCGGATGACTTCTAAAGCATCATTAGCGCTGATGCTCCAACGTGCTACCACACCCGCGTTGAGTAATTCATCCATCGCTTCCCGAACTTGTTGACGAAATTTCCACAGCTCACTGGTCTCTGATCCACATAACTCCCGTAACCGACCCAAGCTAATACGGTGTGGATTTTTAACAGTCGCCTGATGACTGAGAATGTATCCATGCAGCCACTTAGCCAGATCCATACGGAGACCCTGGCGCTGCTCCAAGTGAATCCGAGTAAAAGCATCATCCTCGAATAACACGGCTAATTTCGGGTTCAGATGGAGTACGTAATCCCCGGTATCTTCATCTCGCTCAAAACTCTCAATTAGGGAACCGCCGTAGGTTTTGCGATCTACAGTAATTTCCACTGCACAGGCGGTTAAGCGAGCAATAGCATTGTTAAACCATTCATAAGATCGCCCATCCGTTTTACGCCCCATTATCTTAAGCATCTCACTAATAGTGATCTGTATTCGCGTACAAAAGCCAAATTCGCGAGTGATGTGTAGAGCAGTTAGCCATATATCTAGATCGGCTTGGTCGAGTCGCCATCCTGTATAGCGAATTACTGTTCTAGCCCATGTGGCAATAATCTGGCGCTTCAAGGCTTGACGTCGTCCCCGCCGTACCACTCCAAATAAGGCTGATCGGAGTACACAAGATGGGCAGGCCCGCACAGCTTCAGACCAAACAGGCAATTTGACTACCTGGTCTGGTATATGGATTTCTGCCGGAGGAGGAGATTTTTGAAAGCGCTGCTGCTTGGCGCGTGCTGCAATACCCTCAACCTGCGCAACCAAAGATTCCGTAGTCGGTGGTGTCGTCTGAGACATTAAGTCCCCTCTCCTTCACGATGCAATGCACGAAGCATAGCTGCGTTCATGCGGGTCTAGTAACCCTTGCCCTGGCTCTTAAGCCACGCCAACACATCTGAATCAATCCGCACCGATGCATGTATTTTCACCGGCTTGTAAAACGGGTTCGGGACGGCACGCACCCAGAACGCTTCATCCAGTGGTGGAATATCACTATAGTCGATTTCGCTATCTGGCCTTTCAGCCAATGCCTTGAGTTCCGCCTGGCGCTCTTCGGTCAGCGGCGGCAACTCGCCTTGTTTGTACCTAACCATGCTCATAACGCCTCCGTTCCTTTCGGTCCACGCGGCAGGCACTAATGATCTGTATCACTTCAATGCCGGGGTTTGAGGATCAATGGAACAGAAAACCGGGATAAGCACTGATTAAGTGCTACCCTGATTTTTCTTATGACTCGATCCTCAAGTTTTCTTTGCTTGGCAAGCCTTGCGTAGCAATGTTGAAAAAGAGTGACTATGCGTGGACCCTGTATTTGAGCGATGGTGTCGGCCCCAGTTACCCCATGTCGCGGTTGACCACATGCTTGTCCGCCACCTATGAAAGAGCGAAAGAGGCCGCGCCCCGGTGGGATGTGTACGAACTGGAACAGCAATGGCGGGAATGGATCGCCAAGAAAGGCATGCCCAAAAACCCCGATGCGGCATTCGTAGCGTTCTGCCGAAAAAATATGCTCGGGAAAAGAGCTGCTACAGCTAAGTGTCAACGGATGTCAAATGAGAAATATTTGTCATTAATCTGCTTATAAGTGCCATCATCCTTAATTTGTCTTAAAGCCCGGTTGATGGCGTCGCGAAGCTTCAGATTGCCCTTGCGGACTTGAATATGGCAAAGCGATGGCAGTTCCGTCTCGGAAATCGGTTCACCGACGATTTCCAATGACTGGTTGATGTTGGTGTCGATGTAAGGTAAGGACATCAGCACATCAATTAGCACTAAATCGGCTTCCCCTTGAGTGAGAAGCGCGAAAGCGGCTGGTAGTGTGTCAGTTAGCTTGATAACAGCGCTATCTCGATAATTCTTGTTGAGGTAATCTGCATAAATAGTATGATTTTGCGCAGCCAATACCTTACCCCGAACAGTCGCTGGAGTTACTTGCTGAATGCCACTGTCTGGAAGGCCTATAAAAGCCTGTGGCGACCGATAATACGGATCGGTAAACTCAGCAAGCTGTAGGCGCTCAGCAGTTTCAACCATGCTGGCTACAATCATGTCCAATTCACCGGCGGTCAACTTGGGCAGTAGCTGACTCCAAGGAACGACAATGATCTCGCATTCGGCCTTAAGCACGTCGCATAAAGCTTTAGCGATGTCTACGTCAAAACCAGCCGGTTGTCCCTGTTCATCAATATAGTTGAAGGGTGGAAAAGCTCCCTCGGTCGCTACCCGCAAACGCACGTCAGCCCAACAGATCAGATGAACTCCCAAAAGGGCCACTACTAAGATTATGTGTCGGAATGCCATAAAATCCTATCAATGGATATTTCTGCACAAAGGTACAGATAGTAATAGAAATTCCTGTGGTGGTTCAGTCCTCTACACTACAGTTAGTCGGCGCTTCGGCATTGTGCCACACGTCGAAGGGAAGTATCCCATGAGGTGAGTCCACACTAGACAAAATGCCTTATTCTGTCCTATATTGCAACGCAACATAGTCAGTAATAAATTGAAAAAATTGATAATCTAATATCAACACATGGGACAAAAGAAAGCGGATTACCCTAGGCAGGTTCAAAGCGGTCAACGTGGATATTCTTCTGCCGGACCTGCGCCAAATCGTAGGCCATCTGCATTCTAAGCCAGACCTCAGCGGTTCCGCCGAAAGCTTGGGAAAGCCGGGTGGCCATTTCTGCCGAAATGCCCGCCTTGCCATTAATCACATTGCTCAGGGCCTGCCGAGTCACGCCAAGAACCTTAGCTCCGTCCGTCACGGACAAGCTCAGCGGTTCGAGACAATCGAGCTTGATGGAGAGGCCAGGATGCGGTGGGTTTTTCATCGACATAGCAGTTTCTTCGTTCACTCTAGTGATAGTCCATCATTTCAACGTCGCGGGCTTTGCCACTCTCGAAGCGGAAAATGATTCGCCAATTGCCTGAAAGGCTGACACTCCAAAATCCTTTCAAATCGCCTTTCAATTCATGCAGCCGATAGCCAGGCAAATTCATGTCTTCAATCACCAGTGCCTGATCCAACCGAGCCAGGATGCGCTCAACTTTATCGACGAGATCCGTGGGTATCTTGCTACGGTCTCCACGCTCGTACAGGCGCTTCAACCGTCGATCCTTAAAGTGTTCAATCATTTTTTATTTGTAAATCGTCAATTGTCGATTGTCAACTAGCACTCTCTTTTGAATCTGTTGATTCAAAAGAGAGTGCGGGGCAAAGCCGCATGATGGCTTATTTGAAAGCAAAATTTTTCGTTTTCAACTGCGAATGATGCTGCGAAACGAAAGTTTGAAGTGCT